>Ga0302324_100001111_pt1 | contig 66280 bp, 52 predicted proteins | sample Palsa_T0_1_FD_201949 | JGI IMG/M metagenome (GOLD analysis project Ga0302324, IMG submission 201949) | Peat permafrost microbial communities from Stordalen Mire near Abisko, Sweden - Palsa_T0_1 | ecosystem: Environmental > Terrestrial > Soil > Palsa > Peat permafrost | place: Sweden: Abisko...
AGCGAAAGCAATCTTGTTGCCGCCCTCAGCAATTCCAGAATCGTCGCAACGACTTCCCACCTAGAGAAAATCACGGGTCACGGGTCACGGGTCACGGGTCACGGGTCACGGGTCACGGGTCACGGGTCACGGGTCACGGGTCACTCCTCTATGTCACATTTACCGTAACCGTGTGATACCCCGTCGCCCCGTCCGGCCACTCGCCCGACCGGGAAGACGTCTGCAACTTCCCATTCGCGTCGGTCGCCCGGACTTGTATCTCATGCTTGCCGCTCGGCGGATTGGCCCATACATAGCGCCAAAACACCCACACCTGCGACGGCATCGGATTGCTGAAAATCTGGCACGCATTCCAGGTCGCTCCGCCGTCTGTCGAGATTTCCACTTTTGCGACTCCAACGGCATTTGCGACCGCCCAGCCCGTCACCACAAAACTTTGCCCCGCGATCTGCTGCGCGTCGTGCGGATCGTCGATCACCGATTGCAGTTGCCGCTCGCCCGCATCCGACCATCCCATCCATTCCCAGTAGCCGAGATGGTTTTTATCCACCAGCTCGACGCGCGTCAGCCATTTCGGCGTTTTCATCCCGTAAATCCCCGGCATGAGCGCGCGCAGCGGAAATCCGTGAATGCGCGATAGCGGTTCGCCATCCATGTCGTACGCCAGGAAATTCGCGGGTCGCATGAGCCGCTCGATGGTGTGCCCCGTCGTATAGCCTTCCGCGGCGTACAGAATCGCGTGCTTCGCGTTCGCCTTGAGCCCCGCCCGTTCGAGCAAGGGCCGCAGCAGCGTCCCGCGCCAGTTCGCCGTATCGATCAGCCCGCCCGCAATTTCATTCGAAATGCATTCCAGCGTGAGCGTCGTTTCATACGGCGCCAGCTTTCGAATATCGTCATAATCGAAGTGCAGCGTGTCCGTCACCAGCCCGTCAATCGTCAGCGACCACTTGTTCACATCCACCGCGGGCTCGCCGTGCGACGACGTAATGTAAAACTGATCCACCGGCGCAATCGCCCGCAACGCCGCCTCCGCTCCGTACTGCTCGTACCCCTTAACGTTGAGGTGCCCCGCCCCAAATCCATACGCCAGCGAACGGTACACCGCATAGGGCAGCAGAATCCCCAGCCCCGCTCCCCCAGCAATCGAAATGAATCTGCGTCTATCCATATGATTCTGTTCGACTGTACCACTACTTCAATATTACGGAGATAGACGCAGAATAGATTAAGCTGTAAAGCACATCTCATGATTTCGCAGCAATCGTTGCGTATTTCCCTTGGGAGTGATCTTTCGCCACAAGTTAAGGGAGAGGTGGACTCACTCCATCTCCAACATGAAGAGCGCGTAAACAACGAATGCATAGGCTGCCACCCAAGCAGGAATTAGCAATCTCCACTTGCCTTTTCCGAATGCACTTAAGGCGACACTCGCGACAAGAAGCCACACCGAAATGCGGCCCGCCGCTTTTCAAATTCCGGGAGAGGGCGTCAATCCATGCGGACTCCCACCGTTGTGAAACCAGGAGAAGAAGAAAACCAATTCAAGCGCCGTAGAACAGCCGGCAATTAAAAGAGCACCCATGCCGCAGTATTTCCTCCAACTACGCGAGGCCGCGCCGCTCGCATTTTGCCGTCTCCAGGCTAACCAAAGTACCGAACAGGGCAGAAGAAAAAGCACCACGGTAACGATCAACATAAATATCCGGCTCCTTCCCCCCGCAGCAAGGATCAGCCCCCTGGCACATACCATTGAGTTGATCAGATAACAAGTATACTCACCGCCTTTTTCGACCAAATCAACTCTGTTTCGATCCGAAGAAGGCGCCGCATCGATAAATGCCCGGCAATCCCAACAGGGCTATAGATGAATTTTCTTAAACCACTCTAAAATTTCGTGACTTCGGAAAAGTGAAAATTGCGAACCTTCATCGATGGGACAACCATTTCGAAGGATTCTTCTCCGGCGGCGCGGACGGCGGGGCCCATCATCTCGACGCTGGAAAGCATTTCGAGGAGGCTCTGATTGAAACGGAAATTTCGGAGGCCGCCGGCGACGCGGCCGTCTTGAATTAAGAAGGTGCCGTCACGCGTCATGCCGGTGAGCGTTTTTTCGTAGGGATCGACTTCGCGGATGTACCAGACGCGCGTGACTAGGATGCCGCGGTCGGTCGAGCGCACCATTTCATCGACCGAGGAATTGCCGCCGGAGAAAACTAAATTCATCGGCGCCTCGCCCATTTCATTTGGCAAGGAAAAGCCATGACCGGTGGGCTTGGCTTTCATTTTTTTGGCGTTGGCGCGCGAGTATACCAAGTTGCTCGGCACGCCTTTGTCCACGAGCAGAATTTTCTGGCGCGGAATTCCTTCGCCGTCGAAGGGCGCTCCGGATTGCAGCGGGTGGTAGGCGTCATCGTGAAGCATGATGTTTTCGCCGAGAACGCGCTTGCCCATGCGTTTCAGAAAGCAGGAGCGCTGGTCGGCCATCGCCGTGGCCGCGAAATCGTAAAAGAGGAAGCCGACAAGATCGAGCACGGCCGAGGGTTCGAGAATCACCGTCCAGCGTCCCGGCGCGGCCTCGGACGGGCGGCGCGAGGCGGCGGATTTTTCGCTCGCGCTGCGGGCCATCGCCGCAGGATCGAGCCGGCGCAGATCGGGCGAATTGGCCTTGGCCCAGCCGGAAGAATCGGATTCCAGAATGGTGACCGAAAATTCGGCGCGCGTCTGGCGATGCGATGCAAAGAGGCCGCGCGTGTTGGCGATCGCCGATTGCGTGACGCCCGTTGAGAAAATGCCGGCGGCCGTTTGCTTCGCCTTCTCCGCCATTTCCGTAACGCGGGCGACGGCGCGGGCGCGGTCGGCCGGCGTCGCGTGGGCGGTATTCTCAAAATAGCGCGCGGCCTTGGCGTATTTTTGCGGGCCGGGCATCGGCAAAAGATCGCGATTGCGCGGCTGGCTGCGCGCCAGCGACTTCGCGGTTTCGACCACGCGCCGCAGCGAATCGTCGTCCGTCTTGTTGGTGGTGGCGCGCGCCGTGCGGCCGTCGAGCACGGTTCGCACCGAAACGGCGAGCGATTGCTCCGCGACGTTCTGGTGAATCGTGTTGTTGGCGAATCGCGTCAGCGCGTCGGTGACCGCGCCGATTTCCACTTCGGTTTCGTCCGCGTCGCTGAATTTGAAGATTCTCTCCGCGATGCGCCGCATTTCTGCATCGGAAAGCACATGCAAGCCGGCCACGGCGGGAGCAGTTCCACTGCTCCCTGAAACTCGTCCTTTCTTTGCCAATTTTCGAGAATGTTGTGCCACAAATCCTCTGTGTGCGCTGGGAATACAAGTGGCGCAGGCTTCAGCCTGTGGGGTTGGCTGAAAGGACTACGCCCCATGCCGCGATTAACCCCCACAGGCTGAAGCCTGCGCCACTTACGACTTTGCAAATGCAGCGCCCAGCTTGATGTTGCGGAAGCGCGCGGGCGATGCGCCGTGGCCCGTGCCCATGGTCTGCATGGGTTGGCCCTTGCCGCAATTGGGCGTGCCCCACAGCGTCCAGTGATCGCGCGAACAAATCGCGTCGCAACTGTTCCAGAATTCCGTGGTGATGCCGCTGTAGCTGGGATTTTTCAGCATGCGCGTTTTCTTGCCGCCCTTGATTTCCCAGCCGATTTCCGTGGAAAACTGAAAATGGTAGCGGCGGTCGTCGATCGACCACGAGCGATTCGTCTCCATCAGAATGGCGTCGTCCGTGTCGGCGATCAGGTCCTTGTAGCTCCACGAGCCGGGGAGAAGGCTGATGTTGGTCATGCGGATGATCGGCAATCGGTTCCACGATTCCGTACGCATTGTCCCGCCGGAACCTTTCAGGCCGATGGAAACCGCCGTCTCGCGATTCGACAGGTAGCCGGTGAAAAGCCCGCCGGAAATAATCGGCGTGCACTGCGCGGGAACGCCTTCGTCGTCATAGCCGAACGTGCCGAGGCCCGGCCCGTGTTCGAGCCGTGCATCCGCTACCACATTGACAATATCGGAACCGTACCGGAGCTTGCCCAGCTTTTCCGTCGTCAGGAAACTCATGCCCGCGAAGTTCGCTTCCATGCCCAGCACGCGGTCGAGCTCGATCGGATGGCCGATCGATTCGTGAATTTGCAGGCCGAGCTGCGAGCCGTCCAGAATGACCGTCTTCACACCCTCCGGCGATTGCGCCGCCGAATGCAAGGCCACCGCCTCCTCAGCCACGCGAGCCGCGTTGCCAACGAGGTCGAGCGACTCCACGAGTTCGTACCCGGCCAGCATGTGCTGCCCGCCAAAACTGTTGGGATACGACCGCTTCTGAATTTCGTTTCCGGCAAACGCCGTCGCGACGATTCCCGCGCCCGATTGCATTTTGATCTGATGGATGGCCGAGCCGAGCGACGAGGCGAAAAATTGCTCGATGCGCCGAAACGCCATCGAGGCTTCCGCCACCGTCACTCCCTTGACGCGCGACAGTTCGCGGTCGGCCGCCAGCAGCAAATCCAACTGCCGCTCGATGGGAATTTGGAATGGGTCTTTTATAAAAGGATTCTGCCAGGTGTCCTGATACGCCTCGACCGGAACCATTTCCACATTGTGGCGCTTGGCCAGCGCGGACGCTTTCGCGATGGCCACGGCTTCGGCGGCGCAAGCGGCGATTCCTTCGCGCGTCAAGCGGTCGGTGGAAGCGAAGCCCCATGACCCTTGCGCGATCACGCGGATGCCGATGCCGCAGGATTCGGATTCGGCGAGCGCGCCGACTTGGCCGTTTTTGGTGGAGAGATCGCGGAGGCGGATGTCCATGACGCGCGCGTCGGCGTATGTTGCGCCGCGGACCTTCGCGGTTTCAAGAGCCCAGTTGGCGAAGTCCCGCATCATGGAGTAACTGCACAAACTTCAAAAGCATTCGCCACAGAGTACACTGAGAAAGGCGGAGAAAACCTTTACGTGCCCTCCGACCATGATGCCAGATACAGTTCCTGTTCGGGAGTTAGTTTGTCCATTTGCACGCCCATCGATTCCAGCTTCAATTTCGCGATCTGGCGGTCGATGGCTTCCGGCACGACGTACACTTGGGGCTTCAAGTCCGCGGCGTGCTTCAGCATGTATTCGGCGGAGAGCGCCTGGTTGGCGAAGCTCATATCCATCACGGCGGCCGGGTGGCCTTCCGCGGCGGTCAGGTTGATGAGCCGTCCTTCCCCCAGCAGATAAATCCTGCGGCCGTCCTTGATCGAGTATTCCTCGACGTAGGGGCGCGCGATGCGCTTGCCGTTGGACATTTTCTCGAGCGCGGGAATATCGATCTCGACATTGAAGTGCCCGGAATTGCAAATCACCGCTCCGTCCTTCATGCGCTCGAAGGCCTCGTGCGTGAGGACGGATTTATTTCCCGTCACGGTGACAAAAATATCGCCGATCTTCGCGGCCTCGGCCATGGGCATTACGCGGAATCCGTCCATCACGGCTTCGATGGCGCGCACTGCGTTGACTTCGGTGACAATCACGTCGGCGCCCAGCCCCTTGGCGCGCATGGCCACGCCCTTGCCGCACCAGCCGTATCCGGCGACAACCACTTTGAGGCCGGCGATGAGTAAATTCGTCGAGCGAATGATGCCGTCAATCGTGGATTGACCGGTGCCGTAGCGGTTGTCGAAAAAATGCTTGGTCTCGGCGTCATTCACGGCGATCACGGGATATTTCAGCGTTCCGTCCTTGGCCATGGCGCGCAGACGAATCACGCCGGTGGTGGTTTCTTCCGTGCCACCGATGACGTCCGCGACGAGATGCTGGTGCTTGGTGAGCAGCAAGGTCACCAGGTCCGCGCCGTCGTCCATGGTCATCTGCGGTTTGTGATCCACACAGGCGTTCAAGTGCGCGTAATACGTGGCGTTGTCTTCGCCCTTGATCGCATACGTCGGAATCGAATAATCCTTGATGAGCGATGCGGCCACTTCGTCTTGCGTGGAAAGCGGATTCGAGGCGCACAAAACCAGGTCGGCGCCGCCGTCGCGCAGCGTAATGGCCAGGTTGGCCGTTTCGCTGGTCACGTGCAAACACAAGGAAAGGCGCACGCCCTTTAGCGGCTGCTCCTTGATGAAACGTTTGCGGATCAACTGCAGAACGGGCATTTGCTGGTTGGCCCATTCGATTTTTCGCTTGCCCTGTTCCGCCAGGGCAAAATCCCGGACATCGCCCGCCGTACTCTGCAAAGTCTTCGTCACGCGAATTTCTCCTGTCCTTGTGTGTGGCACAGCCGCTCTTGGCTGTGCGGTTTTTGTAACGGTCAGCAAAAGCGCACAGGCAGGGTGCCTGTGCTACTTCATTCGGCACGAATCCGTTTTCCCTTAGCGCCGCAGGGCGACTTCCTTGCCGCTGAGCCCGGCTTGGCTGCGGATCGCTTCCGCTTTGTCCGTCAGCTCCCACGTGAAGCCCGGCCCGCTGCGCCCGAAATGTCCGAACGAAGCCGTGGCGCGGTAGATGGGCCGGCGGAGATCGAGCGATTCGATAATCCCGCGCGGGGTTAGTTTAAACGTGTTACGTATTAACTCAGTAATCTTCTCATCCGGGATCGCTCCCGTGCCGAACGTATCGGCCATCACGGAAACAGGATCGGCGACGCCGATCGCATAGGCCAGTTGCACTTCCACTTTGCGCGCCACTCCCGCCGCCACTAGATTCTTGGCCACGTGCCGCGCCATGTAGCAGGCCGAGCGATCCACCTTCGACGGGTCTTTGCCCGAAAACGCGCCGCCGCCATGCCGGCTGTAGCCGCCGTACGTATCCACAATGATCTTGCGGCCCGTCAGGCCCGCGTCGCCCATCGGGCCACCCACGACGAAGCGCCCCGTCGGATTGATGTGGAATTTGGTGTTTTTGTCCAGCAGCGCAGCAGGAACCACTTTGCCGATCACTTCCTCGCGCACGGCGTTTTGCAGATCCTTGTTGGAAACGGAATCGCTGTGCTGCGTTGAGATGACCACGGTATCCACGCGCACCGGGCGATCGCCGTGATATTCGATCGTCACCTGCGATTTGCCATCCGGCCGGAAAAAATCGACAATGCCCTCGCGGCGAACCTGGGAAAGACGCTGCACCAGCTTGTGCGCCAGCGTGATCGGCAGCGGCATCAACTCTTCCGTCTCATCGCAAGCGAAGCCGAACATCAGCCCCTGATCGCCCGCTCCGCCCGTGTCCACGCCCATGGCGATATCGGGAGACTGGCGCTTGAGCGAAGAGATCACCGCGCACGTTTCGGCGTCAAAGCCGTACTTGGCGCGCGTGTAGCCCACGTCGCGCACCACATCGCGGGCAATGTCGGAATAATCCAGGACCGCTTTGGTGGTGATTTCGCCCGCGACCATCACCAAGCCGGTGGTCACGAGCGTTTCGCATGCCACGCGACCCGCCGGGTCTTCCGTCATCACCGCGTCCAGAACCGCGTCGGAAATCTGGTCGGCAATTTTGTCCGGATGGCCTTCCGTCACCGATTCCGACGTAAAAAGAAATTTACGATTTTTCTCGCTCAAGCCAGCACCTCACTCACCATAATCCTCATGGAAAAGCCGGTTCATCGCATGTGCGGGGGTCTGTTTTCGTCCGACACGACGCTAACATGCGACCCTAAACCTGTCAACGAAATGGGGCCAAATGTGTTCAGCCAACATCAAGCTGCAAGTATACAACGTTGAACTGTGCAGAGATCCCACGGGGATGGCCCCGCGTCGTGAGCCCCATCCTTCGCGGCCTTTACGAACGGTGCGTCTCTGGATGACCCCTTCGTCGTTTGTACAAAGGTCGGGAGCTTTGGGTGCGCCATCCTTCGCCGCCTTTGAGAAGGGTGGATCCGGCCTCACCTCATTCGTTACGAATCGTCGTCCGCTTCGGCAGCGCTTCCCAGCGTGCCTTTCCTCCGCGCCTGCAAAAAATGGCGGATAAAAGGATCGAGGTCGCCATTCAGCACGCGATCGACGTCGCCCATTTCAAATTTCGTGCGGTGATCTTTTATCAAGCGGTAAGGCTGGAGCGTGTAGGTTCTGATCTGGCTGCCGAAACTGATGTCGCGCTTGGTTTCGTCCATCTTGCGCGTTTCGGCCTGGCGCTTTTCGATTTCCGCCTCGTACAGGCGCGAGCGGAGCCATTTCATGGCCAGCTCGCGGTTCTTGTGCTGGCTGCGTTCGTTCTGGCACTGCACCACGATGCCCGTCGACAAGTGCGTGATGCGCACGGCGGTTTCCACCTTGTTCACGTTCTGGCCGCCCGCGCCGCCCGCGCGGAAGGTGTCCACGCGCACTTCCTCGGGCTTCACCACGATGTCGATGCGATCGTCAATTTCGGGAATGACGAACACGGAGGCAAACGACGTGTGGCGTCGCGCGGCCTGATCGAACGGAGAAATGCGGATCAGGCGATGCACCCCGCTCTCGGTCGCAAGAAATCCGAATGCGTTCTCGCCCTCGACGCGCACCGTGGCCGATTTCAATCCCGCGCCCTCGCCGGGCGTCAAGTCCATCACGGTGGCGCGAAATCCTTTTTGCTCCGCCCAGCGGAGATACATCCTTAAGAGCATTTCCGCCCAATCCTGCGATTCCATGCCGCCCGCTCCCGGCTTGATGGTGACGATGGCGTTCAGGCGGTCGTTCTCGCCGTTGAGCAGCGTGAGCGTTTCGACTTCCGAAACGTAAGCGTCGGCCGCGCCCATTTCGCGCTCGGTTTCCTTCAGGAGCGAATCGCGCTGCGCGGAGTCTTTCTCTTCCTCGGCCATATGAAAATAGGTTTCGATGTCGCTGGCCATGGTGGCCAGCTTCGTGTCAGAGGCCAGGACGGCCTCCGCCGCTTTGCGCTGCTGCATGACTTTCTGGGCCTCTTCCTGATCCTGCCAGAAATCCGGCTGCGCGATTTTCTTTTCGAGGGAGGCTACGCTTTCGCGGCTGCGGGCAACGTCAAAGATAGCTCCGCACGAGTTCGATGCGCTTGCGAAGATCGTCTTGCTGCCGCTGTAAATCCTCGATCATCATGGTGTGGTGTCCCGCTGATTTAGGAAATTTTGCGCGCCAATCTATCGCGCGCATGGATCAACACTAACACGAGGGCGGCGAGAACGCACAGCCACGGGAGCCAGTCGCCCCAGCGTGTGTACAGCGTCAGGTCCGAGCGAAACGCGTAGGGCGCATCTAGTTCGCCGCGAATGTGCGCCGGCAGACGCGCCATGATGCGCCCGTAGGGATCGACGGAAACGGTGATCCCGTCGTTCGTGTCGCGCAGCAGCCAGCGCCGGTTCTCCACCGCCCGCACTCGCGCCATCGCCAGGTGCTGCTCCGGCGCGCCGGAGCCGCCAAACCAGCCGTCGTCCGAAATGTTGATTAAAAGTTGCGCGCCGGCCCGCGTGAAGCGGCGCACTTCATTCGGAAAAATAGCTTCGTAGCAAATGTAGACGCTGAACGGCCCGCCGGAAATGTTTCCCACTTTGTATTGCGTGCCATGCTGAAAATCGCCGATCAGGCTCGTCAGATCCCTGGCAAAGAAAAACCAATTCCTCCACGGCACGTATTCGCTGAAGGGCACGAGATGAATCTTGTCGTAGAGAAAGTCGAGCTCGCCGTTCGGACCCAGAAGCGCGGCGCTGTTATTCGCGCCGATCCGGCCGTTGCCTAGAGGTTTCCAATCGATCACGCCGACCAAGAATCCGTTGCCCGCGCCACGCGCGATGCGCAAGGCGCGCGCTTGAAAATTCCCGTCCTGCAAGGAAAACGGCGCCGGGACCTCTGGCCAAATGACGATGCCGGGATCTTTTTGTGCCGCGCCGATGCTGATTGCCCCGAGCTGATCCATTTCCGCCGCATGAACCTGCATCCAATTCGAGGGATAGCCGTTGGACACAGGAAAATTCGTCTGCACCAGATGCGCGACGTGATCGGCGCGTGCTTCTGGAATAAAACGAGGCCCCGCGACGGCAATCAGGATCAGCATGGCGTTGGCGCCGATCCACATCGTCATGCCGCCCTGTCTGCGCCGGGACATTTGCACCACGACCCAAGCCGCCAGCGCGTTGTACGCGGCGACCACCAGTGAAAGCCCAAATATTCCAGTGATCGCCGTCAGTTGCACGAACACCAGATTTCCCGCCGCCACGTACCCGAGCAAGTTCCACGGAAATCCGATCGCGGGCATGTGCATGGTCGCGAATTCCATGGCCACCCACAGAAACGGCGCCGCGAGGCAGGCTCTCTCCGGCGAAGCTTTTCCTAGCCAGGCAATCGCCGCGGCGAATGCCGCGTGGAAAAAAGACATTACGATGATGACCAAGACGAACACGGCCGCCGCCTGAATCACGGGCAGGGGCCCGTACTGCCGCATCACGGTGTAAAACCACGGCAAACTCAGCCCGAAGTACGCCGCGCCCTGCACCGAACCCAGCACAAACGCGAAACCCGGCCGCTCGCCAAGCACCGCGACGATCAAGACCGCCGGAGCAATCCATCCCAAAAGTGGGATATTGAATAAAGGGTAGGCCAGCGCGAGCGCCACGCCGGAAACGAGCGCAAGCTGCATGCGGACAGTCCTGGACAATTTCATGGCCACGGCATTGTAGACCGTCCATGCGCCCGCCGCACGATTGTTGGTGGATTTGCTGTAGCCCGCGTCTTCAGACGCGGGGGTTTTTCGCGGCTACGCGGAACGCTTCCGCGCCCGCGACGAAAACCCCTCGCCTCTGAAGAGGCGAGCTACAGCGCCAGCGAGGCCCGAAAAACGCGACTTCCCCGCGCATGGCAACAGTCTAGTCGTAGTACTTGGGAGACTTCTTCAGCTTCGCGTTGGCCGCAAAATCGTGCTCGATCCACAGCTGCGTGTTGGTCTTCTTGAGATAATCCTGGATCATGGCCCGGCTGGCGAGCGTCTGATTCCTGTTGTATTCGTTCTTCGGCGTATTGTTCGTCTTGATTTCCTCGGGATAATGATAGAGGTCGCCCGCCAGCATGATGTTCCCGGTCTTGGCCAGCTTCAGGACCAGCACCGAATGCCCCGGCGTGTGCCCTGGCGCGAACTTGATGATCACCTTGCCGTCGCCGAATACGTCGTATTCGTCGGTGCTGATCGAGATGGTCTTACTGTTCTTCAGTTCGCTGTATTCAGAAGGTTCGGCGAATTCCGATTGTGTTTGGGCAAACAGCATATCGCGCTCGGCCGGACGCACGAGCCAAGTGGAGCCGGCGAACTCGTTGGCGTTGGCCACATGATCGCCATGGTAGTGCGAGAAGCTGAGATACGTGATGTCGGAAGGAATGTAGCCGATTTCGGCGAGCTGAGACTTTAGCGTTCTTTTCGAAGAGAAAAATCTCCAGGTCGTCGGCGTGTTGTCGCCCTTGAACATGGTGTCAGGGATTCCCCCCACGTCCCACATGAGCGTGCCCTTGGGGTCCGCCACGAGGTAGCAAGGAACGGCCATCCTGGTTTCGGCGAGATCTTCCTTCTTGAAATTGAACATGGCCGGATCGAGGCCGGTGATGGTTCCGCAGTCAAACACGTACAGGCGAAGCTCCTTCGGCGGCTGCGCGTGATGCTCTTGCGCCCTCGCCGAGCCAGGGGCCCCGGCGAGGGCCACCGTCGTCACAAAAAGAAAAGCAAAGGCTCGCGAGAATCTTCCGAGATGCGTCATGGCACGCTCCTGTGAATGAAGTGGGCCAATCATACTCAACCGGAAGAATAAGTCCAGTCTGACGATTGAATTCATCGGCCAACAATCGCACCAGGAGAGTTCTGAATGACTGGGATACGCCACCATAGGTATCGCTTTCGCACATCCTATCGCCGATCCGTGATGGATTGCGAGTCGGTGGAAACATCCGGATTGGGGGGATATACAACAATTTCGACTGTTCCCCAGCCGGCCGCGTTCGTTCCATCCTTCTTGCCGGCCCCTAGGGTCTTGACTTCAGTATCATCAAAATTGAAATTATCGACAAGGTAATTGCGCACCGTCATGGCGCGAGCCTGCGTCAGCACCAGGTCTTTCTCCGTATCTCCAGCCATGCTCGTGGAAACAACGATGACCGCGATCCCGAACTCGTTGTCCGCCAGATACTGGCCCGCGGCACGCAACGATTTCTGGTTCTTGGGCTTAGCCGTATCCACGTTGTCAAAGAGCTGCTTGGAGTCGTATGTGAAAGTCTTCAAGGGCGCGGCCTCCGGAAGATGCGCGATTTCGTTTTTCGTCAGGTCGGCGGAATTTTCATAGCCGCGGTTCTTGAAAAATCCGCGCAGCAGGAAATTACTCTTCAAGGCCTCCATATCTTCCTGAAAGTCGCCGACCCCGGCTTGCGCTTTGACGATCGTGTCACGCAATCCAACCGTGGTCTGGTCCAGCTCGTTGTAGATCTTCTTATCGTTGATCAGCTTTCCCACGGTGCCTTGCCCGTCGTTGATTTTGGCGCTGATCGAACTGAGATTAGCCGATGCGAGAGTCACATTCTTGATGACTGCCTGGCTGCCGTCCAAAATGTGGTCCGTCTTCTCAATGAGTTCCGACATTTCGATCGGTGGCAAACTGCCGATGGCGCTTCCATCCACGACATTCGCCCCACTGCCGGACCCAAACGAGATGGCGACATACACGTTGCCAAGGAGCCCCTCGGTTTCTATCGTGGCGATGGAATCTTGCTTGATGATGCTGTGAGAAGATCTGTCGAGGTCCATCCACACTGTGATCTTATCCGTCGGTTTACTCGGCAACTCCACGCTGCGGACCGACCCGCTGTGCACGCCGCCCACGCGAACGTCCGCGCCCGAATCCAGGCCCACCACGCTGGCAAATTGAGTGCTCAGCCGGTACGTCGATGAAAACAGATATTGCTTTCCGCCGATGATGAAGATTCCCGACACCAGAATGATCAGTGCCGCGATAAAAAAGGCTCCCAGCCTCGCCGCTCTGGACATATTTGCTCCTTACGAATCCCTCTTGAAAAATTCCCGCACAAAATCGTCCTTGCTTTCGGCCAGCTCCTGGAAGGTGCCTTGCATCACCACTTTTCCCTTGTCCAGGAGCGCCACGCTGTCCGCAATGGTCTTGGCACTCTGAAGATCGTGCGTGACGACAATGGACGTCAGGGCATGTTCTTTTTGCAGCTTCAGAACCAGATCGTCGATTTCGCGGGAGGTGATCGGGTCGAGTCCGGCCGTGGGCTCATCGAGAAGAAGGATTTCCGGCTGCAGCGCCAGCGCGCGCGCCAAGCCCACCCTCTTTTGCATGCCGCCTGAAATATCGCTCGGCAACTTTTTGAGATGCTGTTCCATCCCAACGCTGCTCAGCAATTCCTCCACCCGCATGCTCCGCTCGGATGCCGTCATCTTGGTATGCCGCTCCAGGGGGAACGCGACATTCTGCTCCACAGTCAGCGAATCGTAGAGCGCCGCATTTTGAAACAGGAACCCCATTTTGATGCGCAATCGATTCATCTCCTTGAGGGCGAGCCCCTCGATCTCCTGCCCTTGAATGGAAATGGAACCGGAATCCATGTTTTCGAGCCCGATGATCAATTTCAATAAGACGCTTTTCCCGGTGCCGCTGCGGCCGAGCACGGCAAGCGTCTTCCCGCGACCCACCGTCAAACTGATTCCGTCCAAAACATGTTGCGCGCCAAATGATTTGTCGACATCGCGAAGCACCAGGACCGGCTCGCCGGGAACGCGGTCCGCGGCGCGATTGCTCTCCAAATCCGATTCTGCAATCGAGTGTTTCATGGGAAAAAAATAAGGATCAACTTCACCAGAATGACGTCCGCCAAAATCACGAACAGGGAGGACAACACAACGGAACTCGTCGCCGAACGCCCCACGCCCTCGGTGCCGCCCTTCGTGCGCATCCCCTGAAAACAGGCCACCAAACCGATGATCAAACCGAAGGCGCAGGTTCGAAATGTCGGTGCCAGAAAATCGCTGAAGCTCACATGCGAAAAACCCTTGTTCAAGAAGCGATGGAAAGAAATCGGGTCGGACAGCGTCACGGCTACCCACCCGCCGAGTACGCCGCAGAAATCCGTCACCAGTGTCAGCAGTGGCAGAACGACGATGCACGCAAGAACGCGGGTGAAGGCCAGCAGTTTATAGGGATTTACAGCCGAGGCCTCGATGGCGTCGATTTGCTCGGTTACTTTCATCGAGCCGAGCTCGGCGCCGATCCCCGCTCCCACTCGCCCGGCGACCACCAATCCGGTTACGATCGGCCCCATTTCGTGGATGATCGAGTAAATAATGGCGGCCGGAAGCATGGACTTCGCTCCGAAACGCGCCAAGCTGCTGCGGCTCTCCAGGGCAAGCACGGTGCCAATGGCGGCGCCCGCGAGGGCCACCAGGGGGAACGATTTCGACCCGATTTCATCGAATTGCCGAACGATCTCGCGGAGTTCAAACGGCCGGGCGAAAGCCGCGCAGGCGACCTTCCAGGAAAAGCTCCCCAGATCGCCGAACCACTCGAGTGAGCGGTTGATCGTATTCCCGAAGGAAGTAAAAGTTGCTTCCATGATTGCCGAAATTTAATCCCCGGTCTCGTTAGTCCTGAGACGGTGATCCATTCTCATCGAGTCACGAATGTAAATGGCTCTTATGGTTCCCGGAGAAATTCGGGGCGGGAAGAATCGAGCGGTAGACCAATTCTCGCTTATGGATTTTGACCGGACCCAGTTCCCCCTGGCGATTTAAAGCTGGCCACGTGGCTGAACATCGAATGCGGCCCCCCGTAAAGAAATTCCAAAGCCAGGTTTTCAACCGCATCAATCGCCAGGCTGTAGTTGCCCATTCGGAAACCGTCCTTTACGCCGTAGCGGCGCGGATACCACGCGAGCGCCGTCATCGTGCCCGCGTACGGCGAAGCTAAACCGGAAATGGAGAAGGTCGTATGACCATCTTCGCCATGGCGTGCCGTGACAGTGGAAACAACCGCATGGCGAAAGCGGTGGAAGAAACCTCTGCACTCGCAAGGATAATAGGCTGCATCCTCGTGGAGGATCTCCGCCATTCCGTACTGCGTCGTCGTGCTCACCAGGTCGATGCCGAAGTTGCTGGCGACCCGCTCCCCAAAGGGTTTCGCCCCACCGCCCCACTCCGGAGGCGCGTTCTTATATTGCTGATATGCGCCTCCCAATACGGCTTTCGCTAACGCATAAGGGCCAAACGCATCGAATTCAAAGAGCTTCCATTTTTCTTTTTCGGTCGGCCGCCTGTAAGCGAGCAGGGAAGTTGGGTCGGATGGGTTGACGGAGGGCGGGACGGCGGCCGTGACCTCTGACGGAAGTGCGGCAGCGGAGGCCACCTGCGCCATCACCCTCGGTGGTGCTATTGCGAACCCAAACATTAGAATCGAAAGGAACGCTATTCGGTAACTCTTCATATATCTTGCTCCTTGAGACGGAAACGCAGGGGCGAAGAAAGGACAGGCGCTTAAAGCTAAACGTGGACCAGGCAACGTCGCGCCAACCCGAGTCATGGATGTCGGAACCTCAACCGCAAATCGAACTGATTGGCTATTCTAGTAAGGAGGGTTTTTCTTGTCTGTCTTGTTTGAGACACATGGAGGAATCAACAAATCGGTGCTATTTCGATGCCTCACAGCTGAATCCACAGCAAAAGTATTGTTAATCTTGGCGCCGAATGCGGAAGTGAAACCTGCACTCGCGTTTCCAACGCGACCCTATTCACAATTCAAGAACCCGCGCCAGCCAATTCCCGAGAGGCACTCCCCTCGCGAACTGACCAGCGGCCAAAGGCAGGCATCCGCCTTCAACCGGAAAAAATTCAGCGTTTGATGATGGACTTGAAACCTTTGTCTTCCAGGTCCTTGCGCGCATTCGAGGCGGACAGATTGTCGGGATACGGCCCGACTTGCACGCGATAGTACTTGTCCGCAGTGGGCGTGATGACGAACGCGGGGAATTTTTTCTGCTGCAGGGCTTGCGCCAGCGCCAGCGCGTCATCCTGGTGCAGCACAGCCGCGACCTGCAGCATGATCGAGCCCTTCGGAATCAGCGGCCCCTGCGCGCTGGCCGAGGATTTCGCCGGTTTCATAGTCGCCGTCGAGGCCGTCGCCGAAGTAGCCACCGCCGGTGTGGCCGTCGGCGCGGGAGATGCCGACGAGGTCACGGCCTTGGCATATGGCTGCAAGTGATCCGCGGACTTTTGCGGCTCGGCCGAATGATAGAAATCGAAGTCCGAATTCTTCTTCGGGACTTGCGCGTCCTCGGATTCCGGCCGGCTCTTGGATTTCGCGGCAGTGGCAGGAGCGGCGGTGGCGGCGGCCGGCGCATCGAATCCCGGCGGCGTGCCGACGGCGGCGCGCAGCTTCGCGTCGTACTGGCTTCGTCCCAGCAAGTAGCCGAGTGTGAAGACCACTCCGAAAATCACCACGAGTAGCATGAACAGCCCGACCAGGTGCTTGCTCTCCAGGACGAAATCTCCACCGCTTTTTTTCTCTGTGGAAAACATTTAAGGCCTTCTTGTACCTATGGCTTTAACCCACTCGTTGATGATGTCGATCGGGAGGGGGAACACGATCGTGGTATTTTTTTCGACGCCGATTTCCGTCAGAGTCTGCAAGTAGCGCAGTTGAATCGCGGCGGGCTGCGTCTCGAGCACTTGCGCGGCCTCGGCCAGTTTCGCCGACGCCTGGGCTTCCCCCTCCGCATGAATCACCTTGGCGCGCCGCTCGCGTTCCGCCTCCGCTTGCCGGCCGATAGCGCGTTGCATCTGCTCCGGGATATCGACCTGCTTGACTTCTACCTTCGTTACCTTAATACCCCAAGGCTCCGTATCCTGGTCAAGGATAACTTGCAACTTGCTGTTTACCTTTTCGCGCTCGGCCAGAATCTCGTCCAGCTCGAACTGGCCGACGATGCTGCGGAGCGTGGTCTGCGCCTTCTGCGATGTTGCATAAAGGTAATTTTGCACCTGTGATAACGCCAGATTCGCGTCCACCACGCGGAAATACGCCACCGCGTTCACCTTCACGGAAACGTTGTCGCGCGTGATGATGTCTTGCGAGGGCACGTCCAGCGTTTCGATCCGCAGCGAAATCCGGTACAGCGTCTCGATCGGCCAGAAGACCAGCCGCAATCCCGCGCCCTTCGCGTCCGGCTGCATCCGCCCCAGACGCAGCACCACGCCGCGCTCCCATTCCTTGATCACGTACAGCGAATTCCAAAACCAGATCAGGAAAATCACCACTGGGATGATCAGCCCGTACAAGGAAAGATCCATTTTCTCGCCCTCCCAAAATTTGCTGACTCCGGCATGGTTCGGCGCGCCGTTTGTGCCCCGCGTATCGTAACTCCAAATCGGCTACAAATGGACCCGGTGTTCCACCGCTCGCCGCATCCTGTCCGGCAAGAACCCTGCGCGAACTATTGATTGACTGTCTCCCGCGCGCTTCAGAGCCTGTGCGGCCACAGGCGCTTCGAACCGCCAGCGCCTAGAGCCTCATCATTTCAGTCACGCTACGGCACGGTAGAAACCGTGCCCTACAAGGATTCCCGCGTTCCGCACCGCATCGTTTTCTCTGCTTCAGCCCGCCAGGACAACATGCAGCGTCAGCCCCTCGATGCGCGTCACCCGCACTCGCGCGCCCACCGGAATTTCTTCCTTGGCCACCGCGCGCCACAATTCGCCGTGCAGCCGCACCATCCCCTGAAACAGCTCGCTGTCGGTTTGACGCACCAGCGGCACGGTCACTTCCGCGTGCGATCCCACCAGTTGCTCGAGGCCCGTCGACTGCTTCCACGAGCGCGACCGCAGCACCAGGCGCATCAGCAAAATCGTGAGCAGCGAGAACGGCAGCGTCACGCCGAACGCCACACCGAGGCTCACTCCCGCATGCGTCAGCGGCGAGCGCACCAGCATCAGCGCGCCCAGCAGCATAGCCACGATCCCGCCGATTGCCAGCACGCCGTGGCTCGTGTATTTCGCCTCCAGAATGAATAATGCCAGCGCCAGAAAAATTAAAACGATGCCCGCGGGCTCGACCGGCAAAATGTGCATCGCGTACAGCGCCAGCACCAGCGCGATCCCGCCAATCACTCCCGGCGCCACCACCCCCGGATGCGTGAATTCCGTGTACAGCCCCAGAACTCCCACGATCAAAAGAATGAAAAATGCATCCGGCTGGACAATGCGCGAGAGAAACCGCTCGCGTGCCGACATGGAATAGAACACGCGCTCCGGATTGCGCAGCGCCAATTGCGCGGTCGAGCCGTCAAATCGTTTGATCGTCCGGCCGTCCAATTTTGAAAGCAGGTCCTCCGGCGAGTTGGCGATCAAATCGACAAGCTTTCCATCGAGCGCTTCGGTTTCGGTCCAGGCCTTGCCGTCGACCACGGCCGACTCCGCCAGCTCCACGTTCCGTCCGCGCTTCGCCGTATAGCTGCGCAGGAACGCCGTCGCGTCATTCAGTATTTTTTTCTTCAGCGTGTCATCCACCTGCAGCGGAACTCCGCCGATGGCCAGCAGCGGCGAGGCCGCGCCGGTGTGCGTTCCCGGAGCCATGGCCGCGACATCCGCGGACTCCAAAATAAAAAATCCCGCGGAAGCCCCGCGCGATCCCGCCGGCGAAATGAAAATGGCCACCGGCACAGGCGAATCCAAAATGTGGTGGATGATGTCCTCCATGGAGGTCGAAAGGCCTCCCGGAGTATCCATGGTGATCAGGATGAGATTTGCGTGGCGCCGGGCGGCTTCCTCGATGCCGTTATCGACATACTCCGCCATCACCGGCTCGATTTCGTCGCCGATGCGCAGTTCCAAAATTTGCGCCGGCCCTGGGGGCACGGCGGAACTTTTCGCTTCCGGCCCCTGCCCCCGCAAAGCGAACGCGCCGCCAAACAGGGCCGCCGCAAGCATGGCAATCATCCCTACGCGCGCACGGGTCGGCTGGGGAAATCCGTTCGCGCCCCAGCGCCGTATGCGGGACAATTTCATGGATTCTCTCCGCCGCTTGCGGCCTTATGAGTTCCCTTCCCCGCCGGCGGCTGCCCCTCGGGAGCTTCGCCGCCCGGCCGGAGCAGAGTCCGATCCAAATCCCTGGACACGCGCGCCAAGCGGGCCAGCCCGTTGCCATCCTGCAAGTTCGGCGGCGGCGCCTTGTCACCGCCTTCCGCGCCCTCGGCGCGAATGGCTTCCGCCTCCGGCTTTCGCCCGAGCGATTCCAGCGTGGCAATGAGCAGAGCCTTCGCTTCCTTGTCGTCCGGATCGATTTTTCGCGCGTGTTCGAGCGGAGCCACCGCCGCGCTCGCCTGCTTCCCGATCAGCTTAGCGAGCGCAATATTAATTAAGTAATTAGCCTCTTCCGGATCGAGCGCGGAGGCCCGCTCGAATTCCGTCTCCGCCTCGCTCCATTTTCCCAGCCGCAGGCGCGCCACGCCCAGGTTATTGTGCATTTCCGGCAATTCCGGAAGCGATTCTTTCTGGCCCGTTTTGCGCGTGCGCTCCAGCAATCCCGCAAACGCGGCATCCGCGCGGCCAGGGTCGTTGCGCGCCAGGTGGCAAACCCCCGTTGCAAAACTGGCCTCGGGCCCGTCCGGCCGATTGGGAGGCACGCGGGAATACCACACCAATGCCGAATCGCAATCCCGCCGCTGGAAATAAATCCGCCCGAGCTCAAACGCCGGGCGGTCCCAGGCGGGCTCCAGCCGGGCCGCTTCGCGCAGCGAGCGCAAACGCTCCTCGCCCTCCGCTCCGGCAAGCCCGCGCACGAAATTTTCCAGAGCGTCAAGACGCAGCGAGGGCGGCGGCTCGGAAAAACTCGATTCGTCCGTGCTCGCGCCCTGCGCCGGGCATTGTTTCTGGTCAACCGCGCATAAAATTTTCCACGCCAGGCGTGCGTGCGCGCGGAGCAGGTCCGCCATCGTGCTCGTCTCCGTAAACGGCTGCGAAAGCCACGGCGGACTGAGGCGCAGCACCCTCGCTTCCAGCATCACCGTCTTGCCGTCGAATCGGTAGCGGCCATATACCAGCGCGTCCGCATCCGCATCGGCCGCAATCTTGATCATGGTGGCGTGCGAAAACCGGGCCGAATCCGGCAGACCGATTCGCTCCAGCGTCGCCAGCCGATCGTCCCGGGAAAGCACGTTCACTCCGCGGTCCTCAAGGCGTTCCGCCGTCAGCTCGGAAAAACCCTCGCCAAGCCAATCGAGATCGGCATTTCGGCTTTCGTTCTCAAATGGAAAAATAAGAAGTGTTTCGGAGCGGGGTTCCGCGGGAGCGGTGCGAGCGTCCCCCGCGGATTGCGCGGGACGAGCGCGGCCGGCAAACCCAGCGCAGCAAAGAGCCGCGATCACTACGAAAAGCATAATCCGAAACATTCGCGGGGGCATCGCTTTTACATTGTAGCAGAGGGTGCGCAGCGCAGGTTCGCGCTCCGGTGCTGGGTGTGTTCCAGTAGGACCGCCCCCTCCTGGCTGCGCTCACGATATTCCCCGGGCGTCCGAGGACAGCCAGGGGGGGCGGTCCTACGAAAAACTAGGCGCCTGGATTGTCCGCGCTTCCCTTCTGCTCGGCGGGGACTATGCGCACCATCACGGCCTGCACGACGGGATCGTTGATGACATCCTTGAATGCCGGGTCGGTCGCCGCCTTGGCGATATCCTTGTACCCTTCGTCCAAGGATTTGCGAAGGTATACGGCGCAATGCTCGGCGTCGCGCTTTCGCGCGTAGACTTTGGCCATGGTGAAGAAAAACAGGCCGTGATTGGAAACCGAGCGGTCCTGCACCATGGCGCCCGCGCGATCGTTGCGTTCGAAAATACCCGGGTCCAGTTCGACCGCCTTTTGAAATTCCACCGCGGCTTCGGGATATTTGTTCGAATTGTAGTAGGCAAACCCCAGGTTGGAATGCGTCCCGGCCTGGTCCGGATCGATGGCCACCGCTCTTTGGTACTCGCGAATCGCCATGCGGAAATTCTTCTGGTGGTAATACACCATGCCCAGGTTGTTCACGGCGCTCGAATATTTTTTGTTGGCCTTGTACGCGCGAGCGAAGTATTTCCTGGCCTGGTCGTAATTGGACAGATTCAGATACCCAATTCCGATCATGTTCATGAAAACGGCGTTCTTCGGATCGGTTTTCAACAGGTCCTGGTAGCTCTGAATGGCGGCATCGTATTTCTTCTCCGCCATTTGAATTCTGGCCCGTTCCTCCTCCACTCCCTTGGGGCTAAGCGGGGCCGGAGCAGGCTGTTGCGCGGCTAAAGGAAATACTGCGGCAAATAAAAAAAATCCCAGGAAAATCCAGCGAGGAGGTTTCCATTTCATGGCGAACGCCTCCAAACGACGCCGCATCAATGTGGCTGGTCGGGTGCCCCTGATGGTGTCTTGTCGGCGTCTTTCTTGCCTCCAAAGATACCAAAAATCCGGCGCAACACGCCTTTTTTGTTCTCCTCCTCCGGCTGTTGGTTATCGGCGGAGGCGGGCTGCGTCGAAGAGGGATGCGCGCCCGGGCTTCCCGGCGCGGAGGGATTCGCGGGATCGCCGGGCTTGTCCCCGCCAAACACGTGCGAAAGCCACGAGCCCGGCGCGGCATCGTTGGCCATGCGCCCGCCATGCAACGGGCAAAACTCGGTGGGTTCCGTCCCGTGGATATAAACTTCCTCGCGCGTCATCGGGCATTCCGGAGTAGCGAGCATCATGGACTCCGGATCGATCGTGACCTTCGTGACTCCCTCCGGCATGGCAAACGGCTTCACGTCGCGATACGCCGGCAAAGCCACCGCCCGCTTCATGAATTCCGCCCAGATCGGCGCCGGGGCATTCGCTCCGGAAAGGCCCAGGTCGCGGTTGTCGTCAAATCCCACCCACACGATGGCGAGCAAATTCGAGGTGTAGCCGGCGAACCAACCGTCGCGCGAGGTGCCGGTTTTGCCCGCCGCGGGGGCTGTAAATCCGCGGGCGCGAACGGTGGCCCCCGTGCCACGGTCGATGACGTCCTCCATCATGCTCGTTACCAAATAAGCAACTCGCGGATCGAGCGCCCGCCTCGACTGGATCGAGTTTTGTTCCAGCGATTCGCCGTCGGCGTTCACCACGTCGCGGATGAACATCGGCTCGGTGCGCACTCCTTCGTTGGCGAAGATCGTGTATCCCGTGGCCACTTCAAGCGGCGTCATGTCGTAGGCCCCCAGCGCCACCGCCGGAGTCGGCTGAATCGAAGGATCGAGCCCGAATTGGTGCGCCATGTCCGTGACGCGCGTGTAACCCACCATCTCGGCCACCTTCACCGTCGCCACGTTCAGCGAATACGTCAGCGCATCGCGCGCCGTCACCTGACCGTGAAATTTTTCGCCGTAATTGTTGGGCGTATATTCCTTGCCGTCAAAATCGAAAGTAGTGGGCTCGTCCATCACCGTCGTGGCCGGAGTCACGATGGGCTGCACGCCGTCGACCCCGCCTTCAAACGCCGCCGCATATACAAACGGCTTGAACGCCGAGCCGGGTTGCCGCCGCGCCAGGACGTGGTTGAGCTGGCTTTCGCCGTAATCCCGCCCGCCGATTAGCGCCTTGATCTCCCCGGTGTGCGGGTCCAGCACGATAATGGCGACCTGCGCCTGGGGCACCGCTTGCCCCTCTTTCTTCCACCGCGCATAGCGCTTGGCAAGCTGGGTGTCGATGTTCTTCACCCCGATCTCTACCGCTTCGCTAGCCGCGCGCTGTAGCTGCGGATCGAGCGTGGTGTACACCCGAAAACTCTGCGAGAGAAGATCGGCCTCGGAAAAGCGATCGAGCAGGTGGTCCTTCACCATGTCCACAAAATAGGGCGCCGTGCTGCCCTCAAGCCCGCCGCCCACGATCTGCAACGGGGCTTTCTTCGCGGCGGCAACCTGTTGCGGCGTAATCGCTCCATTTTCGGACATCGCCAGGAGCGCCCGGTCCCGCGCCTCAACCGCTCGGTCCGGCCGCCGCTCCGAACTCGAGTACCGATTCGGCGCGTGGATGATCCCAGCCAGAAACGCGGCTTCCGGCAGAGTCACTTCGCGCACATCCTTGTTGAAGTAGGCCAAGGAGGCCTCGCCAAATCCGTGAATCGCGAAGCTGCCCCGGTTGCCGAGATAAATTTCATTGGCGTAGAGCTCGAAAATCTGCTCCTTGTTGAAGCGCCGCTCGAGTTCCAGAGCCACTACGGTTTCGGCCACCTTGCGCCTTATGGTCCGGTCCGTATTGAAAAAGAAGCTGCGCGCCACTTGCATCGAGATCGTGCTGCCGCCCTGCACGCGCGCCCCGTGGCGCAGATCGGCCCAGGCCGCGCCCAGGATCCGGATGGGATCGAATCCCGGATGCTCAAAAAAGCGCCTGTCTTCCACGGAAAGCACGGCATCGCGCAATACCTTGGGAATGTCGTTGTAGCTGATCGCCCGGCGCTTCTCGCGGGAACTGTCAAACAACGCTGTCAGCAGCTCCGGCTCCACCTCGGCGGAATCCATAGCCGCTCCGGTATCGAGCGAGCGGATCTTCTGAATTTCACTGCCGCTGAACCCCACCACCAGCCGGTTCTTTGCTCCAAAGATCGAGTCGCTCGACGGCCGGATTTCGATTTCATTTCCGTGCAGGATGTAACGCCCGGGCGTCCCGGAAACGTCCAGTTCGCTATACCCCGCGCGTTGCAGGTGGTTGGCCAGATCGGTTTCGGTAAGAGCCTCGCCGGAATAGATCCTCAGGGGAGCGGCATAAATCCTGGCTGTGGTTTGCTGAACGTGCCCGGAAAGCCGCAGGTCGATCATCCGGCCATAGGAAATCCAGTAATACGTTCCCACGCCGGCTGCCGCAAGCAGAAGAACGATCGCAATCCCAACAGCAATTAGCCCGAGACGGGAGCCCCAATCACCCCCGCCAATTCGAATCCGCAAGGTAATTCTCCGTTCCGCCGCGAAAAAAACCGCCCGACGCCCTCAGTGTCCCGTTTCAGTTCTAAACGCCCTGTCGATGCCCGACAATACCCCTAAACCCTTAGATGCGCCTTCGGGCTGAACTGGAATGAGTTTACACGCCGCAGCGGCCAATCTCGAATTCGACAAATTTGTGGGGTGAATTACCGCCTGCGCGTGGCCGCTGGCTTGCGGACACCTGACTGGGTCCCGGGGCGGGCGAGCGCCCCACTCCTCCCCGCTGGTTACACCAACGGGGCGTTGCTTGCGGCTGGGTGAAAATTCAGGGTCCACTGATATACTTTCAGATCCACCGTCACGGAATAATCGACATCGATGTGCACGTTTCCGGCGGCGCCAGCCACCTTGATGTCTTCGACTTGAATCGGCAAATCCTCTTTCTGCGCTTCCGCGAACACCGCCTGGCGAATCTGTTCGCTAGTTCTGCGGTTGACGCTGGCATACCGCGCAATATCCTGCAGGCTATCTTGAAATTGATATTCGCTGATTAGGGGAGGGAGCATCATCGCGCCCACGTAAAGGACCGCCAGCAGAACCACGGTCCACACAATGGCCTTAACGTTGGCCCCGCCTGTTTCCCCGCTGCGTATCTCTGCCGCCCCCTCGTCCAGGGGCGCCTGATACCCGTTGGGCCTGCCTTCCGGCAGATTCCCGCCCGCATCGGGGCGCATTGCGTGTGCAGAGAGTTCCATATCCTAAAATGCTAGCATCGGGCCAAGGGGGTGTCGAGAGCCAGTCCACCCCCGGTTTCGGCCCAGTAACATTCCGCAACGGGCAGATAACAAATAATTTACTTGTTGGAACGGGACGGCGGCAGGATCTACAGGCCGAGGAAAAAATGACCCTTTCTTTTTGTCACTCCGAGCGGAAAAAGTGGCCCCTCCTTTTTGTCATTCCGAGCGTGGCGAGGAATCTCTCTGGGTTAGAGCCCACGAAAAGAAAGAGAGATTCCTCGCTCCGCTCGGAATGACAAAATAAGCCACTAATTCCGCGGCCTGTCTAATAAGCCTTCCCGAAGATGGCCAGTTCTTTGGACGGTTTTCCGCACTGGATGCAAGACCCCGCGCCTCCAGGTTGCTCGATTGGAATGCACCGCAGCGTGGCCTTGGTCGTTTCCTTGATTTGCTCTTCGCACTGGGCGTCGCCGCACCAGTAGGAGCGCGCGAAGCCTTGTTCCACGACCGTTCGGAACTCCTCGAGATTCTTGGGCTCGAAGGTGTGCGCGTTGCGAAATGCGAGCGCCCGGTCAAACAGCGCCTTCTGAATGGCGGCCAGTTGCTGCTCGACCGATTCCGCGATGCCTTCCTGGGAGACGAAGCTTTTTCCTTCCTTGCCCGGCCGGTCGCGCCGCGCCAACACCACGCTGCCCTTGGCCACGTCCTTCGGCCCGATTTCCATGCGCAGCGGCACGCCGCGCATTTCCCAGTCGTTGAATTTGAAGCCCGGGCTTTGCCCTTCGCGCTCATCCATCTTCACGCGGATGTTCGCCTTCACCAGTTGCTCGCGAATCTTTTTCGCGGCCTCGAACACTAGCGCCTTCTCTTCATCACTCTTGAAGATCGGCACGATCACCAGTTGGTACGGCGCGAGCCGCGGCGGCAAAATCAGTCCCTGATCGTCGCCGTGCACCATGATGATGGCCCCGATGAACCGCGTGGAAAGCCCCCACGAAGTGGTCCAGCAGTGCTGCAGGACGCCTCCTTTGTCCAGGTAGCGAATCTCGAAGGCTTTGGCGAAGTTCTGTCCCAGGTTGTGGGACGTTCCCGCCTGCAGCGCTTTGCCGTCTCCCATCATCGCTTCGATCGAATAAGTCTGATCGGCTCCGGCGAAGCGTTCCGCCGCGGACTTGCGTCCGGGGATCACCGGCACGGCCGCTTCGCGCACCGCGAAATCGGTGTAAACGTCCAGCATCTGGCGTGTCTCCACGTCCGCTTCCTCGGCAGTGGCGTGCGCGGTGTGCCCCTCCTGCCAGAAAAATTCCAGCGTGCGCAAGAATAATTTCGTGCGCAGCTCCCACCGCACAACGCTGTTCCACTGATTGATCAGCACCGGCAAATCGCGGTAAGACTGAATCCACTTCGCATACGCATGCCCGATGATCGTCTCCGAAGTCGGCCGAATCACCAGCGGCTCTTCCAACTTTTCCCCGCCGCCGTGCGTCACCACCGCCAGCTCCGGCGAAAATCCCGCCACGTGCGACTGTTCCTTGCTGATGAAACTTTGGGGAATCAACAGCGGAAACGCCGCATTCACATGCCCCGTCGCCTTGAACCGCCGGTCCAGTTGCGCCGTAATGTTTTCCCAAAGCGCCCACCCGTACGGCCGCACAATCATGCATCCGCGCACCGGCGCGTAATCCGCCAGCTCCGCCCGCAGCACCAGCTGGTTATACCATTCCGAAAAATCTTCCGACCGAGTAGGAAGCTTCAAATCCGCCATGCGCGCTGGTCCTCATTTCGCCCGGCTTTTCCTGTATGAAAAACCCGCATCGCTTTTGCCTGGTTGCAACCGGAGTTCGCACCCGTGTGCCGCCCTGTCAATCGTGGCATGAATCAGGAAAAAGAAGCGTAGCCGAGGGTCCGAGAGGTGTCAACCGGTCCTGGCTGTACACTCAGGCAGTTTCTGAGACACCGACTTACTGGAACCTGGCCTAAGCGAAGATATCGAAACGTGGATCTCTTTGAAAAATCGCTCCTGATCCAAGTACTATACTTCCCAAAAACAATAAATACTTACATAATTAACAATGCAAATCGCGAATCTGTTAGAGTCGGGCGATTATGGGCAGTCGGCAAGGCACGGTTTGAAGACATTGATCTTTTGATTTCAGTGGGTACAGGGACGCAACAGCTTTGCAGGCCCGGATGTAGTATATGCGCTTGCATTCGAAAGCCCTTTACATTTACTTGTTTCTTTCTGCCATCTATACGGTGGTGATAATTTGGTCGTGGCTTGTGCGTCCTGCGTTGGCACGCCGGCGTTACCGGAAGTTCGCCTCATTTGAGAGTCTCTTTGATCCTGGAACGGTTCAGTTAGGCGAAAATCAGCTCGCCCCATACATGACTGGACTATTCCACGGGCGACCGGCTTCGATTTCGATTGGCAGCAGTTTCACCGGTGACATTCTGGTTCGCGTTTCTGGCCATTTTTATAGACCGTTCGAGGTTCGGTCAAATTGGCCTCATGCACGCGGTATCATCAACAAGGCCATGAGAATTGTGGCCTCACCGTTAATCTATCCGCTTATATGGCCACTGTTTTTCCTGCACAGAGCAACTCCTGAAGGTTCACTGGGGGAGATCGTTTTTGCCATAATCCTTTTCTTTTTCTTGGCTCGGCTCGTGCTGTTTCTCGGTTCGAGGTTGCTGAAAAACTATTACATTCCTGAAGGCAGCACAGGGAAATTATCATTTGCTGATTCAGTGTCTCTAAAGTATTTAACCTATGTCCCAGACGGGTTCACTGCCATTGTTGCTCGCCGTGAATTTCAGGATACAGTTACGCGCTTGATCGGCGGATTTCAACTCGATCTTTTGAAATCAGATGGTTCAATCGCGGCGCCAAGTAGGTCCCGGGGATGGGGTTTGGGTGGCACAGCCGAAGCGAAATTCGCTTACCGAGAAAAATTGCTGAATCGGGATGCTTTCCGAGAAATTTTGACGGAACTCTCCACCCTCTGTGGGAGCATCGAGCAAGCAGGCAGCGAGGAAGAATCCGTCAGCCAGGTCGCGCCCGAACCTCTCTAGGGTGCCTCTGCCCGCTCCGCACCCGGATGCTCCTATCATGAAGGTCTCCTGCATGTCCTAGTGAACGACACTCACGAGGGACAAATTTCCTGCACCAGGGGTGGACTAAGAATGGATTGCAATCCATACGTGGCTCTCAAACAGAACAACTTTTATGACTTATTGGGGCATGGCTCAGGCGTGGTCGTGTCGGGGCGGGGTTGCCGGCTCGTCAAACTCCAGCAGGAGTCTGAAGCCGGCTGTCTCCGGTTTAATCGTATTTCTTGCCGCGTAGAGGGAATCTATAAATTTGCGAAAGGGAGAGTTAGTGGGCACATCTCCGACCACCCATCGCTGGCCGCAATGGCAATGCTGGGGAATCTTGATTATCTCGTCCGGGGAGAAGCTCAATCGGGACTTGCACGCGTGGCACGCGAACGTCACGGCTTTGATGTCTTCCAGGCCGAAAATGATCCTGCACTCAACGGTCATCGCATCGTCCTTGGCGCGCCGCGAAACGCCGCCGCGGCGGCAGCCCGCTTGCATGGAGTTAAGCGGCCGGAGTTTTCTTTGGGAATTCGGCAATCGAGTCGCCGATGAACTCGAGATAGTCCCGGACATGGGCCTCGAGATCGCCCGCGAAATTGTTGGAAACTTTTCCGGCCCTCTCTTCCAGGTTCTTTTGAGCTTGATTCGTGGCCGATTCGATCAGGGTGTGTATGCTATCCCGCGCTACGTTCTCAAAGGTTTGCGAAAGCTCCTGCAACTTTTCGTGGCACTCGGTCAAAACCGCGGCGGACTTTTTATCCAGTTCGTCGCGCGTCTGGATCAATTTTGCCTGGACTTCCTTTTCGAGTTCGCCGGTGACCCGGGCGTACATCGCTTGCGATTCTTCCTTGAAGACGGCCTGGGAAGCCACCAGCTTCTGAAGCTCCGCTTTTGCATCCTCCAGGACCGGCGCAACCTGTTCTCGCAGCCGCGATACGAAGCGGGACGTTCCCTCGACCCGCGAGGTTTCGATGGTGCGTTGCAGTTGCTCGATGGTTCGCGTGGCCATGCCGTTGATGCGCTGGTCCAATTCATTCCCCTGAATCGACAGGCGCTGCTTGGCGTTTTCCAGATCCTGTTCGATGGCCCCGCGAAAGCTCTCCTGGCTGGTTCGGATGGTGGCCTCCGCCGCCTCGTTCAATACTTTCAATCCCCGCCGGGCTAATTCTTCCTTCGAGGTCTCGATCACGCGCTCAATCGTTCCGGCCGCCTCGTTCTGGATCTGCAGGCGAAATTCATCAAGCAGACGGGCCCTTTCGTTCGCGAGAGTCGCCGCAGCGATTTCGGAGACCGTGACTTGAATCTGATTGCTAATGCCCGCCATAAGATCGGAAAACCAGGGAGACAGCGAAGCGGCTGCTTCCCCTTTCTTGAATAAGGAAACCGGAGGAACTGGCTCGCTATGGGCGGGAACTGATGGCGGTTCGGTCCGCGTTACAAGCTGTAGTTCTCGTCCGAGGTTGGGAGGATGATTCGGAGAATGACTAGGAAAATGATTAGGAAGATCCACCGCTTTGCTTTGCCGCGCGGGAAACCAATCCTCCGGCGGCGACGATATCCCCCAAATATTGCCGGCGCTTTCGAATTCCACCGCAATGCCGTAGTCCGTCCCCGCGCCGGCGTTGAGCTTTTGGATCCATTTCACCCGGGCTCGCGCGGGCCCTTCCGAGCGGCCGTTCGGGTGCTGCCTCACGTTTAGGACGAGCATTGCACCCGTAAGAACCTGATGTTTCATTTGGTAGGAACAGCCGTGGCAACTAATGGCGAGCGTAGTCACTTCCTCTTGAAAAGCCGCACGGGAAGCGTCTAGCCCCTGCACGGCCAGCGGTATGGCCTTTTCAATGCGTGAGCTGCGCCGTTTCTGCGCGTATGCGACCGGACTAGTTGACACCGGACCCTCCTGCTACCCCATCCAAAACGGATCAAGGCCGTTGCAAATCTGCCTTCAGATTCGAGAGTCACGTTTAGCATCCCTCAGCTTGCGTGGAGGTTCAACTGGTCTTGCGGCCAAATGTAACTTGCACTTTCGCCTGCCCACTTGTCCCTGGCCAAATCGGATAACGGCCGCGGACGGCGCCTGGCGGAAAATCCCAAAATCCGAGAAGTCGCCTTCTCAGGTGTTAGATCGCCGTCGCGCCAATCAATCGTCCCAGTTTTTATTTTTAGGTTCGCCCTTCCAATGAACGATTGCAAAATAGAGCGCAAGGACGCCAATAACCAACTCAAGACTCTGCAACGGATGCTCGCGCTCACTCACATACGGAGATATGCCGACAAAGCTAGCGAACAAGCCGATGTCCACCAGCCACCCTTCCCAGGTCAGTGGGCGCCGGCTAACCCACCTGTGGGTTCTGGCTGCATACCAGTAGCGAGGCTCATCGGCCATGCGTCGTCCCTCTGGTGCGATCTAACTCTTGTTCAAGCTGATCAGCATTTAACCGGCCTGGGGCCGCATAACGACCCCCTCGATCCGGTTCAGCGACTGACTGGAATCTTTTGAAGACTATTTTGAAAATTGTGGCATATCTTACCCATCCGCACAACGCCCCTGTACCTGTCGGGAACAGCCCTCCCCACAACCAATCCGTTGATTGACCGGAAACTTGGATCTTTCGCACCCAGCGCTTCGTGCATTTTCCTATTGGATGGCTTCCATGCCAGCCTTGGTAGGGGGATACGATGACTCCTTCCAATGCGACGGCTACTGAGCGTGTTGCCACGTTCTTCTTGTTCATGCTAGCTTCCGTAGGAGTTGGACCTGTAACGGAAATGCTAGGCCGTAATGTTGCTTGAGGAGAACGAACCCATGAAGTGGACGCCCGGTGGCGAAAGCGAAGACATCGAAGATCGCCGCGATGAGAGCGGCGGTGGGGGCGGTGGCTTCCAATTCGGCGGCATTCACATCGGCATCGGTGGCGCGATTGTGCTGGCGATTCTAAGTTTCGTTTTTAAGACGAACCTGTTCGCGCTGCTGAGCACCGGTACAGGGAGTCCAGTAGCGACGGTCAGCCAGCCCAACCCAGCTCGCGACGCCGCGGAAAAACCTCTCGTGGATTTTGTGTCGTTCGTGCTCGATGACACGCAGAACACGTGGACCCAGATTCTGCCGCAGCAGACCGGCACTCCCTACCGGCACGCCAAGCTAGTACTTTTCCGCGATTACACGCGGTCCGGATGCGGCGGTGCAGAGTCCGCCACGGGCCCCTTCTATTGCCCCGAGGACGAGAAGGTCTACATCGACCTGAGCTTTTTCGACGAGCTCAGCCGCCGCTTCGGCGCCCCCGGCCAATTTGCGCAGGCCTACGTCCTCGCGCACGAACTGGGGCATCACATCCAAAAGCTGACGGGAATTGAAGGAAAAGTGCGCCAGCTCCAGGAAAGCAATTCCCGCGAAGTGAACCCGCTCTCCGTGAAATTGGAACTCCAAGCCGATTGCTTCGCCGGCATCTGGGCGCATTCCACCCAGCAGCGCGGCCTGCTCGAAAAGGGAGACGTGGAATCGGCGTTAGGCGCCGCCTCCGCCGTCGGCGACGATCATCTCCAAAAAATGGCCACCGGCCACGTCAGTCCCGAATCGTTCACCCACGGCACTTCCCAGCAGCGCATGCACTGGTTCAACGCCGGCCTGAGCAACGGCACAATCGCTGCCTGCAACACTTTTAATCAGCCGGAATAAGTCACAGGCGTAAGTCGCGCTAAAAGCTACGATCCGATAAGACGGCAATTCGGCAAGAATGCCACCGGGAGACGCCCAGAGGATCAAAGTCCCCCGCCACTGAGCCCATGCATCCAAAAAAGGGCTTGACCTTGTCGATTTGGCTGGCCGTTGTTCGACATACTGGTAGAGAAAGCGAGAGCGTTGCTCAGAAGGCAGTTTTGGCCATCCGGGTTGGATCGCCAGAAGAATCTCTAGTGAGGAGAATTCGATGAATTGGAAAACTCCGAAAACGATTGTATTCAGAAGCTTTGCGCTGGTTGCCGTGCTGGGCGCGGCGTGGATGGCGCAGGCCCAGGGCGTCAAAACACCCTACCCGAGCATGGCCCCGATTGACCAGTACCTTATCGCGGATCGGAATGCGGAGATCACGCTGGCACGCAGCGCTGCCCCTGAATCCGTCTCCCGGGATGCCGAGATCATCGTCCTTGGGCGGCATGGTTATGAGACTGCGGTGAAAGGCAAGAACGGCTTCGTGTGCATCGTGGAACGCTCATGGGCCATGGGAATCGACGAGCCGGAGTTTTGGAATCCCAAGATGCGAGCTCCCACCTGCTACAACGCGCCGGCCGCACGATTCAGCGTAACACTGATGAAAAAGAGAACTGAGTTGGTATTAGCTGGACGGTCTCCAATTCAGATGTCCCAGGAAATCAACGCCGCTTTCGACAAGAAGGAATTGCCGCCGCTGGAGACGGGCGCGATGTGCTACATGATGTCGAAGCAAGGGTACTTGAACGATGCCGCCAGGCACTGGCATCCCCACTTGATGTTTTTCGCCCCGCTGACGGAACCTGCGGCCTGGGGCGCGGACTTGCCGGGTTCCCCCTTGCTAGCATCCAAGGACACTTTGAGCCGGGTGACCGTGTTTATGATTCCGGTCGCCAAGTGGTCGGACGGTACGTCTGCCCCCGCCATGGATGATCACTGACGCGCGATCTCGAACCAGTCGTCCTACCGTGTGGTCAAATGGGAAATCTCGGCTTATATTCGCTAATGGCTTCCGATTCGCTGAAGGCAATCGCTAGATTTTGGCAGAATGAGGGGAGAAAGAAGACGCATGCCTGGGCGCAGCGCAATCATTCCAACCGCAACATTTCGATTCCTTCGCGAACTGAAGCGCAACAACCACAAGGGATGGATGGACGCGAACCGCGATCGCTACCGCGCGCAACTGGTGGAGCCCTTGGGCGCGCTGCTTGCCGCGCTGGCGCCATTTGCGCTTCAGCTCAACCCCGGCTTCGATACAGCAGGCCGGACAGGCGTCAATTTTTCGCGCATCAATCGCGATACCCGCTTCGCCAAGGACAAGACCCCATATAACACGCACATGTATTTGACGTTTCCCGATCCCGCGGCGGGGGATCATGCGACCACGCAGCTTTACGCCGGCATTTCCGCGGACGCCGTTACGGCCGGCTTTCGCGCCTACTCCATGGGCCCGCTAAAGAAATCGCCCGTTCGCCAGATCGTCCTTCCGCGCGTAGCGGCCCATCCGAGCTGGGTTCCCAAGCAAAAGAAACGCCTGGGCCGCGGCTACGAGAGTTATTGGTATTCCACCGAAAAGGGCGCATGGACCAAGCACGAGGGCTGGCCGCTCGGCCCGGCGGAATGGGAAAGGCTCCAGGGCTGGGTGGTCCGCCGGAAATTTCCGCGGAGCGCGGCCACGCGCCCTGGATTCGTCAAAGACATCGGCCGCGTATTTCGCGACGTATACCCGCTCTTTTCGTTCGTGTCTTCGACCAACTGGAAGGCTTGAACTCCTGCCGAGATTGCCATTTTCCGAGAAGCCCGTCGATCAGGACTTGGCAGGTTGCGGAAAAAGCAGCTGATTTTGTCATTCCGAGCGAAGCGAGGAATCTCTCCTGAGATTGGGCCCATGAAAAACAAAGAGAGATTCCTCGCTTCGCTCGGAATGACAAAATCGCAGGGGGACTTTTTCGACAGCCTGTCGGACCTGTCAATCGCTTTGCCGGGCCTGCCCTGCTTTCCTTGCGCTAAAGAAATAACCGTAATACAGGGCATTGCAGTTCCGGCACGAATAACGGCGCACCAGGACCAAGTGCAGGATGAGCCGCTTCAACGAGAAACGCGATCGATGACGGTACACCTCGAAGCTGCCGCACCGGGGACACTCGCGAATGCGAGACCAAGGCTTCCACATTTTCGACATCTTCGCTCACGCGAAATCGTCCGTCAATTCCACAGAGCTGTGAATTTCTTATCTCAAACCGGCACCTTTTGCAGAGCCTATCCGGTCAGGTGGAGCGGGCGGCGCATGAAACTTAAAGAATGTTACTCAGGAGCCGCTCGCAGCCTGGGCTCCTTGTTGGCTGGCCATTTGTTCCTTCATCTTCCGTTGCATTTCCTTAGGTGTGGGTTGTGCGATGTGGGTAGCGACCATCCAAAGGTAACCATCGGGATCGACAACGGTTCCACTACGGTCGCCCCAAAACATATCCATCACCGGTCCCTTGGACGTGGCCCCAAGCTTAACGGCCTTTGCTACCACCTTGTCTGCATTCTCCGTCAGCAGATACAAACTCGTCGGCGAGGCGCCGACGGTTTTCGCGGCGCGGGAGCCCATCTGCGGCATTTCCGGGCTCAACATGATTGTCGTCCCCCGGAGAGTCAGCTCGGCATGGACCGCTTTGCCGTCTGGGCCATTCATGATTCCCCGTTTGGCAAATCCGAATGCCTTTTGATAAAAGGCTGCCGCGGCTTTCACGTCCGTCACCGTTAGGTTTGCCGTCACGGAACCGTACAGCTTCTTATTGAGCGGATCAACTTTTTTGGGCATAACGCTCCTTTTGTGATGTCAGTATTCGAGCTGTATTTCGGCGGAAGATGTTCATGAAGGGCCGTCGGCATTCTAAACCCATCCGCTGGAAGCGCCAACTCCTTATCGGAAACCTGCCTCAGGCCTCCCAAATGCGAACATTCAGCCGCACAGGCTGAGACGCGCGGAGAAGGTTAACTGTATACTGATTGTGTCAGAGCCAGCTCGACCTAGAATCGAAGCTCGGGATCTTCATGAGTACAGAAACAGTCTGGCGTCGCATCCTCCGTAAGAAAAGAGCTGCCGGAATCGGCGCTGTCGTTCTGCTGCTGGCCTATTTCGGCGCTTCCCTTTTCAAATGGGAGCAGAATAGAACCCCGGTTAGCGCGTCCGTCCAGGTCACCTATCCGAGGGAGATCAGCCGGATCACTTTTGTGGTGGCGGGCGACGTCATTCCTCACCAACCGGTGGTTCAATCCGCCGCGGCGCAAAACAAAAACGCGACGGAAACGCTCGCGGGGACCGCTACGGAATCGAAGGACAATTCCGCAACTCCGGCGCCCACCGCGGACCATGACGGCGGCTGGGATTATCTTTTCGCCAATGTGGCCGACGTGTTTCGCCAGGCCGATTTCGGATTCGTCAATCTGGAAACCCCTGTGGCTCCCAATCATTCCCGCGGATCGAAACCGTTTCAATTCGACGCCCCCGTCAATCTGTTGCAGGCCCTGAAATTCAGCGGGGTCAAGATCGTCTCCTTCGCCAACAATCACGTTTTCGATCAAGGCTACGCCGGTTTCGCGGAGACGCAGGAACACCTCCGCGAGCAAGGCCTCCTATTCGCAGGCGCCGGGAGCACGGCGGAAGCGTCCTGGAAACCAGTGATCCTGGAGAAAAACGGCATCAAGGTGGGCATGCTGGGGATGACGCGCTGGCTGAACGGCGGCCGCAATCCGGAAAAAGAGAGCGACCCTCACGTAGCCTTCTTTCCCTATCCCGGCGAATCGCTCGGCGCGACGGGCCTCGATGAAAATGCGGTTCTGGAAGCGATCAAGGCCGCCCGCGCGCAATGCGATTTGCTGCTGATCTCCATTCACTGGGGAGTGGAGTACGCCACGGCGCCAAGACCCGGCGATATCGACATCGCGCACGACATGCTCGAAGCCGGCGCCAGTGCCGTGATCGGCTCCCATCCCCACGTCCTGCAGCCCATCGAAACTTACGTGACGCACGACGGCCGCAACACGGTGATTTTTTATTCGCTCGGAAATTTTATTTCCAATCAGGCGCGCACCTACGTCTCCGGCCTGACGCCTGACAAAACCGGCGAGCAGCGCGATTCCCTGGTCGCCAAATTCTCCGCGATCAAAAAAGATTACGGCCCCGCGGGAGTGATCGTGGAACTGGGCGACATGGGAATTATCCCCGCCTGGACGGAAAATAATTCCCTGCAAGTCCGCGCCGGCAACGCCAAATCTCTTTTCATCGGACCGGTTTTCATGGACCGCGAAATCCCACGTCTCCAAGCCAGATATGACGAACTGAATCAAGCCGCCGCGCAGCTATCGCCCGATCAAAAACGCGAACTGATCCAGGTCTCCACCCGTCTGCAAATGCTAAAACATCGCCGCGAATTGCTCCTCGGGCGCACGGGCGACGAATACGTGATCGCTCCCCCCAATCCGCCAACTCCTTAATCTGAATTTGAATCTGAGTGGAACAGGCTTCAACCTGTGGGGTTTTCGTTCTTTGTGGCACAGACTTCAGTCTGTGGCTTTTAGGTGTTTCTAGGCCTAACCCCCACAGGCTGAAGCCTGTGCCACTAATTCGCCTTTGCATTGCGGCGCTGGACGGTGCGCACCTGAATGAATTTTCCCTGCCCGGGATCGTAGGTGGTCACGATTCCCTCTCCGATGTCATACACCCACCCGTGCAGCTTCAGAATTCCCTGTTCCAGATGCGCCATGACGGCCGGGTGCGTGCGCAGATTCGACAGCTGCTCGATCACGTTCCGCTCCGTTAGCGCCAGCAGGAACTCCGGGCCGCTCAAGCCCTCCTTGGATTTCTCCAGCGCCTCGCGCGCGGGCTGGGCGTGGCGAAGCCAGGCGCTCACGTTCTCCAGCGGTTTCAACGCTTCCGGATTCAACACGCCTTTCATCACGCCGCAATCCGTATGCCCGCATACGATGACGTCGGGCACGCCCAGCACTCCCACCGCATATTCAATCGTCGCCGAAACCCCGCCAATCGATTCCGGATAGCGCGGCACGATGTTGCCAATCACCCGGCACAGGAAAAGCTCGCCGGGTTGTGTTTGCGTCAGTAGGCAAGGATCGATTCGCGAATCGGCGCACGTAATGAACAGCGCCGTCGGCCTCTGCTGCAGAGCCAGCTTTTGGAACAATTCGCGGTGCTTCGGATAAACCTTCTTTTGAAAGCGTTTGAGCCCGCGAAGGAGGTGATCGAATGGCATGCCGTTTCATTCTGCAACAGTTTGCAGCCCAAGCTCTAGTCAAATTGCGGCGAGCATGCGTCATTTTATTTATGGAGTGCCGAGCTTCAGCTCGGCCGTTCAGGTTGACCTTATCCGCGGGCTTCAGCCCCTGAAACTTCAGGGGTTAAAACCCCTGATCGACAACGTCTTTCGTCGGGACTGAAGTCCCGACCTCCTAAACGTCGTAGCCATCACGACAATTTTAAAATTAGGACAGTATCGGCATTTTAACCGGCGTAGCTTTTGAATTTGTCGATCGCAAATTGGGTATATTGTCTGACCTCGATCAGGTAGCCGTCGGGACCCCGCATGTAGCAACGCCATTCCCAGCCGCGATTGTCCAGCGGCTCGGTCAGAAAGAACGCCCCTTTCTCACGCCGTTGTTTGTAGCAGGCCCAGGCGTCGGCGACGCGCAAATTAAGAAAGCTGCTCACTCGGTTGAGATCCGAAGGGGTTAGGATGCTCCCGCGATCGCCTTGAGTCCAAAAGAATCCATTTGTCCGCGGGCAACCTTGCCTTCATCCGACCTGGACCAAGCTGTTGACGGTCCTTTTTAGGGGCCGTGTTTGCCTCCGAATCCCATTTTCCCGCATTGCTGGAAGCGGACTTCGCGAGACTTGGCCCGCAATCGTCTCTGATAGTTCCTGGGAGTGGCCTCGCGGCTGTATACTCTGGTCCCGCGCGATTGGCGGGACCGCCATGTCGATCCGATCCGGCACCAAACTCGGCTCTTACGAAATCGCCGGGGCGATTGGCGCCGGCGGTATGGGCGAAGTGTATCAAGCGCATGACACCAAGCTGGGCCGCGACGTAGCCATAAAAGTCTTGCCGGAAGCTTTTGCGCACGATGCCGAACGGCTTTCGCGTTTTCAGCGGGAAGCGAAAATGCTGGCGGCGCTCAACCATCCCAACATCGCCACGATCTATGGACTGGAACAATCCGGCGCGACCAGTTATCTGGTCATGGAGTTGGTTCCCGGCGACACACTGGCAGACCGAATTCGGCGCGACGGCGCAGTTCCACTCGACGAAGCGCTGGGGATTGCAAGGCAGATGGCTGAAGCCCTTGAGGCAGCGCACGAAAAAGGAATTATTCACCGTGACCTGAAGCCGGCGAACGTGAAAGTGACTCCGGAAGGAAGAGTCAAAGTCCTCGATTTCGGTTTGGCGAAAGCGTTCGAAGAGGATGCGGCAAGCGTGGACATCAGCAATTCGCCAACGCTGAGCATGGCCGCGACCATGCAAGGAGTGATCCTCGGCACAGCGGGTTACATGTCGCCAGAGCAAGCGCGCGGAAAATCAGTCGACAGGCGCACCGACATTTGGGCCTTTGGCGTCGTAGTCTACGAAATGCTGACGGGCCAGCAACTTTTTGCAGGCGAGACCTTCACGGACACCCTGGCGCAGGTCATTACAAAAGAGCCGGATTGGGAACTGGTTCCTGCCCGTATGCGCCGGCTGCTTCGCTGGTGTCTCGTAAAGGATCCAAAGAAACGGCTGCGCGATATTTCGGATGGCATGGCGCTCGTGGAGGATGAACCGGACCAGAAGGTTCCGTCAGGCGTGCAGAAGGAGTTCTCCGTTTGGCCGTGGGTCATCGCAGCGGCAGCAACGCTGCTTGCCGTAGGCGTAACCTTCATGCATTTCCGCGAGAAACCGCCCGCCTCTCCTGAGGTATACCGCCTCTTGCTACGGCTTCCAGAAAAAGTTACGTTCAGTCCTGACGCCGCATTAGCGCTGTCGCCCGATGGGCATCGTGTGGCCTTTCCGGCGATCGATTCGAACGGTCAGACCTCCATCTGGGTCCAGGACATGGACGGAGGGGAAGCCCGATCCCTGCCTGGCACGGACCCTGTCGCCGACCCGCCACCTGTTTTTTGGTCTCCAGATGGCCGCTACGTTGCTTTTCAAAGCGAAACGAAAATTCGCAAGACCGACGTTTTGGACGGCACAACCCAGGATATTTGCGATAGACCTGGCCTCGCGGTCGGCGGGTCGTGGAATCGCGACGGTGTTATCATTTTTGGAAGCCTCACAACCGGCCTGTGGCGCGTGCCCGCGGAGGGAGGAACGCCGGTCCCTTTAACCGTTCTGGATGCGTCGCGACACGAAATGGAGCACGAGTTGCCATCGTTTCTTCCCGATGGCCGGCACTTCCTCTACTTCATAAATTCAAGTATCCCGGAGAACAGTGGAGTCTATGCGGGTTCCTTGGACGATCCTACGGGCCCTCAAAGCAAGAGGCTCGTTCTAGCCAACCGGTTCGGAGCCACCTACACAGCGCCGGATGGCGGCGCTGGACATCTGCTATTTCTACGGAACGGCGTCGTAATGGCTCAGGCTTTCGACGCGAACAAAATTGAGCTTCTCGGAGAGCCCACTGCGGTTGCCGAACGGGTTGACTCCGCATTTGAAACGGGCCACTTTTCCGCAAGTCCCAATGTCCTGGTCTACAGGGTGCAGAACCCCCCGACGAATTTCCAAATGACGTGGTATGACGCGCAGGGAAAAGCGGGCGAAAAAGTTGGAGATCCGGGAGGCATCGCGACTCCCCGGCTTTCGCCCGACGGAAGCCGTGTGGTGTTCGAGAAATATGAATCGAATATGTTCAACGGAAATATTTGGCTGCTTGATCTCAAAAGGGACACGAGCACGCGCTTCACATTTGGCCCCGGCTCCCTATTTCCTGCGTGGTCTCCCGACGGCACCGAGATCGTATTCTCCTCGAACCGCGACGGCGTCTACAACTTGTATCGAAAGCCCGTCGACGGCTCCCGGGCGGAACAACTCCTGCTCCGGACGAACGACGACAAGCGGGCGCTTAGCTGGTCCCGCGACGGACGCTTCCTGTTGTACTCCGCCAGCCAAAACCTTGGAACCGAGCAGATGTGGGTGCTCCCCATGCGTGGCGACCCCAATCCCATCCCTTTCACCCATAGCCGCTTCAATGAAACCAACGGCGAATTTTCTCCAGACGGCCGGTGGATTGCGTACGAGTCCGACGAAACGGGAAAAAGAGAAATTTATGTGCGCGAATTCACCGGCAAGGCGGATGCCGCCGAAACGGGCGGCAAATGGATGGTATCCAAGGATGGCGGAGCATATCCGATGTGGAAGGCGGACGGGAAGGAACTCGCGTATATCAGTCTCGATAGAACTACAATCATGTCCCTCAACGTGGATTCAGAGCGCGCTTTTCAAGCGGGACCTCCTCGGCAGCTACTCAAGATTCCAGCGGATCGAGGGAACCTAAGCAGGGTGTCTCCTACTCCCGATTTTAAGCGCTTTCTGATGCCTGTCGCTGTAGAAGTAAAAGGGCCTCAGTCGTTTATAGTGATGCTGAACTGGGCCGAAGGGCTAAAGAAATGACGCTCGCCGATAGCACAAGTCGCGGGGGCAAACCCGTTTCGTGCCACTCAAAATAATTGTAGACTCGCTCGTCTCGGTAAGCCCTCCGGATCGAGCGTGACTGAAAACCCCGCCCTTCGATAAGCCAATTTAGTATCCGGGCGAAATTCAGAAGTTAGCCCCCTTTTGGCGCGTTCTGTAAGTCCTGTGAGTTTCAATCCCGAAATGTTACTTGACGTATGTATCAACTAATAAGAATATCCGTACGATTAACAGCCGTCCATCTTCCAGGCAAACTGCAGATTAAGGAGCTTCCTGCGTCCAGGATCTGTCACCGAAATGTGACGGGGAATGATAATGATTCGAGCCGCGAAGTTGTCACTATTGTTGTTGTTTTTCGCCGCCTCATCGAGGGCCCAGCCATTGCCGGCCCAAGCGCGAGAGAACATTTTGCCGGATCACATCCAGCCTGCTCGAAATGTTTTTGCGCGGCCATTCCTGGACGCGCGGGATGCTTTTCTGTTCAAGGACAAGGCCGAATCGATTCTCGCGGCGACGCAGGGACTCTTCCTTATCTCCGATGGGATCATGACTCACGCGATTGCGCGACAAGGCACCGGCGAAGAAATCGACCCGGGAATCCGATTGCTCACGGGGCCTTATCCGACCTGGAGCCGGATGGCCCCGCTGGGAGCGGTTCAAGAGATAGTCGGAATATGGTTGGGAACCGAGATGAAACGAAGCCGAAATCGTTTTTTCCGGAAAGCTTGGTGGATTCCGCAGGTCGCAGGAATAGGAGGAAATCTATCTGGAACAGCCTACGGATTACTATCGAAGTGAGCCGCTAATTTAAGATCGCAACCACGTCCTGGCAGGCCCTATCGGAATGTGGGAATTTGGCCAATGGGGCTCGCGTGCCGCATTGCGATAAGACTTTCCGGGACTTATGCAAATTGAATCGCGCGGTTCGTCCTAATTTCCGCCGGCCAGTTTAATTTCCGCGGTATCGCCTTTCACCTCAACGATCGTTCCGAAAGGCCGCGAGGCGTCTGCCAGCCGCTCGAGGATATAACGTGCTTGGTCGCCCGTCGCTAGCTTTGGCAAGCCGCGCGTCTGGAGGAAGAGATTATTCGTATGCTCGTCATGAGTGTCGGGCTGTCCTTGGCCAATCTTATTCATTGCGATCGGCTGGAACGTAATCGATTGCAGATTTTTCCCTTGGAATTCGACATGCGCGACCACGCTTTCCCAGATAATGGGTTCGTCTAGTTGTATATCTGTCGGCGGCACGTTAAAAATGAAATTGCCCAAGTCATAAAAGATCGGCCGGTTGTGATAGATCTCCACGCCGTGTATCAGAGGCGCACCATGCATCACGATGATATCGGCGCCGGCATCGATTTCTTCGTGCGTCCATTTCTTCAGCCAGTCTGCTGGGGCTAACCGTTCCGGTAACTCTTCGAAGAACAGCGCCCCGAACGGCCTGTTCAGGAAGACGTGATTGTGTTCATACACGACGACGAGGTCGGCGCGTTGGTGGGCCTCCCGGATGCTCTGGAGAATGCGTTGTTTGTCCTCCGGGTTCGGCTCGTTCCCCGGTCCGGCAGGGAGCAGTGTCGTGGATTCGTTCGGCTTGCCCCCGGCTTCGATACGCAGCTCATTCACGCCCGGCCGAGTCGCCGTGGCCGATCCTCCCTCCGCGATCAGGCCTGAGGCCATCGCCACGAGGGCGACCATGCCCTTCGGTGTGCGCAGATAACCTGGCGCGGCGGCTTCCTCCAGCGTGTTCCCGATCCCGGCATGAACCAGCTTGCGGCTCTTCACCTCCCGGAGTGTGTTCTGGATGCCCGGAACCTTCAGATCGAACGAATGATTATCGGAAAGAGCCAAGAGGTTGAAGCCGAGGGCCTGCAGCGCGTCGAGCGCCTGCGGCGGGGAGAGGAACCTGCCATCGCGCGTCGATTGCTCCTTTTCGATCACTGTCGCTTCGAAGTTGGTAAATTTCACGTCGCCCTTCAGCAATGGCGATATCGTCGCGACAGCAGCAGGCGTGTGAACGCGGATATCCGACCGAATCATGGATTGTCCGGCCAACGTGAGGCTGATCGTTGACGACTGCGCCCGTGCGTGCCCTCCAATGAGGAATACAATACCGAGGCAGGTTGCTGCCCGCAGGGGCCAACCACGTCTTAATCTTAATTTTGTTGCCATCTGTGTTCTCCTTCATTCTGGGATACTCGAAAACACCAGGTGATTGCAACGGTAATCATGCCGCGCTCATGAGTGGCACACGATAAGCTTTCCCGGCGGTCTGGCTCATGTTGCAGAATTCTGCCTCATGATGCCTAGAGCCGCAAGAAGTCGCCAATGACTGACAAACGGCCCTATCGGAAACCGGCCCCCCTTCCTTCGGACCGATCTTGCGTGCAAAAATTCGGAATTCATGAGAGAATAGCTTCCGGAGATTTGTGCTTTCCGAACGGTCTGATGGGGGATCAGAGGCTTTGGCAGAGCCTCTGCAGCAAACTTTTTTCGTTCTATTCCGTCGAAAGATGAAGGTCTACGCTGTGAAGGTTCGGAATGGCGATCCCAGGCTCGCCCCGTGCCCTGCCACGCCGTATCGTGCTGAAAATAAAGGCGTTTTCTGAGGCCCATTTATCGGGCGCCGCCTCGTGACTTAGCGCCGCCAATTGACTCTAATACTTAGGGAATCGAATTGGATCGTGTGTGCATCAAACAGCTCCGCCCGAGACCGTGACCGGGATGGTTCGACGACCATAGTGAGCTGATCTGCAAGGGGGGAAACTGCTTGCCTCTGAATAATCAAGAAGCGGGTGAAGAGGTGCGTAGCCTTATCGGCATCGGCAAGGAGCGCAGGTATCTGCTGCCTGACGAGGAAGAAGATACCGTTCTGCCCGTCGTCGAGGCCGCAGCGGAGCCCGAAGAGGGCGAACACCACCTCTCCGGCTTTGAGCAAAGCGGCATCGCGGCTGACGAGGACCCCACTCTGGTTGGCGCCGCTCAGGTCATCCCGGACGCCGCCGACGCTGAGCATGGCGCGGTCACGGAAGAGGGCGAACTCGACCTCACGCCGGGCATGCTCGATAAGAACAACGACCCCGTCCGCCTCTATCTGCGGGAAATGGGCACGGTGCCGCTGCTGAAGCGCGCCGACGAAGTGGCCATCGCCAAGCGCATGGAGCGCGGGCACCTCATGGTGCTCAAGACGATTTCCCGTTCGCCCATCGTCCTGAAGGAATTGATCGCCGCCGGAAAAGATCTTCGCTCCGGCACGCTTTCCATCAAGAAAATCATTCAGTTCGATCAGGAAGAGTTAACCGAAGAGGAAACAGAGAGCAAGACCCAGGAAATTCTTCGGGTCATCGCCAAAATCGAACAGCTCTATGCCCTGGCGCACAAACAGGCCGCGCAGCTGGCCAATACGCCGAAATCGAACAAGCGTCTCTACCTGCGCTACCGCAATCGCCTGGCCCGGACGCGCGTCGAGATGTCCCAGCACGCCCGCTCGATCGACTTCCACTCGCTCGAGCGGAAGCGTCTCATCGACAAAATTCACCACACGGTCGAGCGCCTGCAATCGCTCGAACGCGAAATCGTCAAGCTCGAGCGCCGCGCCGACGCCTCCAAGGGCGAGCACGCCGCGGAGGCTCGCCGCGAACTGCGCGCCCGCCGCAACGAGCTGCACGAAATCGAAGCCGCCAGCGAAACCGGACTGGTGGACCTCAAGCGCATGCTCCAGGTGGTGCTGCGGGGAGAAGCGGAAGCCAGCCAGGCCAAGAAAGAAATGGTCGAGGCCAACCTTCGCCTGGTCGTTTCCATCGCCAAAAAATATACCAACCGCGGATTGCAATTTCTGGACCTGATTCAGGAAGGCAACATCGGCCTGATGAAAGGCGCGGACAAATTCGAGTGGCGCCGCGGCTACAAATTTTCCACCTACGCAACGTGGTGGATTCGCCAGGCCGTCACGCGCGCCATCGCCGATCAGGCCCGCACGATTCGCGTGCCCGTGCACATGATCGAAACGATCAACAAGCAGGTGCGCACCAGCCGCCAGCTCGTGCAGGAGCTCGGCCGGGAGCCGCGAGCGGAAGAGATCGCCCACCGCCTGGGCGTTCCCGTCGAAAAGGTGCGCAAGACCAAGGAAATCGCGCAGCAACCCATTTCGCTCGAGACTCCCATCGGTGAAGAGGAAGATTCACATCTTGGTGAATTTATCGAAGATAAATCTTCCGTTTCGCCGTCGGACGCGGCCATCAGCATCAGCCTGCAGGAGCAAACCGAATCCCTGCTGAAGACGCTGACGCCGCGCGAAGAGCGAGTGATCAAGATGCGTTTCGGCTTGGAAGATGGTTCCGAGCACACGCTCGAGGAAGTGGGGCAGTCGTTCGCCGTAACACGCGAGCGCATCCGCCAAATCGAGGCGAAGGCTCTGCGCAAGTTGCGACACCCCTCCAGGTCGAGGAATCTTCGCTCCTTCCTCGAGGAGAGTCTCTGAGGAATGCACTGAGCCGGGACGCTGGGCAAGCGTTCCGGCTATCTCCTTCTACTTTCTACCGCTCGTCATTCCTCGTTACTTTTTCCCGACCGGCTTAATCGCCGTCCACGGCACGTTCCGGGTGATATGCCCTTGCCCGTCCGTCGTTTTGAGATTGGCCGTTTGCATCAGTGAATTGATGTCGGCCACCTCAAACACACCGTCTTGCTGAAGCATCGCCACGCGGTCGCCTCTCTTCGGCGCAACCACATTCGATTCGGAGTTCATCTTGGTCCTCCTAATTACAAGCAGACAACTTGGCCGCTTCCCGGAAGGCATTCCTATAGCAGCCATTCTTACGCCACCACGACTCGAATAGCCAGAATTATGATTTTGCGCTTGCCCTTCCGTGTCACCGTGGCGCCAAGAGGCGAGAATGGAGAAATGTAAGCGTAGCCCAAGATAAAATGCATTTGGATCGGACCGGCGGGCTAAATTGAGATCATTGCCGCGGCGGACGCAGTCCTGACTACTGAGCTGCCTCAACCGTTAGCCTGAGCCCGATCGCTTTGGTAACAGCAACTAAGGTGGACAAACGCGGATTCCCGCGAATTGAAAGTGCTCGATAAAGGCTTTCCCGTTCTATACCAGCAGCCTTAGCCACTTTGGCGATGCCTCGCGCCAGGGCTAGATGGCGCAACGCAATGAGCAGAACGCGGGTCTCCTCCGAATCCTCCATCGCTGCCTTAAGGTACTCGGCGGCAAAATCCGGGTCCTTCCGAAGCCGCCGGACGATGGCTTCCTCGTGGGCGGCGCTCGCTTTGCGTTTCATAGGGTTCTGTTCCTTACCTTGTAGTCCTTGAGATATTGCCGTGCCCGATCTATGTCAGAAGGTTGCTTTCGCTTGTCACCACCAGAAAGCAACAATACACATGCCGTTCCCACCATCGTGTAATAGACGCGGTAGCCGGGCCGCCAATCAATCCGTAATTCAAACAAGCCCTGATGGAGGGTCTTGCAGTTGCCGAAGTTTCCGGCAGCGAGCCGATCGATTCGCACCGCAATCTTCGCCTGTGCGCGCATCTGCCAACTGCGTCAGCCAATGATCAAAGATGTCTTTCCCTTTGCGATTGACGTAATGGCGAATTTCGACCGCTGTAAAATTGTAACTTATAAATCACACTCCGTCAATTCCATTTCAGGCGATTGGAATTCCCCGGCGGATTCCTATAGAATCACTTCGGATGTACCTTTGGCAGAACCTTCGTCCATACCGCGAATCGTCGTAAAGCGAGCCTAATCGCATGGACACTAAAATTTCACAGCACATGAACCGTCCGCTGCGGGAAGTCGATGCTGAAATCGCCGACGTGCTGCGCGACGAGGGGCGCCGCCAAGGCACGGGCCTCGAGCTGATCCCCTCGGAAAATTTCGTTTCCGAAGCCGTGCTAGAGGCGATGGGCTCGGTACTCACGAATAAATACGCCGAGGGCTATCCGGGAAAACGCTACTACGGCGGCTGCGAATTCGTGGACCGCGCTGAGCAGTTGGCGATCGATCGCGCCAAAGCGTTATTCGGCGCCGAGCACGCCAACGTGCAAGCCCATTCCGGCACACAAGCCAACATTTCCGTTTACATGGCCGCGCTGCAACCGGGAGACACCGTCCTCGGCATGAATCTCGCGCACGGCGGCCACCTGACACACGGGCATCCCCTGAATTTTTCAGGAAAAATGTACAAATTTATTCCCTACGGAGTGAGCAAGGAGACCGAAACGATCGATTACGACGAGCTCGCGCGCCTGGCGCAGGAGCACAAGCCGAAAATGATCGTCGCGGGCGCCAGCGCCTATTCGCGCATCATCGATTTTCCGCGCATGGCGGAGATCGCGCGTTCCGTGGGCGCTCTATTTTTCGTGGACATGGCGCACATCGCCGGCCTCGTCGCCGGGGGCATGCATCCAAGCCCGGTGCCGCACGCCGATTACGTTTCCACCACCACGCACAAGACGCTGCGCGGCCCGCGCGGCGGCCTGGTGATGTGCAAGGCGCAATACGCGAAGGAGCTCGACCGCATCACCTTCCCCGGCACACAAGGCGGGCCGCTCATGCACACCATCGCCGCGAAAGCCGTATGCCTGAAGGAAGCGGCCGAACCGGGTTTCCGCGAGTACGCAAAACAAATTGTATCCAACGCGCAAAAGCTCGCTGCCGAAATCGCCAAGGCAGGCTTTCGCATCGTCAGCGGCGGCACGGACAATCATCTCTTTCTGATCGATCTGTATTCCCGCGGCATCACCGGCAAGGACGCCCAGCCGGCGCTCGATCGCGCGGGCATTACCGTAAACAAGAATTCCATTCCCTTCGACCCCACTCCGCCGATGACGGGCGGCGGCATCCGCCTCGGCACTCCCGCCGTGACCACGCGCGGCATGCTCGAGCCGGACATGGCGCGCATCGCCCTGTGGATCGCCGACGTGCTCTCGCACCTGGGCGACGCCGAACGCGAGCGGCGCATTCGCGCCGAGGTCGCCGAATTCGCCACGCAGTTTCCGCTGTACACGCGACGCTGGGACCTCTCACCATCGCTCGCCGGGAGCGGCAGTTCCGCGCGCTGAGCGCCGGCGACGATGCGTGTTGCCATCGATATCCGGCGCGCCGGCGATTTCGGAATCGGCACTTACATCCGCAATATCGTCAATCGATTCGCGCGCGCCGGCGACGGCACGGAATATTTGCTGATTGGCCAAGAATCGCACCTTCAGGAATTCGACCCGCTCCCTGAAAACTTCACTCTGCTCGAATATCCGTCCGATCCCGGCTCGTTTCACACGCATTTGCACTTGCCCTATCTGTTGCACAAACGCGGTGTGGATCTTCTGCACATGCCGTGGTTTTATGCGCCGGCCGTCGTGCCGATGCCACTGGTGATCACCATCCACGATTTGACGGATATTCTCACGCCGCAGCCGGGCATTTCGGCGTCGTTCCAGGCCGGGCGATTGTATTTCGCGCGCCGCGCCCTGGCCCGGGCCGACCGCATCATGGCCGTGTCCTATTCGACCAAGCGAGACCTGTCGCGCGTTTTCGATGTTTCGGAAGAAAAAATCCAGGTGGTCTACAACGCGCTCGACGAACGTTTCCTGCGCGAGCCCATGCCCGAAAGCGCCGACCGCATCCTGGAGCGCCACGCCGTCACCGATCCTTTCGTGCTGTACGCGGGAAACATCAAGCCGCAGAAAAATCTTCCTCGCCTGATCGAAGCCTTCGCCGTGGCCAAGGCGGAGCTGCGTGATCACCCGAAATATTCCAATTTGAAATTATTGCTGATTGGTGATTCAGCGGAAGAGCATTCGGACCTGCGCCGGGCCGTCCTGCGCTCCCGCGTGCAAGGCGACGTGCGTTTTCTCGGCTTCGTGCCACATCCCGTGCTGCGCGTTTTTTATTCCCGCGCGAGCGCGTTTCTGTTCCCTTCCCTGTATGAAGGCTTCGGACTTCCGCCGCTCGAGGCCATGGCGCACGGCGCTCCGGTGCTGACCTCGAGCGTTTCCTCCTTGCCGGAAGTGTTTTCGCAGGCCGCGCTGCTGGCCAACCCAGAAAATATTTTTGAAATCGCGCGCGGCATCCGCCAGATTCTTACCGAAGACGTCTTGCGCGAAACGCTCGTGCGCCGCGGCTACGAGCTCGTCCAGAAATATTCGTGGGAGCGGTCGGCCGAGCAGATCCGGGAAGTGTACCGCTCCGTTTTGGCTGGCGAGCCGGTGAAATCGTCCGTGTAGCAACGGAAAGGCTCAACACAGAGGCCACAGAGAAAAGATGAGAAAGGACTCGTTCCCCGGGTGAGCCCTCGTGATGGCGGCCACCTTTCTCTCTCTTGTTTTTCTCGGCGTCCTCTGTGTTAAATTCCGGCCCGTTGCATCCCGTCTAGTCAATCGTTGCCATGATGTCCAGTTCCCGCGCGCGCCCGTCGCAGATCGAAAATGCGCGAATAGGATTCGGCGCGTCCGCCCGCAACGAAACGATGAAATAGACGTGATCGGGATATCCGGCTTGCTCGATGTCGGTTGGAGAGGGAACGTTCTCGCTGGAGAGATGCGAGTGATACTGGCCGAGGTGCGTCAAACCTTGTTCGCGCATCGCGCGAAATAGCCGAAATAATTCCACCGGGGCGATTTCATAAACTGTCGCGCTCGAAAGAGAATTCGTTGCCGGAAAAATCGCAGTGATCACGCCATCGCGCCCGGCGAGCAGGCCGCAACATTCGATGTGCGACTCACTTCGCGCATGCGCGAGCATTTCGTCCAATATTTCCGGGCGCACTCGAATGGAATCGGCCATGCGTGCCAGTGTACCTCAGGCCGCATGGCCGAATCAGAATGGTCGTGGTGATTGGACGGCGAGATTGTGGTTCAGGCAATCACATTCAGGCTGCTGGCTGCCGTCGCCCCAGCGGCGGCACTCGTCCCGTTCGATCCCGTGAAGAAGGCACCGATCTGCTGAAGATCGTTGGCCAGCGTCGCGAAGGCCGTTTGAGCCCCGGAAAGATTTCCTGCCTGCAAATCCTGCGACAGGGTGCCGAAAATCTGAGAAATCGGATTGGGCCCCTGAGAAGAAGATTGCGAGCCGGCCGCCGGGTGATAGTGGTGATGTCCACCAGCCCGTTGTGCGGCATTCTGCTGCGTGTCCTGCTGAAACGTGGCGTAGTCCTTTTGTGCGGCCTGCAAATTTCCAGATTGCAAGTCCTGCCCCAGTTGATTAAATGCTTGCAAGGCCAGACTCGCGCTGTTCTGGCCCCCGCCCGGCAGCGTTTGCGACAGCGCGGTGTAATCCTGCTGCGCTTGTGCCAGGTTTCCAGTCTGCAAATCCTGCCCCAATTGCTGAAATTCAGCCTTAATTTGCTGGAAAGCCGAGGGAGTTCCTGGAATGTTCTGAGTATTTTGTGTGTTCTGCGGCGCCCCCGCGGCGAGCAAATTGCCGCCCAAAATGCCAAGAATGGACATAATCGCACCTCTTCTCAATTTCTGAAAACCAAGCCTAGCCTTCTTCCTGCCCAACCGCCGCAAAGCCAGCATCGGCAAATCCCAGAGACGCCTTGGCCGGCCAGACGATCGAGCGGCGATATTCCTACTGCAAATGTTGCGCCAATTTCGCGAAAAGGAGGTCGCGCGCTAATCAGCAATCTTTAAGCACTTTGCGCCGCGTAAGAACTTCGCGCGGCCATCCTTGTTTAATCTCGTAGGCAAGAACGTCTTATGAGGGCTTGCTTCCCCGGCAAATTTTGCCTTGCCTCGTTTCGGTGCAGCCTCTCTCAACCGAGTCCCAAACCTTGCCGCGGGAGCATTTCGTGGCGCCGGCGTCCCGCCGGCGTTTGTTGGGCAGACGTCGCGGCACAAAACCGCCGACGGGACGCCGGCGCCACAAAAATCACTTCATGGACGTGCCAAAACTTCTTTGAAGGGGAACCTGATCGTCGGGCAAACTTCAAGAAAAACGGCGTCCCGCCAAAACCGGGACGCCGTGGGAACACGTCACGAGGGCAGCGGTGGCGCTACGCCTTTTGCGCCGCGCGCCGGAGAAACGTGGGAACGTCAAGATCATCCGCGCTCGTCGTATTCTCCTGGTGAATGACTTCGTTGACGATGGGACGCGGCGCCTCCTGCGGAATCTCCTGCGGCTGCGGCACGACGGCCGGTTCTTCCTCGCGCCCAGCCTTCCAAGTCTTCGGCAGAAACGTGGGCTTCTGGTGCGGCTGACGCCGGGCCGCCTCGCGGAATCCCGCGGCGATGACGGTAATTTTCACTTGCTCTTTCATGTTCTCATCGAGGACGGCGCCGAAAATAATGTTGGCGTTTTCGTGCGCGGCCTTCTCGATGACGGAAGAAGCTTCGTGAACTTCGCTGAGCGAGAGGCTCGACGAGCCGCAGATGTTGATCAGAATGCCCTGCGCCCCCTGGATCGAATTGTCCTCGAGCAGCGGGCTGTTGATTGCGCGCGTGGCTGCCTCCACCGCGCGATTTCCGCCGGAAGCCACCGCCGTGCCCATCACGGCATATCCCTGGCCTTGCATGATGGTGCGCACGTCGGCGAAGTCGCGGTTGATGATGCCGGGAATAGTGATGATGTCGCTGATGCCTTGGACGGCCTGGCGCAAGACGTCATCGGCGATGCGAAACGCCTCGAAGAAACTCGTGCCCGCCTCGACGGTTTCAAGCAGCCGCTCGTTGGGAATCACGATGACCGTATCGACGCTGCCGATCAGCTCGGAGAGCGCCTGCTCGGCCTGCTGCTGCCGCCGCTTGCCTTCAAATAAAAACGGCTTGGTGACCACCGCGACGGTCAGCGCGCCCAATTCGCTCGCGAGCGAAGCCACTACCGGCGCCGCGCCGCTCCCCGTGCCTCCGCCGAGGCCGGTAGTGAGAAAAATCATGTCCGAGCCTTCCAGCGCTTCGATGATTTTATCCGTATCCTCGAGCGCCGCCTTGCGCCCGATCTCGGGATTGGCGCCCGCGCCGAGACCTTTGGTGAGTTTTCCGCCGAGCTGCAATTTGACCGGCGCCTGCGAAAGCTTGAGCGCCTGCAAATCCGTGTTCGCCGCGATAAATTCGACGCCTTCGACCTTGGCGCGGATCATGCGGTTCACGGCGTTGCATCCGCCGCCGCCGACGCCGATCACCTTGATCTTCGCGCCGTCGCGAGCTTCCTCGCTGAACGAAATCCGGATTCCCGCTTCCTTCGTCGTCATATTGTTGCCTCCCACGAAAAGATAGCCTTGCCCGGCCGGAGAATTTCGCATCATGCCCCGGCGAACATGCTTTTGATTTTTGACACAAATGTCGCCGGCTTCTGGGGCGCCTGGCGCCGGGCTCGCGCAGCGTACAGAAGCAGACCGACCACTGTTGCGTATTCAGGCTGGGAAAGTTGTTCGGGCATCCCTTCGAGGCCTCGCGGAACCGCCACGCGCACGGGCAAATGAAACATGCTCTCGGCCAATTCGACGAGTCCCCGGAGATGCGCTCCTCCGCCGGTCAGGACGAGTCCGGCAGGGATCAGCGGCGCGAATCCGCCGCGTTTCAATTCGTCGTGCACGAGCGCAAGTAATTCCTGCGCTCGCGGCTCCACAATTTCATTTAGCATCCGCGTAAACACGGTGCGCGGCGGACGGTCGCCCACGCTGGCGATTTCAATGGCGCGGTCTTCGGTGATCAACTCCTGGAAGACGCAGCCGTGGTCGCGCTTGATTTTTTCCGCCTCGGGAATCGGCGTGCGCAGCCCCACCGCAAGGTCATTGGTGAAATGATCGCCGCCCACGGGAATCGCCGCCGCGTGCCGCAGCATGCCGTTCCCGAAGACGACCAGCTCGGAAGTGCCGCCGCCGATGTCGAGCAGGCAGCAGCCCAGTTCGCGCTCATCCTGCGTGAGGCAAGATTCCGCCGAAGCCAGCGGCTCGAGTACCGTGTCGCTGACTTCCACACCGGCCTGATTGATCGCGATCACCAGGTTTTGCATGGCCGAGGCCGACGAAGTGACGAGGTGCACGTTCACTTCGAGGCGCCCGCCGATCATGCCCAGGGGATCGCGAATATTGTCGTGCGCGTCGAGCAGGAATTCCTGAGGCAGGACGTGCAGCACCACGCGGTCTTCGGGCAGTGTGATGTTGCGCGCGGCATCCACGGCGTGGTGCACGTCGTCGCGATTGATATCCCGCGGCCGGTGTCCCAGCGTGATGCCGCCGCGGCTGTTCACTCCGCGCACCTGGCTGCCCGCGACGCCGGCGATAACGCGCTCGACGGGCACTCCGGCAACGCCCTCGGCTTCTTCAATCGCTCGCCGCACCGAAGTCGCCGCCGCGCCGATGTTAGCTATTAAACCCTTGCGCAGGCCCTTGGAGTCCGCCGCACCCATGGCCATAAACTTCGCGCCCGTTTCGTTCCACTCGCTGATGATGGCGCACGTTTTCGTGCTGCCGACATCCAGCGCGACTAGATACTTTTCTCTTTTCGTCAACCCGCCGCTCCTTTTCCTGATCGCCTGCCCGGGCTGTGGGCGCACCCGGGCAAGCGAGTTTCCACCTTCTTTAGTTGGCGCTCTTTCGCGCGACTTTTAATCGCTGGGGCACTCGCTGGGACGCTCCTTGGGGCACGCTCTCGGGCGCGCTCTGCTTCACGTCGGCCACGATGGTTTTCGATTCGGGATTCACCACCACCTGCCGCGCAAACCGCAAATCCACCGAATCGACGCTCCCGGCGCTGGCCCGCCACTCATCGATATGTTCGGCGAGCGTGTGAAACCGGTTGCCAAAATCGGAATCGCCGAAGTGCACCAGAATCGGAGAGGCCCCGCCCGACCACGCTCCGAGCCCCGCGATTGTCACGCGCAAATCGGCGGCGTCGGAAAGGTCGGCCTCGCTGACGCGGTCGTCCGCGCCAGGCTGCACCAGTTCGATCTCCTTCATGAATTGCACGTACAGATTCATGCGCTGCTCGCGCGCCTTGCGCGCCATCGATTCCCCGATGCCGCTCACCACCGGGAAGCGGAAATCTCCGTCGGCGGGCCGGTCGAGGATCACGCCCTGCGCGTCCACCAGGGAGAGATCGCTTCCCGTGCGCAGAAACGCCACGGGCGTGCGCTCGGCGATCTCGACGCGAATCCGGTTGGGCATCACGCGCTGCACGTGCGCCTCTTCCACCCACGGGAGCGACTCAAGCGCCTCGCGGCGTTCCGTGAGCGGCACTCGCACCACGCTGCGGCCCATGTCCGCCGAAAATTTCTCGACCACCGCGTCCGGCGAGACAAAGCGGATGCCCCGGATTTCAATCTGCTCCGCGCTCTGCAGCAAAACGCCGGGAGAATAGAGCAAATAGCTCGCGGCTTGGTACAGCGCGAATCCCACGGCAAGCGCGGCGATGCTTCCCACGAAAACGCGGCGGTACATTGGCCAAGCCTTGGCGCTGAATTTGCGCTTGCGGATCTCCAACGGTTTTTGCCGGCGGAGATACTTCGGCTCGTCTTCCGCCAGCGCGTCCGGGGGAAGATAGTCTGGTTCCGCGCTCATCGGTCCTTCCACACGATCACTTCTTCCTCGAGTTCAACGCCGTAGCGATCGCGCACGCGATCGCGCACGTCCGCGATCAGCGCGAGCATATCGGCGGCCGATGCGTGCCCGGCATTGATGAAAAAATTGGCGTGGCGGTCGCTGACGCGGGCGTCGCCGACCGAGTGGCCCTTTAAGCCCAGCTCATCGATCATGCGCCCGGCGGATCCGCCCGGCGGATTTTTGAAAATACAGCCCGCGCTTTTTTGATTGAGCGGCTGACTGGCGCGCCGCTTTTCATTGCAGATGCGAATTCCTTGAAGTATTTCGCTGTACGGTTTGGACGGTAATTCCAGTCGCACTGACAGCATAATATCATCGAGCGCAAAAGATGTATGCCGGTATTCAAAATTTATTTCAGCCCCTCTGAGGATTTCGATCCGCCCCGTGGCCGCGCGGTAGACTTGCACTTCGCGCACGAAGGTTCCGATCTGGGTGCCATAGGCGCCCGCGTTCATCCGCAGCGCGCCTCCGATGGATCCCGGAACGCCGATCAAGCCCTCCATGCCGCCCAGATCGTGCTTCGCACAGGTCGTGACCGTGCGCCCAAGGTCCGCGGCGCAATCGACAAAGACGCTATTGCCCTCGAACCGCACCTCCGGATCCTGCCGCGCCAGTTGTAGGATCACCCACGGAAGCTCTCCGTCCGGCAGAAGAACGTTGCTGCCGCCGCCCAGGAAGCGATGCGGCACGCCCGCCTGTTTCAAAAGGCGGATCAGTTCCGGCAAGGATTCGTGCTTGCGAATCACCAACAGGTCGGACGTCCCGCCGATTTCGAGAGAAGTTTTCGGCGCGAGCGACACTCCGGCCCTGTGCTCGACGCCCAGTGCGCCAATCTCCGCCATCAATTTGGAATCGCTAATCCGCATGCCTCACGCCTGTCCTCGCGGTTCAAGTGGCGCAGGCTTCAGCCTGTGGCTTTTGGTCCTAGCAACCTCTGACCCCCACAGGCTGAAGCCTGCTCCACAAAGATCCCTAATGCGCATGATGCAATCCAACTCTCGCCCCCAATAAAATCGCCAGCTCGCCGGGCGCGCGGCTCACATTGCCTGCACCGATCGTAAGGATCGCGTCCCCAGGCCGCGCCGCTCGCAGCAATTCCTCGATCCCCTCTTGCATCGAGCTGTGAAAGACGACGTTCTTGTGCCCCGCGGCGCGAATAGCCTCCGCGAGCGCCTGCCCCGTAACGCCCGTCACCGGCTGCTCGCCCGCGCCGTAGATGTCGATCAGCACCACCATGTCAGCCTGATTGAAGCCGCGGCAAAATTCGTCCCAGAGGTGTTTCGTGCGCGTGTACCGGTGCGGCTGAAACAGAACCAGGACGCGCTCGAAATGGCACCCCCGCGCCGCTTCCAGCGTGGCGCGAATTTCGACGGGGTGGTGGCCGTAATCGTCGATCAAGGTGATGTTATTAATGACGCCTTTGACTTCAAACCGCCGCCCCACCCCCGCAAATTCCCCAAGTCCCACGCGGATCAATTCGGGAGGCACGTTCAGGTACAAAGCCACCGCAGCGGCGGCCGCGGCATTGCGCACATTGTGGATTCCCGGAGGACCATTCAAATGAAATTTCCCGAGATCGTCGCCGCGGTAGGTCAGCCGAAACTCGCTTTCAAGCCCCAGAAGCTCGACGTCGCTGATCACCAAATCCGACTGGCTCGATGTGCCATACGTAATGACCGGCCGCTTCACATTCGGAATGATGGCCTGCACGTTCGGCTCATCGAGGCAGAGAACCGCTGCGCCATAGAACGGCACGCGATTGACGAACTGCGTGAAGATTTCCTGAATTTCCTCGAGAGATTTGTAGGTGTCCAGGTGCTCACGGTCGATGGTCGTGACCACGGCCACCACCGGCGCGAGCAGCAGAAACGTGCGGTCGCTCTCGTCGGCTTCCACAACCATGTATTCGCCGCGCCCGAGGCGAGCGGTCGACCCAATGTGATTCACGCGCCCGCCGACCACAAACGTGGGATCGAGCCCGGCCGCAGCCAAAACGCTGGCCGTCATGGAAGTGGTGGTGGTCTTGCCGTGCGCTCCGGCGATGGCGATGCCGTATCGCAAGCGCATCAATTCCGCCAGCATTTCGGCTCGAGGAATGACGGGTATTTTCAGGCGGTGCGCCTCGGCGATCTCGGGGTTATCGCTGCGAATAGCCGATGACACCACCACCACGTGCGCGCCGTGCACGTGCTCCGCCCGGTGGCCCTCGAAAATCTCCGCGCCCATGTTCAGCAATCGTTCGGTGATCGCGGAGGATTTGGCGTCCGAGCCGGACACCGAATAGCCCAGCGTGAGCAGCACCTCGGCGATCCCGCTCATGCCGATCCCGCCGATGCCGACGAGGTGAATGCGCTTGAAATTGTGGAACGTCACCATCATGAGCAAGACACCCCTTCGATCAGGTTGACGATTTCCCGCACGGCATGCGGCCTCGCGAGACGCCGCGCGTTGGCCGCCATCGATTCGATCTCGGCCGGTCGGTCCAGTAATCCAAAAATTTCCTGCGTCAGGCGTTCCGCGGTGAGCTGGGGCTCCGGGATGAGTCGCGCCGCGCCCGCCCGTTCCATTTCCTGGGCGTTGCGCAATTGGTGGCTGTCGGTGGAGGCGCCGAAGGGAATGAAGATGGCGGCGCGTCCGGCGGCCGCGATTTCCGCGGCCGTGATGGCGCCCGCCCGGCAGACGATCAAATCGGCCTGGGCAAATCGCTCCGCCATATTCCCGATAAAGGGCACTACCTCCGCGTGGATTTCGCGCCGCGCATAGGCCACTCGCACGGCATTATAGTCGCGCTCCCCAGTCTGATGGACGATCGAGATTCGGTCTTGTTGCGCAACTAGCAAATCGGCGGCGTCCACCAAAGTGCGGTTGATCGCCAGGGCGCCCTGGCTTCCTCCGGTGATTAGGATATGAAATGGTTCCACGGGAGCGCGCGGGGGAATCGCGAAAAATTCCGGCCGCACGGGAATTCCCGTCAGCGTGGCCTTGCTTCCCCAGAGCTTCGTTGGCGTTTCATAGGCTGTAGCGATGCGCGTGGCCATGCGCGCGAGCACGCGATTGGTGAATCCAGGCTCCGCGTTCGGCTCGAACACGACGGTCGGCAATCCGCGCAACACGGAGGCGAGCATCATCGGCCCGGCGGCGTATCCGCCCACGCCAAGTGCCGCGCAAAACTGGTGACGGCGCAGAATGGAAAACGAATCCCACATCGAGAGGGGAAGTTTTGCAAGATTTTTGGCCAGCTTCATCCCGCCAATCCCTTTCAATCCCGCCGAGCGAATCGTCTCCAGCGGAAACCCGGCCTCAGGTACCAGGCGCGCTTCCATCCCGCGTTGTGTTCCGACGAACACGACTTCTCTTGCTCCTTCCCGCGACATCCATTCCCGGCCCACGGCAAGGGCCGGAAAAACATGGCCGCCTGTGCCGCCGCCCGCGATCAGCAGCTTTAAAGAAGTAGAACGGGCTTTAGCCTGTTGGTTTTCTGCGCCGTTGGGCGCAAATCCACAGGCTGAAGCCTGCTCCACTTCAATCCGCCTGCCGGCTGATATTCAGCAGTACGCCGGTGGCCAGCAGCATCACCAGCAGGCTCGATCCTCCATAGCTGATGAACGGCAGCGGAATCCCTTTCGTGGGCATCATCCCCAGCACCACGCCGAGATTGATCATGGCCTGGCTCAGAATCATCACCGTGATGCCCAGCGCGGCGAAGCGGCCGAACTCATCGTTGGTCTTGAACGCGGAGCGAATCCCGCGCCAGCCGTAAATCGCGAATAGGATCAGCACGATGGCCCCGCCGATGAATCCTAATTCCTCGCACAAAACCGCGAAAATAAAATCGGTGTGCGCCTCGGGCAGATAAAACAATTTTTGTTTGCTCTCCATCAGCCCGACGCCGGTGAACCCGCCCGACCCCACCGCGATCAGCGATTGCATCAGCTGAAAGCCGCGCCCCTGCGGGTCCGCCGTGGGATTCAGGAACGCGATGACGCGCTCCAGCCGATACGGCACGCGCACGATCAGCAGGTAAACAATCGGAATCGCGGCCAAGCCCGCGCCGATAATATATTTCCCGTTCAAACCCGCGACGTACAGCATGGCCACCGCGATGATGAAAATTTCCACCGCCGTCCCCAAATCCGGCTCGAGGACCACCAGCCCGACGAGCACCAGCACGGGCCCGAGCGCGGGAAGGATTGTGTGCTTCCAGTCGTTCACGCCGAATCCTTCCGGACGCCGGCGCATCTCCAGAAACCACGCCAAATAAAAAATCACGGCGAGTTTGGCGAGTTCGGAAGGCTGCAAGCTGGCCGGCCCCAGGCGAATCCACCGATGCGTGGCGTGCGATTTATCCAAAAAGAAAACGCCGGCCAGCATCGCCAGCACTCCGAACAGCGCGGTGAAAATAATTTCCGGACGCCGCAGCTTGCGGTAATCCAGATTCATCACCGCCATCATTCCGCCCAATCCGAAAGCCAGCCAAAGAAGCTGCCGCAGCAGGAAGTACGAGCCGCTCCCGTATTCGTCGCGCGCCGTGACGGCCGAAGCGCTGAACACCATGATGGCCCCCGCCAGGCACAGCGCCAGCGTCGAGCCAAACATCCATCGGTCGGTTTGGAGCTGCCGTGGCATGATTACTTTTTAGGAACTCCCTTCGCACGGCCCGTCAAATTCCTGATGTGGACCGAGCGTGTAGCGCCCGCCTTCAGGCGGGCACTTTGTCCGCCGGCAAATGCCCGCCTGAAGGCGGGCGCTACAAACCCGATTGCAAGCCTTCACCGAGACTCCTCACGCCGCGTGTTTTTTCTCCAGCTCGCGGACGAGCTGCTTGAAGACCCGTCCCCGGTGCTCGTAATTTTCAAATTGATCGAAACTCGCGCAAGCAGGCGCCAAAAGCACGGTGTCGCCGGGTTGCGCGCGCAGCGAGGCGGCCTCCACGGCGCGCGCCAACGTGTCCGCGCGCTCGACGGGGACGGCGCCCGCAAGCTCCGCTTCGATCTTGTCCGCCGCGCTCCCAATCAGCAGTGCCAGCCGCGCATGATTGCGCAGCGCTTTGCGCAGAATCCTGTAATCGCTGCCCTTGTCCTTGCCGCCCAATATCACCAGCACGTTTCCCGGAAACGCATCGAGCGCCTTGAGCGTGGCATCCACGTTGGTGGCCTTCGAGTCGTTGAAATACTCCACTCCGGAAATCGTGGCCACATATTCGATGCGGTGTTCCACACCCGCAAAGCTGCGCACGCCCTGGGCAATCGCGTCAGGCTCGGCCCCGGCAAGCCTCGCGGCCGACGACGCAGCCAGGACATTTTCAAGATTGTGGCTCCCCCGAAGGCCAATGTCCTTGCGTTCCAGGAGAACGATCTCGGTGCCGTCGCACTGAAAAACAATTTCATCGCCGCGAAGGTAGCAGCCGCAGTCGACGAGTTTCTCTCTGCTGAACCAAAAAACGCGAGGCCCAGCCGGCGCATAGCGCGGAGCCACGGCGTCGTCCGCGTTGATGACGGCGGCGTCTTCCGCCGTTTGATTTTCAAACATGCGGGCTTTCGCGCCGCCATAGGCTTCGATCGACCCGTGACGGTCCAGATGGTCCGGCGTCACGTTCAGCAGCACGGCAATGTCCGGACGAAACGCCGAAATCGATTCCAGTTGAAAGCTGCTGGCCTCGACCACCGTGAAGCCCGCGTCGGACGAAATGTCCACGCGCGAAATCAGCGGCGTGCCGATGTTTCCCGCGACCTGCACGGAAAATCCCGCGGTCTCCAGAATGTGCCCGATGAGCGAAGTCGTGGTGGTTTTGCCATTCGATCCCGTAATGCAAATGAGTCGTCCGCGCAAAAATCGCCAGGCCAGCTCGATTTCGCTCCACACGGGAACCCCGATGGCGCGCGCGGCGGCCAGCGCCGGCATCATTGGCGGCACGCCGGGACTCGGCACGATCAAATCCTGCCGCACAAAACTTTCCGCACGATGTCCGCCGAGTTCGAGAGTAACGCCCGCGGCGCGCAACTTTGCCGCGGTCTCCGCGATCTCCGCTTCGGGCCGCGACTCCGTCGCGGTGACCGACGCTCCCCGCTCGGCGCAAAACAGCGCCGTGGCGATGCCCGTGCGCGCCAGGCCGACCACCAGCACTTTCTTTCCAGCGAGTTCGATTGCCGGTTTCAATGGTTACCTCAATTTCAGCGTCGTCAGCGAAAACAGCGCAAACACCAGCGCCGCGATCCAAAACCGCACGATCGTTTTCGATTCGCTCCATCCCCCCAGCTCGAAATGGTGGTGCAGTGGAGACATCCGGAAAATGCGCTTGCCCGTTAACCGAAAAGATAACACTTGCAAAATGACGGAAAGCGCCTCCAGCACGAAAACGCCGCCGACAAAAAACAAGAGGATCTCCTGCTTGATGGCCACGGCGATCATTCCGATCGACCCACCCAGCGCCAGAGAGCCGACATCTCCCATGAACACTTCGGCGGGATGCGCGTTGTACCAAAGAAACCCGAGCGACGAACCAACCAACGCCCCGCAAAACACCGTCAGTTCGCCCACCTGCGGAAGATGTGGGATGTCCAGATACGCCGAGAACCGCGCGAAGCTGGTCACGTACGTTAAAACCGTGAGCGCCCCCGCGGCCACTACCACGCACCCAATCGCCAGCCCATCCAATCCGTCCGTGAGATTCACCGCGTTGGACGACCCAACGATCACCAGCGCCACAAAAATCAGAAATGGAAAATAGGCCAGCCACCAAAGGTATTGCGTCGAGAGAAGCGAATGAATCACCAAATCTGGATGAAAATTCTTGAAAAACGGAACGCTCAGTTGCGTCGAGTACGTCCCGTTCGCCGTGAGCGAGAGCAGAGCGACGGCGACCGCGCAACTGGCCAGAATCTGCAGAAAAAATTTCCTCTTGCCCGTCAATCCGAGGTTTCTCTTCTTCACCACTTTGCTGTAGTCGTCGATGAAACCAACCACGCCGAAAATAAGCATGGTGAAAACAGCCAGCCACACGTAGGCGTTTTCGAGGTCCCCCCACAGCAGCGTAGGGATAACGGTCGATCCCACGATCAGCACGCCGCCCATCGTCGGCGTTCCGGCCTTGGACTGGTGGCTCTTCGGCCCTTCTTCGCGGATGAACTGCCCGATTTGCAACTCGCGCAGGCGCTGGATCGTCCACGGCCCGAGCACCAACGTGATCAGCAGGGCGGTGAGGCTGGCGAGCGCTGTCCGCACGGTGATGTAGCGGAACACGTTGAGCGCATGAAAATAGCGCTGCAGCACATCGTAAAAAAAGTAGAGGAGCATTTCAGGCGCGCTCCTTGGGCGCGCCGCTCGACACGGGAGCGGCCGGCTCAGCCTGTGGGCGGGCAAAGCGCGAATCGAGCGCTTCGACGATGCGTTCCATCCTCACGCCGCGCGAACCTTTCACCAGCAAAACGTCTCCCCGCTCGATCAAATTTTCCAGAAACGCCCCGGCCTCCGCGGACGCCGCGAAAAATTTTGCCCGCGCCGCGGGTTGCCCGGCTTCCACGGCCCCCCGAACGAAACTTTCCGCGTCACCCTGCACCCCTATGATCCAGTCGAGCTTTCCGTTGGCAGCAGCCGCGCGTCCCGCTTCTCGATGCAGTTCGGCAGAAGCGGCACCCAACTCCAGCATTTCGCCCGCGGCGAGAAGATGACGTCCGGCCGCGGGCGTGCTCGCCAGCAGCTCGACCATCGCGGCAAGCGCCACAGGATTCGAGTTGTAGCAATCGTTGATCACCGTAAATCCCGCGTCGTAACCCAAGACGCGCCCGCGCATCCCGGTGGCTTCCAACTTCGGAAATACTTCCCTGGCCTCCGCCGCGCCCATTCCCCACACACTCGCCGCGGCCAGCGCCGCTAGCGCATTGGAAACATTGTGCCGCCCGGCGAGAGGCATGCTCAGCCGCGCGCGCCCCTCCGGCCCCAGAAAATCGAATTCGCTGCCGTTCAATCCGCGGTCCTGAATATTTTCCGCGCGAAAATCGGCGCGCTCGGCGGCGCCGAAAGTCACGACTCGCCCGGGCGCAACTTGCGCGAAACGCGCCACCAGCGGGTCGTCGGCATTCAGAACGGCCACGCTTTCGCGCCCAGAAAGGCCTTCGATCAATTCGCGCTTGGCCAGCGCAATTTCTTCCACTGAGGCGAAAAATTCCAAATGCACCGGCGCCACACGCGTTACCACGCCCACATCCGGCCGCGCGATTTCCGCCAGCCGCTTCAATTCGCCCGCGTGGGACATCCCCAGTTCCACGACGGCCGCTTCGTCCTCTTCCTCCAGCCGCAGCAATTGCAGCGGTAGGCCGTACTCGTTGTTCAAATTTCCTTCCGACTTCAATACGCGGAGCCGCGCGCCCAGCAGCGCCGCCAAAATTTCCTTCGTTGTGGTTTTTCCAGCCGACCCTGTGACCGCCGCCAGCCGCCGCCCCCATCGCGCTCGAACGGCTTGGGCGAGGCCTTGCAGCGCGGCGAGCGTGTCCGGAACGGCAAGCAGTCTCGATCGGTACGGCTCGGCGAATCCGGCCAGTCGTTCCCGCGCCACGACACCCGCCAGCGCTCCGGCCTCCAGGGCCGCCACCACAAAATTGTGTCCATCGTGACGCGGTCCGTGTATGGCCACGAAGAGCTCGCCGCGAGCCAGGGTGCGAGAATTAATCGACACGCCGGCCAGCCGGGCCATGGGGTCGACGCCCCCGGGCGGCGCAGCACCCAGAGCGCGAGCCACTTCTTCAACCGTCCATCGCATAGAGTCCTCAAGGGGCTGGGCCTCACTGGTCTGGGTTCCCCCTTGGATCAGCGTCCCTTTATCTTAGAGAGCAATTTCCATGCCGCAGGCTTGCACGCGCATCCTTGGCCTGTGCACATCGTTCACCCGTGCGCATCCTTCAACTTTGCGAATGCTTCCCCTGTAGGGGCTTGGCACTGCCGTGCCCCTACAGAGGATGCGCATGGGCGAACGATGCGCCATATCGCTACTTCTCAATCGCCGCCAAAACCACGCTGGCTGAGCACGCGCCGCGCCACCGCGCGATCATCAAACTCAATCGTCCGATCGCGCAGCACCTGAGTCGTCTCATGCCCTTTGCCCGCCAGCAGCACAATGTCACCGGCCCGCGCTTCATCGAGTGCCACCTCGATCGCCTTCTGCCGGTCCGGCTCCACGAACAGTTTCGCCTTGGTGCGCTGCACGCCCACAATCACGTCATTAATGATCAGGAGCGGATCTTCGCTCCGCGGATTGTCCGAGGTCAGCACGACGATTTCACTCCCGCGCCCCGCCGCTTCTCCCATCAAGGGTCTCTTGGTGCGGTCGCGGTCCCCGCCGCAACCAAACAATGTAATGATCCGCCCGTCGCGATTCAGTTCCTTCGCCGTGGCCAGCAGGTTTCTCAGAGCATCATCGGTATGCGCGTAATCCACAACTACGAGGAAGGGTTGTCCCGCTTCGATCCGCTCGAAGCGCCCCGGCACCGCCGAAAGCTGCGCGATGCCCGCGGCGATCACTTCCTTGGAAAGACCCAGCGCCACGCCGGCGCCGATCGTGGCAAGAAGGTTGTACACGTTGGGGCGCCCGACCAGCTTCGAGCGAATCTCAATTTTCCCCGCGGGAGTATCGGCCGTGAACTCGAGGCCGGAAAGGGACAGCGTGGGCTTGCGCGTCGTAACGTCCGCGCCAGGCTCGAGGCCATACGTCAGCGTCCGCGAAGCGAGGCCCGCAAGCTTCTGTCCATATTCATCGTCGCGATTGATCACGCCCGCAGCCGGCGCCGCGGCGCCCGTACCTTCAAACAAACGCCGCTTGGCCGAGAAGTACTCCTCGAACGTCTTATGATAATCGAGATGGTCCCTTGTTAAATTCGTAAAAATCGCCACCGCGAACGGGCAGCCCCACAGCCGGTCCATCGCCAGTGCGTGCGAACTCGCTTCCAGTACCGCGTGCGTCCCTCCCGCGTGAACGATTTCGGCCAGGTACTTCTGCAAATCGAGCGATTCGGGCGTGGTGTTCGGCGCCGGCCGCGACTCCCGCACCAGCCGGTAGCCGATCGTGCCCAACAGGCCAACCTCGCATCCAGCCGCTCGCAGGATCGAATCCACCAGATAGGAAACCGTGGTTTTGCCGTTCGTCCCCGTCACGCCGATCAGCTTCAGCACTTCCGCGGGGCGTGCGTAATAATTGGCCGCGGAGATGGCCAGCGCCTTGCGCGCATCCACAACCTGTATCCACGGAAATTCCGCCGGAAGCGCGCCGGTGTTCGCCTGCTCGCTCAGGACCGCGACCGCCCCCCGGCCCGCGGCGTCGGCCACGAATTTATTCCCGTCCGTTTTTTCCCCGTGAATCGCGACGAACAATGTCCCGGGCTTCGCCAGGCGGCTGTCATATGCGATCTCGGAAATTTCCAGGTCTCCGTGCGTGACAGGCGCGCTCGCCTCGACGCCGCGCAGCAGCTTAGCCAGGCGCGCCGAGGCGCGTGCTACTCCCGCTTGTGTCATGCGCGCCTCTCTTTCGCCATTGTCCGCCACGGATCCCGCCTTCACGGTCATTTCGCTTTTCCGCGGGCCGCCGCAGAAAGCAGGGAAGCGTCGCGGGAAAATTGCACGGTGATGCGGCTCCCCCGGCGAATCGTTGCGCCGGGCTCGGGAGATTGCTCCGTTGCGATTCCTGTCCCGACCAAAACAGGAGTCAGCCCCATTTTCAGGCACTGTTCGGTCACGTCACGGACGGTTTTTCCCAAAAATTGCGGTGCCGGAATTCCGTCGCCTTCCGCGAGCTCTACCGTCGGCGCCGTTGCGGCAGGAATGGAATCGGAAATTACGGGAGCAGGCTCATCCACCGAGGCGGCCGTGGGAGTTTGCACGGGATCGAAATCGCTCACGTCTCTTAAATTATCATCCTTCTCGTGCGCGGCCTGCCCACGGCTTCCGCGCGATGCCTCGCCGGCAGCCAGCACGTCGCGCGGCACATCCAAATACGCCAGCACCTGTTGCGCGATTCGTTTGAAAACGGGTGCGGCCACCTGCCCGCCTTCGTGCGCGCCCGCGGGCGAATCCAGTTGCACGAGAATCGTCACAGCGGGCGAGTTGATCGGGGCAAAACCGACGAAGGAAGCGATCAAGTCATGCGTCGAGTAACGGCCCGTGTCCGGATCGTATTTCTGCGCGGTTCCAGTTTTCCCCGCCACGGTGTAGCCGTCGAGTTGAGCTAGCTTGCCTGTGCCGTTCAGCACCACGCCTTCGAGCATGCGGCGCATGGACGCTGCGGTAGTCTCTTGAATGACGCGGTGCCGCAGCGGCTCCTGCGGCTCGGTTACCTCGCTGCCGTGGCGCTGTTCGCGAACAACGTGCGGCCGGACGATCAGCCCGCCGTTGGCGATAGAGGACACCGCGGTGATCATCTGCATCGGCGTCACGCCCACTTCCTGTCCCATCGATATCGAGCCAACCGAGACCGGCGTCCAGTTCTCGATGCGCCGCAGCATCCCGCGGCTTTCCCCCGGCAGATCGACCCCGGTGGACTGGCCGAATCCAAACGCGCGAATGTAGTCGTAAAATTTTGGCGCGCCCAGCCGCAAGCCGATTTTGATCGTGCCCACGTCGCTCGAGTTGGCCAGGATCTGCGATACGGTGAGCCGCCCATACGCCTTGTGATCGCGAATGCGGTGCCCGGCGATATAGATCGCGCCATTCTGGCAATCGATCACTTCGTCCGGATTCGTGATTCCTTGATCGATGGCGGCGGAAAGCGTCACAATTTTGAAAACGGAGCCCGGCTCGTACAGCGAACTCGTGGCGCGATCCACGCGCGATTCGGGAGAGCTTTCCTTGGCCGCATTGGGATTGAACGTCGGCCAGTTGGCCACGGCCAGCAGCTCGCCCGAATTCGGATTTTCCACAATGACGGTCCCGGACTTGGCCTGCGATTCATGAATCGCCAGCGCCAGCTCTTTCTCCGCGATGTACTGGATCTTTTCGTCCAGCGTGAGCACCACGCTCGTGCCCGCGTCCGGAGCCTTGTCGGCCGTGTCGTACCACCGGCGATGCGCGTCGGCCAGGATCAGCATTTTGCCGGGCTTGCTGCGGATGCTGTCGTCGAGCGAGTACTCGATGCCTCCCAGCCCTTTCTCGTCGATGTCCACATAGCCCAGCACATGCGCGGCGAGATCGCGCTTTGGATAAAACCGTCCGCCTTCCCGCTGAAAATAAATCCCGCGCAGATTCATCGCGGCGATGCGGTCCGCCTTTTCGGGCGGCAGCTTGCGCGCGATCCACGCGAAGGAATGCGACCCGGCGATCCGAGCGGCGATTTCATCGGCGGGAACGTCGAGAACCTTGCCGATCAAACGCGCCACCATGCGCGGGTCGGCAATCTCCGAGGGCACGGCGAAAGCCGAATCCACGGGAACACTCATCGCCAGTGGATGCATGTTGCGGTCGAAAATTTCAGCGCGGCTGGCGCCCACATCCACGATGAGCCGCTGCTGGTGCTGCGCGCGGGAATAAAATTCGCTGTAACGGAACAGTTGCAGGTAGGCCAGCCGTCCGAACACCGCCCCGGTCCATATCGCCGCCAGGGCAGCGACGATGACGATGCGGGTCCGGGGACTGCGAAGATCCATAAATTCGCGACAAGTGGCGCGGGCTTCAGCCTGCGGTTTTTAGG
>Ga0302324_100001112_pt1 | contig 66276 bp, 55 predicted proteins | sample Palsa_T0_1_FD_201949 | JGI IMG/M metagenome (GOLD analysis project Ga0302324, IMG submission 201949) | Peat permafrost microbial communities from Stordalen Mire near Abisko, Sweden - Palsa_T0_1 | ecosystem: Environmental > Terrestrial > Soil > Palsa > Peat permafrost | place: Sweden: Abisko...
ACAGGCCGCCGCAGTGAGGCCGCAAAAGTTAGTCAAGTGGCCATCCTGAAATAAAATATTTTCGAGGGTGTTTTTTGGGCGCAAGTTACGCCCGTGCTCCCCCTCTGATTCGGATTGCGGCAAGGAATCCGGCAAAATCGCCGAGAAGAGGCCCGGGTGAGTTGACAGCCATTGGGCGCCCCATAGATGGGCGCGACATGGTGTCATCATTATCAAAGGCCCGGAACGATGTGGGCCGCGCGCCCCGCAGGAAAATCACATTGGTCGGACGCGCCCAACAGCCCGAGCGCAACCAGCCTGTCAAAGCTGACATAAAAGTGCCCGTCGTCGTAACTTTTCCACTCAGCCTTAGTGATGTTTGGGAGGTGCTTACCGACGATGGCCCTAAGCGTGCGATCTTGACCGGATGCGACTTCTATCGCGGCCCTAAGGTTCTCGATATTCGCAAGTCCTCCCATTTGAGTCATTACAGCATGGAACATCACTGTTCCATAAGGCAGTACCTTCTTCTTTGGGGCCCCTAAAAAGGCGATGGCTGCGGCAGATTGCGCCACACTGGCGTAAACCGTTAGGTCGCCGCTAAAGTGCGAAAAAAATTCGTAGAGCCTCACCCCTGCGCCGCTCTCGCCGCCGTCCGAACATAAAAGAACATGGAGCGGGCCTTGATCCCGATTCCCGATTAATCGTTCGCAGATCTTGTCAACGAACCTGGCCGAAAGCTGGCCGTTAATACTGAGAAGGTTTTTTGGGTGATCGTTCTCCATGCGCCGCCTTTGAGAGACTTATTTCTTGCCTGTCAACTTCGCATAGGTGAGCCGCCTGCCCGAGACCCTTTTCATCGCGCTAAGAAACCGGCCCCTGTCGTCATTCTCCCTCTCGTTGAAGCGCGTCGCCTGCTCGTCCAGATAGCGGAACAGGTGGGCCGGGTCGACCGAGACGTAGGTGCCCTTGATTGTGCGCTTAAGTAGGCTCCAGAAGTTCTCCATGCCGTTCGTGTGGACCTTGCCCCTCGCGTACTCGATCGCGTGGTCAATGACCTCGTGGTTGTAGGCCTTGCTCAAACCCTGATGGGACGAGAAGGCGTCCGTGAACACGTTCGAGCCGTGCTTCACCGTTTGCAGGATGTGGGGCATGAGGTTGCGGCGCTTGACGCTCCCAAGGACGCGCAGCTTCACCTTGGAAAGCTCCCGGTCATTCGTGCGCTGGAGGATGCCCGAGACAGGGGTCATGCCGAACGAGCCGCCGACCTTTCGGACCTCCTCCTTGCGCTTCTGGTGCATGAAGCGGGCGCGGCCGCCGATGAATGTCTCGTCGGCCTCGACGTCGCCGCAGAGGTTGAAGATCCCATCGCGCATCGCCAGCCGGATGCGGTGGCCCATGTGCCATGCGGCCTTTTGAGTAATGTCCAAGTCTCGGGCCAGCTCGCAGGACGACACGCCGTTCTTCGCGTTCACGATCATCCAGATTGCGGGGAGCCACTTGTCTAGGCCGAGCGCCGAGTCCTCAAAGATCGTGCCCACCTTCGCCGTGAACTGCTTCTTGCAGCCCTTGCAGTTCCAGACGCGACGCACAGCAACCTTGCCCGTGCGCTTCGACTTCACGAACGATTCCGAGAGTGCGCCAACACTGCTTGAGCCGCAATGAGGGCAGCGCACGCCGCTAGGCCAGCGCATCTCAACGAGGAATGCATGGCACTTGTCGGGGTTGCCGAAATAGCGGATGGCTTCGAGTTTCGACTCGGGGAGAAGGGCTGCGTTCATGCCGTGAGAGTGGCTGGAACGTTCTATGCGTCAAGGATGTAATTACCAACGAATCGGGGGCCGAGCGGCCCGGCTGGGCCTCCAGCAGGGAGCGGCGCGACCTCGAGCGGGCCCGAAGGGACCACCGAATCCTCGTGGCCGAGGCCCGGGCCGAGATCGCGCGCCTCGCGGCGCCCTCCTTCGGGACCGCCCTGGGGCCGGGCTGCGCCGACGGCGCCGAGGAGCGGGTGTCAGGCCTCAGGCGCGCGTGCGAGCTCAGCGCGCAGGCGCTGCAGGAGGCCTCGGACCCCTGCCGCCGCCTCAGGTACAGGGTCCCGCCGTGGGGCGGGTTCGTGTGCGGGGAGAAGGGTAACGAATGGCAGGCCGTCGAGACGCTCCTCTGGCACCACGGCAGGGACGAGGACCTCTGCGTCCTGCGCACACGGCCGTCGTGGGCCCCGCCCGCCTGGACGCCCTCCGTCCGGCTCAACCTGATATCGATGGACGAAGTCCCGGCCGACACGCTCGCGAGGATGCTGGTCGACACGGGCCTGGCCGTCGAGGAGGCCGGGACGCGCGACGAGTTCTTCATTCCGCAGGCCCGGGACAAGATCGCCTGGGGCATAAGGCTCGTGCGCGCCGTCAAGGCGTCCCGCGAGTCGGCTCGCGAAGCGACGCCCAGCCTCCTCACGCTCTTCGACATCCTGACGGTGCATGAAAGCTACGCGAGGTACCTGGCAAGGTGCTCGGCCGAGCACCCGGGCCTGTCGGCGTCGGGGGCGTTCTCCGACGCGCGCTTCCAGCTCGAGAACAACTACTGGAACCAGCCGCCCGACCAGCTCGGGGGCGTGCGCAGCACGCTCTACAACTTCCTCGCGCCCTTCGCGGAGCCGGAGATCGCCGAGGTCTTCTGCGCCGACAGCACCTTCGACCTGCGCGACATGCAGCTCGGCAAGGTCGTCTGCCTCGCGATCCCCCAGAAGTTCGCGCTCCAGAGGCGCTACGTGGCCACGCTCCTAAAGTCGCTCTCCTACCAGATCGTCCTTGAGCGCTTCGACAGGCGCGCCGACCACCCGGACTGGCTCGGCAGGAACGTCATCCTGGTCGAGCAGGACGAGTGGCAGCGGCACGCGGTCCGCGCCGACTGCGAGGTGGACATCGTGCGCGAGGCGTCCGGGGCCGTATACGCGGCGACCCAGTCCCAAAACTCCGTGTGGCTGAAGCTCGGCGGCCGGGAAAACGCCGCGCCGCTCATCGCGAACCTGCGCAACCGCTGGATCTGCCAGGCGGCGACCGAGGAGTGCGCGGAGGAGAGCTCCAGCCTGGTGAGCGGGCGCCTCTCGCGCGAGGTCTCCTACTCCCACGGGGCCGGGGGCAGGACGACGAACGTCTCGTTCCCCGAGCGCCCGCTCCTGCCGAGGCGCGAGCTCCGGACGCTCCCGCCCTTCCACGTCGTCTTTGCGCCGGCCGAGGGCCGCTGGCTCTACAGGAAGTGCATCGCGATGCCCGCGACGCCCGACGGGCGCATCCCCGGGTGGTGGTTCGGCGACTGGAACCCGGTCCACTGGGCCGCGCATTTCCTGGGCCTCCCGGAGCGGTTCGCCGGGATCCGGCTGCACCCCGGCGAGCGCTTCGTCCCCCCGTGGCGGGCGTGCGCCCCGGCGCGGGCGCAGCTGAGGCGCCTCTGCGGCCTCGACGGGACCTTCATCATCCTCGGGGGAAGGCGGTCAGGGAGCGCCGGCGGGTGAGGAAAAAACGCCGGCGCGACAATTTTAGACTTGTCTAACAATATGTTTTAATAGTCCCTCCCCCCATGAGGAGCCCGAGCACGCGCACAATCGTCCCCGTGTGCCTCATCGCGGCACTCTGCGCCCTGGCGCCGGCCTCGCGCGCGCAGAGCTACACCTCCGAGCCGATCGTCCTCGGGACCGGCGGCTACATCCTGAACTTTCAGGTCCATTGGACCTGCGACGACTTCCCCTCGGGAACGGCGAGCGCCCCCGGCGAGGTCGACCTTGTCGGCGCGAGCGGAGGCGTCGTGGCCGAGGTCCTGGCCACCGCGAACGGCTCTGCCCCCGCCGTCACGGTTTCAGGCGCGGGATCCGTGTCGGGCGTCACTTCCTCGATCCTGCTCGATGGGGCTGGCGGCACGCCGGCCGACGGGCTTCTGTACGGGACCTGGACCATATCGGGGCCGCCACCCGGCCCCTACACGCTGCGCCTGTGGGTGCAGACAAGGTCGGTCGCGGGCAAAAACGCGAGCTCGATCACGACCGACACCCGCGACGCCGGCGGAGGCGGCGCCGTCGGCTCGCCGACCCCGACGCCAACACCCACCCCCACGCCCGTCCCCTCCCCGCCCTCCGTCTCCCTCTCGGCCCCCGCATCCGCGACGGTCTTCCAGGCCGTCGGCGTCGGCGCCTCGGCATCGGCTGCGGCGGGCGGCCATCCGCTCGCGTCGGTGGCCATCAGCGTCTCGGCCGACAACGGGGCCACGTGGGTGACCGTCTCGTCGGACCTCCATCCGTCCAGCCCCTCGGACACGGAAAATGCCTCGCACGCGTTCGGCTCCGCGGGCAGCGCCCTGCTCCGCGCGAGCGCGACCGACACGGCGGGGCTTGCCGCCAGCTCGACCCAGACCGTCGCGGTCCTCAAGGCTAGCCAGACGGCGGTCGCGATCGCGCCGGCCGCGCCGGCTGTCACCGCGGGCCAGAGCGTGGCCTTCGCCGCCTCGGGCGGTGCAACCGGAAACTACGCCTGGGGAGGCGCGGCGTCGGGAGGCGGCCCGGCGCAGACCGTGGCGTTCCCCGCGCCGGGGACGTTCTCGGTGAGCGTGCTCGACTCGGGCGACGCCAACCACAATCCGTCGCCCGCCGCGTCGGCGACCGTGACCGTCCAGGCGCCGTTCTTCACCCTTTCCGCCACGGCCTCGCCGGGGGGCAGCGTGACCGGCGGGGGCAGCTATCCCCCGAACGCCGAGGCGACGGTGGTGGCAACCGCCGGGTCAGGCAACGCCTTCTTGGGTTGGTCCGGCGCCGTGACGGCGGGCAACCCGACGGTGTCCGTCCTCATGGACTCGAACAAGTCGATCATGGCCAGCTTCATTCCGCTCCTGTCCCAGACCATCTCGTTCGTGCCGCCGGGAACCGTGACGACCCTCACGCCGGCTTTCGCGATCTCGGCCTCGGCCTCGAGCGGGCTTCCCGTCTCGCTCAGCCTCACTTCGGGGCCGGTCTCGCTCGCCGGGTCCCTAGTGACGCCCCTGGGCGCGACGGGTGAGGCGACGCTGCTGGCCACCCAGCCGGGAAACGCCCGGTACCTTCCCGCCCTGCCCGTGGTGATCGCCTTTCCCGTGGGGCTGCCACCCGCGGGCGTGCTCCTGACGGACGACTCGTCGAAGACGAAGCGGTCCGACAGGGTGACCCGGACGACAAGCTACATAAGCCTTCCGGCGCACTGAGGGGAGGCCCCATGGAGAGAAGCACATATCCCTTCCCCCTCGCGGTAAACTCGAGCCACCACTCCCACTACCACAGGTTCATGCTCGGGGCTGACCCGTCCGTCCTCGCCCCCTTTCCCAAGCCCTACTGCGTCGGCGCCCTGGCGGGTCCGATGCGCTCCCTGGCCGCGGACCTGAGCCTGCCGCGGTGGAGGAAGCTCTACCATGCGGCGATCCCGTGGGTCGCGGGCTTCGGCCCGGAACACTACGAGCTCGGCAACGTGCCGCCCCACCGCCCCCTCCCGCGCGAGTACGCCAGGCCCGTGAGAAGGTACGGGGCGTTCGACTTCGTCCAGGTCGCCGATCCGTCCGTGTCGGCCCTCGCCCTCGTCGCGGGCGACCGGCGCATCATCGAGCGCTTCGTGGGGCTGGGGGACGATTTCTGCGCACGGGTGGAGGCAGGCGCGTGCTCGCGCACCCCGGGCCCATCCGGCGGCCGCGCGACGGGGCGCATGCTGGCCGGCCAGTTCGCCGAGCCGAACAACCGCTGGCTCATGCCGTTCCTCCACGTGCACTCCCGCGTGCTCAACTTCACCTCGTTCGCCGAGGCGCCGGGCAGGCTGGACTGCATCGACCCCGGGGCGCTCGCCCGCTCCGGCAAGGGGGCCATGCTCCGCTGGGCCGAGAGGCAGGCCGAGATCCTGTCGGACCTCGGCTACCGCGCGGGCGTCCGCGAGGGCGCGGCCCCCTCCCTCCGCGTCGACGGCGTCTGCGCAAGGCTCATCGCGGCGACCGAGGCGCCCCGGATAGCCGTCCTGCGCCTGCTGGAGCGGGCGCTCGTGGGCGACCGGCCCACGGACGTGGGGCGGCTCGGCGCCGAGCTGCCGACGGCCGTCATCGCCGCGATGGCGGAGCAGGTCGAGTCGCTCCTGGCCCGATCCCTGTCCACCTACAAGCCGGCGAAGATCGGCATTCCCTCCGAGGGCCCCTGGAGGAGCGCCGTCCGGGAGCACCTGAGCCACTGCTGCCCCGGGTCCCTGGAAATGCTGGACGCCGCGGCGCGGCGGGCCCGCGCGACGCCGATCGAATCCCCGATCTTCCCGACGCCGCAGACCGATTCCGCCCACTGGCACGCGCCGCGCCTGGAATCCCTCTGCGCGGGGAACCAGCAGCCGGCCGACCCCGAGCTGGGCACCCCCCGCGCGGGCGGGGCCGCCGAGCCGTTCGCGCCGGCCTTGCTCGTCCGCGAATTCAGCGCGACGCTCCTCGAGGTGAACGAGCGCAATGTGAGGTTCGGCCCCGACGACCCACTCGTGTCGCTCCGCGGGTTGCTCGCCGGGATGGACCAGCTTTCCCACGGCGCGGACCCGGGGCAGCTCAGGCAGGCGGAGCTCCTCCTGGGCGCGGAGCTCGAGCGCAGGGCGAGGGTCGCCTGCTTCGAGGCAGGTCCAAGCCGGCGCCAGGACTTCACGGACCGGGCGCCGCTCGCCTCATTGGACGAACTGCTCGAGGAGGCGGCCGTCCCTCGCCTGGTGTGCGAGCGGGAGATTGGGGGCCGCAGCCTGTGAGCGCGCCGGAGCCGCCCCACCTGGGATGGCCGGACCACCAGGGCCTCGTGGCGATGGGGCGCGACATGTGGCGCATCAAGGACGCCTGCGAGGGAACGATCATTTTCGGAGGCACGGGATCCGGGAAGACCTCGGGTAGCGGCCGGGCCCTCGCGAGGTCGTTCCTGGCGGCCGGCTTCGGGGGCCTGGTCCTCTGCGCCAAGCCGGACGAGCCGGCGCTCTGGAGGGCCTATGCCGCCGAGACGCGCCGCGGCGGCGACCTGATCATGTTTGGCGCCGGGGAGCCGTGGAGCTTCAACTTCATGAACTACGAGTCGCTGCGCTCGGGGGCGGGCGCCGGACTGACGGAGAACCTCGTCACCCTTTTCATGGAGGTCTCGTCCATCGGCTCCGGGGACGCGCGCGCGCGCGGCGGGGACCCCTTCTGGGAGCGGGCGATGAGGTCGCTCATCCGGAACTGCGTGGACGTGCTGGTCATGGCGGGCGAGCCGGTGTCGCTGCACGCGATGTTCGACGTGGTCCGGAGCGCGCCGCCGGACCCGGCAAGCGCCGCGTCGCCGGACTGGAAGCTGCGTTCGGGCTGCTGGCGCCGGCTGGAGGCCGCCGGCGAGCGGGCGCTCGGCACGCCGTGGGACGTCGACTTCCGCGAGGTCGCCGGCTACTGGCTCGGCCACTTCCCCACGCTCGGCGAGAAGACCCGGGGAAGCATCGTCGCGATGTTCTCCACGCTGGCCGAGGGGCTGATGCGCGGAAAGATGAGGGAGCTGTTCTGCGAGGCGACGACGCTCACCCCGGAGGACGTGATTGGCGGGAAGATCGTCGTGGTCGACCTGCCCGTGAAGGAGTGGTCCGAGGTCGGCCGGATGGCGGCCGTCCTCTGGAAATACTGCCTCCAGAAATCCGTGGAGAGGCGCGCCGACAACGGCGACGGCCGGGGGCGCCCCCTGTTCATCTGGGCCGACGAATGCCAGCACTTCACGAGCCGGTACGACCCGCTCTTCCAGGCGACCGCCCGCTCCTCCCGCGCCGCGAGCGTCTACCTCACGCAGAACGTCCCGAGCCTCTCGGCGGCGCTGGGCGCGGGCCCTGAGGGAAAGGCCATGACGGACTCGCTCCTCGGCAACATGGGGACGAAGATATTCCACGCGAACAGCGACAGGGAGACAAACCAGATGGCGTCGGACCTCGTTGGCAAGCGCCTCCAGACGCTGCGCAGCTTCGGCATGGGCTCCAGCCTCAGTATCGGGCACCAGGCGAGCGTGGGGTCCACCTCGAACCGCGGGCGCAGCGAGAGCATGGACTACGAGATCCAGCCCATGGAATTTTCTACCCTGAGGAAGGGAGGGGTCGAGAACGCGCACACGTCCGACGCGCTGGTCTTCCAGAACGGCCGCCTCTGGGCGGGCACGGGCCGCACCTGGCAGAAGGTCTCGTTCCGCCAGCGCTCCGGCGAGATCGCGGTCGCCCCGCCCCCGCCCGCCTGCGGGCGGGCGCGCTGCCGGTGAGCCGTCCCGGCGCTATTTTCCCCGATACCAGAAGGCGCGCAGCCAGTTGTGCTCGTGGAGGCGCTCCTGGAGGTCGGGTGTCATCTCCGGCATGCCGCTCACCGCGCAGTTCGCCTCGGCCTGCCTCGGGTTGCGCATCCCAGGGATCACGGTGCCGACCGCGCCATGCGCGAGCGCGAACTTGATCGCCGCCTGGGGAAGCGTGTAGCCGCTTCCCTCGACGGCCGCCGCCACCTTGGACGCCCTCTGCACGGCGCGCCCGAGTCGGTCGCCCTCGAAATAGCTGCGGCGGAAGTCGCCCTCCGGGAACGCCGTGTCCTTCGTCCATTTGCCGGTCAGCGACCCCTCGTCAAACACGACCCGCACGATGATGCCGGTGCCCGTCTCGGCCGCGGCGGGAAGCAGCTCCGCGGCGGGCTCCTGTTCGAAGATGTTGTAGATCACCTGGACGACGTCGACCCAGCCGCCCCTCATCAGCCCGATCACGCTGTTCTGGTCGTGCTCGGGGGTGGAGACGCCGACGAAGCGCACCTTGCCCTCTTTCTTGAGCGCGCGCAGGACCTCGAGCGGCTCCGGGCTGGCGTTCCACGCCCGGGTCCACGTGTGGAGCTGGAGGATGTCCAGCCGGTCGGTCCCCAGGTTGCGCAGGCGCTGCTCCACGTTCTCGCGGATATAGTTCGCCGAGTAACGCCGGGAGGCCACGCAGTACGGCGACGGTGGCCAGGGCCCCTCGGTGGGCGGCGTCTTCGTGGCGACGACGACGGACTCTCGCCTGTCCTTGAGCACGGCCGCGATGATCCGCTCGCTCCTCCCGTCCCCGTATCCCGCCGCCGTGTCGATGAAGTTGACGCCGAGGTCGAGGGCGCGGTTGAGCGCGGCGACCGAGTCGGCATCGCTCTGGGGGCCCCAGCCTCCCCCGATCGCCCATGCGCCGAAGCCGATCTCCGAAACGTCGAGGCCGGTCCGGCCCAATTTTCTGAATCTCATGCGGTTGATGGGACCATACCCCCATCATCGCCCGGCGCCGGGCAGCGTCAAGAAACGGGCCCCGGCAGGCGTCCCGAACCGCGCGCGGGTCCCGTGTTTATGCCTTTCTGATTGACCAGAAGGGACTTTGGTCTGTTTTTGATATCCTAACCGGCCATGAACCCCCGCACACTCATCGGGTATGTCGCTGCCTGACGACGTCATCTCGCTCCTGAGAGACGAGGCGTATCTCGATCTTTGCCGAAACGCATTGAAGGACGCGCTGGAGCGGCTGATCGCGGAAAAGCAGCAGGTATCGGAGACGCGCCCGCCTTTCGGAATCCTCGCATCAAAAAAGCAGAGGGAGGTTTTCGAGTCGTCCATGCAGACCGTCCTCGACACCGAGGCCGCGATTGAGGCCCGGCTGGGAAAACTCGAGGCGATCGAGAACTGGCTCAAGTCGGCCATCCGGGAACGCCTCCGGGACTACCTGAGGCAGGTGTCCGAGAACTACCGGCGAAGCACCAAGATCGCCGAGTCGGTCAAGTCCTGGGACAGGCTGATCGAGCACTACGGCGAGCAGCTGCTGGCCCTGGCGCGCAACATCAAGAACGTGGCCGTGTCCTTCGCCGGCGCGGCGGGCGGCGTCCGCTCGGCCTTCGGCGACCGCGCGCAGGCCTTTGCCGAGCTGCGCATGGGCGCGGACAGCCTGGACCGCACTGCACTCCAGCTCGAGTCGCTCACGCGCTCGATGGCGCTCTTTGCCGCCAACTCCGCCTACAAGGACGTCCAGCTCGCCGAGCTGCCCATCAAGGGGGTCGTGGGGTGGGTCGACAACCTGGCCCTCCAGCACGACAGGGACGCCCTTCCCGCCGCCCAGGAAATGGAGGCCGACGCGCGCAACATCGTCGCGAAGAAGCTCGGCGATTATCACGCGAGCGCGGCCGCCGCGCTCGAGGCCATTACCGTGATTGAGAACCAGGAGCTGGAGAGCTACTGGGAGGTCCTGCGCGCCCACGCCCTCGCCCATTACGTCCAGGAGCGCGATGTCGACGAGGTCCTGAATGAGCTCAACGAGCGCTACGTGGTCTCCAACATCGAGCGCCGCCAGCGCGCGATCGAGAGCCAGGCCGATCCCTACGGGCACGAGCGCTGAGCGGGGCCTCAGGCTCCCGGCGCCTTCGCGGCCGGCGGCGCAGGGGCCGCGTGGTAGTGCTCGGTCACGGCGTACACCATCTCGAGGGGAAGCTCGCCTAGGGCGGGAAGAATCGCGGCCGGGTTTTTTGCGGGCGCGCGGCTTTCGAAGAAGTCCCGGACATGGTCCCACGCGGGGAACGTCCCGCCGACGATCCTGCCGACGGTGTCCGCCTCCTTCGCCATGCTCTCGCCCAGGCCGTTGACGCCGGCCATGCAGAGGAGCGCCACGTGGGCGCCCGCGTTCGGGGCCGTGGCCGCGAGGGGCTTGTCCCCGAGGATATCGAAGAGCCGGGCGGCGCTCCCGGCGTCCGGACAGCGCACGAGGTGTCCGGCGACCAGGTTGACGACGGCGGACGATGCGCCCTGGTCCATGATAAAGCCGATCTCCGTGCGCTCGAGCTCGTGCCAGCCCAGCGCGGAATAGGCGTCCAGCTTCAGCGATTCGCGGTCGTAGGGGTCGAGCACCCTGCTCCCCTGCCCCTCGAGGAAAGCAACGACATCCGAAGGCCGCCCGATTTCGATGGCGCGGCTCAGCGAAAAATATACCTCGAACGGCGTCGCGGCCCCGCTCAGGTAGAGCTGAACAACTTTGAAGCGCCCCTCGGGGCTTCCCGTGCGGATGGACCGCGCGAGCGAGAGCACGGAGGTCGCCTCGTCCGGAATCCGGCCTGCCCCCGCCAGCAGGGCGTCCACCTCGCCGGTGTCGCCGCTCATCCTCTCCGCGAACAGAAGGCCCCGCGTCCACGCCGGAACATGCCCGCCGCCCTCCCGGAGCATCTTGGACGAGAGCGCGGCCACCGTGTGGAAATCCCCCCTTGAGAGGACGGCATGGAGCCAGGCCTGCGCCGTCTCCTCGAAGTCGCCGCGGCGGCCAAAAACGAGGCTGGCGTAGAGCTCATCCGAATACTCCGGGTTCGTGATCTCGGTGAACTGCGCCAGGAGCCGGGACGCGCCGATGTTCCCCGGATCGAGCGCGTGGACCTGGCCCAGCGCGAGAAAGCTCTTGCGCACGTCGCCCGCCTCGAGGGTCCGCAGCGCCATTCGGTAGAAATAGTCCGCGCGGGCCTGGCTGACCCTGTGCCAGGCCGGCGGCCAGGCGATGGCGTAGAGGGGAACCCGGTAGCCGATCACCCGGAAAGCGGCGAAGACCATGACCACACCGGCCAGGGCCAGGGTCGCCAGGGAGCCGGCGTAGATGAGGAGCGCCCGGCCCCAGAACGGGCGCACCTGCGGCGCGCCCACCGAGCAGACGCGTCTTCCGGGGGTGGTCGCAAGCAGGGGGCACATCATGCGGAACCGGCCGGCGTCGTTCCATCCCACGCACGCCTCGCAGGCGGTCTCGCCGGCGCGGCCGGAGTCGCTCGGGTGCTGGCAGGGGGCCACGCCGGACGCGCCGCGGACTCTGAAGAGCGTCTTGCGCAGGTTCCAGTACAGAAGTCCCCAAGAAAGCCGGCCGAGGTCGCCGAACCATCCCAACATCCGCGGAATCTGGGACGCGCGTTTGCTCCCCGCAAACGAAAAGGGGGAGGCGGGCCCCCGCCTACTTGCCGGCGTCAAGCATGTGCTTGAGCTTGTCGACCTTCGGGCGGATGACGACGGAGCAGTATCCCTCGTCGGGATGCTTCGCGAAATAATCCTGATGGTAGTCCTCGGCCTGCCAGAACTTAACAAGGGGCACGATCTCGGTCGTGATCGGGTCGCCGTACTTCTTCTGGGCCTCGGCGCGCGACTTCTCCGCCGCCGCCTTCTGCTCGGGGCTGGAATAGAGGATGATCGACCTGTACTGGCTGCCCATGTCATTTCCCTGGCCCCCGACCTGGGTCGGGTCGTGCACGTGCCAGAAGTAGGCGAGGACCTTGTCCAGCTGCACGACGGCGGGGTCGAAGTCGATCTTCACGACCTCGGCATGGCCGGTCGTCTCGGTGCACACGTCCTGGTAGGACGGGTTCGCGACCGTGCCGCCGGAGTAGCCGCACGTGATGTGGGTCACGCCCGGCAGGAGCTTGTAGGAGGCGTCCAGGCACCAGAAGCAGCCGCCTCCGAGCACCACGGAGTCAGCCTTGGCCGTGTTTGCTAGCGTCGTCATTGAGATGAGGAATAGTGCCGTGAGGATCTGGCGTGAGGGGGACATTGGAAAGGGGATTCCGCCGGTCACTTCGGCGCCGCGGGCGAGCCGTGCGCCGCCACCCAGGCGTCGTACTGCTTGCGGGGCATGAAGCGGAGCGAGGCGGAGTTGATGCAGTAGCGCATGCCCGTCGGCGCCGGGCCGTCGTCAAAGAGGTGGCCGAGGTGGGCGCCGTCCACGCTGCAGTGGACCTCGTCGCGAACCATGCCCAGGGAAGTGTCGGTCTGGTCCGTGACGAAGAGCGGCTCGATGGGCTTCGTGAAGCTCGGCCACCCGGTGCCGCTGTTGAACTTGTCGCGGCTGTCGAAGAGGGGCGTCTCGCTGCACACCGAGAAATAGACCCCGTCCTCATGGTTGTCCCAGAACTCGTTCCGAAAGGGAGGCTCGGTGCCCTGCTCGCGGGCGACCTCGTACTGGATGGGCGTCAGCAGCCTCTGCCACTCGGCGTCGCTGTGCTTCACAGTGGCCTTCGACATGTCGATGACGACGTTGGACGGCAGGCCGCAGGCTGACTTGGGGCCGGTGGGCGCGCATGTGGAGCCCTGGGCCGAGGAATCGGCGGGTTTTGTTGATTTCATTTCGGGATCGGCGAGGGCTGCCGTGCAGGCGGCAAGGAAGGCAATCGATGGGAGGAGGAGTTTCACTGCCCATTAGAGTATCCCAGATTACCGATTATTCCAGCGGGCTCGGCGGCAATCTCCTCTTGCGCTTGACAGGCCCCCAGGGGCCGCCTTCCCTCCCTGCGCCAATGATCCTCCCAGGCACAGCCTCGTCCGCTGCCAGCGCCGCCTCCGCGGTCGCCGTCATCGTCTCGTCGCCACACGCGCCGCGGGGGTCCTGATCACTGACTAAAGATCCGCCCCTCCGGTGCTCGAACCGGAGGGGCTTTTTTTGGCCCCAAGCCGGCGAGGGCAAGGGAGCGGGCTCCAAACCGCCAAATAAAGCCATGAACGACAATCGAGCCACACAGGGGCCGGGACACCGCGCCCCGGACAGCGAGCGGCCAATGCCGCCCTTCACCGACAATCCCGGGCCAGCGCCCGTCCACGACCTGCTCGTCATGAGCCACGGCCCGGACGCGCAGCCCGCCGACCGCTCAAATCACGCGTGCCTGAACAGCTTCACGAGAAGCTCGTGGATCATGTCCGCAGGGGGATGACCGAAAACCATGCTCGGCCTGAAATAATGGCCGACCGCGAGGGTCTTGTCCCCGCGGGCGGTGCGCACCTGCATGTCAATCTCTATCATGTAGTTGTTGAAGTCCCAGGTCCACATGTCATCGTAGGATACGATCAGCTCGGTGTCGGGCGGCATCATGGTGAGCGCCCCCGACGAGGCGTCGTATCCCATGACGCGGAGCTGCCGGGCGATCTCGTCGGCGACGCCGTAGCTGTCCGGCAGCCTGTGCTCCACGAAGATGTGCTTGTGGCTGGCGAGGTTTATGTTGGGCAGGGCGCGCGTGTTGATGTGCCCGCACCCCGCGGCCAGGGTGCATCCCAGTATGGCAATTGCGGCTCTTGTCCCGAATTTGTGCATGCTCGTGTCAGCAGGCGCTTTGAAGTCGCGTGGTTGCGCACGCAAGAAAGAAACTCAATGCTGCGTCGCCCGTCCTTCACACTGACCCCCATTGACGAACGCCCAAAGACGCCACACCGCGAGGAAACCCCTGAGCGCCGTGACCCGGTACGCGGTGGTACCGCTCCTCATCCTGGCGCTCGGCATGCGTATCGGGATGTTCATCGAGCGCGGGAGGATGGCCCCGGCCCCCACCCCGCCCCGGAACCCGACCGCGGCTGAGGAGGCGCCCGAGGGCTCCGCCCCAACGCCGCCGCCCGTCGCCCAGGGGGCGCCCCAGGCCCAAGGGACGCCGACCTGCGAGATAACGGCTTCCTTCCAGAACAACGTCTACCCGTCGCTCCTCCTGTCGTTTGGCGTGTCCTACCCCGAATACGCCCGCTGCCTGACGGTCACGCTGCGCAACCTCCCCGCGGCGGCGTCCCTGCAGCTGCGGATCGACTCGGACCTCTTCGTCCAGCCCCTTCAGATCGGCGTTAGCGCCCCCTCGGGCGCGACGGCGCTGAGCCCCGAGCTGCCGTGGAACTACGAGCTCCTCCGGCGGACGACGCAGATGGAGCCGCATTCGTTCATCGCGACCCTCCTCGTCGACGGGAAGTCGGAGGCGCAGGCCCCGATCGTCTGCAACGTGCACTCGATCAACGAGGCGGTCTCGCGCATCCTCGTCGCCTCGACCGGGCAGTGGCAGAACACGAGCGTGTGCTTCGCAGCATTCGTCAACGAGGACCACCCCCTGATCAACGCCCTCCTGCAGGAGGCCCTGGCCTCCGGGAGCGTGCGCGCGTTCACGGGCTACCAGTTCGGCGCCCAGGCGGTCGCGCTGCAGGCACAGGCCGTCTGGGATTCGCTCGCCGCGCGCGGCCTCAGCTACGTCAACGTCGCGACCGACAGCGGCACCTCGGCCAACGTCTCGACCCAGTACGTGCGGTTCCCCGACCAGACGGTGCGCGACAAGGGCGCGAACTGCGTCGACGCCTCCGTGCTTTTCGCCTCGATCCTTCGCCGGATCGGGCTGCGCCCGGTGCTCCTCTTCAGGCCGGGCCACTGCTTCACCGGCTACTACGATTCCCCTGAGGGAGGGCACATCGTGGCGTTCGAGACCACCCTCCTGGGCGCGGCCTCCTTCGCCGCCGCGGCCGAGGAGGGGGCCAAAGAGCTCCAGTCGACGCTGCCTTTCCTGGGGTCGCAGCAGTACTCCATCGTCGACATCGCCCTCTGCCGGCAGCAGGGGATAAATCCCATCCCCTACCAGCCGCCGGGGAGCAACTAGGGCCCGTTCGGCGCAGGGCCGAGTCAGGCGCCGAAGAGGCCGGCAATCCTGGCCTGGATCTCCTCCGCCTTGGCGCGCGGGTCGTCGGCCTTGCGGATGGGGCGGCCCACCACGATGTAGTCCGCGCCGAGGAGGAATGCCTCCTCGACGTCGACCGTCCGCTTCTGGTCGTCGGACGGGCGGTTCTCGACCGGGCGGATGCCCGGGCTAACGACGAGGAAATTGGCCCCGAGCTCCGCGCGAAGGCGCGGCGCCTCGAGGCCGGACGAGATCACGCCGTCGCAGCCGAGCTTGAGCGCCCTCCTGGCCCTCGAGAGGACGAGTTCCTCGGGGTCGCACTGGAAGCCCAGGTCGTCCAGGTCCCCCCGGTCGAGGCTCGTGAGCACGGTGACGGCGAGGATCTTGAGCCCGCCCTTCACCGACACCGCGGCCTCGAGCATCGGGTCGTTGCCATGAACGGTGGCGAAGTCGACCTTGCGGTGGGCCAGCTGCTCGACCGCAAGCTTCACGGTCTCTGGGACATCGAAGAATTTTATGTCGGCGAACACCTTCTTCCCCTGCGCGTCCAGCCAATCGATCATTTCGAAATACTGGCCCGTCATCAGGAACTGCAGGCCCAGCTTGTAGAACGCGACCGAGTCGCCGAGCCGCTCCACCCACCGCTTGCCCTCGTCGAGCGAGGGGACGTCGAGCGCCAGGATCAGCCGCTCGCGCGGCGGGATTGGCTTCGAGGACAGATTGGATCGGGTGGGCACGGCCCCCGATGCCAGCCATGTGCGGCCCGCGGTCAAGTCCGAACGCCTCGCGCCGGGAATTGACGCCGCGGCCTTGGAAAAACGAGAATCTCCCTAAATGGCCACCACCGTCTTCACCATCGCCAACCAGAAGGGCGGCGTCGGCAAGACCACGACCGCGGTCAACCTCGCGGCGGGGCTCGCGCTCAGGAAGATCCACACGCTCCTCATCGATCTGGACCCCCAGGCCAACACGACGAGCTCCCTCGGAATCGAGAAGCAGGAGGGAAGGAGCCTGTATGCGGCGCTGCGCGGCGAGGGCGACGCCCTTCCCCTCGTGACGCCGACGAAGTACGAACACCTGGCCCTCATCCCCAGCGAGGAGGACCTCGCGGCGGCGGAGATCGAGCTGTCCCAGATGGAGAACTACCTCATGAAGCTTCGGGGAGTCCTGGCGCCCGTCATCGCGTCCGGGGGCTTCCGCGTCATCATCATCGACTGCCCGCCGGCCCTCGGGATGCTCTCGATGAACAGCCTCGCGGCGGCCGACTACCTGCTGATCACGCTCCAGTGCGAGTACATGGCGCTCGAGGGGCTCGGACAGATCCTGCGCAACGTCGAGCGCCTGAAGTCGGCAGGGATCAACCCGGGACTCGAGCTCGGCGGCATCGTCATGACCATGTTCGACGTTCGCACGAGCCTCTCCAAGCAGGTGGTCGACGAGGTCAAAACCCACATGCCGGAAAAGATCTTCTCGTCCGTCATCCCGAGGACGGTGCGTCTCAGCGAGGCTCCGAGCTTCGGCAAGACGATCTTCGACTACGACCCCTCGGGCGTGGGTTCCACCGCCTACCGGGCCCTGGCCGCCGAGGTCGCCAGGAGGTTCGCCCTGTGACCAAGTACGGCCAGGCCTTCCTTGCGGGGCTGCAGAGCAACCTCGTCTACCGCTGGAACTTCGCGGTGAGGAGCCTCTTCTGGTTCTTCCACCTGGTCGTCGTCTTCATCCTCTGGGGGGCGGCCTACGCCGGCAATCCCACCATCGGCGGGTACACGTTCAAGCAGACGCTGACCTACTTCGTGGTGATCTTCGTCCTGCAGTTCTTCGTCGGGGCGTTCAACGAGGACTACCAGATCAGCGAGGACATCCGCAACGGCCTCATCAACCAGTTCCTGCTGAAGCCGATCAATTACTTCGCCTACCGCCTGAGCGTGTTCACGGCGGCCCGGGTCGTGTCGGGTGCCTTTGGCGTCCTGGCCCTCGCCGTGGCGCTGCCCTTCTTCAGGGGCTACCTCGAGCTGCCCCACGACGGCTGGCGCATCGCGCTCGGCGTCCCGGCCATGATCCTGACCGGTGTCATCCAGTTCAGCATCGCCTACTGCTTCGGCCTGATGGCGTTCTGGTTCCTCGAGATCCAGGGTTTTGTCATCCTCTCGATGGCCGTGGAAACGCTTCTCGGGGGCCAGATCGTCCCCCTGGACCTGCTGCCGCCGGCGGTCTTCAACGTCGTGCGCTTCCTGCCCTTCTCCTACGAGGCCTATTTCCCGACGGCGATCCTCACGGGCAGGATGGGCTTCGACATGGCGGTCCAGGGCCTCGCGATCCAGGCCTTCTGGGCCTTCGTCATGGTCTGCCTCGCCGAGGCCGTCTGGCGGCGCGGGCTCAGGCGCCACACTGCCGCGGGCGGATGACCATGGGCACGCTCTCACGCTACCTGCGGATCTGGATCGCGAGCGCGAAGTACTCGCTCGTTCGGGCCACGATGTTCCGCGGGGACCTGTTCATCTGGGCCTCGGTCGAGCTCCTGTGGATCTCGGTGAATGTCATCATGGTCACGGTGATCTACAGCCACACGAATACCGTCGCCGGGTGGAGCATGTACGAGATGCTCCTCCTCGTGGGGACGTCGATGCTGATCCAGCGGTTCCTCATGGGCTTCTTCTGGAGCGGGATCTTCGAGATGGGGCGCAACGTGAGGACCGGCCACTTCGACTTCGTGCTGGCGCAGCCGGGCGACCCCCTCTTCATGGCGTCGACCCGCAAGCTCGAGCTCGACGGGCTCCTGAACTCGGTCGTCGCCGCCGGCCTCGTCATCTACTCGGCGAGGAAGCTCGGCCTGCACCCGGGCGCCGCGGACATAGCTCTCTACGCTGCCATGGTGGCCTGCGGGGTCGTCATCCACTACAGCGCCCTCGTGATGGCGATGTCGCTCGCTTTCTGGATCACGAGCGCGCAGGGCGTAGAGGGCAGCTATTTCACGCTGATGGAGTTCTCGCGGCTCCCCAGGGAGGCGTTCAAGAGGGGCATCGCGACAGTGGTCTTCGTGTGGGCTCTTCCGGTCGTCGTCGTCAGCAACGCCCCCGCCCGGGCCCTCCTCCACGGCTTCGAGCCCCTGTGGGCGCTCGGGCTCTGCGCGGCGACCCTCGCCTGGTTCGCGCTCGCGGTATTCGTATTCAGGAGCGGCCTGAAAAGGTACACGAGCGCCAGCTCATGAGCGGGGACCTCGACGCCCTACAGGCCAGGATCGGGCACCGGTTCTCGGACCCCGCCCTCCTCGGGCGCGCCCTCACACACGCGTCCTGGATTTTCGAGAACCGGGGCGCGCCGGGCGACAACCAGCGCCTGGAATTCCTCGGGGACTCGGTCCTCCAGCTGATCATCACCGAGGCGCTCTTCGGCCTCTATCCCGACAGCCGCGAGGGCGAGCTCACCACCCGTCGCGCGATCCTCTGCAAGGGCGAGCTCCTGTCGCGCCTCGCCCGCGAGATCGGCCTCGACGCCTGCCTGCGCCTGGGCGCGAACGAGGAGGCGACCGGCGGCCGCAACAGGGATGCGGCGCTCGAGGACGCCTTCGAGGCGCTGGTCGGGGCCGTCGACCTGGACGGGGGCCTGGAAAGCGCCCGCAGGGCCGTTCTCGGGATCTACGGGGACATCCCCGGGCGCCTCGCGTCGCTCGAGGGCCACGCCAACCCGAAGGGGCGCCTGCAGGAGGTCGTCCAGCCCGCTCACGGCAACCAGGCGATACGCTACGAGGTGCTGGCCACCGAGGGCGCCGACCACGAGCGCAGGTACGAGGTCGCGGTCTACCTCCTCGACCGCAGGCTCGGCGCCGGCCGCGGCCCGTCGAAGAGGGCCGCGGAGGAGGAGGCGGCCCGAGCGGCGCTCGCCGCCCTGGAAACGCCCCCGGCTGGCCGATGACCGGGGCGGCTAGGCACAAGATCGTCGGCGTCTGCCCGGCGGCCCGCGGAGCCGTCCTCGCCGAGACGATGCGCGCCCATGCGGCGCCCGTCTGGGTTGTCGTCGCCCCGGACCTCAGGTCCGCCGAGCAGCTGGCCGAGGACACGCGGTTCTTCGCGGCGGCGCAGGGGACTGGCACCCGCCTCGAGACGCTGGTGTTCCCCGAGTCGATCCCCGACAGCCGCGACATGCGGGAGGCGTTCGCCGCGTCGGGCGACCGCCTCACGGTCCTGTCTCGCCTGCGCGGGGCGCGCGCGGCGGCGGCCCCCGGCGCCCCCGTCCTGGCCGTCTTCGCGACGCCGACCTCGCTCCTGCAGCAGGTTCCGGCGATCGAGCAGTACGCGGCGAGCGAGGTCGTCCTCGTCCGCGGCGCCAGGCAGCCCTTCCAGGAGCTCCTTGAGAGGCTGCGCGGCCTCGACTACGACAGCGAGGCGGTCTGCGAGTCGCCGGGGCACTACGCCGTCCGCGGCGGGATCATCGACGTCTATCCCGTGACGGCGCCCGAGCCCTACCGCCTCGACTTCTTCGGCGACGAGATCGAGGACATCCGGGTGCTGGACCCGGTGACGCAGCGCTCGGGCGCGAGCGTCGGGCGCATCTCGGTCGCGGCCTCCCCGCGCCTGCGCCTCGAGGCGGCAAAGACGGGGATCTCGGACTACCTCAACCCGGCGGCCCACATCGCGCTCGTCGAGCCCGCGGCCCTGGAGGAGGAGTTCAGGTCGTTCGCGGCCGAGGGGACGGACGGGCTCGCCCCCCTTCTGTCGAGGTGCGCGGCGGCCTTCGGCATCGGCGAGATCGACGAGGCGAGCGCGATCTTCGCGGATCCCGCAACCGAGACGACCTGGGACACCGAGAGCCTGGAGCACCACCGGCGCCTGCCGTCGGAGAGCCTTCTCGCCCGGGACAGGCTTCAGGCCGAGGACGACGCGAGGAGGGCCTTCCTCGGGCAGCTCGCCGCATGGGGGCGCGAGGGATTCGCGGTGGCCATAGCCGCATCGAAGGACGGCGAGGAGAAGCGCATCCGCGAGATCCTCTCCGCGGACCCGGCCCTGGCGAGCCTCGAGCCCGCCTTCCTCCGGGGAAGCCTGAACGAGGGCTTCCGGACCACCGCCCGCGCCGGGGCCGCGCTCTCGATCGCCCGGGGGGCGCGCGGCCTCGTGTTCGTCACGGAGACCGAGGTCTTCGGGCGAAAGAGGGCGAGGCGTTCCGCCGCGGCCGGCCGAGCGCGGGTCGCGGTCGCCCAGGTCGACCAGCTGCTCGACTTCTCCGAGCTGGTCGAGGGCGACTTCGTCGTCCACCTCCAGCACGGGATCGCCCTCTACCGGGGGCTGACGAAGATAGACACGGCCCAGGGCCTTCGCGAGGTGATCTCTGTCGAGTTCGACGACGGGGTGACGCTCCACGTCCCGCTCCAGGAGTCGCACCTGATAAGCCGGTATGTCGGCCTCGGCCGCACGAAGCCCCAGCTTGGCAGGATCGGCACCGGGCGCTGGGAAAAGGCGCGGCGGGCGGTGGAGAGGGCCACCGTGGACCTCGCCGCGGAGCTCCTGCGGATCCAGGCCAGCCGGGAGGCGCAGGCCGGGTTCGCCTTCCCGGGGGACACGGACTGGCAGCGCGAGTTCGAGGCCTCGTTCCCCTTCACCGAGACGCCGGGGCAGGCCCGCGCGATCGACGAGACCAAGCGCGACATGGAGCGGACGCGGCCCATGGACCGGCTTATCTGCGGCGACGTCGGCTTCGGCAAGACGGAGGTTGCCCTGCGGGCCGCGTTCAAGGCCGTGCAGGCCGGAAAGCAGGTGATCGTCCTGGTCCCGACGACCGTCCTCGCGCAGCAGCACCTCAACACGTTCCGCGAGCGCATGGCGGGCTACCCCGTGTCGATCGAGATGCTGAGCCGGTTCCGCTCCCCGGCCGAGCAGCGGGCCATACTCGCCGCCGTGGCGGCCGGCGGGGTGGACATCCTGATCGGCACCCACCGGCTCCTGCAGCGCGACGTCGTCCCCAGGGACCTCGGGCTGCTGGTCATCGACGAGGAGCAGCGCTTCGGCGTGAAGCACAAGGAGGCCTTCAAGACGATGCGGACGACGGTCGACGTGCTCTCGATGAGCGCGACGCCCATCCCAAGGACGCTCTACCTCGCCCTGACGAGCGCGCGCGACATGAGCGTCATCGACACGCCACCGGTCAACCGCCACCCGATCCAGACGATCGTCAGGACCTACGACGAGAAGGTCGTCGTCGACGCGATCCGGCACGAGATGCGGCGGGGCGGGCAGGTGTTCTACCTGCACAACCGCGTCGGCACGATAGACCTGGTCGCCCGGCGCCTGCGCCAGCTCATGCCCGACATCTCGTTCGGCGTCGGCCACGGGAAGATGAACGCCGTCGGCCTCGAGCGGGTCATGACGGAGTTCGTGGCCGGCAGGTACAACGTCCTCGTCTGCACGACGATCATCGAGAGCGGCCTGGACATACCCAACTGCAACACGCTCATAATCGAGGGGGCCGACCGCTTCGGCCTGTCGCAGCTCTACCAGCTCAGGGGAAGGGTCGGCCGCTTCAAACACCAGGCCTACGCCTACCTCCTGCTCCACAGCCACACGCGCCTTCTGGACGCGGCCCGGCAGCGCATGAACACGCTGCGCCAGCACACGCAGCTCGGGGCGGGCTTCAGGATCGCGATGCGCGACCTCGAGCTCAGGGGCGCCGGCAACCTGCTCGGGGCCGAGCAGAGCGGGCACATCGTCGGGGTCGGCTTCGAGCTCTACTGCCAGCTCCTGCGCCAGTCCGTGGCCCGCCTGAGGGGCGACAAGCCGGCGGCCGCGATCAGGGCCAGCGTGAAGCTGGATTTCGTCTTCGTCGGTGAGGGCCTGCCCGCGGAAGACGCGCAGATGGGCCGCCGCGAGGACGGCTACACGGCGCTCAAGGATGCCGAGGACAGGGCGACGGGCCCGGAGATCGACCGCGTCCAGGCGCGGATCCCCTCTTCCTATGTCGGGGAGACGCGCCTGAGGATCGACATCTACCGCAGGCTGGCCATGGCCGACTCCCGGGACGCGGTCCGCAGCATCGAGGCGGAGCTCAAGGACCGGTTCGGAAAGCCACCTGGCGAAGTACGCACCCTGCTGCAAATGACCGAGATCCGCGTTCTTGCGGAACAAAAGGGGATATTGTCCGTCGAATCCGAATCCAACCGCCTCAAGTGCCTTCGCGGCAGCGGACAACGGGACGACTGGGTGATGTTCGGGGCCCGGTTTCCAAGGTTGACCGCGCCGAGGCCGCACCTACGGTTGAAGGAGATTATCGCCTTTCTGAACCACCTGCCGAATCCATGACCCTGTCCCGTGGCGCAAGCGCCGCATTCGCCGCTTTCCTGCTCGCAACGTCAGGCTTGGCACAGACCGCACCGGTGGACGACAACCTCGGACTGCGCTTCGCCAACGGGATCGTCGCCATCGCAGAGGACAAGGTCATCACGGTCGACGACGTGCGCAGGGAAATCAACCCCCTGATTCCCCAGCTCAACAGGGAGGCCCGCAACGAGCAGGACTTCAACCAGAAGCTCGAGGCCCTGCAGGACAATGCCATACAGAATTTGATCGACCGCGTCCTGATCATCAAGGACTTCCAGAAGGACGACAAGAAGCACGTGCCCGAGAGCTTCGTCGATAACCAGATCGCCGACCAGTTGACCGACCAGTTCGACAACGACCGGTCGAAGTTTCTCGCCTACCTGAGGGCCCGCGGGACGACCATGCGCGACTACCGCAAGGAGGTGGAGGAGGACATCATCTACAACTACATGATGCACCAGCAGCACAAGTCGCAGAGCATCGTGAGCCCCGTCCGGATCGAGCAGTACTACAAGGAAAACAAGGACAGGTTCTACCAGGACGACAGCGTGCACCTGCGCCTGATCCAGCTCTCCCGCGCTCCCGGCAGCACGGACGGCGACCTCATGGGGCAGGCCGACTCGATCCTCCTGCGCCTGCGCTCCGGCGAGAAATTCGAGGACCTCGCCAAGGAATACAGCTCCGACTCGCGCCGGGCCAAGGGCGGCGACTGGGGCTGGATGAAGAGGTCCGACCTCAAGCCGGAGTTCAGCGAGCCCCTCTTCGCCGTGAAGAAGGGCGAGTGCTCCGAGCCCGTCATCCTGCCCGAGGGCTGCTTCCTGCTCTACGCCGAGGACCGCAAGTACGCGGGCATTCAGCCGCTGGACGAGGTCCGCGACCAGATTGAGCGGATCCTGGTCCAGCTCATGGGTCGGGAGTACGAGGACCGCTGGCTCGAGCGCCTCCGGCGCAACGGCTACGTCAAGCACTTCTAGCGCCGCGCGGCGCGTTGCCCGGGTCCCTATCGGGGATTCCGAGGCGACTGGCGACTTCCCGGGCCTCATCCAGGAGCGCGAGCTTCGGGCTCGTCTTCGCTCGAAGGCCTTTAACACGGCGCCCGGGAGACTGTCCCCACACCAGAGGCCGCCGGCGGGATCGCATAGGCAGGCAATTATTAGACATGTCTAATTATGTTGTTTAAATCCGACTCGGAGGTATCCTCTGGAAAACATATGAATTCCGCGCCCATCTCTTCAGCCACCGCCCTCCCCTTCCCTGCCAACCGCCTCCAGATAATGCCCGCCGGGGAGCGGCCCCAGGAGCGCCTAGAAAGGCTCGGCGCAGCCGCGCTGAGCGACACGGAGCTCCTGGCAATGCTCGTTCGAAGTGGCACCCGCGGCCAAGATGTCGTCACCCTGTGCTCCCGGCTCATCTCTGAGGCCGGCTCGCTCGCGGGTCTCCTCGCGTGGCACGAGGCCGACTTCCGCAGCCTGAAGGGTATAGGGCGGGTGAAGGCCCTGCAGCTCGTCGCCGCGATGGAGGTCGCCCGGCGGGCGATCAGTCTGCCGCCCCATGAGTCCCCTGTCTTGAACCGCGCGGACCTGATCGCAGCCTACGTCGAATCGGTCGCATCCGGACTCGAGGTCGAGAAGTTCTGGGTGCTTTGCCTCAACCGCCGCAACCGCCTGAGGAAGCGGGTGGAGGTTTCATCGGGCACGGCCACCGCCGCCCTCGCCCATCCCCGCGAGGTCTTCCGGTCGGCGATCCGCGAAGCTGCCTCCGCCGTTGTCTGCGTGCACAATCATCCCAGCGGCGATCCATCCCCCAGCGCGGCAGATATCCAGCTTACACGACAGCTCCGAGAAGCTGCCGCTGCGGTGGATATACCTCTGCTGGATCATGTTATCATAGGACGCCGAGGGGCTGACCCCCTCGGGCGGGGATACTACAGCTTCCGGGAGGCAGGGTTGCTTTGACCCTTTCTTGACCCCACAAAATGTACCTACATTGTACTCACATGAACACATTGACTGCCAAAGTATTCAAGGCTGGCAATTCGAATGCTCTCCGGCTTCCGCGCTCCCTGGGAATCAAGTCCGGAAGCTATGAGATCACGCGGACACCCGATGGCTTCCTGGTAATCGATAAGGCAGCTCTGGCCAAACGCCGCCGAGCAATCCGTAAACTCATGAGCCTACCCCCTCTCCTGGACGATTGGCCTAGACCCTAATGATTTACCTCCTCGATACAAACGCGCTCACTCGCTTTGCAAGAGGCATCGACCTTGGAATCGCTCGAAAGGTCGGCGAAAATGCGCTCGACTGCCGTATTTCCTCTATAGCTTGGTTTGAGCTACGATATGGAGCAGCACGGTCTTCCGATCCAAGCAAAGCGGTGCCACGCTTGAAGTTTATAAGGCATGCAATTCCAGCAATTGAAGATTTCGACGAGCAGGCTGCACTTCGAGCAGCCGAAGTCCGTGCCTCCCTGGAAACGATGCGGCCGAATGCCCAGCCAATCGGCCCGTACGACGTGCTACTTGCCGGCCATGCCCTTGCCATGGGAGCCGTCCTTATAACTCACAACACGAGGGAATTTACCCGAGTTCCGGGACTCTCGGTTGAGGACTGGCAAGAATCTTAGGGATCTCCCCGCGCCTAATCTTCGAAACCGAAGAGAAATACGTCATTAGTTTTCTCAGGTACAACCTTCCAAATGGAGGTTAGCCCGTTGAACTCGAATTCAGCCTGACTCTTGGCCTCGTCGACCGACTTGTGCCACGTATCACCGACACATCTGCTTTCTGCCGAAAATCTAAAAAGTAACACACCGTCAGGTTTCACCTCAATAACCAACAGAACCGGAGTCGCCAGAGGCGTGCGAGATTCGACTCCACCGTTAGCCGCCGGTGGCACTCCTCGGAAATGCTGGGTATTTTGAGGATCGGGCACCAGCAAAACCCTCGCCGTGAACCGTGAATGGCTGGTCATCTGTGTTAAGCCAAACTCTCCGGGTCGTTAGAAGCAACCGCCGGAAATTGCCCATTCCGAAAAGGGCCTTCTGGTCGCCTTTGGGACAGCCAATTTCAGGGTTGAATCCTTTAGTAGGTAACGACCCACACAACCATCCCGGCGGGGATCCATCACCCAGCGCCGCGGATATCCAGCTCACCCGGCAGCTCAGGGAAGCTGCCGCCGCTGTGGATATACCTCTCTTGGACCATGTTATTATCGGTCGACGCGGCGCTGATCCTCTTGGCCGGGGGTACTACAGCTTCAGGGAAGCAGGGCTCCTTTGAGAAACCTGCTTGAAAGAATCTGAGCATAGTAATACCGTAATACCATGCCGACAATTACCTTTAAGGTTTCCACCGACGAGGCCCGCAAAATTCGGGCAAAGGCCCGCGGGAAAAAGATGACCCTTTCGGAATACATTCGAAGGCGCGCTTTGAGCGACGGAAAGTCGCCCAGTCGCGTGCGTCAGGTTCGCTGCAGCCACACAGGAGCGACGATATTTTCATCCCCGCCCGGCGCGAGCCCGCTCACGACTGAGACTGTTCGAGAAATGCTGGCCGACTTCCCGTGAAATACCTGCTCGACGTTAACGTGCTCGTGGCCTGGGGATGGAAAGAGCACGCCGATCACGAACGCGTAGCCAAATGGCTCGCCTTTGAACGCAGCAAACCTGACTCAGCATTTCTGACTTCCCCGATACCGGAACTCGGATTCGTACGAGTTTCGGTGCAACGGGCCGCCGGAACCATTGCGGTAAAGGAAGCCTGCTCCGCCCTTGAAGGGATGCTGGCAAGTCTCGGTCAAACCCACTCGTTTATTCCCGACGACCAACGTGGGTCAGGATTGCCTGCGTGGTGCAAGGTTGCCGCCCGAACCACCGATGGCCACCTGCTCGCGCTCGCGAGCGCACATGACGCCAAGCTCGTGACTCTGGACACGGGCATCCCGGACGCCTTCGTCGTGCCTGCCTAGTATTCAAAGGGGCCTGAATTACCTTTTCGTTGCCAGGGTGCATAGGCCTTCGCTCGGCCGGGATCATCCTACGACGATCGTCGCGCCGTTGAGAAAGGCGCTGGCTCAGGACTCGGTCTCGAAAACCTCCTCTATTGGCCGCTTGAACTTATGAGCGATCTTGAATGCGAGCGGAAGACTGGGGTCGTATTTCTCGGTTTCGATGGCGTTGATAGTCTGGCGGGACACACCGAGTTCCTCTGCCAACCTACCCTGCGACCACTCCCGAGATGCCCGCAACTCACGCAGACAGTTCTTCATTTGTACCTGCGGCTGGCTAAGGCCGTTGCGATGACCCAGATTGCAAAGACGAGCACGAAGGCCCGCCCAATACCCAAACCGTGATCGAGTTCGCCCAAATGGACTCCAGATGAACTTAGGGTGCTTAAAGCGATCCCTGTTAGGACAGTACCCATAGTAGCGTACAGCCAGGCTTCGAGTTGGATTCGACGCTGAAGCTCATCAAGACCGCTTACGAATCGCATGCAGCTTCGAATGTAGAGCAGTCCCGGAAAAAGGGGAGCCAGAGCCAACCCCGCCCGAACGGGCACACTCCATTCGGGATGATGTTTTTCCAATACTTGGTCGGTTATGTAGACGGCGGCGGCCACAAGGAACCATGCGTTCAGTCTGATATCTTTCCTGCAGGAATAGTGGCCCGAGAAGGGTTGAACGGACTCTAGCGTATTTAACGTATTGGGTTTGTTCACAAAGCTACTGTAAAGTATCCTTGTCAGTTGTCAAGCTACCTTTACATCGCTTTCCCATTTTTCCGACCCCGTCGAACCATGATCTCGAGAAAAGCCGCCGTCCCAGACGGCGATTTCCAGGGTTAAAACCATCTGTAGGTAATGACTCACACAACCACCCGTCGGGAGATCCATCTCCGAGTGCCGCGGATATCCAACTGACACGGCAGCTAAGGGAGGCTGCTGCCGCAGTGGATATACCTCTGCTGGCTCATGTTATCATAGGTCGATGCGGGGCCGACCCTCTCGGACGCGGGTACTACAGCTTTAGGGAAGCCGGATTACTCTAACGCCAATCTCCCAAGCGTCGAAACTTGACCCAACAAACAAATGACATACATAAGAGATACAATGGCTGCCATACTTACGGTACGTCTTACCAAGGAGGAACAAGACATCCTCTCTAAGCGTTCGAAGCGGGCGGGTATGAAGAAGGCGACGTTTGTCCGCAAATTAATCCGCGAGGAAGAGATTGTGACGGGGGCCGATGCCCTTGCCTGGAGTGAGAGGCATTGGGGCGATCACCGCTTGGCGAACATTCCGCGCAAGTGAGGCGCTGCCTGCTCGATTCCTCGTTTGTCATTGATTGGGTAAACGAGTTGGCGGCCAAAGAAAGAGGCCCCGCGTTGGCTTGGTTCACAAGGAATCCACGCTGCGAGCTTTGGGTCTCTCCTGTCACCTACGCGGAGGTTCTTGAGGGCGCCGCCGACGTTAAGGCGACCCGCGAGCTTCTCAGCACGTTTCGCTGGCAAACCATCGGCCGCCAACACGCGGAAAGAGCCGCCCTAGCTCAAAGTCGCTCGGCCAATAGAATGGGCGAGAACGACGCCTGGCAGGTGGCAATCGCCGACGCTATGGATGCGACGATCGTGGGTCACGATCCGAAGGCTTTCGATCGCCCAGGAGTCCGTTACGACGATCACCGAGCCCAATAAAAAGATGCGCATACCCGTGCTCCGAAAAAAGCTTTTCATATTGGCGGGCGCGCTTTGCTCCATAGCGAGGTCGATGGCGGGCGACGCTTCGCCGCTTGCGACTCAGAACGGCCTTGCGGATCTGGAGGCACGCGCACCCAAGGAGAGTCAATACCCAACGGTGGTCCCGCAATTTCACCGAGATCTAATTCACCTAGTTGAAAGCGACACGCTCACCACCGGTGACGAATTCTTGCGCGCAGCTAACATTGCTGCCGGACCTTTTCCTGATTTTCGTGCCTTCCGAACGCGCTATGAGCTAATGCTTGCGGCGGCGGCCAAGGGCGACCGGGACGCCGACAACCTCATTCCAGTAAATTGGGATGCACTCCTGCAAACGCTGGGCCGACCGATGCGGTTCGACATGGGCAAACTCGTCGCACAATTTCCAGATAACGAGCAATTCGCATTGGATTCCGCACCCAAGTCCATCCAGCTCGTCATGCTCTACCCTGGAAAGGCGAGGGAGACTGCAGCAACCGCGGTCGACAATACCGAGGTTCAGAGGCTGGTCGATGCTGACCAGGCCATCAGGAAGCGTTGGAACAGCCTGTCGGAGGCCGAACACAAACAGGTCGCAAGCGACGACCACCTCAGAAACGTCCGGGTTCGTGAGATCGTCAATTCAGAGACACTCCATACTTCAAAGGATTTCGAGAATGCCTCTCTCGTCATGCAACACAGCTCGGGATTCTCCGGTTATGAATTGGCTCACGAGCTCGCGGTTTGCTCGATGCTTCTCGGCAACAAAGGAATGGGGCGCTGGCTCGTTGCCGCGACCTATGATCGCATGCTTACGTCTTTGGGCCATGAGCAACGATTTGGGACCCAAGGCGCCATCATGGCCTTAGGTGATGACAAACCCCATCTCGCCGATACCGACGAGGCTGGCATTTGCGATGGGGAACGACTCGCCCTCGGGTGCCCCACCCTCGCCGCAAAGCGGGCGAATTTTTATGCTCCACACCCAAAAGACTGAATTTTTGGCGTAGAATTTATCGGCTAAGGCCCTCCCGCAATTAGTAGGTAATGACCCACACAACCACCCCAGCGGCGATCCATCTCCGAGCGCTGCGGATATCCAGCTTACCCGGCAGCTCCGCGAGGCAGCAGCGGCAGTGGATATCCCTTTCCTGGATCATGTTATCATCGGACGACGAAGAGCTGATCCCCTCGGTCGAGGGTATTACAGCTTCAGGGAAGCCGGGCTCCTTTGAAGCCTTTAGGTTGAATTTTCCCATATTTATGTCTTTATGGTCTTTCTGAAAACAACACTCGAAATTCCTGAACCACTTTTTAGACAGCTCAAGATTTCCGCCGCCAAACAAGGTAAGACGATCCGTGCTGTAGTTAACGAAGCGCTCACCGAAAAACTCAATCGCTCCCAGCATGGAGTTGAGGACGTTCCTGCATGGCGAGCTGCCTTCGGGGGCCTGCGTCGACTGCGCGATGAGACAACCAAGATCAACCAGGACATTGCTTCTGAGTTTTCCCAAGTGAATCCGGAAGAGTGGAAATGATTCTCGATACAAACGCCCTATCGGCGCTCGCAGACGGCGACGAGGGCCTCTCGGGAAAAATGGAGTCGGTATCAGTACCGTCGCTCCCGTCGATCGTGCTGGGAGAGTTTCGGTATGGAATCCTGGGCTCCAAGTTTCACAGTCGGTACGAAGGCTGGCTCCAAAATAGCCTTAAAGCGTTCGCAGTTGTCTCTGTAGACGGTGCGACCGCAGTCCATTATGCCGCAATTCGTTTTGGATTAAAATCCCGTGGGTCGCCTATTCCCGAAAACGACATATGGATTGCTGCGTTGGCGCTTCAATACCGCTTGCCCGTGCTCAGCAGGGACCGACATTTCAGCTTCATTCCCGAGATTCGTCACGTCACTTGGTAAAGAAGTGGCGTCACACCCCTTTGTCCCCGAGCGAACGCGAATTGGCACGCGAGCATGCCCGATCAATTGCCAGTCTACTATACAGCTCACGCGGCAGCTTCGGGAGGCGGCCGCTGCGGTGGATATTCCTCTGCTGGATCATGTTATCATTGGCCGTCGAGGTGCCGATCCACTCGGTCGGGGTTACTTTAGCTTCAGAGGGGCTGGCCTCCTTTGATTGACAAATGCTATCATTGATATCATCTATTTATGATGTCTCAACTCCTCGTACGCGACCTCGAACCAGCGATAGTGAGAAAGCTTCGAAGCCAAGCGGCCTCGCTGGGAATCTCAGTCGAGGAGGCTCACCGCCGATTGCTTCGCACGGCCTTGTTTGGCGATACGCCGGGTCCAAAGGAAAATCTCATCGCCTACCTTCGAAGTGTTCCGTCCGGAGAAGACATCGAATTTCCAAGGTCCCGTGACCTTCCGCGGCCGGTCGAACTCTGATGCCCTACCTTCTCGATACGTGTGTTATCTCAGAGCTTAGAAAGCCCAGCATCAATCCTGGAGTCTCGGCATGGATTTCGGGCATCAGTGCCAATGAGGCGTTCCTTAGCGTTCTGACGATTGGCGAGATTAGGTCTGGGATAGAGCTTCATAGACTCAGGAACCCTTCTGGAGCTGGGAACCTCGAGCAATGGTTACTTGGATTGGAGACCCACTATGCCGAGCGAATATTGCCGATAACAGTAATGATCGCCGATCGCTGGGGCCGACTCTCACCTCGTCAGCCATTGCCGGTTAGCGATGGCCTGATCGCAGCCACCGCCATTGAACACAAACTTGCCGTCGTTACCCGCAACGTCTCCGATTTTCAAAGGTCTGGTGTAAATACAATCAATCCCTTTAACTGACATGGCCCGCACGATTATCACTTCAGCTTCATTCCCTAGATTCGTCACATGATTTGGCGATGCCCTTAAATTCACCTTTTCTCCACAGATACGTCCTGCGAGTCGGCTAAGGGCGGCATTGGCGGAAAATGAGCGAAATATTCAGGACGACGGGCATCCGGGCTCCTGCTACCATAGGGGAATGGCTATGAAAAGCAGCTTGCTGCGCAAGTTGAGCGGCGTCCTATTTCTCTCCGCTCTCGCCTCCGTGGCGTGCCTTCTCGCATCCGACATCTGGTTTCGTTTCCAGCCATCACGGCAGCATCGGCATGCCGGGGCGTTGGCGCTGATCCTCATAGGTTCATCATTTGTCTGTGCGCAGCTGGGCGCCGCGAGGCGCTGGAATGACAGGCTCAAAGGCATACTTCTCGGGACGGCCTTTGCATTGTGGGGCTGCGAACAATACTTGGCGCCGGGCGCCTTGGTGACCGCCGTCGACAGCCTTGTGGTCACCGTTTTTGTCGTCGACCTGGCACTCGTCATTTTCTCCTCTCCCTCCGGGCCACCCTAGGTCCCCGTTCAAAGACCGGGCGGCGTGATGCCTTCGGCCGCCGCTATTTTGGCTTCACCTTCACCTCAAAGAGCTTCGGCCAGTTCTTTCCCGTGACGAACAGCCGATCGTCCTCGGCATCGTAGGCTATCCCGTTCATGACGTCGGTGTCGCTTGCACGTTCATCCTGCGGCAGGATCCCGACAAAGTCTATCGCGCCAAGGATTGCGCCCGTGGCCGGGTCGATCCGAAGGACAAACTCGGTCTGCCACACGTTGGCGAAGAGCTCGCCCTTCACGTACTCGAGCTCGTTCAGCATCTTGACGGGCTGTCCGTGGGCGAAGACGTCGATGGTCCGCGTCACCCGGAAGGTGGCGGGGTCGATGAACCGGATCCGGTTCGTTCCATCGCTCATGATAAGGGACTGGCCGTCGGTCGCAAGTCCCCAGCCCTCTCCCGTGAACTGAAATTCGCCCTCGGGCTTCAGGGTGTCGACGTCGTAGACAAACCCGCGGTGGTTTTGCCAGGTAAGCTGGTAGATCTTCCCGGCCAACACGGCTATGCCCTCGCCAAAATATTGCCCGGTCAGCTCGACCTCCTGCCCGACGTGGCCGGTCTCCAGGTCGACCCTGCGCAGGGTTGAGTGCCCATAGAGACCCGTGCTCTCGATGAGCATCCCCTTCCAGAAGACCAGGCCCTCGGTGAATGCCTCGCGGTCGTGCGGCCACGCCTTCACGAGCGTATACGTGGCGGTGGGTATATCCCCGGTTGCCGGCGCCGGGTCCGCCGCCGCGACGGGCAAAGGAACAAGGCGGGAGGCCAGAACGGCCATCAGCATGACGGCCGCCGTCCTTGTATCTCGCGCCATTGCTTTGGGATGGGGCGCCGCCGGCCTACAGCTTGCTGAAATTCAGCGTCATGTCCTGCTCGCCCCGCGTCGAGCTGACATGCCTTTTGATCGAAAGCGTCTTGCCGCCGTCGGCCAGCGTCCAGGTGTCCTTGGTGGTCATCTTGGACCCCGGCGCGCCGAACGTGAAAGTAACGACCGAGTCGATCACGACCTTGCTGCCGCCGTCCGCCAGCTGCGCGGTGGTTACGCGCGGCGAATTCATGAACTCCGAGTTGGACGGGGAGCCGTCGAGGGCCAGCTTCTCCTCGGTGACCTGGTCGTCGGCATACTCAACGACGCGGGTCGTCCTAATCGACAGGCTGTTCCCGCTCTGCGCGACCTCGAGCCGCGCGGGGGCCATGGCCGATCCCATGCGGCCGAGGTCGCTCTTGTCCTCCTCGAACACCCACATCCCCGAGAAGTCCGGAGGAGGCGGCTCAAAGTGCAGGGGCGGCAGGCCGCAGGCCTTGCGGTACGGCGCCGCGACCTCCCAGTAGGCCGGATCCTCGAGGCTCAGGACCTGGGGGTCGTTCATGAGGGCGGCGTACTCCGCCTTCGGCGTGTTGCGGACCATCGACGCCCAGGTCATGTAATAGGCCCACCTGGGCTGCTGCCTCAGGATCTCGGGCTTCGGGGGGCTGCCCACCTCGGCGAGGGCCATCGGCTTGCCCTGTGACAATGCCGCGATGCTGTCGTAGTAGGACTGCGCAAAGTCGTTCCCGTAGACGTCGAGCGCGAGGACGTCGACGAAGTCTATCCCCGGAAAGAACCTGGCGTGCGCCCTCTCGGGCGTTGAGGGGCGGTCCATGCTCCAGACCCAGATCAGGTTGTTGAGGTGATGGTGATTCACCAGGCGGTCAAAGAGCTGCTTGTAGAGGGCGATCGTGCTGTACTCGCCGGTGCGCCCGCCCCACCAGAACCAGTCGCCGTTCATCTCGTGGTAGGGCCGCCAGAGAACGGGGACGTGGGCGTCCTGGAGCTGCTTCAGGAACACCGCTATCTCGTCGACCTGGGAGCACCAGTGGTTGTAGAGCGCCGTGCCGGGGGTCAGGACGTCCCGGAACTGCTCGTCGAGCAGCTTTCCCTGGACGCTCCTCAGCATCTTGGGGTCGCTGCCGGGCAGCTGCCGGAAGGTGATAGGCTCGTCCGCCGTCGGGGGGACGGCATGCCAGCACAGCGCGACGATCGCCCCCATGGCGTGCTGGCGAATCGCCTCCTGCACGATGTCGGGTCTCGCAAGATACGAGTCGGAGTCGCCCGCCTTGGCGTGGCCCCAGTCCGAGCCGAAAATTATCGGGGTCTTGCCGATGTACTTGGCCGCGAACTGCGAATTCCTGCTTTTCGTGTTCGGAAAGTTGTGCTGGCCGGTGAGGGTGTACTTTCCGGAGATGTCGTAGAGCAGCTGGAGGAGCGCGGTCGCCTCGGGCGAGGAGTCCGGCGTCACTGGCCTGGCCCTGGCGTCATCAGCCTGCAGCGACGAGGCGCCAATCAACAGGGGGATTGCCGCCATCACGGCGGCCTTGAGCAGGGATTTCATGGGTAAATCAGCGGCCTGCAGCCGCCCCCTGTCAATGGGAACGTTGCCTCATCCGCGTCGGGCTCCCCGCCCTATTTCTCCAGCCAGATCCTGTTCCACTCGTGAAAGCCGACCACGGTCGTCGTCCACCCTTTCACCGCCGGACTGATGGCGTAGACGTTGGGCTGGAAGTAAAGCGGGATCACCGGAGCCTCGCCCAGGAGGATGGCCTCGGCCTTCTGGAACAGATCCATCCGCTTTGAGTTGTCAGCGGTGTTCGACGCCTGGTCTATCAGGCTGTCGAAATCCTTGTTGCTCCAGCCCGCGTAGTTGTTGCCCCCGCCCGTGACCATGGTTCCCAGGAACGTGTTCGGATCGGCGTAGTCTGCTATCCAGCCGGAAAACGCCATCGTGTAGTCCTTGGTTTGCTGGTTCTGGTAGAGCGTCTTCGTCTCCAACTGCGCGATCGTGATGTGCACCCCGAGCTCCTTCAGCCACATGGCCTGGACCGCCTCCGTCATGCGGAGCTGGGTCTCCGACTCGAAGCATTGGACCTCGATAGGGGGAAGTCCCCTTCCACCCGGGTATCCGGCCTCGGAGAGGAGTTGCCGGGCCTTCTCGAAGTCATCCGGGACCTGGGTGAGGCTCGTGTATCCCCCGCAGTTCGGCGCCGTCAGGCAGTGGGCGGGCGGATAGACGCCATCCGTGACGGACCTTGAGATCGCGTCGCGGTCGATGCCGTAGCATAGCGCCTGCCTGAGCTTCACGTTGTCAAAAGGCGGCCGTGTCACGTTCAGGAAGAAGTAGAACGTGCTCAGAACCGGATCGACCCCAAGTTCGGGCGGCACGTGGGAGCGATAATATTCGATCTTCGTCATCGGGAGCTGGTAGGTCGTGTGAAGCTGCCCCGAGCGGAAGTTGAGGTCCTCGATATCGGGCTTCTCGATCGGGTAGAACTCAATGCGGTTCAGCCGTGTGTTCGCCGCGTCCCAGTAGCGCGGGTTCTTGATGACGACGATGCGCGCATTGGGGTTCCAGTCCGCCAGCATGAACGCCCCGTTGCCCACGAGGTTTCCGGGCCGCGTCCACTTCGTCCCCTTCTCGTCCATCCGCCCGAACTTCTCTATGGTTTTCTTCTGGACGGGGAGCCAAGTGGTGTGGGACGCGAGCGCGGGGAGGTAGGGCGTCGGCTTCTCGAGGGAGACCTGGAGCGTGACGTTGTCGATCGCCTTGACGCCGACCTGGTTGAAATCGGTGAGCTTGCCCGCGTTGAAGGCCTCCGCGTTCTTGATCGGCCAGAGCATGTACGAGTAGAGGCCGGCGAAAGCAGGGCTCAGCAACCGGTGGAACGAATAGACGAAGTCCCCGGCCGTCACGGGGTCGCCGTCGGACCATCGGGCGCTGGGCCGCAGGTGGAAGGTGTAGACCTTGCCGTCGGGGGACACGTCCCAGCTTTCGGCGAGCGCCGGCGCGGCGAGGGACGTCTTGGCGTCGAGCTTGGTGAGACCCTCGAAGAGCGCGTAGGCGATGTGCGAGTCCGTGTACACCGTGATGATGTCGGGGTCGAGGTCCTGGGGCTCGGCCGCATTTCCGACAAGGAGCGTCTGGGTCCGGATTCCCGCCTCGACCGGCGTCTCCCTCCTGGAGCATCCGAGAAGCGCGAGAAGGATGCAGCCGACGGAGGGGACGACGGTGAGCCGGGAGATGGGATTCAAGGTGGGAAAATTCTAACGCAGGATCGCCCCAGAGCAACCGGCGTGCCGGGCCCGGGTGCGCCCGGGCTCAATCCTCGATCACGTCGAAAATGTTGCCAAACGGGTCGCGGAAATAGAGCGAGCTGCCCCGGTCCACGACGATCTGGCACCGGGCGCCCTTGAGGAGTCGCCTCGCCTTGGCGATGCTCTTGACGCTGAAGGACGGCGTCGGCGGCTGGGCCTTCGTCGACCGGTTCAGGTATAGCATGAAGTTGCCCGTGTCGTATTCCAGGCTGGTCCTCGTCTTGCTCTTCAGCTTGAACCCGAGGACGTCCGAATAAAAGCGCTCCGCCTTCGCCAGGCTCGTCAGATGAATCGCGACGCAGTTGTTCGATCTGAATCTCATCGCTCCCGGCAGGCGCCCCCTAGACGTGCTGCGGAAGCACGACGAGAAGCACTGCGAGCAGGTGGCACGTGCTGCCGCCGATCAGGAAGGCGTTCCTGAAGGCGTAGTGGTAGCGGACTCCCTTGAGCGCGGACACCGCCGTGGCGACCGTGTAGCAGAGGCCGCCGGCCAAGAGGAGCCAAAGGCCCCAGTGCGGCACCACCGCGGCGAGCGGCTTTATCGCGACAACGATCATCCAGCCCACGAACAGCGAGGCGACGGTCGACGTGACGCGGTAGCGGTTCCCGACGATGAACTGGAACGCGGCGCCCGCGGAGCACAACCCCCAGACGAGCCCGAACATTGTCCAACCCCATGGCCCCCTGAGGCTCACGAGCATGAACGGGGTGTAGGTCCCGGCGATCAGGAGGAAGGCCGAGGCCCGGCCCAGCTTCAGGAAGATCTGCTTGCCCCTCTCGGAGCGCCAGGCGTTGTACAGGGCCCAGATCGTGTAAAGGAGGATCAGCGTGGCGCCAAAGACGCTGAAGCTGACGATGTGCCACGCGTCCCCATAGAGGCTGGAGGAGATGACGAGGAGGGCGAACGCGAGGAGGCTTACGGCCAGGCCGAGACCGTGCGTCACCCAGTTAGCGATGCGCTCTCCCTTGGTCGAACCGGTGTTCGCCGGGGCCTGCGCGACCCCGCCAGCGGCGGCGCGGTGCCTTTGGACGGCCCGGTCGGCAGCCCTGTCGAGCATGCGTATCGGCCAGACCGGCCTCGGGCTCTTGAACTCGTCGGCGGTCCACTCCTCGCCGTCCGCATAGATGCTCTTCGGCATGAGGCACGTGCCGAACGCCCAGTCGGCCAGGGGGAGGCAGAAGAAGCCCGAGATCGACTCGTTGCAGTCGATCACGGCGTGGTGGCGCAGGTGGAAGCTATAGGCCGGGCGCCAGAAGAATCCCCAGCGCGGGCTCTCCATCAGCGGCTCCCAAACCTCCAGCGGCCAGTGCTCGATCGCGTGGACCAGCTCGTAGATCGCGAGCGATGAAGCAAGGGCGGCGAAGCCCGAGAAAAACCACGGGAACGACGGAAGGGCCCACTGCAGGAAGAAGAAGAGCGGCGCCAGGATGAACGCGAACGTGATGAGGGTGTACCAGGGGAAAAAGGACGCCTCATTCTGCTCGTGATCCAAAATCGGGTACTTGTTCTCGATGAACATGAGGCCCTTGCCGTCCCTCGTCGTCTTTCGCGCGATGCGCGTGAGGGCGTGGTGGAGCGTGTGCTGCCTGTAGAACCTCCTCAGGAAGGGAACCGCGGGCTTGTGGAGCACGTAGCGGTGGAAAATGTACTCGACGAAGCAGTTGAGGAGGCTCACGGCAAGGAACGCCGCGGCCCCCTTCCAGAACGTCGCCATCATCTGCGCGGCCCAGACATGGGGGAACGCGATCCTGAGGGCCGCCAGGAGGACGGCGACCGAGCCGAGAACCGTGGTTATGAAGAGCGGCAGCGAAAACGGCGGATGCTCGTGTTCGCTGTTCGGGGTATGGTTGGGCATGAAAATTTGCAGTGCACCGACCCTCGCGGGCGGGAGCGCCAGGCGCCCCTATTGCAAGCTGCTGGACCCTATCGGGAAAGGGCCGGCGAGGTCGAGGCTAGAATCCGAATGCAAGCGCAATGGGCTGTACACCTACTGACTAACATCTCCGCGTCCGTATGCACGCGATTTCCTGCGTCGGCGGAAATCGCAGCGGAAAGGGCGGATATCGGGCGAAACAGCTCCGAAAAAAGTGCTTCCGTGGTCCGACCCCCAACGTCACTCCTGGTCAAAGCCGGCTAGCTGGTGGACCCTACTGGACTCGAACCAGTGACCTTTTCCATGTCAAGGAAACGCTCTAACCAACTGAGCTAAGGGTCCGCAGCTATGGGTCGGAAATTAAGCAGGATTGACGCCGATTACGGCAAGGAAAATTCCGCGCGTGCCTCCGCCACGTCCCGTGCGATCTGCAGCCTCAGTTCGTCCAATCCGCTGAACTTCTTCTCGGGCCTTATGAAGCGCACCCACTCGACCGCGACCATGTCCCCCGCCCCGTACGGGCAGGCCACGAGCATGTGGATCTCCAGGCGCGGCTCCACCGACTGCTCCACCGTCGGGCGCAGCCCGTAGTTGGCCACGGCCGGCAGCCACCCGTAGGACTTCGCCCCGCTCACGCGCACGGCGTAGACGCCGTAAAGGGGCCTCAGGTCGGGCGACCAGCCCAGGTTGAGCGTCGGGAACCCGATGGTGCGCCCCAGGTGCTTGCCGTGCACGACGGTCCCCTCGGCCGTGTAGACGTAGCCGAGCAGCGCCGCCGCCCCCTTCATGTCCCCCGACTGGATCCTCTCACGGATCCTCGTGCTGCTGATGGGCTCCCCGTCCAGGTTCACGCGCGGCGCGCTGAAGACCATGATCCCGTGCCGGCGCCCCTCCGCGACCAGCATGGCAACGTCCCCCTTCCGGCCCCTCCCAAACCGGAAGTTCTCGCCGACGTAGATGCCGGCCAGCCTCGGGAGGTGGCGCTTGATGAACGGCACGAACTCCTCGGCCGTGATCGCGGCGAACTCGCGGGTGAAGGGCTGCACCACGATGGCGTCGATGCCCAGCGAGCCCAACTTCGCCATCTTGGCGGGGAGGTCCAGGATCATCCGGGTTGGGTTGTCGGGTCTGAAGAGGACGCTCGGGTGCGGCGCGAAGGTGAGGACCATGGACACCCCGCCGCTGTGGCGGGCCGACTGGACCGCGCTCTCGATGACGGCGCGGTGCCCGAGGTGGACGCCGTCGAACATCCCTATGGCGACGTGGAGCGGGCGGCTCGGGAGCGCCACCCGGTCAAGACCGTCGAACTGCGCGGGAAGGCTCATAGGGCGAAAACGAGGAAACCCAGTCCTTCAAGACTGCGAAGAATCCCGGCATCTTTTTTTATTGCGCTTCGTTTCGGGCCTGAAAAGTTGCGTGCGTCGGCAGGCAAAAACCAAGCACGCTGACGATGTTCTTTCGGCGGAGGGACACTCCGCGTCTGCGCGTGGAGGGCGTGTAAGACCAAAGGCGACACAGGTCTCCCAAGGCAATGCTCCTGTGAAACGTGAACCAACCTGCTCTGCTCTGAGATCGTAATCATTGTATTCAGGAATCCCGGCCCTTCAGGGCCGGGAGGATGTCAAAGGGCGACCATCGGCACGGCCTGGTTCACGGGAATCAGTCTTTTCTCTATCTCGGGGATCGAGAGGGCCTCGATCTCCTCCATGGTCATCGCCTGCGCAACGTTGAACCGGTCGGTCGCCGTCCTGCGCAGCGCGGAAAGGTGCGCGCCGCAGCCGAGCTTCGTCCCGAGGTCGTGGGCCAGAGTGCGCACGTACGTGCCCTTGGTGCAGCGCAGCCGGAAGTCGACCCGCGGGGACGCAAAGCCCGTCAGCTCCCACGACATCACGCGGATGAACCGGGGCTCGCGCTCGACGTCCTCCCCCTTCCGCGCCCTCTTGTAGAGGGGGACGCCGCCTATCTTGATGGCCGAGAACATCGGCGGCGTCTGGTACTGGTCGCCGAGGAACCCCTGCATCGCCGAGCGAATGTCCGCCTCGCTGAGGCCGGGCACGGGCCTCGTCTCCGTCGTCTGCCCGTCGGCGTCCTGGGAGTCCGTGGTCCTCCCGAGCTCGATCGACCCCTCGTACTCCTTGTCGAGGCTGATGATGAACTGCGACACACGGGTCGCCTTGCCGACGAGCACGATCAGCAGGCCGGTCGCCATCGGGTCCAGCGTGCCCGCGTGGCCGATCTTCCTCATCCGCAGCTTGCCGCGCAGGCGCGCGATCACGTCGTGCGAGGTGTGCTCGCCCGGCTTGTCGACGAGAAGCACGCCCTCAAGTTCCTTTTGGAGTCCGATCATGGGCCGCTACCCCCCGGCATTTGCGCGCTCGGCGTCCACGATCTTCAGCCTCTCCCCTAGCGCGCCGAGAAGCTTCGCCCGGAATTCGCCTGCGCCGGCCTTCTGGTTCAGGCCGGCGGCGCAGGCGTGGCCGCCGCCGCCAAACTGCCCCGCGACGAGGTCGAGGCGGCAGAGCGGGTCCTTCGACCGCAGGCTCGCCTTGACGCCGCCGTCGGACCTTTCCTCGATCAGGACGCCGACGTCGACGCCGTCGACGCACCGCGCAAAGTCCACGAGCCCCTCCGTGTCCTCCGCCGTCGTTCCCGTCGCCTCGAAGGCCCCGGGGGACAGGGTCCCGATGCAGACGCGGCCCCCGCACTCCATCGTGAGAGACGAGAGGAAGGCCTGGAGGAGCCGGAGCTTCCCCGCCGACTCGCGCTCGAAGAGCTCGTAGCCCGCCTCCTGGGGCGATGCGCCGCGGGCGACCATCTCGCCCGCCAGCACGAAGCAGCGCTGCGAGGTCGAGTTGAACCGGAACTGGCCCGTGTCGGTGAGGATACCCGTGAAGAGCGCCGTCGCGGTGCCGGCGTCCAGGGGCGCGCCTGCGTCGATGAAGAGGCCCGCCAGGATCTCGCACGCCGCGGCGGAGCGGCTGTCAACGATGTTGACGGCCGCGTACCCGGCGTTCGAGAGGTGGTGGTCGACGCAGCCCGCCGGCCTGGGAAACCTGGCCTTCAGGCGCTCCCCCGCCCGGGCGTGGTCGGCGCAGTCGACGAAGACCGCGACCGTCGCCTCGGGGAGCTGGATGGCCTCGTCCGTGCGCAGGAACTTCATGCCGCGCGCCACGAAGGCCAGGCGCCTCGGGACCGGGTCCGGGTTCACGCAGACCGAGGGCGACCCCCTGGCCGCCAGGACCCGCGCAAGGGCCACCTGGGACCCGATGCAGTCGCCGTCGGGCCTCGCGTGGCCGACGACGGCCACCGTGCGGCCGGCCACGGCAGCCAGGAGGCGCGCGAACGCGTCGGAAAACTCAGGATAGTATTTCGCCATTGCTCGGGTCGCCCGCGGGCGCGCCCTCTTTCGGCTCCTCGATCTGGTCCATCGCCCTCAAGAGACGGGCGACACGGTCGCTCGACTTGTCGAGCACGTAGGTGAGGCGCGGGAGGAACTTGAGGACAATCCGCTTCGACAGCTCCTCGCGGATCTCCGGGGCCTTCCTCTGCAGCCAGCGGAACCTGTCGGCGACGGCGTCCGCGTCGCCGAGGATGGCCACGAACACGCGCCCGTCCCGCAGGTCGGGGGCCACCCTCACCTCGGAGATGGTGATGGACACGGCCTCCGCCGCGTGGCGCTTGCGCAGGATGTCGCTGATCTCGCGCTGGACGAGCTCGTTGATTCTGACGATGCGGTTGGACACGGACGTAGGCCAGGCGGCGGGCCCGTCAAAGGGACGCCCTGACCTTCTGGGTGTCGTAGCACTCGATCACGTCACCCACCTGGTAGCCGTTGAAGTCGTCCAGCTTGACGCCGCATTCGAGGCCGGCGCGCACCTCGTTGGCGTCGTCCTTGAAGCGCTTGAGCGTCCCGACCTTGCCCTCGTGGACGATCTCGCGCCCGCGGCGCAGGCGCGCGGCGGCGTTGCGGTTTATCTTCCCCTCGGTGACCAGGCAGCCGGCCACGAAACCCTTTGCGAGCGGGAACGTCGCGCGCACCTCGGCGGCCCCGAGCTTGATCTCCTTGATGTCCGGGTCGAGCAGGTCCGCCATCATCTCGCGCGCCTTGTCGGCAAGCTCGTAGATGATGTCGAAGGTCTCGATGCGGACGCCGTTGTGCTTCGCGAGCGGCGTGACGCCGTTCTCAAGCTTGGTGCTGAACCCCAGGATGGTGGCGCCCGCCGCGGCCGCCATGATAACGTCGTTCTTGGTCACGAGGCCAACGTCGGTCGAGACGATCTCGAGCGACACCTTCGGGCTCTTGATCCCCTCGAGGAGCTGCCTGACGGCCTCGGCCGAGCCGAACACGTCGGCCTTCACGATGACCTTCAGGACCTTCTGCTGCGTCGCCACGATGTTGGCGAATAGGTGCTCGACCGACATGTCCTTCTGTGCGGAGTCGACGGTCGTCACGGCCTTCTTGAGGCGGTGGGCCTCCTCCTCGGCCAGGTTCTCGGCGTCCCTGGCGTTCTTCGCCGCCCTGAAGGCGGCGCCGCTGTCCGGGGTGCCGGACCATCCGATGACGCGGACGGGCATCGAGGGCGTGGCCTCCTTTATGGGACGCCCCTGGTCGTCAAACATCGCGCGGACCTTGGCCCACTGGGCCCCGCACACGATGGCGTCGCCCGTGCGCAGCGTGCCCTTCTGGACGATCACGGTCGAAAGCGGGCCGCGGCCCACGTCCACCTGGGACTCGATGACGACTCCCGCGGCCTCGGCCTTCGGGTTCGCCTTGAGCTCCAGGACGTCGGCCTGGAGCAGGATCATCTCCAGGAGCTCGTTGACCCCGGTCCCCTTGGTCGCCGAGACCGGCACCGTGATCGTCTCGCCGCCCCAGTCCTCGGGGACGATGCCCCGCTGCTGCATCTGGGCCTTGACCTGGTCGAGGTTGGCGCCCTTCACGTCCATCTTGTTGACGGCGACGATCTGGACGACCTTGGCGTTGCGCGCGTGCTCGAGCGCCTCGTCGGTTTGGGGCATGAACCCGTCGTCGGCCGCCACGACAAGGACCGCGATGTCGGTCACGGAGGCGCCGCGCGCCCTCATCTTGTTGAACGCCGCGTGCCCGGGCGTGTCGAGGAAGGTGATCTTCCTGCCATGGTGCTCGACCTGGTAGGCGCCGATGTGCTGGGTGATGCCGCCGGCCTCGCCCGCCGCGACATTCGCCTTGCGGATGGCGTCGAGGAGCGTGGTCTTGCCGTGGTCGACGTGGCCGAGGATGACGACGACGGGGGGCCTGGGCACCATGTCCTTCGACTCGTCCTCGACCGGCTTCACCTTGTCCTTCTCCTTCGCCTGCTGCTGGACGTTGACGTCGCCCCGGTGCTTGATGTCCAGCACGAAGCCGTACTTCTCGGCCACCTTCTGCGCGACGGCCTCGTCGATCGTCGAGTTCATCGACGCAAACCCGCCGATCTGGTTCAGCTCCGATATGAGCTTGAAGGGCTTGAGGCTGAGGGCCACGGCGAAATCCCGCACGATCACGGGAGGCTTCAGGTGGATGACCTTCACGCCGCCCTCTTCCGTCACCACCGGGGCGGCGGACGCCGCGGGCGACAGCTGCGGGAGCGGCCGCGGGGACGTCGGGGCGCGCACCGGCAGCGGCGGCGGGCCCGCGGACGGCTTCGGCGCCTCGGGCGCCGGCGCCGCGGGGGCCGCGGCGGCCCTGGGAGCGGCGGGGGGAGGGGCCTTGGCCGCGGGCGCTGCGACCGGCGCCATGGGGGCGGAGCGCGGGGCTGCGACCGGGCGGGGCGGCGGGGGGGACGGGGCCTTGATCGCCGGGGAGGCGGGGCGCGGCGGCGCGGCGGCCTTCGCCACCGTCTCGCGCTCGCGGGCCACGTCCAGGGCCGTCTTGACAAAAATCCCTGCCGGGCTGCGCGCCTTCGAAGCCTCGGGCGCCGGCTCCGGCACGGCGGCAACAACCGCCGGCGCCGGCGCCGGCGGGGGCGGGGCCTTCGCGGCGAATTCCTTTTCTATCTCCTCCTGGTAGATCTTGCTGAGCGTGCTGGAGACCGACTTCGTGTCCGCGGCGACATAGCCCCGCTCCTTCAGCAGGGCCAGCATGTCCCTGCCCTCCATGTTGTGCTTCTTGGCCAGTTCGTGGATGCGGATGCTCATTCGGCTGGTTCGGGTCCCCTCAGGATGTGACGCGCTGGATCACGTCCTGCGCCTCCTCGGCCGTGAAGCCCGCGCTCACGAGGTCGTCGGCGACGACCCCCTCGAACGCGGCAGGGGAGTTGATGCCCATGTCCACGAGGCGCCCGGCGACTGCGGCGTCGAGCCCGAGCGACTTGACAAGGGCGTTGACGGCGTTGCCACGGGGATCGTCGCCCTCGGCCTTGAATTCCTCGATGTCGATGCGCCAGCCGATGAGGCGCGACGTGAGGCGCGCATTCTGGCCCTTTCGGCCGATCGCGATGGCGAGGTCGTCCGTCGCCACCTTGAGGAGGATGCGCCGGTTGCGCTCGTCTATGATGATCTCGCGGGGAGTGGCCGGCTTGAGGGCCTCGATCACCATCTCGCGCGGATCGGCGTAGTACTTTATGATGTCGATCTTCTCGCCGCCCAGCTCGCGCACGATCGTCTTCACCCTCGCCCCGCGGGCCCCGACGCACGCGCCGACGGGGTCCACCTTGGAATCCTTTGAAGAGACGGCGATCTTCGTGCGGTAGCTCGGCTCCCGGGCGAAGGCCTCGATCTTCACGGTGCCGTCGGCGATCTCAGTGACCTCCAGTTCGAAGAGCCTGCGGACAAACTTCGGGCTGGCCCGCGTCAGGATGATCTCGGGGCCGCGGGGCGTGTTCTCGATCTCGAGCAGCAGGCAGCGGATGCGGTCGCCCGGCTGGTACTCCTCCATGGGGACCTGCTCCTTCGCGGGCATGACCGCCTCGGCCTTGCCGATGTCGATGTAGATGTCGTTGCGCTCCCGGCGCCTTACCGTGCCCGTGACGATGTTGCCGACCTGGTCCTTGAAGTCGTCGTAGATGCGGTCCTTCTCGAACTGCCTCAGCCTCTGCATGACGGCCTGGCGGGCCGTCTGCGCGGCGATGCGCCCGAGGGTCGAGGGGTCGATCTCCTTCTCCACGAATTCGCCTATGACGGCGCCCGGCTTCACCGCCTGCGCCTTTTCGACATGGACCTCGGTCTTCGGGTTGCTGACGGAATCGACGACCTTCATCAGGGCCCATGCGTGCAGCTGCCCGTTCTTGGGGTTGATGTCGATCTTGAGCTCCTGGCCGGAGTTAACCCCTTTCTGGGCAGCGGTTTTGAGTGCATTCGCAATCGTCGCGATCATGTCCGCGCGCGGAATGCCCTTCTCTTTCTCCATGTACTCTAGGACGGAAAGAATTTCGCTGCTCATAGGTGGGAATTGTGGAAAAAAAAAGCGGGCCGCAGGGCCCACTTTAAACTAAAAGTGAGTGTGATAAAGAACCTGTAACATACCGTGCGGGGGCAAATCTTGTCAAGCCCACCGCCCCGCACGGCGGGTCCCCCGGCGGGACGGGGCGCCCCCGTCGCGCCTTTTGGCCGGCCGCCGTTGCAAGGCGGCCCGAAGGGGGCCATCCTTCGCAGGGAACAAGGCGGCGGCGCAAACCCCTAAGCATTGAATGAAGAAGACCATCCTCATCACAGGCGCGTCATCCGGCATCGGCATGGCAACCGCCAGGCACTTCGCCGCCAAAGGATGGAACGTGGTCGCCACGATGCGCGATCCGGAGGCCGGCAGCGACCTCGGCCGGCTGGAGAACGTGAGGGTCGCCCGCCTGGACGTCCGGGACCGGGCCAGCATCGCCGAGGCCGTCGGCGCCGGGATCGGCTGGTTCGGCCGGATCGACCTGCTGCTCAACAACGCCGGCTACGGCCAATTCGGGCTCTTCGAGGCGGTCCCGAGGGAAAAGGTCCTCGAGCAGTTTGAGGTCAACGTATTCGGGGTCATGGACGTCACGCGGGCCGTCCTTCCGCACTTCAGGGGGAACGGGGCCGGCATGGTCATCCAGGTGAGCTCCGGCGCCGGCCTCTTCACGCTCCCGATGATCTCCCTGTACTGCGCGAGCAAGTTCGCGCTCGAGGGATTCTCCGAGGCCCTGGCCTACGAGCTCGCCTCCCAGAACATCACCGTGAAGCTTGTCGAGCCCCACGGCGGCGTGACCGGCACGGACTTCAATGCGCGCTCGGCCCGGGACAACGCGCCCGTCGGCGAGCTCGGGGACTACGCTGACTTCGCCAGGCGCACGGGCGAGTCCTTCGCACGCATGTCGGCGGCGCGCACCACCAGCTCGGAGGACGTCGCGCGCGTGATCCACGAGGCGGCGACAGACGGCAGCGACCGCCTCCGGTACCTGGTGGGAGACGACGCGCGCGGATTCATCCGCGCGTGGGACGGGCTGCCCAACCAGGATTACGTCGCGTTCATGCGGTCGCTTTTCCCGCGGAAAAAATGAGCGAGCCCTCGGACCAGTCCCTCGATCCCGCCGGCGGGCAATCCGCGCCCACGGAAATCAAGGCCCCGCTGGGTCTCAAGATCATCGCGGGGGCCAAAATCGCAAAGGGCACCGCACTCGCCTGCCTCTCGCTGGGGGTGTTCGACCTGATCCACAAGGACCTGACGGCTCTGGCGCAGCGCTTCGTCCAGATCGCCCGGATATCGCCGGAGAACAAGTACGTCGAGCTCGCCCTCGAGAAGCTCGGGCTCGTGGAGCCGTCGACCCTGGTGCGCCTCGGAATGCTCTCGGCCCTCTATGCCTCCATCCAGCTGATCGAGGGCCTGGGCCTTTGGTTCGGCGCCGCCTGGGCGGAATACTTGGTCGTCATCTCCACGGGCCTGTTTGTCCCCGAGGAATGCATCGGGCTCGCCCACCACCCGTCATGGCTCAGGCTCGCGCTCCTCCTGGTCAACGCGGCCATCCTGGCGTACGTGGCGAACGTCGTGTGGAAAAGGTACCGCAGCAGGAGGACAGCCGGGACGGCCTCAGGGGCGGTGCCGGGTGCGGGCCCGCAGGCGTAAGTGGCGGAGGGGGAGGGATTCGAACCCCCGGTGAGCTTGCGCCCACGTCTGATTTCAAGTCAGGTGCCTTAAACCGCTCAGCCACCCCTCCTCGTTGCCCGAACAGGCTGCGAGCCGTTGGCCCAACGTCAATTGCGGAGGGGTCGGGGCCGGGTAGGGCTTGGTATTACGTAGTCCCACCCCTCGCAAGGACTTGCGTCCGGGGCAAGGCTGGATCAGGAAACAAGCAGGCCGGCCCCCCAAATCACGGAAGCCCAACGCAATGAACAACCTCTCGCACGCCGGCGCGCACCGGCAAGGCGCGGCGCACGCAACCGCCGGCCACCGCGAGCCACGGGCCGCGGGGCGGATACTCGTGGTCGACGACGACGGCGCCATCGGGCTCATCCTCTCGCGAACCCTGACGAGGCTAGGCTACGAATCGGACGTGGCCGGCGACGGCCCGGAGGCGATTTCGCTCTTCAAAGCCGACCCGGCGCTGTACGCGCTCGTCATCCTCGACTTCAAGCTGCCCGGGATGGACTCGGGCACCGTCTACCGCCAGATGCGCGGCCTGAGGCCCGACGTGCCCGTCGTCCTCATGAGCGGGTACAACAGGGAGGACGCGCTGGACAGGTCGGCCGGCATGGACCTCGCCGGCTTCCTGCACAAGCCCTTCACCGCGGACACCGTCAGAACGGCGCTCAGCTCGGCCCACGGGGCCTCCTAGTTCCGGCGCGAGAGGAGGGAGAGCAGGTTGAGCAGAGCGGCCATGAATGCCGCGAGGTACGTGAGCGCCGCCGCGTTGAGCGTCTCGTTGACGCCGGGCATCTCGTCCTGGTCAAGGATGCCGAGCGCCACCAGCTGAACCTTGGCCCTGCGGCTCGCGTCGTACTCGACGGGGAGCGTGATAAGCTGGAAGAGCGTCAGCACCGCGAAGGCCAGGATGGCGACGTTGAGGATCATGCCGCCCATGGCCCGGGAGAAGTAGATGCTCGCGATGTACACGAAGGGCGCGATCCCGGCCGCTATCCGGGTGGTCGGCGCCAGCATCATGCGGAACTCGAGCATCTGGTAGCCCTCCCTGTGCTGCAGGGCGTGGCCCGCCTCGTGGGCGGCGACGCCGATCGCCGCAAGGCTCGTCCCGCGGTAGTCCTCGGAGGAAAGGGCGAGCCTCTTGTTGATGGGGTCGTAGTGGTCGGTCATGTGTCCCGGGATTTCCACGATGTCGACGTCGGCTATCCCGGCCCGCGACATGACGGCCGCGGCGGCCTCCCGCCCGGTGATCCCGCCGCGCGACGCAATCTTGGAATTCTTCGAGTACGCGCTCGAGACGCGGATCTGCGCGTAGAGCGAGAACACGATGACGAGGATGAAGAGGAGCCCGAAGACGCCGCTCGGGAAGTAGAAATAGGCGAGGGATGCTGACAGGTGCATGTGGTTCCCCGAAGGTCGCCCAAGGGCGCGCAAATTTCAAGTCCCCAGACCGCTGCGCTCCAGGAGCGCCCCGAGGTCGGGGTCGCGCCCCATGAAGTCGCGGAAAAGCTCCGCGGGGTCGGCCGAGTTTCCCCGGCAGAGGACCCGGTCCGCGAACTCACTTCCCACCCTCTCGCTGAAGACGCCCTCCCGGTGGAAGCGGGTGAAGGCGTCGGCGTCGAGCACCTCGGCCCACTTGTAGGAGTAGTACCCGGCCGCGTATCCCACCGGGTCGGAGAAGATGTGCGTGAAGCGCCTGACGATCGTGGGGGCCGGCGGGTCGGTCGGCACGATGCAGTCGGCGATCATCGCGCGCACCCTGGCCTCGATGTCGGCAGCCCCTGAGAACTCCCCCGCGCGCATGTGCAGCAGGAGGTCCATCTTAGCGAACGCGACCTGGCGCATGGTGGCGCAGGCGGACCTGAAGTTCCTTGCGGCCACCATCTTCCTGAACAGCGCCTCGGGGATCCGCTCGCCCGTCTCATGTTGCCTGGCGAACAGGTCGAGGCCCTCGCGCTCCCAGGTCCAGTTCTCCATCAGCTGCGACGGGAGCTCGACGAAGTCCCACGCCACGTTGGTCCCGTTGAGGGACTTTATCTCGACCTCGCCCAGCAGGTGGTGGAGCAGGTGGCCGAACTCGTGGAAGACGGTCTCTACCTCGCGGTGGGTGAGCAGCGCCGGGCGTCCGGGCGCCGGCGGGGTCAGGTTGCCGCAGATGATCGCCAGGTGCGGCAGGCGCGACCCGTCGGGCTGCGGGCCCCCCGTGATCAGCGGGTTCATCCAGGCACCGGCGCGCTTCGACTCCCTGGGGTGCCAGTCGGCGTAGAACGAGCCGATGTGGCGCCCGCGCGAGTCGTGGACGTCGTAGTAGAGGACGTCGGGATGCCAGGTCTCGACCTCGCCCCGGGGCCGCTCCGTGACGCGCACGCCGAAGACGCGCCCGGCGAGCTGGAATAGGCCCTCGAGGACGCGGTCCATGGGCAGGAACGGCCTCAGCTCCTCGTCATCGAAGTCGTAACGCGCCCGCCTCAGGCGCTCCGCGCGGTAGGCGATCTCCCAGGGCGCGAGGCGCGCGGCCGGCAGGCCGGTGTCGGCCGCCCTCGACTCCTCGAGCTCCGCGCACTCCCGGGCGAACGGGCCCAAGCAGCGCGAGCGGAAGTCGTCGATGAACTCGAGCGCCCTCGCTCCGGACTTCGCCATGCGCCGCGCGAGCACGAGGTCCGCGAACTGCCCCTTGCCGAGCAGCCGCGCCTTCTCGTCGCGCAGCGCGAGGATGCTCGAGATGAGCGGGTCATTGTCGCGCGGCGCGACGGCGCCGACCGAGGCTGACGCCCCCCACATCTCGGCCCGCAGCGCATCGTCCGCGACGTAGGTCATGAACGGCTCCGCCGATGGGGCGTGGAGCGTGAAGCGCCATGCCGGACGCCCGGGCGACGAGATTCCCCGGGCGGCGGCGTCCGCGAGGGCGCGCGCCTTCGCGTGGGCGGGCAGGCCGGCGAGGCGGGCCTCGTCGTCCACCACGAGCTGCCATGCGTTGGTCGCGTCGAGGACGTTGTCGGAGAAGCGCTGCGTCAGCTGCGCGAGCTCGGACTGGATCGCCTCGAGGCGCGCGCGGCCCGCGGCCGGCAGGTCGGCGCCGGCCTCGCGGAACTCGGCCAGGGTCTCGCCCACGAACCGCGAGCGCACCGCAGGCAGGCCCCCGGCCGCCGGCAGCGCGGCAAAGGCCCTCAGCCTCGCCCAGAGGGCAGGCCTCAGCGGGATGCCCGCAAGGAACGCCGACACCCTCGGAAGGACCCTGTTGTGGGCCTCGCGCAGCGCGGGGGAATCGGCCACCGACTGCAGGTGGGAGACCCGTATCCACGCCCGGTTCAGCGCGTCGCCGGCCTCGTCGAGCGCGAGGAACGTGCCCTCAAAGGTCGGGGGGCCCTCCCCTCCCTCGATCGCGCGGAGCGCGGCCTCGGCCCGGGCCAGGGCCGAGTCCATGGAGGGCTCGACGAGCTCGGGCGTGATCGCCGTCCAGCGGATGTGGAACGACGGGTCGAGAAGGGGATCCTTGGGCATCGGTCCTACCAACCGTACGTCGCCCCAAAAGACAACTGCCTGCGCGACGCCGGCACGCCGGGCACGGACTGGAACGCGCTGTCCCAGAGGTTGTCCACCAGCAGGGACAGCTCGAACTTCCGCCCGGCCAGGGGATTCCAGTAGAGGCCGAGCGAGCTGACGAACGCGTCGTTCCCGCCCTGGGTCCGAAGGCTGTCGGGGGCCTGGATCCTCGCGGCGTTGTCGAGGCGCAGCTCGAGGTGCTCCATCAGCTCGACGGTGAACGCGGCGGTGAGCCGCTGGCGGGCGTAGTTGAGCGCGTAGAAGCTCGCCGTGATGTCGGCGTTGCCGTAGTCGGCGCTCTTCGCGAGTGCCGTGTAGCCGAACACGGCCGTGACGAGGCCCCAGGTGTGCCGGGCGACGAGCTCCACGCCCTCGGTGCCGATGTCGACGGGATTCGCCGACCGGCCGAACACCCCGTTCGTGTAGGTCCAGTCGACGAGATTGTCGTCGCGCCTGTAGAACACCGCCGCCTGGCCCGTCCACCCGCCGATGTTGCCGTTCACGCCGATCTCCGAGTCGCGACTCGTCTCGCGCCCGAGGTTCGGGTTGCCGAGGAAGAGGCCCGACGTCGGGCTCGAGTCGAGCGCCGTGTAGGACGGCATCTCGGTGGTTGTCGAGAAGCTCGCGTAGATCCGGCGCAGCCCGCTCGCGTTCCACGAGCGCGAGAGCTCCGCGATAGGGGACACCGCCGCGCTCGGGTCGCGGTTCGACTCGTCGTAGGAAGCGCCCGCCTTCAGGACGACCTGGCCGCCCGGGGCGGCCCAGTCCTTCTCGGGGACGAGCGAGACCTTCTTGAGCGTGCGGCTGTGGTAGGGTCCGTAGATCAGCGACGTGGACCTGAGCGAGTCGATCGTCTCCTCCGCGTGGTAGTTGAGGAGGACCCCGTAGTATTCCATCTGCCCGCCGAGGGAGGCGCCGTATTCCCAGGTCGTGTGCTGGTAGGGGTGGAACTGCCCCAGCGGGGCGAACCGGTCGAACGCGTAGTCGTCCTTGTTGCGCCGGTAGAACGCGCCGGCCTCGATGAACTCCCCCCCGCCGAGCTCCTCGCGGTTGTTGACCGCCACGAGCACCGTCTGGAGGTTCTCGGTCTCGTCGGAGTCGAAGGGCGTGTAGAGGTTCGGCCACCCGAAGAAGCTCGCCTGGTATCCCGCGAACACGTCCGTCATGGACCCGGGCGCGACGTATTCCAGGCGCGCGTCGGCGCGGTCAAAATGGAAGTCCCCGAACGGCACCGTCCCGTTCCCGGAGGAATGGGCCCAGTCCGCGTCGGCGGCCAGGTGGCTCGCGCCGCTCCCGGCGAACCCCTGGTAGACCTCCTCGCGCTGGAGGCCGTCGTCGCCGAGGGCGCCCGAGGCGAACCCGCCCGTGCCTATCGGCTTCCATTCGTAGGCGACGGCGCCCCCGGTCGCGTTCATGGAATCAATCGCGAACGGGGCGCCCGTCAGCACCTCCGGGGCCCCGAGCATCACCGGCGCGACCGGGAGTTCCATCAGGTAGTGGCCCGTCTGCGGGTCGAAAATCGAGAGCGCGCCGACCTGGAGACCGGTGTTCTCAAATGTGTCGCCCCGGATCGTCACGTCGGCCTGGGCCTCCGCCATGTTCCGGGGCTCGATGTCAACGAGCGGGTCGTAGCGGAGCGAGGAGACCGGCATCGCGAAGGTGCCCGCGGGCGCCTGGTTCGCGACGCTCGGCGAGTACACCGTCATCGTTGGAAGAAAGGCCTCGTCCTGCGCGCGCCCGGCCGCGCGGCCGAGGGCCAGCGCGCAGGCGGCGAGCACGAAGGCTCTGGGGGCGGTCTTCAACAGGGCCGACCGCTAACAGGCCGATGCCAAATAACAAGCCTCGTTAACGCAAACCCAAAAGCCGATTTACAAGGGCCCACGCAGGCGGGAAAGGCGCCCTACGGCTTGTCGCCGTCGTCGCCAATGGCCTCGACCGGGCATCCCTCGAGGGCCTCCATGCAGAGGGCGATGTCATCCTCGGTCTCGGGCTGCTTGTGGACGAACGAGTGCCCGCCCTCGTCATTTCGGGTGAAGAAATTGGGCGCGGTCTCCCGGCAAAGGTCGCAGTCGATGCACTGCTGGTCCACGTAGAACCGGCCCAGTGCGTTCGTCGCCCATTTGTCAGCTTTGTTGGCCATAGGTGCGATAGAAGGGACATCGGCGCGGCCGGTCTGTCAAGGGGGTATGACGGCGGAGATTACCCATCGCTTGGGGCGGTTCCCCCCCGAAGGCGGCTTGTGTTTGGCGTCGCGACGGCTACGCTCTCGCCATGCTGCAGGACCGCCCCTACATGCGCGACAGTTACGAGAGGCCCCGCACCAGCATCCTGACATGGCTGCTCTGCTCCATCGTCGCCGTGTACCTGGTCCAGAGCATCCTGTTCCATTTCTTCCCGGGAACCGGATACTGGTTCGAGAGCGCCCTCGGGCTCTCCGCCTACAGCCTCAAGTCGGGCTTTGTCTGGACGCTCGTCACGTACGGTTTCGTCCACGACACGGGGAACCTCCTGCAGGTCATAGGCTATCTCCTCGTCATCTACTTCGTCGGCAGGGAGGTGCTCCCGATCCTCGGCGCCCGGCGCTTCGCAGGCTTCTACGCCGCGGCGCTCGTCGCAGGGGGCCTGGTCTCGACCGCCGTACACTGGCGCCACCCCGAGCTGCTGTACGGCGCCTCGGCTGCGGTCTGCGCGCTCGTCATCCTCTACGCCTGCTTCTTCCCAAACCGCGAGGTCACACTCCTCCTGTTCTTTGTGCTCCCCGTGACCTTCAAGCCGAAGCACCTCGCCTACCTGCTGGTCGGGCTCGACCTCTTTGGCTTCGTTTTCTACGAGCTCCTCGGCTCGGTCTCGCCGCTCGGGTCCGCGGCGCACTCGGCGCACCTGGGCGGCATGGCCGCCGGGTGGATATATTTCAGGTACCTGCACGACACGAGCTGGGGGACAGACCTGGCGCACGCTGACATCGAGCTTCCGCGCTGGATGAGGCAGCGCGGGAAGGCGAAGGCGCCGGCGGCGGCGCCCGCCTACAGCGTCAACATTGGCGGCCGCGGGCACATTCGCGCGGAGGTCGACAGGATCCTCGACAAGATCAACAGCGACGGCTTCGGTTCGCTCTCGGCCGAGGAAAAGAAGGTCCTGGACGAGGCCCGGGACCTGATTGGAAAGCGCTGAGTCCCGGGTGCTTGGATGCCGATCGGCCGCGGGCCGATGGTGCCGATGCCCTTGCGCGCAATCGCGCATCCCGCCTTCCGCGTCGCACCTCGAGGCCGGGCCCTCGGCGCTCAATCTGGCCTCCCACCTTGAATTCTAACCACTCCCATGAAACATTGATGTCCTTCGGGCGTCTCATCTACAAATCTTTGGCATTTAACGCATGATCCTGTCACCTGTCTCCTTGCGTCGGTTCCTGGCGCCCCTGCTCCTGATTGTCTCCGCATCCGGGCTCGCCGGGTCGGACCTGCACTTCACGACGCCCGACACGCTCTCCACGGAGGCCCAGACGCTGGTCACGCTCCTCGAGCAGGCCCATTACAACCGCGACGCGGTCCACAGCGGCGACTACGCGCAGGTCATCCCCGAATACATGAAGGCGCTCGACGGGCAGCACCTCTTCTTCCTCGACTCCGACCGCGCGGAGTTCGTCAACCGCTTCGGCAAGAATGTCTACTACAACGTGGATTACCTCGGCAAGATAGACGCGGCGTACGATATGTTCTACGTCTACGACGACAGGGTCACGTCCCGCATCGCGTGGATAATGGGCGAGCTGAAGAAGAGCACGGACTTCACGGTACCGGACACGTTCCGCGTCGACCGCTCCGAGTCGCCCTGGCCGGCGACCGTGGCCGAGGCCGACGAGCTCTGGGCGAAGCGGCTGAAGTTCGAGGTGCTCGCCGAGCTGCTGAACAAGAAGAGCCTCCCCGAGGCCCGCGACATCGTCCGCAAGCGCTACGAGCGCATGCTGAAGAACGTCGGCGAGACCGAGGGCAGCGAACTCGCGGAGACCTTCCTGACCTCGATCGCGGGCCTCTACGACCCCCACTCGACCTATTTCTCGGCCGATACGTACGAGGACTTCGGGATCCAGATGAAGCTCAAGCTCGTGGGCATCGGGGCCATGCTCGGGCTCGACGAGGACATCTGCACCGTGAAGGAGATCGTCCCCGGCGGCCCGGCCGACCTCGGCCACCAGCTCAAGCCCAACGACAAGATCATCGCGGTCGCGCAGGGCAACGGCGCCCCGGTCGAGATCATTGGGATGAAGCTTCGCAAGATAGTGGACCAGATCCGCGGCGACAAGGGCACGGTTGTGCGCCTCATCGTCCAGCCCGGCGACGCGACCGACAGCTCTGTCCGCAAGACGATCGTCATCACCCGCGACGTAGTGAAGCTGGACTCGGCCCGGGCCCGCGCCGCCGTGTTCCAGGTCCCGGGCATTGACGGAAAGCCGATTCCCCTCGGCGTCATCACCCTTCCCGAGTTCTACGGCCCCGCCGACGACGGCGACACGGATGCGGATTCCGACAAGAGAAGCGCGAGCGGCGACGTGGCCCAGCTCATCGTCGACCTCAAGCAGTCCAACGTGCAGGGCATCGTCCTCGACCTGCGCCACAACGGAGGCGGCTACCTGAGCGAGGCGATCGAGCTGGCCGGCCTCTTCATCCACAAGGGGCCCGTGGTCCAGGTGAAGGGCTACGACGGGGAGATCCAGGTGGACTCCGACCGGGCCGAGAATCTCTCCTATGACGGCCCGATGGCCGTCCTAGTCGACCGCTTCAGCGCGTCCGCCTCCGAGATCGTCGCCGGAGCGCTCAAGGACTACGGCCGCGCGGTCGTGATCGGGGACAGCTCCACGCACGGCAAGGGGACGGTGCAGGCCACCTTTGAGATGAAGAAGATCTCGCGCGAGCTTGACCGCTCGCCCGCGAAGACCGGCGCCGCGAAGATCACCATCCAGAAGTTCTACCTCCCCGACGGGTCGTCGACCCAGCTGAAGGGCGTCGTCTCCGACATCGTCCTTCCCTCGGTGGACGAGTACCTGCCGATCGGCGAGTCCGACCTCCCGCACGCGCTCGTGTGGGACAAGATCAAGACGAGCGCCTTCGACGGCGCGCCGATCAACGCGAAGGTGCTCGACAGGCTCAAGCAGGAGAGCGACGCCCGCCAGTCGGGCCTCGAGGAGTTCGCCTACGTCCGCAAGTACGTCGACTGGTTCAAGCAGCGCCAGGCGGAGAAGCTCGTCTCGCTGAACCTCGAGGAGCGCCGCAAGCAGAAGGCCGCGGACGACGCCTTCCGCAAGGAGATCAAGGTCGAGCGCGAACTTCTCGCGAAGGCCGACTTCCCCTACAAGGAGTTCAGGCTCGGGCCGCCGCTTCCCCCGAAGATCACGGCCCCGGCGGCACCCGACGAGGTCAAGCCCGCCGCCTCCAAGGACGCCGACAAGATCGCCGCTCCCAAGGACCCGGACGCCGATGACGAGGCCGCCGACGTCGAGGACGACGCCAACGCGGACGCCTACGGCAAGGTGGACGTGCCCCTGCGCGAGGCCCTGAGGGTGGTCGACGACGCCATCGAGCTCGGCCACGACCACGAGTACTGGGCGAGCAACCACGCCCCGCTCACCGCGGTCGGCAAGGGCTGAGGCGCGCGCGTCACCGCCAGGCCAGGAAAATCCGGTCGCGGCCCGTGAGGTCCTGGAGCGACTCGGTCCTGGCGAATCCGGCTCCCAGCGCCGCCTGCGCGGCAAGCGCGTGGTGGCCGGTCCCCGTTTCAAGGGCGAGCAGGCCCCCGGGGGCCATGTTGGCGGCCGACCCCTCTATAATCCTCTCGATGTCGGCAAAGCCCCCGGAGCCCGACGTCAGCGCCTGGGCGGGCTCGTGGTTGCGCACCTCGGGTGACGCGCCAGCCGTCTCTTCAGCTGAAAGGTACGGCGGGTTGGAAACGATGAGCCCGTAGGCGCGGCCCCCGGGGATCCCATCGAACCAGTCGGACTCGACGAATTCGACCCTTCCGGAGAGTCCCGTCGCCTCCGCGTTCTCCGCGGCGAGGGAAAGGGCGCCGGCGTTCGCGTCGGCCGCCGTCACAAGCGCCGACGGAAAAGCCTTCGCAAGCGCGAGCGCTATGGCGCCGCCGCCGGTGCCCAGGTCGAGGATATGCCCGGGCGCCGGCGCGGACCTCTCCACCACTACCTCCACAAGGAGCTCGGTCTCGGGCCGCGGGATGAGCGCCCGGGGGTCCGTCTTAAGCCTCAGCCCTGAGAATTCCGTGAACCCGAGGACATACTGCAGGGGCTCCCGCCGGCCGCGCCGCCGGACCAGCTCCCGGATCGCCGCCAGCTCGGCGTCGCCGACGGGCCGCTCGAACTCCAGGTAAAGGCGCATCCGCGCGAGGCCGAGGGCGTGGCCGACCAGGAGCTCCGCGTTCAGCCTGGGCGAATCGATGCCCTTGGAGGCGAAGAACTCGGAGGTCTTCTTGACGACCTCGAGGACGTTGAGCATGGGCGGGCGCGTGACTGCCGGCAGGGCGTCCCTTGGCTCGGCCTCAGCCGAGCTCGGCGGACGGCTTCACAAGCTCGTACGACCGGCCCTCCAGCGCGGCCAGCCTCTCCTCGTAGTGCGCCTTCTGGAGGCCCTCGATGAGGGGCCCGATCGCGCCCTCCATGATCTGCGGCAGGCCGTGGAGCGTGAGCCCGATGCGGTGGTCCGTGACCCGGTTCTGCGGGAAATTGTAGGTCCGGATCCTCTCGCTGCGGTCCCCGGAGCCGATCTGGTTCTTGCGCTCCGCGGCGTACCGGGCCTTCTCCTCGTCCTCCTTCAGCTTGAGGAGCCGCGAGCGCAGCACCGTCATGGCGCTCGCCTTGTTCTTGATCTGCGACCGCTCGTCCGCGCACTTGACGATTAGGCCGGTCGGCTTGTGGATGATCTGCACGGCCGAGTCGGTCGTGTTGACGCCCTGCCCTCCCGGCCCGCTCGCTCGCGCCACCGTGATCTCGAGGTCCTGGGGGTTGATCTGGATGTCGACCTCCTCGGCCTCCGGGAGGACGGCGACCGTGATCGTCGAGGTGTGGATGCGCCCGCTGGCCTCGGTGACCGGCACCCTCTGCACGCGATGGACGCCGCTCTCCCACTTGAGCTGCTTGTAGACGTCCGTGCCCGTCACGAGGAAGCTCACCTCGCGGAGGCCGCCGCGGTCCGAGTAGCTGCTGCTCATCGGCTGGATCTTCCAGCCCTGCGAGTCCGCGTACTTCTGGTAGCAGCGGAAGAGCTCCGCGGCAAAGAGGGCGGCCTCGTCGCCGCCGGTCCCGGCCCGGATCTCCATGACCGTATTCCGGGAGTCCGAGGCCTCGGGCGGGATCATCGCGAGGAGGATCGTCTCCCTCAGCTCCCTGGCGCGCCTCTCCAGCTCGGGTATCTCCTCCGCGGCAAGCTTGCGCATGTCGGCCGGGCCCGAGCCCTCCTTGGCGAGCAGGTTGGCCTCAACGAGCTCCCGCTCCACCTGAGTGAAGGTCCGGTGGTCGTCGACAAGCTTGCGCAGCTGCTGCTGCTCGCGCGTGGTCTCCGCGGCCCGCCGCTGGTTGGCGTAGAACGACGGCTCCGCCATCTGCGCATCGAGTTCCTCGAGGCGCCTTTGGAAGGGGGAAATGTCAGGAAGGGCATCCATGGCTGTCATTTGCGAATTGCGCGGGCCGCGACCGGAGGCATAGCATGCCGCCTCACGCACCGCATGGCCGCGACGCTCTTCACACAGAACATTATCGCCTGCATCTGGGATTTCGACAAGACCTTAATCCCCGAATACATGCAGTCGCCCCTCTTCCGCCGCTACGGCGTAGACGAGGCGACGTTCTGGGCCGAGACGAACGCCCTGGTGGAGAACTATCGCAGGCGCGGCTACGCACTGTCCGGCGAGATCAGCTACCTCAACCATCTCCTGACCTACGTCCTCGCCGGCCGCATGAACGGGCTCAACAACGCGGTCCTCTTGAATTGCGGCGCCGAGATACGCTTCTATCCGGGCCTGCCCGAGTTCTTCGGGGCGTCCAAGGCCTGGGTCGCCGACAAGCCGGAGTACCGCAAGCACGACATCCGCCTGGAGCACTACATCGTCAGCACCGGGCTCGCGCAGATGATAAGGGGCAGCGCCGTGGCGCCCCACGTGGACGGGGTGTGGGGCTGCGAGTTCATCGAGAATCCCCTTCAGCCGGGGTTCCTCCAGCAGAAGGAGCTCGAGCTGAGCGCGGACGCGGAGATCGCGCAGATCGGCATGGTGATCGACAACACGACGAAGACGCGCGCGCTCTTCGAGATCAACAAGGGCACGAACAAGAACCCTGCGATCGACGTGAACTCCAAGGTCGCGGCCGAGGACAGGCGGATCCCGTTCCAGAACATGATCTACATCGCCGACGGCCCGAGCGACGTGCCGAGCTTCTCGGTCGTGAAGGGCAACGGGGGAAACGCCTACGCTGTCTACAATCCCGCCAAGCCGGAGGAATACGCCCAGAACGACCGGCTCCGCCAGGCCGGCCGGATCGACCACTATGGGCCGGCCGACTACACGGCCGCCAGCAGCACGACACAGTGGCTGCGCCTCCACGCCCACGAGATCTGCGACAGGATCGTCAGGGACAGGGAGGCCGCGGTCGCGCAGAAGACGGCGCGCCCCCCGCGCCACCTGAACGCCGCGCCGAGGGACGACGCAAGGCAAGCCCCGAGGGCGCCGGAGCAGTCGAGGTTCCTGGAGTGAGGGCGGGCGCTCAGCGCGCGTCGGCCACTTCGCTCTTCTCGAAATACTCCGCTAGGTTCGCCGCCCGTGAGGCGTAGTCGGCGGCCACCGCGGACGGATGCTCGACGAGGACGGCCCGGATGCCGGCGTTCCAGGCCAGCGCGATCCTGTAGGGCGTCGCTGTGACTCCGCGGCGCTCGAGCTCGGCCTTGATCCACTCATAGTGCTTCACCGCCACGGCGTCTGACGAGCGGCGGTCCAGCGCGCGGCTGAAGGGCGCCGTCGTGTGCATCTTCCATGTCTCCTCGCGGAACTGGTAGGCGCCAAGCTCGCCCAGCGCGCCCGGCTGCTCGGAATTGCCCGGGTTCTCGAGCTGGTGGATGGCCTCAAGCGTCGCCCAGCGCTCCGACGCGCGGGCCGGGGCTGCCATGAGGACCGCGGCGAAGACGGGAACGGCGCATGCCAGGAACGGCGCCCGCAGGCCGGGCAGTCGGCATAGGTTGGTCTTCATGACCAATGCAGACCCCGCGCCTTGTTCCCATGTTCAGGAGGCCTCCGTATTAAACATCAGAAATCGCTGGAACTTGCCTCCCCATGCGCATTGCACGGCCCTCTGCACGATGCACGGAAAAAGCGTAATTCGCCTCTACTCAGCTAATTCCTCTATGAGGCGGGCGACCAGCGAGGTCCACCCGGTCTGGTGATTCGCCCCCAGGCCCGCCCCTGTGTCCCCGTTGAAATATTCATGGAACCAGACGAGCTCTCGCCAGTGACTGTCGTTTGCAAAGCTGGGATTCGCCGCCATTGCAGGGCGTTTGCCATTGGCGTCGGGCATGAAGAGCGAAACGAGCCTCTTCGCCAGCTCGCGGGCTATCTGGTCCAGGTTCATCCTCCGGCCGATTCCCGTGGGAAACTCCATCGTGAAGCTGTCACCGTAAAACAGGTGGTAGCGCTGCAGGGCCTCTATGAGGAGGTAGTTGATCGGGAACCACACGGGGCCCCGCCAGTTTGAGTTTCCGCCGAAGAGCCACGTGTGCGACTCGGCCGGCTCGTAGTCCACGCGGTAGGTCTCGCCCGATATCCCCACGACGAACGGATGGTCCAAGTACGCGCGCGGCAGCGAGCGCACGCCGTGCGGCGAAAGGAACTCCCCCTCGTCGAAGACGTACCGGAGCACGCGCTCGAGGCGCGCCCGGGTCGGTATCGCGAGGAGCCTGCGGCCCGGATCCTGGCCGTCGCGCGCCATGTAGGAGATGTGCGACGCGAGGTCCGGGCGGTTCTCGAGGAACCAGCGCGTGCGCTTTGCGAACCCGGGCAGGCTGTTGAGGCGCCCCTCCTCGATGAATTCGACCGCGAACAGCGGGATGATGCCGACGACCGAGCGCAGCCTGAGGGGAGTCGATTTTCCCTCGACGATCATCTGGTCGTAGTAGAATCCGTCCTCCTCGTGCCAGAGGCCCTCGCCGCCGAGGCTGTTCATCGCGTCCGCTATCGCGACGAAATGCTCGAAGAACTTCGAGGCGATGTCCTCGTACGCCGGGTCGCCGTCGGCAAGCTCGAGCGCCATGGCGAGCATCGTGCTGCAGTAAAAGGCCATCCAGGCCGTGCCGTCCGCCTGCTCCAGCTGGCCGCCCCCGGGGAGCGGCTTCGAGCGGTCGAAAACGCCCACGTTGTCCAGTCCGAGGAAGCCGCCGCTGAAGATGTGGCGGCCGCTGACGTCCTTGCGGTTCACCCACCACGTGAAGTTGACGAGGAGCTTCTGGAATACCCTGGCCAGGAATTTGCGGTCCCGCTGGCCCCGCGGCGCGGATATCTTGTAGACGCGCCAGCACGCCCAGGCGTGTACGGGCGGGTTGACGTCGGAGAAATTCCACTCGTAGGCCGGGATCTGCCCGTTCGGGTGCATGTACCATTCGCGCAGGAGCAGGTTCAGCTGGTGCTTGGCGAACGCGGGATCGAGCCTCGCCATCGGCACCATGTGGAACGCGAGGTCCCATGCGGCGAACCAGGGATACTCCCATTTGTCAGGCATCGAGATGACGTCGCGGGAGAAGACCTGGGGCCAGTCGCTGTTGCGCCCCGTGAGCCGCTCCGGCGGCGGCGGGGGAAAATTCGCGTCGCCCTTCAGCCAGTCGTCCACGACGTAGTTGTAGAACTGCTTCGACCAAAGGAGGCCGGCGTTGGCCTGGCGGGCGATGCGGCGGGCCTCTGGGTCGGCCGGCCCAGGGAGCGCGCCGTAGAATTCGTCGGCCTCGGCCCTCCTGGACCTGAGGACCTCCTCAAAGGCCGCGCCGAAGGCGCCTTCCTCGCCGGGATCCCCGGCCCGGAGCCGGAGGCGCACGGCGCGCTCCTCGCCAGGCCCGAGGTCGAGGACGAAATGCGCGGCGCACTTGGTCCCCTTCCTCTCCGGGTTGACCGCGTCCGCGCGCCCCCCGACGACAAGGTCTCCGATCGAGTCCTTTACGAAGGGCGACTTGTTGGGGGAGCCGAAGAGGAGCGCCGCGTTGCTCTCGTTCTCGGTGAAGAGGAGCGGCGCGGGCCCCGACGGGGCCGCCTCGACGTCGAGGACCATCCGCCCAAGCGTGTCGTGGTCGCACTGGACACGCTTCCCCGAGACGGCGCGCAATCCGGGCTTGAGCCCGCATCCGTGGTGCCGGCATCCCCAGGACCAGTTGTTGCGGAACCAGAGCGTTGGCAGGAGGTGGAGCACAGCCCTGTCGGGGCCGCGGTTCGCCGCCGTGATCCGGATGCAGATGTCGTCCGCGCCCGCCTTTGCGTACTCGGCGGTAACGTCGAAATACCGCCCCCCGGCGAAAATGCCCGTGTCCGAGAGCTCGAACTCCGGATCGTCGCGGGTCCTGCCCCTGGCCTCGGCCCTCAGGCGCTCGTAGGGAAACTCCGCCTGGGGGTACTTGTAGATCGCGCTCATCCACGAGTGCGTCGGCGTTGAGTCCGTGTAGAAGTGGCACTCCTTCACGTCCTCCCCATGGTTGCCCTCGGTGTTGGTCAGCCCGAAGAGCCTCTCCTTGAGCACCGGGTCCCTGCCGTTCCAAAGGGTGACGGCGAAGCAGAGCCGGCACTCCCTGTCGGTCAGCCCGAGGAGCCCGTCCTCGCCCCATCGGTAGGCCCGCGATCGGGCGTGCTCGTGGGTGAAGTAGCGCCAGCTCTCGCCGTCGGACGAGTAGTCCTCCCTGACCGTCCCCCACTCCCGCTCCGACAGGTAGGGTCCCCACCGCTTCCAGTTGATCTTGCGGCTCTCGTCCTCCGCGAGTCGGGCCTGCTCGGCATTGGGCGTCTTACTGGGCATGGGGGCGCCCCACCTTGGACCAGGATGGCGGCGCGGGCAATGGCCGCGCGCGCATTTGGGCGGCGGCGGGGCTATAGGAGTTTCCGCAGCGCCTCTATCCCGGCCGTGCTCGCGACGGCGTAGTCGAACCGCCTGTCGGACCAGACGGCCGCGGCGCCGGCGGCCTCGGCTATGAAGGACGGCCCACCCGCCACCGAGTCGCTGACCGGACCGTCGCGCCGGGTCACGTAGAGATGGAAGAGGGCGCCGTCCCGGACGAAGCACACCTCGATGACGTCATGGCCCGCAAAGTTGACCGTGCGGCAGCCGGTGTCCCTGAGCTTCTCGAAGTCGATCTGATCTGCCCCCGGCATCTTTGAGCCCTTCGCCTGGAGTTCCGCCACAAGGGCACCGGCGGGCTCGCCCCTGCCGCCGTGCTTCTCGCTGACCATGTCGTTTATCGCGAAGCCGGCGTAGGCCGACGTGCCCGAGTCCGGGCGCCCCGGCGCCCGCATCGAGAAGACGCCGATCGCGACGGCTGCGGCCGCCGCAAGGCCGGCGATCCAGCCCCAGCCAAGCCCAACGCTCGTGCGGGAATCGCCGGCCCTCACGCCCGCGAGTATGGCCTCCCGGAGGCCGGGGGGCGGTGAGACCAGCCCGAGCTTGCCCGCGACAGCCCCGTCGTGCGCACGCGACTGCGCGAACCACGCCCCGAGCACGGGGTCCTCGCCCGCGAAGCGCAGCGCCTCGCCGAAGGCGGAGTCACCGGTGTCGCGCCCGCTCGGGCGGAAGGCGCAGAGGATGAACTTGGCCTCGTCGGTCGTCATGATGCGCGGGTTCCTTTTGTAGTGGGGAATGGCAGGACCTTCGGCCCGAGCGACTCCGTCCGCTCAAGGGCGATCCTAAGCTGGGACTTTCCACGGGACAGCCGGGACATCACCGTCCCGATCGGCACCTCGAGCGCGTCGGCTATCTCCTGGTAGGACATGTCCTCGAGGTAGAAGAGCGTGAGCGGCGCCCGGAACGTCTCGTCGACCGTCTGCAGCGCGGCCATGACAAGCGCGGCGTCCATCCTGGACACGCGGTCGACGTCCTCCGCCACGGGCTCCCTCTCACCGGCGGGCAGGTCCTCGAGCGACGAGGAGCGCGAGTCCCGGCGGCGCCCCCGCAGGAATTCCCGGTAGAGTGTCGTGAAGAGCCATGACTTGGCCTTGGAGAGCTCCCGGAGGCCATGGCCCTTCGTCGCCCAGATGAAGAACGTCTGCTGCACGAGGTCGCCCGCGTCCGAGCCGTTGCGGCTGAGGCTGAGCGCAAAGCGGTAGAGGGGCGCGTAATGCGCATCCACCAGCTCTGCAAAGGCCTCGTTGTTCATCGTGTTGTTAACCTTGGGAGCCCCGGGAGCGGTGTTTTATTCCAATTCGGGGGGAAGATTGAAAGGATGCACGGAATTTCCCGTGCCCGCACTCCTTTTGCACCTCCCTCCCAACCTTTCCGCCGCGGCGGCGCGCAATGCGGTCGCCCTTCGGATCGAGCTCGACCCGGGCGCCGAGCCGGATGCCGGGCTGATCCCGATTCTCGCGCTCCTGCAGGGCTGGTGCGGCACGCCCAAGCCCCCCTCGTTCATCCAGCTCACCCGGAGGCAGCTGCGCGACCTCGCCTCTGCGTCCGCGGGCATGCCCGTGTTCGTCGAGGCCGGCAAGGCCGTGGCCTGGGGCCATGACGACCTCATTGCCGAGCCCGAGACCCCGCCCGCCCTGCCTGCGGCCGGCCAGGCTCCAAGGCCGGCCAGGGCTGCGGCGCTGGAGCCCCTTGTCGTCGACGGCTCCGAGCACTACCTGGCGATCACGCTGCCGTCCAGGGAGGACCCGCGCTACAAGGAGGCCCTCGAGCTCCTGAAGGGGGCCGGGTTCGTCCTCGAGCCGTCGAACAGGAAGTGGTGGCTTCGCGACCGCCACAAGACCCTGACCTTCCTCGCGGCCCACGGGGAGCGGCTCCGGGGCGGGCTCGGGGCGCGGTTCACGCCGAATTTCCAGGCCCGGACGGCGCACGTGTCCGCGGCCGAGATCACCTGCGAGGCCTCGGCCTCCGGCGACGGCTGGGACGTGGCGCTGGGGCTCCGCGCGGGCGCAGCCAGCGAGGCCGCGGTCCGCGACGCCGTCGCGGCCGGGCGCGGCTACGTGGAGGCCGAGGGAAATGTCTTCCTGGTCGACCCGGAGCGCCTGCGGAGGCTCGGGGAGGCGCAGCGCGCGCTGGGCGACGGCCCGGCGTCCACCCCTGGCGCGCGCCGCGTGGAACGCATCGGCGCCGCCCGCGCGGCCGAGATCGAGGGGATGCTGGAGGAGCTCTCGCCGGGATTCATGCCGCCCGAAGAGTGGCGCTCGAGGACGGCGGCGCTACGGAACCTGTCCCGGCTTGAGCCCGCCCCGGTGCCCGCGGCGTTCGACGCAATCCTGCGTCCCTACCAGCGCCTCGGCTCCGCATGGCTCTGGCACCTGCACAAGGGCGGCCTCGGCGGGATCCTCGCCGACGAAATGGGCCTCGGAAAGACGCTCCAGGCCCTCGGCCTCCTCTGCGCCGTGCAGGCAGAGGGCGGGGCGAGCCTCGTCGCCTGCCCCGCCTCGCTGGTCGAGAACTGGCGGCGCGAGGCCGCGCGCTTCGCGCCGCACCTGAGGGTCTTCGTGCACCGGGGCGAAAGCCGCCTCGCGGGACCCGGCGACCTGGCCCGCTGGGATCTCGTCATCACCTCCTACGGCACGCTCGCCCGCGACCGCGAGCTCCTCGCCCTGGCGGAGTTCGCGTGCGTTGTCGGCGACGAGGCGCAGCACGTGAAGAACCGCCGCTCGCAGAACGCACAGGCGCTTCGCTCGCTCAGGGCGAGGGGGCGGTTCCTGCTCACCGGGACCCCCGTCGAGAACTCGCTCGACGACCTGCGCTCCCTCTTCGACTTCATCCTGCCGGGCTACATGGAGCGGGTCCCGCAGGGGGCGCGAGGCGAGGAGCGCTCCTGGCTCGACGGGAGGCTGCGGGCGAAGAGCGCCCCCTACATCCTGCGGCGCACGAAGCTGGCGGTGGCGCCCGAGCTGCCCGCGCGGATCGAGCAGGTGGTGTGGTGCACGCTCGAGGATGCGCAGGCCGCCGTCTACCGGTCCTTCCAGGAGCGCTCGGAGCGCGAGCTCTTCGACCTTGAGGCCTCGGGCGCCGGCGAGGGGCGCCTAAGGCTTGCCGCCCTGACGCAGCTCCTTCGCCTCCGCCAGATCTGCTGCGACCCGAGGCTCGTCCTGGGGGCCGGCGAGCCCCCTTCCGGGGCCGTCGCCGGCTCGGCGAAACTCGAGTCGTTCCGGGAGATCCTCGCCGAGGCCGCGGACGATGGCCATCGGATCCTTGTCTTCTCCCAGTTCACTTCGCTCCTCGCGCTCCTGAGGGAGGAGCTCGGCTCCCAGGGGATCCCCCACTGCTACCTGGACGGCTCCATGGCCCCCGCGGCGCGGCAGGCCGAGATCGACCGCTTCCAGGCATCGGCCGATGTCCCGGTCTTCCTTCTCTCGCTCAAGGCCGGCGGATCCGGGCTCAACCTCACGGGGGCGGACACGGTCATCCATTTCGACCCGTGGTGGAATCCCGCGGCCGAGGCGCAGGCCACCGACCGCGCGCACCGGATCGGCCAGACCCGGGTCGTGACGAGCTACAAGCTCGTCTGCTCCGGGACGGTCGAGGAGAAGGTGCTCGCGCTGCAGGATGAGAAGCGCGCGCTCCTGTCGGGCGTGTTCGAGGTGAGCGATGCGGCCGCGGCGAGGATCTCGCTCGCGGACCTGAAGTCGCTCCTCAAGCCCACCTAATATGGGGAGACTTCGGTCAA
>Ga0302324_100001113_pt1 | contig 66253 bp, 58 predicted proteins | sample Palsa_T0_1_FD_201949 | JGI IMG/M metagenome (GOLD analysis project Ga0302324, IMG submission 201949) | Peat permafrost microbial communities from Stordalen Mire near Abisko, Sweden - Palsa_T0_1 | ecosystem: Environmental > Terrestrial > Soil > Palsa > Peat permafrost | place: Sweden: Abisko...
CCCGTATCGGGGAGGCCGCGTGCGCTTCGTTGTCAGCGAGGCGCGATCCGCGGCGGGTTTGCTCGGCGAGCTGGGCTCGGAACTCGACGTACTGCAGGCCGCCGATCCCGTGACACTGGAAACGACCTTGCTCATTCATCCCTGGGTGCTGCACGACTTTCTCGAGTACAACGATTTTCTCGACGCCGCTGATGCGCTGGTCGCTAAACTCGGTCTGGAGGGCGAGCTGCAGGTGGCCAGCTTTCATCCGCGGTACCAATTTGCGGCGACTCGATACGACGACATCGAAAACTTCACCAATCGTTCTCCCTATCCGATGATGCATTTACTGCGCGAGGCAAGCGTCGAGCGAGCCATCGCCGCGGTGGGCGACACCGAGGAGATTTATCGGCGGAATATCCGCACACTGCGAGATCTCGGACTGGCCGGTTGGGAACGCCTATGGAGCGATTGATTTGCGCATTGGGATGAATTCGATAGTTTCGCCGGAACCGACCTCGAAATGGACAGGTTCCTCTCCCGCGTAGCCGCGAGCCGCGTATAGCTTCACTCCCGGAAGCGTCGCCATCAGCTCCACCTGCGAGAATCCATGGGCGCACGCCTCATTCTCGCAATGCGCGAGCAGCATCGAACCGATCCCGCGGCGAGCGTGCGCCGGGTGGACGAAGAATGCGCGAATCTTGGCGGGTTGAGTATTAGGATCGAGCGTGGAGCCATCGCGCCCGGCGCGCGCGTCGCCGCCGAACAGCGTCGATCGATAGCTCCAACCGCCGCAGCCGATGAATTCTCCCGCCTCTTCGACCACGAAATAGGTTTGATCCGAGAGTAGTTGCGTATCCACGCCGAAAGCGCCCTGCAACGCGCCTTCGATTTGCGCGGGGCGGTACTCGACTGTGCTCAGTCCGCGGGCAGAGCGAGCAATCAGTGCCTGTAGGCCAGGAACATCGGCAAGCGTGGCCTTGCGAAGCGATGGGGGCATGGGGTTGAAAGCCTACCCGTGCTAACCTTGCGTGCGCAACAGGCCGGCCGTGCGTCAGGAAAATTCACAAGGTTCAGGGAGAATCAACGTGTATGTAAGACCAACAGCGCCTCGCAGCATCGGCGGCGTACTCGACGACGGTCTTCGGCTGTGGATTCATAGTCTGTCGAGGACCTGGCCATTGGCCCTTTTAGCCCAGTTGCTCCTCGTGATTCCGCTGCTCCTGTTCCGGCTCCAGATCAAAAACATGCCGATCGTGCCCACCCCGAATGCTCTATCGGCGATGAATGCGGCGAACGCGCAGCTCATGTTGGCCCTGATGAAGTCACCGGGTTTTTGGTTGGGATATCTGCTGGTGCTATTGCTGTACCTGGCATTCTACAACGCCATCATTCTGCGGATCTTCGCGGCGTCAACCAACGGCGATCTTCCCATTGGCCGATCTGTGACATCCGGTCTGCGCCTGGTACCGCGCGAGGCTTTGCTCATTCTGATTGGGTTTCTCGCATTGATTGTCGTTGGAATTGCCTTGGCGCTGATCTTTGCGGTGACCGCGGCAGTGGTTGGCGCCGGCGGTCAAAAAAGCCTGACGCCACTGCTCATGGGAATATTTTCGGTGTTGGTGATCGGCTTCTTGATGACGCGGCTGTTTCTCACCCTGATTGCCTTGGTGCTCCAAGATGCACGTGCATTTGAGTCATTGAGCGTGAGTTGGACGTTGACCCGGGGGAATTTCTGGCGGTGCGCCGCGATACTGACTGTCTTGATCATCATCGGCATCGTACTTTCGCTCGTCATTGGTTTCCTCAACGGTCTGCTGGTCGTTTGGCTGGGTCCTGACAGCCTCATCGCGATAGTTTTGAGCCAGGTTTTAGGCCTGCTCAGCGGCCTGGTTTTGGGACCCTTGTATCCGGCGGTTTCGGTGGCGGTCTATTTCGACCTCAAGTTGCGCAAAGAAGGCGCAGATCTTGCCAGTCGGGTGAATGCCTTACCTGCGCAGTGAGAGATTGTCGCATGGGCTTGCGGACGCGAATCGTCCCGGCACTGGGGGGGCTGCTGGCGTCGACTTGGATCGCCGCAGCGCCGCTCGATGTCGTGCGCGAATGTGCGGCTCGTGCTTCGCCGGCATTGTCGGGCATCAAGGATCTGGGTGCCGCGTGCCCGGACCTCGCGGTGGCGCTGACGAGTCTGGGTTTCGACAATGTTTTGTATGACGCTTGGCGCGAACGGCTGACCGTAGAAGGCCTGCGCGACCTGGCGGAGTTGGCGGACCACTACGCTGGTTCGAGGTGGATGGGAGCTCCCAATCCTGTTGCCCTGCCTGAAATTCTCGAGGCGCTGAAACACGAGCAAGCTCCTCAATCTGAGTCGTGGTGGGATTCGATCAAGGCCTGGCTGAAACAGCGGCTGCCCCCCTCGTTACTTCAATGGCTGGATCGCTGGCTGGGCAGTTGGCTTTCGCCCACCCAAGTTTCGCCGACGCTGGTTAAAATAATCGCGTATTGCTCAACCGCTGTGGTGTTGCTGGCCGCCGTGATCGTGATCGTGAACGAACTCAAGGCGGCCGGCGTGCTGCGTCGGCGCCGTGGCCCGCCTCGCAAGGCACTCCCCGCAGGGATTGCTGAGGCCGGCACGGCAGGCAACGATGGTGCGCAATCGCCGGTATCGCACCGCCTGAATGAGCTGCTGCGACTGCTGGTCAATATCCTCATGCAGACTGGCCGGTTGAAGGCGGAGCGCAGCCTCACTCATCGCGAACTGATAGCGCGCAGTTCCTTTGACAGCGAATGGCAGCGAGCGGCTTTCGCACGAGTCGCGCGCACCGCCGAAACCATGCTCTATGGATCGAGTGGTACACAGCCGGAACATTTGGCGCACACCATCGAGCAGGGGGAGTTGCTGGCGGCGGGCTTATCTGAATCAAAGGGCAACATTTGAAGGAGCGCGTCACAACCCTCGCCCTGGCGATAGGTGCGTTGGCCTTGTGTTATGCGCTGTTTATGCCGAAGCCCTCCAACGAAGCTCGGGTGCCGCCTCGACCATTGAGTACCGGAATTGGCCCAAGCGGATATCAGGCAGTTTGGCGCTGGCTTGTGGCGCAGCACGTCCCTGTCGCCGCGGCGCACGAGCGCTACGACAGCTTGAACCGGGAGGACGGATCACGCAGTCCCAGCGGCAATCTGTTGCTGACGACTCTGCCGCATAAGCTTCCCGTGCGTCCCGATGAGGCTGCGCAGCTCGATGCGTGGATAGAAAAAGGCAATACCCTGCTGGTCGCGGCGGCGTTTGACGACACGCCGTCCTGGGCTCTCGAGGGCGGAAGGCTGATCAAGGACGCCGGTCGTTTGACACGGCTGAAGTTCGACGTGATCGATCCCAAGAAGGCGACTTCCGAACAGGGCGGCAGCACTCCCAAGGACGCCTCCAAACCCGTCACCTTCTTCTCTGAGCTGAGTGCAGCGGTCGAGCCGCGCACGATTCTCATCGGACCCCGCGGTGCCCATCCCCTGCTGGAGGACGTTCATTCCATCCGCGTCATATCCGACCTTCCCGCGTCCCGCTGGCGCGCAACACCGATGGACCAAGCGGCCCTACTGCAGGTCGCGCAAGTTCAAGGCGTCAACGACGCCGCTGTTTGGGTGCGCAGGCAAGGCAAGGGTCAGCTGATCGTGATTGCCGTCGCGGGTCTTTTCAGCAATCGGGATATAGGCTCTGGCGACAACGCCAAGCTGCTCTCGAACACAATCGCGTGGGCCCTGAGACCCGGCGGCGCTGTCATCTTCGATGACGTTCACCAAGGCGCCGTCGGTTACTACGATGCCAAGGCATTTTTCGCCGATCCGCGGCTGCATCGCACTGTCGGGTGGCTGGTTTTCCTTTGGTTCGTATTCGTGCTCGGCATTCAGAAACTTAGAGTCCACTTCAACGCCGGGTACCTCGTCGATGTCACCGCCTTCGTGGCTGCGACGGGTCAGTTTTTTGCCTCCACGCTGGCTCCCGTCGCGGTAGCCTCTCGACTACTGACGAATTTCTTCAACAAGATTCTGCATCGCTTGGGCGCGCGCGAGGATGGCAGTCCCCCGTGGGGATGGCTGGCGCTGCAGGCCGCTGTGCCGGCTAGCGAGCTCGCTGAATTGCGCCAATTTCATGAACAGGTACGAATCGGCCGGCGCGTTGACTTGAAGCGTCTGCAAAATCTCCTATCCCGGTTGCAAGGAAAGATCGCATGAGTACAGCCCTGGAAGGCTTGGAACAACAGCTGCAGGAGGCGATGGGCAAGTCGGTCATTGGCCTGAAGTCCGTCATACGCGCTTTAACCATCGCGGTCGTGGCCCGCGGCCACGTCCTGCTGCAGGGTCCTCCGGGGCTCGGCAAGACTCTGTTGTCGAAGTCGTTGGCCAAGGCTTTGGGCGGCTCATTCAGCCGCGTGCAGGGAACTGCGGACCTGATGCCCTCCGATATCATCGGGGTGCATGTCTTCGACACGGCAAAAAGGGTATTCGAGTTCCGCCCAGGCCCCCTGTTTGCAGACGTTTTGCTGGTCGACGAGATCAATCGCGCCAGCCCCAAGACGCAATCTGCGCTGCTCGAGGCCATGGAAGAGCGGCAGGTCTCAGTGGAGAGAGATACCTTTGCCCTTCCGGAGCAATTCCTCGTGATCGCGACGCAGAACCCCGGGGATTTCGAAGGCACCTATCCTCTGCCCGAGTCTCAACTGGACCGCTTCATGCTGCGGATCGATATGAGCTATCCGCCGCGCCAAGATGAACAGAGGATTCTCGCCCAGTATTCGGGCCTCGCGATGGCCCCAAGACTCGAAGCGACCGCCGTGGTCTCTGCGGCCACTCTGCAGGCTGTGAGGGCTGCCGTTGATGCTGTGCATGTTGCGCCCGAATTGTTCGGCTACATTCTCGATTTGGCACAGGCTTCCCGTCAGCATGCGCATCTGACGCTGGGTCTTTCAACTCGCGGCGCCTTGGCTGTACTGCGGGCAGCACGCGTTTCCGCGGCGCTTTACGGCAACACTTTTGTCGCTCCGGACGATGTAAAAGAGGTGCTTCCCAGCGTCATTTCGCATCGGCTGGTGCTGGCCCCCGAGGCGATGCTGGAAGGCGCGACCACGCAGGGGATCGTGCAACGACTGCTCGAGCAAGTACCGGTACCTCGATGAGCGGCTTGAGCCTGCGCAGGAACGCGCTGCTGCTGGTGCTATTGATCGCGATCATGGCCATCGTCGGCGATTGGAGCCACGATCCGGGACTCGCGGGATTGTGGCGGATCCCTGCGGCTCTGCTGCTGATGGGCCTTGCCTATGAGTCATGGCTGGTTTCGCGCAGCGGCTTGGCTGTCGATATCGAGGCGCCACAAACTTTATTTCTCGGTCGGAGCGTCTCGCTTCGTTTTGTCATTGAGCATACCTTGGGCCGCAGCCTGAGGCTCGAAGTCGCTCCATCGGCACCCGAGCATATGGAGATCGAAAATCACATCGAGCGCCTGCTCGTGGCGCCCGGCGAACGCGCTGCATTTACGCGTCGCACCGTTCCCGGTCGGCTCGGAGACTATCCGTGGCCCTCTATGAAGACGCGGATGGCCGGCCCCTTGGGACTGGCTTGGTGGCCTCGGGAACTGAAGTGTCAACTGTGCCTGCGAGTTTCGCCCGATCTGTTTCGCAGCGGCGACGAGGTCAAGGGCGTCGCTCAGTCCGGGGCTCTGGTGGGAACGGAGATGGGTGCCGGCGCCGAGGTGCTGCGGCTGCGCGAATTCCGCGACGGCGATCCGCCGCGGGTGATCGACTGGAAGGCCACGGCGCGAGCTGGCCGCCTTATCAGCCGAGACTTTGCGCAGGATTACGGCCTGCAGATCGTGATCATGGTCGACGCCGGGCGCTCAAGTGGACTGCGTGCCGGTGCGCTCGACCGGTTCGGTCATTACGTCAACGTCGCGGCTCGATTGGCGCAATTTGCCGCCGAACGCGATGATCTGGTGGGGCTGGTTGTCTATGCGGATAGGCCGCTTGCGGCGCTCGCGCCGGCGCGGGGGGCGGGGTCGGTTGCTCGGTTACGGGCGCTTCTTTCTGCCTCGCGCGTCGAACCCACAGAGTCGAATCCCCTGTTTGCGGCGACTCGCGTGCGATCATTGGTCCGTCACCGCAGCCTGGTCGTGCTATTGACCGACATCGATGATGCTTCCGGCGAGAGTCAGTTGGCGCAAGCGGTTCGATTTCTGCTGCCCACGCACCTGCCGTTCGTGGCCGGATTGTCGAGCGCGGCCGCGCAGACCATGGCAAGCGCGCCGGCTCGGCATTGGCTCGACCCGTATCGATCCCTGGCAGCGCAAGAGTACTGCATAGGGCTCGATCGAAAAGTTCGCGCGTTGAACGCGCTCGGCGCGCCCGCGCTCATCGCCAGGCCGGATCACCTGGAGCGTGCCGTATTCACTGCCTACGCGAACTTCCGCCAGCGGCGGCGCGCTTGATCCGGCGAGTCCTTCGCGAACAGTCGACCGCTCATCAGCGCCCACATGATGAGCCAATACCCCAACCCTATCGTGACTCGGCTCGGCATGGGAAAGTGCGAGTCGGGGGATATGAATCCTTCGATGAACCCGCTACCCACCAAAAACAGCGCGCACAAGAGAAGCAGAGGCGCAAACAAATGGGCGCAGGCCTCAAACGAATCGCGACGAGTCGCCGTCGTCGGACGAATGATGGAATCCCCGAGCGCCACGCCGGTTGCGCCGGCGATGCAGATCACCGAAAGCTCTACCGGGCCGTGCGCGATGATGAATTCGAACAGAGCGTGCGCCAAACCATGCTGGTGCACGAACGCGAAGGCGGCTCCAAGCATGAAGCCATTCATGGCAATGAGGTACAGGGTTCCGAGCCCTAGAAATATCCCCGCGCAGAACGCCAGCACACTCACGACGATATTGTTGGCCAGGATACTGACCGAAAGAATCGATGAGGGCATGATGTTGAAAATGCCTTCGGTCCACAGGTGCCCTTGTTCGACGTGCTCTATCATCTCTTCGCTCGCGAACACGCTGACCAGCGCCGGGAAAGTCATGATCAGCCACCAACCGGCAAGCGCACTGACGGTCATGAGCATAGCCATACCGATGATGCCCATGCGCACTTGGCGCGCGGCCCTTGGCACATCCACCCGCAATAGATCGACAAATCCTGCCATGCCGCCGCGCGGCGTTCGATTGATCAACGCGTGTACGTGGCCGTACAGCGATTCAAGACCGGCTGTTGTGCGGGTATTGGGCGCCACTCGGCGTGCCGTGGCCAGATCTCGGGCCAGGCCGCGGTAGGCTTCGACGGCGCCGAGCGCTTCTTCCACTGTCGCTCCATTTCCCGAGGACAGCGAATCGATATTTTTGACCAGTTGCCGCCAGACGCCGGCGCGCGAAGTGAGCCACCGGCGGATATCGTCTCCGTCAAACATTGCCCGCGGCCTCGCCTTGGTTTCTCAACAGCGCCGATAGGCGTGCGTGCAGCTCGCCATCGTCCAGGCGCTCAAGTTCGTCCGCCCCGGTCGTCGGTTCCAATCGGTCGAGCAATGAGCGTGCTATCCGAACGCGGCTCGCCGACTCAAGTGTCGCCCAGCGATCGAGTATTTGATCCAGCAGATCCAATGCGTCGAGCGGCAGGCGCGAACCGGCCGCCAGCATTTCGACGCGGGCCAATGATTGCTGCGCGGCCTTATCATCCACCACCAGCAATGTACCCGCTGCCATGTCGCCGATACGCACGCGATTGGGGGTCAAAAGACAGGTGGTCAGCCCCACGACGTACAGTGCCGGTAGGCTGTCGATCAGCCGGAAGATGTTACGAATCGAGAGCGCTGCCGCGCTCGGCGAGCCGCCGGCGCGGTTCAGGATCCGAACTCCTGCCATGCGCTTGCCCGGCGTACGCCCGCGCATGGCGACCTCCAAAATCGGGTGATAGAGGAAATAGATGATCGCCGCCGGCAGAACGCTGAACAGAGCGTCGTGCGAGCGCGCATTCAAGGTCAAATCGAGCGCATAGTGAGCCGCCAGCAGCCAGGCGCCCGCCAGCAACAAGCGTATGTGCCAATCGATCACAAAGGCGTAGCTGCGAGTTCCCGGGCCCGCGAGACTCAATGTCAGGTCGACGCCTGTCACGCTGTGCACGGTGAGCTGATCGTCGGAAGTCGGCAGAGGCAATTGTCTGCTCAAGTGCCCGTGGGGGCGCCGTCCGCGGGTAGTCGACGGCGGGCATCGCGCCCATAGTAATTCGGGTATTCCTCGCTCAATCCCTTGAAGCGGCGATGCACCCAAAAGTATTGTTCCGGCACCCGCCGAATCTGCGCCTCCAGCAAGCGGTTATACCTCTCGGCATCATCGACCAAATCGGCGCTGGGGAAATTTTCGAATTCAGGTCCAATCACCACGCGGTAGCCGGCGCTTCCCGGCAGCCTCTCGGCGAAATAGGTCATGACCGCCGCGCCGGAAATACGCGCCAGACGCGATGTTGCGGTATTGGTGGCCGCCGGGATGCCGAAAAAATTGACCATGGCCGCGCCCTTGTTGCGGTAGCTCTGGTCGGGCGCATACCACACCGCCTCGTTTCTCTTCAAAGCGCGGACCATGGCGCGGATGTCATCGTAGGGAATGGGTTTTCCATTGCGGCAGAAACTGGAGTGCATGATGTGCGTCAACAGGGCGTTTTTTGACGGGCGGTACACGACATTTAGCGGGATCACCGTGCCTAGAATGCGGGTTGAAATCTCAATGCTGGTGAAATGACCGCTGACGATGATGGCGCCGCGGCCCTTGGCAAGCGCCGCCTGCAGGTGCTGCATTCCATGCACCTCGGCCAGTTTGTTGATCCAGCGGTCGCTGCGCCACCAGGCATCCGCCGTTTCGATCAGCCCGATGCCGAGACTGCGGCAGTGGCGCGCCACCAACTCGGCGCGGTCCTTTTCCGGCAAGGAAGGCATGCAAAGATCGATGTTGCGGCGCGCGATCCGCAAGTAAGGCAGGGGGAGCAGCTTCAATAGCGCGCCGATCGCGGCGCCGGCATGCAACTGGGCGGAGTAGGGCAGCAGTTCTAAGCCGCGCATCACGCCAAGACCCACCCAGGTGAGCCAATATTTGGGAAGAAGGAACTCTGAACGCATCCAACCCCCATGCCGAACCGGCCCTGAGAATAGCTGCCTTAATTGACGGTTACCAGGTGATGGGGCGCCCATGCGTGAATGCTGCGTCGCATCATATCCGATGCCAGGAAGTGGCCCGCTGGGCAGAATATTCGTATTTATCAGTAAATTGCTGTAGTATCCGCGCCGGTTCGTGATTTCTACTTGGTCCGTTTCTGGTCACCGCGCCGCTCCGGCGTCACCTTGACCACAACCCACAAAGCAGGTTTCTTCGATCCAGGTGGCTGGCATTCCGCTTATAGGATTGCTCCTCGGGCACGCGTGACCGGCCGATAGTTTCTTTTGTAGTAGGTATTCTTCACATGACGAAAATGTATGTTGGCAATCTCCCGTTCTCAATGGACGAATCCGCGGTGCGCGCGCTGTTCGAAAAGCATGGCGCGGTACAGTCGGTAGCGTTGATCAATGATCGCGACACCGGTCGGCCCCGCGGTTTCGGCTTCGTTGAAATGGCAAGCGCAGATGCTGCGCGCGCCATGCAGGCCTTAAACGGCCACGATGTCGACGGGCGAGCGCTGAAGGTGAATGAGGCTCAGGAGCGCACCGGCGGCGGTGGCGGCGGTGGTGGTGGCGGTGGATCGCGCGGCCCGAAGCGCTGGTAACAGCGTTTAAGAATTAAGCGATTACGTAGGCCGCAGTGAGTGCGGCCTTACGTTTTTTGAAGCGAGGCAAAGTTGCGTCATTAGGGTTTACGCCCTAAGCGGCTTTGCCTATAATCGCGGCCCTCGGCGGGGGCCGACAGGCAGTTGCTGCCATGCGAGGCTTGCGAGGATTGGGTTCGGCCCCTTCAAGAGGGGCTTTTTATTGGAAGATTTAGGGGGCCGATGGTCCCCTTTTTTGTTTTGGGCGAAGGGCTTTAGAGAATGCGTGACGCCTTGATGCGCTTATTGGAGCCGTCGATCGAGGCGCTGGGCTATGAGTTGGTCGACGTCGAATTTGTGCGCGAAGGCGGCGGCGGCATCTTGCGGATCTTCATCGACAGCCCGGCACAATCAGGCGCCGGCGTTACGGTGGATGATTGCGCACGTGTGAGTCACGCGGTGAGCCTGGTGCTGGAAAGCCAGGATCCGATAAAGGGGCATTACACGCTGGAGGTCTCTTCACCCGGATTCGATCGGATTTTGCGCACGCGTGCGCACTTCGAGCGATTCATCGGCGAAAGGGTATTTGTCGAATTGAAGCTGCCGATCGATGCCCGGCGGCGTTATGTCGGGATATTGAAGTCGGCCGCGGCCGACACGATTGTAGTGGAAGTCGACGGCAAGGCGCATAGCCTGCCGCTCGAGCGAATTCAGAAGGCGAGATTGCGGCCGGAGTGAGCGAGGAGTCCAAAGGATCATGAACAAAGAAATTTTGATGGCCGTCGACGCGGTTTCCAACGAGAAGGGCGTCGATAAGGAAATTATATTCGACGCGCTCGAAGCCGCGCTCGCATCCGCGACCCGCAAGAAGCATGGTGAGGAGCTCGACGTGCGCGTCGCGATCAACCGCAAGACTGGCGGCTACGACACGTTTCGGCGCTGGAAGGTATTCGCCGATGAGTCGAGCGAGCTTGAAGTGCCGGAGCGCGAATTGCGCTTGGATGATGCCCGCGATATCGACAAGGACGTCGAGCCGGGCGGTTACGTCGAGGAGCCGATGGAATCGGTGCCTTTCGGACGAATCCTTGCACAGACCGCGAAGCAGGTCATCGTGCAAAAAGTCCGCGAGGCCGAACGTGCGCAGGTGGTCGATGCCTACAAGGATCGCGCCGGGACATTGGTAAGCGGCATCGTCAAGCGCGTGGACCGCAACGGCGTCTATGTGGATCTTGGCGCCAATGCGGAGGGCTTCATCGCGCGCGAGGAGATGATTCCGCGCGAACCGGTGCGCTCGCAAGACCGCATCAAGGCCTATCTGAAAGAGGTACGCACCGAACCGCGCGGTCCGCAGCTGTTCTTGTCGCGCACCGCGCCCGAATTCCTGATCGAGCTGTTCAAGCTGGAAGTTCCGGAAGTGGGCCAGGGGCTGATCAACATACTGGCGGCGGCGCGCGATGCGGGAGTGCGCGCCAAGATCGCGGTGCGCAGCAACGATCCGCGCGTCGACCCGGTCGGTGCGTGCGTCGGCATGCGCGGCTCGCGCGTTCAAGCGGTGTCCAATGAGATCGCCGGTGAGCGCGTCGACATCATTCCCTTCGACGACAACAATGCGCAATTCGTCATCAACGCGATGGCGCCCGCCGAGGTCACGTCCATCGTGGTCGACGAGGATTCTCACTCCATGGATATTGCGGTTTCCGAAGACAAGCTCTCGCAGGCGATTGGCCGCGGAGGCCAAAACATCCGCCTGGCGAGCGAATTGACCGGCTGGGAACTCAACGTGATGAGCGAGTCGCAGGCCGAAGCGAAGAGCGAGACGGAGTCCCTGGCATTGCGCGAGACCTTCATGAAACAGCTCGACGTCGACGCCGATGTTGCCAGCATTCTGGTGCAGGAAGGCTTTTCAACCATCGAGGAAATCGCCTACGTGCCGGCCAGCGAATTGAACGGCATCGAGGAATTCGACGAGGAGATCGTCAAGGAATTGCGCACCCGGGCGCGCGATGTGCTGTTGACTCAGGCCATCGCCAGCGAGGAATCGATGGACGGCGCGGAGCCCGGCGCGGATCTGGTGGAGATTGCCGGCGAAGCGCTGGCCAAGGCGCTTGCACGCAAAGGTGTGCGCACGCGCGAGGATCTCGCGGATTTGGCCGTCGACGAGCTGGTCGAGATGGGCAGCGTGGATGAGAAGAAAGCCGCTGAACTGATCATGGACGCGCGCAAGCACTGGTTCGCGGAAGAAGCAAAGGTCTAGGAGCAAGTATGGCAGATGTAACCGTCGCTCAATTCGCAGAGGTGCTGAAGGTCCCGGTCGATCGGCTGCTGCAGCAGCTCGACCAGGCCGGCATCAAAGTCGACGGCGCCGAAGACATGATCAGCGAAGACGCGAAGCATGAGCTCTTGACGCATTTACGCCGCAGCCACGGTCACGGCGAATCCCAGGCCGACGCGGCTCCGCGCAAGATCACCCTGCGCCGCAAATCGCAATCCGAGTTGAAGCTGGCGAGTCCGCAAGGGCGCGCGCGCACAGTCAACGTCGAGGTGCGCAGCAAGCGCACGTACGTCAAACGCGAGGTTCTCGAGGATCAGGCGCGCCATCAGCAGGAAGAGATCGACAAGCAGCGCGAGACCGAAGAGCAAGCCAAGGCAGCGCTCGAGCGAGTGGAGCGCGAACGCCTCGAAAAGGAACGCCTCGATCGCGAGCGCCTCGAGGAAGAAAGCCGGCGGCGCAGCGACGAAGAGAATCGCAAGCGCACGGCCGAGGAAGAGGCGCGCCGCATAGCCGAAATCCAGGCTCGCGAACTCGCCGAGCGGGAACGCAAGTCCGCTGTCGCGAAACCCGGCAAAGCTTCGCGCGAGCCGGTGGACGACAAAGCCACCCGCTATGGCCGTCAGGAGCTGCATATCGTCGGCGACGTCAGTTCGCGGCACAAGAAAAAGAAGTCGCGCGATGGGCGCCGCCGTTCAGTCGGCTCGGAGACCGATGCCAAGCATGCGTTTGAGATGCCCACCGCGCGAGTCGTTCGCGAAGTGGCTATCGGCGAGGCCATGACGGTCGGCGAGCTGGCGCAAAAAATGGCGGTCAAGGCCACCGAAGTCATCAAAGTCATGATGAATATGGGCGTGATGGCGACAATCAATCAAATGATCGAGCAGGACACCGCGGTGCTGGTGGTCGAGGAGATGGGCCACACGGCCGTGCTGCGCAAGGAAAATATCATCGAGGATGATTTGCAAGGCGAAGCGGATTCCTCCTTCGAGGTGCTGCCGCGTCCTCCGGTGGTCACCGTCATGGGACATGTCGATCACGGCAAGACCTCACTGCTCGACTACATCCGGCGCACCAAAGTGGCGGCGGGCGAGGCGGGCGGAATCACTCAGCACATCGGCGCCTATCACGTCGAGACGGCCAAAGGCATGGTGACCTTTCTCGATACCCCCGGCCACGCGGCATTTACATCGATGCGGGCGCGCGGCGCGCAGGTGACGGATATCGTGATCCTGGTGGTCGGCGCGGACGATGGCGTCATGCCGCAGACGGTGGAAGCCATCCAGCACGCGCAGGCTGCGAAGGTGCCGATCGTCGTGGCGCTCAATAAGATGGACAAGCCCGAAGCCGACGCTGAGAAGGTCAAGCAGGAACTCACCAAGTACGGCGTCATACCCGAAGAGTGGGGCGGCGAGAATATTTTTGTGCCGGTGTCAGCGCGAACGGGTCAAGGCGTCGATCAGCTGCTCGATAGCATATTGCTGCAGGCCGAAGTTCTGGAATTGAAAGCGCCGACCGCGGGTCTCGCCGCCGGCTACGTGATCGAGTCGAGCCTGGAGAAGGGCCGCGGCGCGGTGGCAACCGTATTGGTACTGCGCGGCACGCTCAAGCTCGGCGATCCCTTGCTGATCGGACAGGAATTCGGCCGGGTGCGCGCACTATTCGATGAGGCCGGACATCCCGTCGATGCCGCGGGTCCTTCCATTCCGGTAGTGGTGCTCGGACTGTCCGGCGCGCCGAATGCCGGAGATGAACTGCTGGTGGTCGAGAGCGAGCGCAAGGCGCGCGAAGTGGCCATGCACCGCCAGTCCAAGTCGCGCGACGTGAAGCTTGCGCAGAAAGCCACCAACATGCAGGACGTGTTTTCGACCATGGGCGAAAGCAAGGCCGACTTCGTGCAGCTGTTGGTCAAGGCCGATGTTCAAGGCAGCGCCGAAGCTTTGCGGGACGCCCTCAACGGCTTGTCCACCGCCGAGGTTGCCGTCAACATCGTTGCCAGCGGCGTCGGCGGTCTCACCGAGTCCGATGTGACCTTGGCGGCGGCCTCCAAGGCGCGGATCATCGCCTTCAATGTGCGCGGCGATGCGGCGGCGCGCGCCGCCATCAAGGAGCATGGCGTCGACGTTCGCTACTACAGCATCATCTATGAGGCCATCGATGACATCAAAGCCGTGCTTACCGGCATGTTGTCGCCGGAGGTCAAAGAAGCCATCGTTGGGCTTGCCGAGGTCCGCAGCGTATTTCGCTCGAGTAAATTCGGCACGGTGGCCGGGTGCATGGTGATCGACGGCTACGTGCGCCGCAACTTTCCGATCCGAGTGCTGCGCAACAACGTGGTGATCTTCGAAGGCGCGCTGGAATCTCTCAAGCGCTTCAAGGACGACGTCACCGAGGTGCGCGCTGGGACTGAGTGCGGCATCGGCGTCAAGAACTACAACGACGTTCAGGAAGGCGACCAGATCGAGTGTTATTCGCGGGTCGAAGTTGCTCGAACCCTTTAGGCGCGCAGTGCCTGACGATAATGGCCAAAGACAACCCGAGGGCTAGGCGACTAGGCGAGCAGATCCAGCGCGAGCTGACGGATCTGTTGCGGCGCGACGTCAAGGACGGGCGCATCGGCAATGTAACGATCACCGCCGTGAATGTCACGGGCGATCTGCGCACCGCGCGAGTTTACTACCTGGTGTTTGGCAAAGAGGGACCGGACCCGAAGGTGCAGCGCGGCTTGGAAAGCGCGGCCGGCTTCCTGCGCAACGCTCTATCGAAATCGCTGATGATCCGCTATACGCCGACGTTGACTTTCGAACTCGATACATCGATCGAACACGGCGTACGCCTGACGCAGCTGATCGATTCGGTCAATAAGTCCGCCGCGAGCGGCGCGCCCGCATCGAACCCCGGCGCCGGCGACGACCTCGATCACGTGATCGACGAGGGCTAGCTTCAGTGCCGGTCGACATCGATGGGATTCTTCTGCTCGATAAGCCCCTGGGCTTGAGTTCGGCCGGTGCGGTCGCGCGCGTCAAGCAGCTGTTCAACGCCCGCAAGGCCGGTCACACCGGATCGCTGGATCCGCTCGCATCGGGTCTCTTGCCCATTTGCCTCGGCGAGGCGACCAAGTTCGGTGCGCAGCTCTTGGATGCCGACAAAACCTACCGGGTGACCGTGCGTCTCGGCGAACGCACGCCGAGCGCCGACCGTGAATCGGCCGTGATTGAACGCCGGGAACTTGCGCTGTTCACGCTCGAGCAGCTGAAGGGCGCGCTCGCCGGCTTTCCCCGCCACTATCAACAAGTGCCGCCGATGCATTCGGCGCTCAAGCAAGACGGCAGGCCTCTGTACGAGTATGCGCGCGCCGGAATTACCCGTGAGCGGGCAGCGCGGGCCATTGTCATTCACGACATGCAATTGCTCGAATGGCAGCCGCCGGATCTTAAGTTCGATGTGCGCTGCACGAAAGGCGCGTACATCCGGGTTTTAGCCGAGGATCTGGCGCAGCAGTTGGGTACGGTAGGGCACTTAGCGGCCCTTCGCCGGCTGGGGGTCGCGCCCTTCGTTGATCCGCCGCAGTGGACCTTTGAGGCTCTGGAGGCCATGGGCATGGCGCAGCGCTACGAAACCCTGCTGCCGGTCGATGCCGCGCTCTGTGCCTGCCGCCGATTCGATCTACCCGACGGCGGGGTCAGCGCACTTCGCCAGGGGCAGACTCTGAATGTGCCCGTGGAACTCCCCGGAATGGTGCGTATCTATGCGAGCGGCTTGGGATTTCTGGGTTTGGGTGAAATTGAGCCGGCCGGCCGGCTCGTGCCGCTGCGACTTATTTCATCGGCCACGAATCGTGCTTGAGGGCAGGTGCCGCGACGCGTACAATGCGCGCCTTCTTAAAAGGTCTAAGTTATTGATTGAGGTTTGATTTCAATGCCACTTACTCGTGAAGAAAAGACGGGCGTCGTCGGTAAATTCCAGCGCAGCGCGCAAGACACCGGTTCCCCCGAAGTTCAGATTGCCTTGTTGTCCGAGCGCATCAATGGCTTGAGCCAGCATTTCACCACGCACAAAGCCGATCACGCATCGCGTCGCGGGCTGCTCAAGATGGTCAATCAGCGCCGCAAGCTGCTCGATTATTTGAAGAGCAAAACTCCCGACAAGTACACGCAATTGGTCGAACGCTTAGGGTTACGCCGCTGACAGGCGCCGCTGCAAGCGCATTCATGAGCGCCTGCGTCCTTCACTTCAGATTACGCAAAGGGGCTCTACGTGAGCGCTATCAAAAAAAGTTTTAAGTATGGAGATCACACGGTAACCATGGAGACGGGCGAACTTGCCCGGCAGGCCGATGGAGCCGTCCTCGTCACCATGAGCGAAACCGTCGTGCTCGTTACCGCGGTGGGCCTGAAGAAGCCGACGCCGGGCCGAGACTTCTTTCCTCTTACCGTCAATTACCAGGAGAAGACCTACGCCGCCGGACGCATCCCTGGCGGTTTCTTCAAGCGCGAAGGACGCCCCACCGAGAAAGAAACTCTCACCTCGCGTCTCATCGACCGGCCGATACGCCCGCTGTTTCCTGAAGGCTTCACCAATGACGTTCAAGTCGTCGCTTCGGTGATTTCCGTGAACGCCGAAGTAGATCCCGATATCGCATCGTTGATCGGCGCCTCGGCGGCGCTGGCGATCTCCGGCATGCCCTTCCTGGGGCCGATTGCCGCCGCCCGCGTAGGATTCCTCGATGGCAAGTACATCTTGAATCCCACGGCCACGCAGTTGACTCAATCGAAGCTGGACCTGGTGGTTGCCGGCACCGAAGAGGGCGTGCTGATGGTGGAATCGGAGGCCGACGGTCTGAATGAAGAAGTGATGCTGGGCGCCGTCATGTTCGGGCACGAACAGATGCAGGTGGCGATCAAGGCCATCAACGAACTTACGGCGGAAGCCGGCAAGCCGAAATGGCCGTGGGTCGCCCCTCAGCCGAACACCGAACTCAAGAACGCGGTCAGTGCGTTCGCCGAAAAAAATCTCGCAGCGGCCTATGCGCTGCCAGAGAAACAACAGCGTTACGCGAAGATCAAGGAAGTCAAAGCTGCGGTGGTGGAGGCTCTGACCAGCGGCGAGGCGGCGGGCGCCACGGCGCCGAAATTTACGGCCGATCAGGTCGGCGCCGAGTTCTTCAATCTTGAATACCGGATGGTGCGCGAGCGCATTCTGGAAGGACATCCTCGCATCGACGGCCGCGACACCAAGACCGTGCGCGGCATCAATATCCGCACCGGCGTGCTGGCGCGAACTCACGGGTCCGCGTTATTCACGCGCGGCGAGACTCAGGCCTTGGTGGTCACCACCTTGGGTACCGGGCGCGATGCGCAAATCATCGATGGGCTTACCGGCGAGCGCAAAGAGCCGTTCATGCTGCATTACAATTTCCCGCCCTTCAGCGTCGGCGAGACCGGCATGATGGGCTCGCCGAAACGCCGCGAAATCGGCCACGGCAATCTCGCCAAGCGCGGCGTGAAAGCGGTCATGCCGGGAGTAGATAAATTCCCCTACGTGATCCGCGTCGTTTCCGAAATCCTCGAATCGAATGGTTCCAGTTCCATGGCCTCGGTGTGCGGCACCAGTCTCGCGCTCATGGATGCCGGTGTGCCGATCAAGGCTCCCGTCGCCGGCGTGGCGATGGGGCTCGTCAAGGAAGGTTCGCGCTTCCAGGTTCTCACCGATATTTTGGGCGATGAGGATCATCTCGGCGATATGGATTTCAAGGTAGCCGGGACCAAAGACGGCATCACCGCGCTTCAAATGGACATCAAGATAACCAGCATCACCCGCGAAATCATGAAGGTGGCGCTGGATCAGGCGCGCGACGGCCGCTTGTACATCTTGGGCGAGATGAACAAAGTGCTCTCCAAGCCGCGCGAGAACATGTCCGAGTGGGCCCCCACCATCATCACCTTGAAGATCGATCCAGAGAAGATCCGCGATGTGATCGGCAAGGGGGGCGCCGTGATTCGGCAAATTACCGAAGAGACCGGCACCTCGATCGACATCGAAAACGACGGCACCGTCAAGATCGCCTCCGTGCAGGGTGCTGCCGGCCGCGAAGCGCAACGCCGCATCGAGTTGATCACCGCCGATGTCGAGGTGGGCCGGATCTACGAAGGCAAGGTCGCGCGCCTGATGGATTTCGGCGCTTTCGTGACCATTCTTCCCGGCCGCGATGGTCTCGTGCACATTTCGCAGATCTCCGAGGAGCGCGTTGAGCGCGTCGGCGACAAGCTCAAGGAGGGCGATGTGGTGCGCGTCAAAGTCCTCGAAGTGGATCGGCAGGGACGCGTGCGTTTATCCATGCGCAACGTGGACGCGGCCTAGAGCAAAGCCTCTAGCCACTCAAGCCGCCGGGCCAATCTCGAGATCAGCTGTCGCGTACCAGATTCGACGTCGCGCGTGGACGGGGCGGTTCGCCGCCCGCCATCGTCTTGGGCCGGTCCCGCAGCTGCGGCGCTTGCTGTTGGCTCATCAGCTGTTTGAGGCTTGATTCCAGGGTTGGGCTGACTTGGCTCTGCAGGCTGGTGCCATAGGAGCGAATCACAGCCACCATGAACTCCTGACTCAAGATGGGCTCGGCCATGTGTTCCTGCTCGGCGATGACCTGCAGCAGAATACTGCGCGAAATATCGGCATTGTTCTTCTTGTCCACGACGACGAAGTCTATCTTCTCGATCACCAATCGCCTGACATCAGCCAGAGTGATGTACCGACTTTCCACGGTGTCATAGAGGCGACGATTTGGATATTTTTTAATCACTCGCGGTTCGCTCATGGGGCTCCTCGCTCGTGTTGGCCGACGCGCCGCCGGAAGATGCCGGTTCGTGCCAGGCCACGCTTGACCAATGCTTTAGGTCCACAAGGAGCAAAGAATAGCGCAATGCAGCGCCAAGGCAAATGAGCATTTTTTTAGGTCGTTATCAGTCACTTAGACGCAAATTGAGACCTTTTGTGACATTCTCGATAGCCCACGCCCGTATTGCCCATTCCCATGCCTCGGCAACGCTGGCCGACTGTAATGAGTCCGGCGGCGCCAAACCGAGCAGTGAAAAGACCGATAAGAGCTGCGGAAGCGGCGATTGCAGGCTCAATCGCACCGTGCGCTTCGACTTGGCGAGCTTGCTGCCGTCAGGTTCGATGAGCACCGGCACGTGCGCGTAGCTCGGATGGGCGATGCCCAACATCCGCTGCAGGACCATTTGACGAGGGGTGTTATCAAGCAAATCGGCGCCGCGCACGATGTGCGTGACGCCTTGCGCGGCGTCATCGACCACCACGGCGAGTACATAGGCGATGATTTGATCGCGCCGCTTGAGAATGATGTCGCCGACCGCCGCGGATACGTCCTGGCGGTAACTGCCCTGGATACGATCGGAAAACGCGACGTGTCCCGGTGCGATTCGCAGCCGAGTCGCGCTCGGTATTCCCGCAGGCACTATCCGACCGCGGCAGGTGCCGGGGTAGCGCGACTCGTCTTCCAATTGCAGGCGGCTGCAGGAGCACTCGAATGTCAGTTCGCGGGCGCCCAAGCCGCGCAGCGCTTCGTGGTATCGCTCGAGCCGGTCATATTGGCGGCAAACATCGCCGTCCCACTCGAAACCGAACAGCTCCAGGGTGCGCAGGATGCCCGCTGCCGAGCCTTTGACCTCTCTCGGCCGATCGAGGTCTTCGATTCGCACGATCCAGCGCCCGCCATTCGAGCGGGCGTCGAGATAGGAGGCCGCCGCCGTAAAGAGCGAGCCTAGGTGCAACTCGCCTGAAGGGGTCGGTGCGAACCGGCCCACATAGGCTGGGAGACGCGCTCCTAGGGTGCTGCTATCGGTACCGGTCGTCGCGGTCGCCGTACTGCTTTTCCCGGCGCTCGCGCCGCTCCTGAGCCTCGACGGATAGGGTAGCGACGGGCCGCGCCTCCAAGCGCTTGATGCCGATTTCCTCGCCAGTTTCCAAGCAATAGCCGTACGAGCCGTCCTCGATGCGCTTCAGCGCCTCGTCGATTTTGCGGATCAACTTGCGCTCGCGGTCCCGGGTTCGAAGCTCGAGACTGAATTCTTCTTCTTGAGTAGCTCGGTCGTTCGGATCGGGGAAGTTAGCGGCTTCATCCTTCATGTGCAGCACGGTGCGGTCGACCTCGACCATGAGATCGCGCTTCCAGTTCTGCAGGATCCGAGCGAAGTGCTCGAGCTGCTCCTTGTTCATGTACTGCTCGCCGCGGCGCGCGATGTACGGCTTTACATTGCGCGGCCCCGCCAACAAGCTGGCGGATGCCGTGGGATCGCCGTCGCCATCCTCCTCGTTCTGCAGCAGGCGAGGCATCAGCAGCGGTCGAGGATCGAATTTGATCGGTGCAATCCTTTCGGCGCTGCTTCTCGCCGCAGCCGCAGCCGGAGCCGCCGCCGGAGCTGCGGCCGCAGGAGCGGGCTTCGGCTTTGCGACCGCAGGCTTTGGCGCGTGTGCTTTGGGCGCCGGTTTGGGTACGGGTTTGTTAGGTTTCACTGTTACCTTCGATGTGGCGATGGGCTTCGCTTTCGCTGGCGGCCGTGCCGCCTTTTTAGGAGCGGCTGCTTTATGAGTCGCTTTTTTGGGTGTCGCCTTACCTGGCCGCTTAGCCGCTTTATTTGGTTTCTTCGAGGGCATTTGACTTTTCCGCCTCCTAACGAAAGAGCGCGCGATTATACCGACGCATTGGGGTCTGTACAGACCATGCGCACAACATATTTGTCGATTCTAAGCCCCTGATTGAAAAGCAAAACCAGCGGAGCAGGGCCGCGGACGATTCTAAGGTAGGGCAATAGTGCCGGCGCCGGCCCACCCGGCAGCGCGGTGTTCCGCCGCTACGCTGGTGTAAATGCCCCCGCGCACGTTGAATTTGGCCAAAAGGCGCATGAAACGGGGCGCCGTAGCCGCAACGAGATCGGCCAATATTTCGTTGGTGACGCTCTCATGGAATGCGCCGCGGCTGCGAAACGACCAAATGTAGAGTTTTAGAGACTTCAGCTCTACGCATCGCTCGTTCGGTACGTACTCGAGCTCCAGGGTGGCAAAGTCGGGTTGTCCGGTTTTCGGGCATAGACAGCTAAATTCCGGAATCGTCATGCGTATGGTGTAGTCCCGCTCAGGCGCCGGATTTGCAAAAGTTTCTAGATGAGCGTGCGGATCGGTCATGGGGGTTCACGAATGTGATGATTACTTTACACTAGCCTCCAAATAGTGGGCACGCCGGCGGAATTCAAGGTCACTCAGTAATGCGCTTAACGAAACTCAAGATTGCCGGTTTCAAGTCATTCGTCGATCCGACGACTGTCACTTTCCCGAGCAGTTTGACCGGGGTAGTCGGGCCCAATGGATGCGGAAAGTCGAACATCATCGACGCGGTCCGCTGGGTAATGGGGGAAATCTCCGCCAAACATCTGCGCGGCGAATCGATGGCGGATGTGATCTTCAATGGCTCCTCGTCCCGTAAGCCTCTGGGAGCCGCGTCGGTGGAATTGATCTTCGATAATTCCGACGGCAAGATCGGCGGCCCTTACGCGAATTACAACGAGGTTGCTCTGCGACGCGCGGTGAGCCGCGACGGCACTTCAGACTATTTCATCAACGGCCTCAAGGTGCGGCGAAAAGACATCACGCAGCTATTTCTCGGCACAGGTTTGGGCACACGCAGCTATGCCATTATCGAACAAGGCATGATCTCGCGCGTGATCGAAGCGCGGCCGGACGATTTGCGGGCATTTCTGGAGGAGGCCGCGGGTATCTCGCGTTACAAAGAGCGGCGCCGCGAAACCGAAAGCCGAATCGGCCATACCCGAGAGAATCTGGATCGGCTGAACGATTTGCGGGATGAAGTAGAGAAGCAAATTCGCCACCTGCAGCGCCAAGCGGCCACCGCCAGGCGATATCAGACGCTCAAAGAGGAAGAGCGCAAGCTGCACGCCGAATTGCTGGCTCTGCGGCTGCAGAGTTTGGATTTGGAAGCGGCGGTCCGGGATGCGGCGACTGCGAGCTGCGAGACCGCGATGCAGGCAGTGCTCGCGGACTTGCGCGAGACCGAAGCGCAGATTGAGCGCATACGCTCAGATCAAACCTCCAAGTCTGATGCCTTGGGGGCGGTACAGGCTCGCTACTACGAAGCAGGCGCCGAGGTCACGCGAATCGAGCAGAGCATCCAGTACACGCGCGAGCTGCGCCAGCGCCAGCGCTCCGATCTGGAACAGATCGAATCTCAAGCAGCCGAATTGACCGCGGTGATACAACGCGATCGCGCCCAGCTCGAGGCCTTGGCGCAGGAGCTCTCGACCATGGTGCCCGGCTTGGACGCCGCGCACGCTCGAGAGGCGGACGCATCGCAGACGCTCGAAGGTTGCGAGCATGCGCTCGCGGCGTGGCAGCTGTCCTGGGACGCCCATTCGCAGGCGGTGTCACAGGGTCAACGCGAGACTCAAGTGGAACGCGCGCGCATCGAGCAATTGGAAAGTCAGCAGCGGCGGCTGCTGCAGCAGCGGGAACGCCAAGAGGCGGAACATTCCAGCTTCGCGCAATTGCAGCCGCCGGCGGCCTTGGAGTCGCTCAGCGAGCGCGCGGAGCTGACGCGCCGGGCGGGGGAAAAAGCAACGCTGGAATTGCAGGAACTTCTCGCCGAGCTGTCCGTGACGCGCGACCGGGAACGAGAGCAGAGCCAAGCGCTCAATGCGCTGCGTGCGCGCCTGCAGCAGGCGCAGGGCGAGCAGGTTTCGACCGAAGCGCTGCAGCAGGCAGCGCTGGGAAAAGCGGCCGGCACAGTGACGCAGTGGCTGAAGTCGCAGTCCCTCGATGGACAGCCCCGCGTAGGACAGCAGCTGCGGGTCGACAAGGGTTGGGACCGTGCAGTCGAGACCGTGCTGGGATCCTACCTGGAGGCCGTCTGTGTCGATGGCTTGGAGAGCATTACCGAGCTTCTCGGAAGCTTCGAGGGGGGACATCTGGCCGTCGTGAGCACCGCGGAAGGCGCTCATGGTGCGCGCAATGCCGCCTCGCTCCAGGCTAAAGTTCAGGGTGCGACGCTGCTCGGGTCGGTGCTCTCGTCGGTGTATACCGCGGAGACACTGGCTGACGCGCTTCAGCTGCGGCGCCAACTTGCCGCGGGCGAATCGGTGGTCACGCGCAACGGCATTTGGCTGGGCAGCGATTGGCTTCGCGTCTCGCGCGATGCGGATCCGCACACCGGTGTGATCGAGCGCGAAGAGAGCCTGCGGCAGATTCGCTTCAAGTTGAGCACGCTCGAGGCCGAAGTCAAGGATCTCGAGCGCAGCCTCGAATTGACTCGTCAGCGTGCCCTCGAGCACGAGGATCGACGCGAGCACTTGCAAACCAATCTGAACAGGCTGCATCGCGAGCATGTCGACCGCAGCGCCGAGTTCAGCTCCGCCGAAGCGCGCACGGCCGATGCCGCCAGGCGTCTGGAACAGCTCGAGAGCGAACTGGCCGATGTGCGAACTGAACTTGCCCGCAGCGAAACCGCGCTCAGGGAAGCGCGCGGGCGGATGGAGACCGCCATTGACGGACTCGCGGCGCTCGAGCCGCAGCGCATCGATCTGGAGCTCGAGCGCGAGCGCATGCGCGCGGAATTGGGCGAGGCGCGGGCGGCCGCGGCAACGGCGCAGCAGCACGCGCGAGAATTGGCGCTGCAAGTGGAGTCGCGGCGCTCCTCGCACTCATCGCTGATCACGACGCTGTCGCGTGTGGACAAGCAGCTGCAAGACTTGGAGTCGCGCCGGCTCGAGTTCGCGGCCCAGTTGGCGGACGGCGAGGCGCCGCTCGCGGCGGCGCAGGCGGACCTCGAGCGTGAATTGCAGCGCCGCGCGGAAATTGACGGTCAATTGCAGGCCGCCAGGATTGCCTGCGACGAGTTGGACGCTGTTTTGCGCGACCGCGATGCCGCACGCATCGCCGTCGAGCAGCGAGTCGAAGCCGCACGCTCCAGTCTGGACGAAGCGCGCTTGGCGGCGCAGCAAGTACGAGTGCGGCGCGAGGGCATTGCCGAGCAGCTGGCCGGCACGAATTTCGAATTTACCGTCCTGATCGCGCAAATCGCCCAGGATGCGACGGTGGAGATCTGGGAATCGCAGCTGGAGGACACCAAGGGGAAAATCGAGCGCTTGGGCCAGGTAAATCTTGCGGCGATCGGCGAATTCAAGGAACAATCGGAGCGCAAGGAATATCTGGACCGGCAATGCAAGGACTTGACCGACGCGTTGGAAACGCTCGAATCGGCCATGCGCAAAATCGACCGGGAGACCCGCACGCGTTTTCAGGATACCTTCGATCGGGTAAACGCCGGTCTGAAGGAAAAGTTTCCGCGCCTGTTCGGCGGCGGCCATGCTTACCTGGAGCTTACCGGCGAGGAGTCCGAGGTGGCTGGGGTATCGGTCATGGCGCGCCCGCCCGGCAAGCGCAACAGCACCATCAGTCAGCTATCGGGAGGCGAAAAGGCGCTCACGGCAGTGGCCTTGGTATTCGCCATTTTTGATTTGAACCCCGCCCCGTTTTGTCTGTTGGACGAGGTCGACGCGCCGCTCGATGAAAACAATGTCGGCCGCTTCTGCGACATCGTTCGCGACATGTCGCGCAGTGTGCAGTTCATATTCATCACTCATAACAAAAGCACCATGGAGATGGCGTCTCAGCTAGTCGGCGTCACCATGAACGAGCCCGGCGTCTCGCGCCTGGTGTCCGTTGATGTGGATGAGGCCGTGCGCATGGCGGCGATGTAACTCGAGGACAGGCTCTCAAGTCAAATGGCCGCCGAGCTTCGCTGGATATTACTAGGACTAAGTCTGCTGCTGCTCGGCGGCATTTGGTGGTGGGGCGCGCGCCGGTCCGCCCAGGCGCCTGGAAACCCGGAGCTGCGCGAACTGACGCCCAGCAGCGAACCTCAACGCCATGACCCGGTCGTCGATAATCTTGATTCGGAGCGCGCACCGGCGCTCGAACCCAAAACACATGAGTGGGGTGTACCGCCGCTCGAACCCTTGAGCATCCGAACCGGCGATTACGATCGCGTACCGGTTCTTGACGGTCCCATGATGGTCAATGGCGATGCAGCGCCCAGCCTGATGAGCCGTGCACCGCAGGCAACTGCACCGCAGGCAACTGCACCGCAGGCAACTGCACCGCAGGCAACTACACCGCAGATAATGGCGGCCCCTTCCGGTCGCGTGCCGACACTCTCGCCCGAACCCATCGATCGAAGCGCGGTCGCCCCGGCGCACGCGCCCAATTCCAGCCAGCAGCAGCGGATCATAACCGTTCGTGTGTGCGCCGCCGGGGAGGAGCGTTGGCCCGGTGCAACATTGCTGGCGGCCCTCGAGTCGCACGGGCTTGCCTACGGGCGTTATCAGGTATTTCACCGCCGCCACGTCGACGGGCGCAGTTTGTTCTGCGTCGCGAGTCTCGTCGAACCCGGGACTTTCGATCTTACGCAGATGGCGAACGAAGAATTTCGGGGAATCACGCTCTTTGCAGTGTTGCCCGGACCTGTCGATCCGATTCTGACCACCGATCAATTGCTCGCGGCCGCGCGCGGTCTGGCACAGGAGTTGGCCGGCATGGTCCAGGATGCAAAGGGTATGCCGCTTTCACCGCAGCGTGCAGCGGCGCTGCGCGAGGATGTGGCGCGATTCCAAGCCTCGCTGCCCCAGGCGTAGGCTCGAAGCTCCCTTTGTGTGCTCAGACGACAGCGGCGGAACCGAAGAAGGCGGCAGCCCGCGCCGCCGAACTCCGCGAGCTGCTGGATCGCTACAACTACCGTTATCACGCGCTGGACGATCCTGAAGTACCCGACGCAGAATACGATCGACTCATGCTCGAGCTGCGCGCGCTCGAGGCGCAATACCCGCAATTGCTGATTCCCGATTCGCCTACGCAGCGTGTGGGGGCAGCGCCTATTTGCGCCTTCGGGACAGTCAAGCATAGCGTTGCCATGCTGTCCTTGGATAATGCCTTCGCCGAGGACGACGTGCGGGATTTCGATCGCCGGATTCATGAGCGGCTCGGGGACGCCAAACCCATCCGCTATTCGGCCGAGCCGAAATTGGATGGCTTGGCAATCAGCGCGCGCTATGAAAATGGCATTTTCGTTCAAGGCGCGACGCGCGGCGACGGCGAGACCGGTGAGGACATCACTCAAAACCTAAGGACCATCAAAGCGCTGCCGCTCAAAGTGCGCTCCTCCAAGCCGCCGCGTGTGCTCGAGGTTCGCGGCGAAGTATTCATGCCGCTCGCCGGCTTTAGACGTTTCAATGAGGAGGCCGCGGCGAGCGGCGACAAGAGCTTCGTCAATCCGCGAAATGCGGCAGCCGGCAGTCTGCGCCAACTCGATCCGCGGATGACCGCGGCGCGGCCGCTCGACCTATTCATCTACGGCGTCGGAGCAGTCGAGGGCGAAAAGCTTCCGCCGTATCACAGCGAGACGCTGCAGGAATTGCGGCGCTTGGGATTCAAAATCTGTCCTCAATCGCGAGTGGTCGAATCCATCGAAGGCTGTCTCGCCTATTATCGGGAGATGGGAGCGGTGCGCTCGCAGCTGCCGTATCAAATCGACGGCGTGGTGTACAAGGTCGATGACGTCAATCTGCAGCGGCAACTAGGATTCGTCTCGCGAGCGCCGCGCTGGGCCGTCGCACATAAATTTCCCGCCGAGGAGGCTTTGACGGTGGTCCGCGGCATCGAGTTTCAAGTCGGCCGCACCGGCGCGCTGACCCCGGTTGCGCGGCTGGTACCGGCCTTTGTCGGCGGGGTCACGGTGAGCAATGCCACGCTGCATAACATGGACGAATTGGTTCGCAAGGATGTGCGCGTCGGCGATACGGTGGTCATCCGCCGCGCCGGCGATGTGATCCCGGAAGTCGCGCGCATCCTGCCGGAGCGCAGGGTTGCCGGTGCCATGCTCGTGATGCTTCCCGCGGTATGTCCGGTCTGTGCATCGCCGGTGGTCCGCGAGGCGGACCAGGCGGTCGCGCGCTGCAGCGGCGGACGTCGATGCGCGGCGCAGCGCAAAGGCGAAATCATTCATTTCGCCTCGCGCCGCGCCATGGACATTCAGGGACTCGGCGATAAGCTGGTCGATCAGCTGGTCGATCGCGATTGGACGAAAACGCCCGCGGATCTTTTTTCGCTGCAGGCGGCGGAGCTCGAGACGCTGGAGCGCATGGGCGAGAAGTCCGCGCGCAAACTGCAATCGGCCATAGAAGCCGCCAAGCGCACGACGTTGCAGCGCTTTCTTTACGCACTTGGCATACGCGATGTGGGCGAGGCGACCGCTCAAGCTCTGGCACAGCACTTTCCAAAGCTGGAGCAGCTGCGTGCCGCGAGCGAGGAGGAGATTCAACAAGTACCCGACGTGGGGCCCGTCGTCGCCAAGCAAGTCGCGGCTTATTTTCGCGATGCGAGCAATGCCGCGGTGGTCGATCGCTTGCTGGCGGCGGGAATCAGTTGGCCCAAACCCGCACCTTCGGCGTCCACGGGCGCACGGCTGGACAAGAGCTTCGTGTTGACCGGCACGCTCGAGTCGCTGACCCGTGATGCGGCCACCGAAGCTATTTTGCAACGCGGCGGGAAAGTTGTGGGCAGCGTCTCGAAAAAGACCGATTACGTGGTAGCGGGCGCGGAGGCGGGGTCCAAGCTGAAGAAAGCCGAGCAGCTCGGCATTCCGGTTCTCGACGAGGCAGCGTTCCTGAAGCTTCTTAAAAAGGCGGATCCGCGCTGAACACGGCTTGGCCAGCCAGTCTCAATCGAGACAGGCTGGCCTCGCCTCTATCACAGCGATTTTTACAGGGATTTTTCTATCTTGGCGTTCTTCTTCAAGGTTTCGACGTAGGCCTGCAGTTTTTTCTGTATCACGCCGTTCATGACTTGCTGCTTGACCTGTTCAAACGCCGGCGATGCGACTTCGCGAGTGTCGATGAGCTTGATCACGTGCCATCCGAACTGAGTTTGCACCGGCTCCGACGTCATCTCGCCTTTCTTCAGGTTTTTCACCGCCTCGGCGAAGGGCTTGGCCATCCGCGCCGGGGTAAACCAACCCAGATCGCCGCCATTGGCTTTGGAGGGGTCGGTGGATTCGGCCTTGGCAACATCTTCGAACTTCGCGCCGCCCTTGATCTTCTTGATGATCACGAGGGCTTGATCCTTGCTTGGAACCAAGATGTGTTCGGCGTGGTATTCGGTCTTGTCCATGGCGGCAATGTCGCTGTCGTATTCGGCGTGCAATTCCGGATCGGTCGGCTCCTTGCCCTTGAGGAATTTCTGCGACTCGGCGTCCGCCAGCACGCGCATGCGCAGCACATCCAGGCGCGCCAGCACATCCGGGTCCTTGTCCTGACCATCCTTCACCGCCTGGGTGGCCAGCAACTGCATGCTGATCATCTCATCGAGAACCTGATTTCTCTGCTCGGTGGTAAGTTCCGTGGTTGGCCGGCCCTGAAGCAAGCTCTTCAGGTAGATCTCATACTCAGTTCGCGGAATGGGTGTGCCGTCAATCGTTGCGACCGGCGCAGCCGCCGGCGCGGCCGCTGCGGGAGCCGCCGTGGGCGCCGCCGGTTGTTGGCCTTTTCCGCAGGCCGTCATCAGTACGGCAAGCGCTGTCACGATGGACAGACGAGTCCATGCGGTGCTCGAAAAATGGGTCATTTTTATCCTCTACGCAAAAAAAAAGCGACTATGGCCAATTGTGGCCGGCGCGCCCGGGGGCGGCAGTTTAGCCTTAACGATGGATTCTCACCAATGTTTGATGGGATCTACGCGCCTCGCATAAGAATGCTGCGCCGCAGTATCAAACGCAGAAGCGCCCGGCGGTTCAGTCGGGGCAAAGCGCCTCGATCGCGAGCGCGTGAATACCGCTTTTCATAAGATCATCGACGGCGCCGTATATCAACCGATGCCGCGCGACACTCGGCATGCCGCGAAATACCTCTGACACGACGGTTACGCGAAAGTGACTCTGGCCTCCTTGGGCGGCGCCGGCATGTCCTTCATGCAACTGGCTTTCGTCCTGGATGACGAGCCGCACCGGCGCAAACCGGCTCTCCAGCCGTTCCCGCAAGAGTTGCGCGCGATTGCCAGCTGCCCGAATCATGGTCGAGGCTGCGACGCGGGTACGGCTGCCTGCTTGGCTTTGCCGCTGAGCCAAAAGACTTGTGGGATCATGAAGAGCATTGTCGCGGCCGTTATTCCATACACCTTGAAATGGACCCAGGTGCGTTCGGCAAAGTGAGTAGCGATGTAGATGTTGACGGCCGCCAAGGCTGCAAACCACGCCACCCAGAGCGAATTGATCAACAGCCAGCTGCGCGATGAAACGTTCAGCGGCTCTTCGAAGACGCCCTCCAGCATGCGTCGTACCAGCGGCTGTTTGCCGATCACCATGCTGCCGAGAAATGCCGCTGCCGTCAGCCCCAGCAGCACCGTCGGTTTCCAGTGGATGAAACGCACGTCGTGAAGCAGCAGGGTGGCGGCCCCGAGTGTCACAACCACCACGGTGGTGATGACGTGCATCATCTTGAACTTGCCGGTGCGGACGCGATGGATCACCAGCACCAGCGCGCAGGCGATCATCAACGCCGCCGTTGCCCAATAGATATCCAGCAGCTCGAACGCAACCAGAAATACGATCAGCGGCGAAAACTCGAGGAGTTGGTTCATCCGCGTATCATAGCCCACGAGATGAGCATCTATCTGCAACTCCATCCGGTCTCCCCGCAGCGGCGCTATGTGCGCCAGGCTGTTGCAGCGCTGCGCGCCGGAGGTGTGATCGTCTACCCGACAGATTCCTGCTACGCGCTCGGCTGTCACATCGGCGACAAGGCAGCGCTCGAACGGATTCGCGACATTCGCCAAACCGACCGCAATCATCACTTCACTTTGGTGTGCAGGGATCTCGCGGACGTGGGGAAGTACGCGCTCGTTGATAATTGGCAGTACCGGCTGCTGCGCGCTCACACGCCGGGCCCCTACACATTTCTGCTCAAGGCCTCGCGCGATACGCCGCGTCGCTTGAAGCACGAACGGCGCGGTACTATCGGTCTGCGCGTGCCAGATCATCCGGTCACCGCGTTGCTGCTCTCCGAACTCGGAGAGCCGGTGATGAGCTCAACGCTGTTGTTGCCCGGGGAGGCTCTGCCGCGCACCGATGCCAAGGATATCTATGACAAGCTCGAGCACAGCGTCGATTTGGTTTTGGACGGCGGCAATTGCGGCTTGACTCCTACGTCGGTGATCGACTTATCGGGGGACCGCGCCATCGTGGTCCGAGCCGGCCGCGGCGACCTGCGCCCCTTTGCGTCGGCGACGCCCGTATAATGATCCGCGATGCGGCGCAAGTGAGCTCGAAATTTGTTTCATAAATGAGTGCAATCATTGGATTTTAATCGATTTTTTAATGGGTTTTTTCAGAATGTTTCAATCTACGCCATCCCGGTTTTATTCGCCATCACTCTGCATGAAGTTGCACACGGCTGGATGGCCAGATACCTCGGTGACCGTACCGCCGAGATGCTCGGTCGTCTGAGCTTGAATCCGCTTCGCCATATCGATCCGCTGGGTACGGTGCTCGTTCCAGGTGTGTTGCTGGCCCTTGGTTTCCCGCTATTCGGCTGGGCGAGGCCGGTGCCGGTGGCCACCAGCGTGCTGCGCCGGCCGCGGCGCGCCTTAGCTCTGGTGGCGCTGGCCGGACCCGCCGCGAATATCGTCATGGCGCTTCTGTGGTGCGCGGTGCTGGGCGCCGTGATCCGTATCGGCGGCAGCGCTACTTTGAAACACTGGATCGTGGCCATGTCCCAGGCCGGAATCTTGTGCAATGTGGTTCTGGCCATTTTCAATATGCTGCCGATTCCGCCGCTCGACGGCGGCCGGGTTCTCGCCGAGGTTCTTCCGCCGCGAATGGGCGCGGGACTTGCAAAGATCGAGCCCGTGGGCATCTTCATCGTGCTTGGATTATCCATGCTGCATTTGTTTGGCTGGCTCTTCGATCCCACGTATCGGGCCGTCGGTCAGGTCATCAACGCCTTGTGGGTCGGACCCTCGGCATGAGCGGACCGATTCAGAATCGACGTGTGCTGTCCGGCATGCGGCCCACCGGACAACTGCACTTGGGCAACTTTCATGGGGCTCTGAAGAATTGGATCGAACTGCAATATCAGTATGAGTGCTATTTTTTCGTCGCGGATTGGCATGCGTTGACCACCGGCTACGAGGACACTTCCGGGTTGGAGGAAAATACCTGGAGCATGGTGATCGACTGGCTTGCCGCGGGCCTCAACCCCGGAGTTGCCACGCTGTTCATCCAATCCAAAGTTCCCGAACACGCAGAACTGCACTTGCTGCTGTCGATGATTACACCGCTTGGCTGGCTCGAACGCGTGCCCTCCTACAAGGATCAACAAGCGCAACTGACGGATAAAGACTTGAGCACTTATGGATTTCTCGGCTACCCATTACTGCAGAGCGCGGACATTCTGTTGTATCGATCCCAGTTCGTGCCGGTCGGCGAAGATCAGGTGGCGCATGTGGAAATCACCCGCGAAGTCGCGCGGCGTTTCAACCACATCTACGGACGCGAACCCGAATTCGAGCAAAAGGTGGAGAAAGCCATCAAGAGCTTGGGCTCACGCAATTCCGCCATGTACCGCAGTCTGCGCAAAGAGTTCCAAGAGAAGGGCCACGCGGATGCGCTGGCAAAGGCGCGCGCCTTGGTGGAGGCGAATGCCCGCCTGACCGTAGCCGATCGCGATCGTTTATTGGGATTTCTCGAAGGTGCTGGGATCGCGATCTTGCCCGAACCGGAGGCTTTGCTGACAGCCACACCCAAAGTCCCCGGTCTGGACGGGCGCAAAATGTCCAAGTCCTATGGCAACACCATTGGTTTGCGCGAGGACACGGATTCCATCGTCAAGAAGCTCAAGGCCATGCAAACCGATCCCGCGCGGGTTCGGCGCTCTGACCCCGGTGATCCAGACAAATGCCCGGTGTGGGATCTGCACAAAATTTATTCGACGCCCGAGACTCAAGCCTGGGTGCAGCAAGGTTGCCGCACTGCAGGAATCGGCTGCTTGGAGTGCAAGGCGCCGCTGATCGAAAAGATCGTCGAAGAAGTATCCGGCATCGCAAAGCGTGCTCAGGAGTTCGAAGAGAATCCGGACCTGGTACGCGGTATCATCGCCGAAGGGTGCGAGCGGGCGCGGGCGGTGGCCCGCGACACGCTGGACGCGGTCAGGCAGGCCATGGCAATGAATTATCGTTGAGCTATTGATGAAACCGGAACTGACGCTGGTCCAAAAAGCCGCGCCGCCGACCGCGGTTGGCGCACCTGCGCCGGCGCAAGGTGAAATGCCATTTGCCGTGGTGGAGGGACAGCCCATTTCCGAGATGCCGAGAGATCTATACATTCCGCCGCAGGCGCTCGAGGTATTCCTCGAGGCTTTCGAAGGACCTCTCGACATGCTGCTGTATCTGATACGGCGGCAGAATCTCGATATTCTCGATATTCCCATCGCCGAGATTACGCGCCAATACATGCGCTACATCGAACTGATGCAGGTGCTGCAGCTCGAACTGGCCGGCGAATACCTGCTGATGGCGGCAACGCTCGCCGAAGTCAAATCGCGCATGCTGTTGCCGCGCGTCGGCTCGGATGATGCTGCGGATGAGGCGGATCCCCGCGCCGAGCTGGTGCGTCGCCTACAGGAGTACGAACGCTTCAAACGCGCCGCCGAAGGCATCGATCGCATGCCGCGCCTGGATCGCGACGCCTGGGTGGCGTCAGCCGACTTGGTCGACCGAAAAATAGTGCGCATTCCCCCGCAGGTGACGCTGCAGGAGATGCTGATCGCTTTCCAGGATGTGCTGGCGCGCAGCGATATGTTCGCTCACCACCACGTGCAGCGCGAGCCGTTGTCGGTGCGCCAGAGAATGACCGATATTCTGGCGTCGCTGAGCGGCAACGCGTTCGTGGATTTTGTGCGGTTATTCGCGGCGGACGAGGGCCGCCGGGGGGTCACCGTGACTTTCGTGGCCATACTGGAACTATTGCGCGAAGGACTGATCGAATTGGTCCAATCGGAAGCCTATGCCCCATTGCACGTGCGCCTCGGCAATCCCGCCCGGCACCTGAAACTCGTCGCCGACGACGGCGCCGCCAACGATGACTCGTCGAGAACCCAATGAACGATCAATATGTGAAGAATGTGATTGAAGCCGCCCTGCTCGCCGCGGGCCGTCCGCTGACGATGGATGAGCTGGTGAGCGTGTTCGATGAGCGGGACGGCTCGAACGCCGGCGAGGTCGAAAACGCGATTGCCGCCTTGCGGGCGGACTATGAAACCCGCGGTTTGGAATTGCTCGAAGTCGCCAGCGGCTATCGAATTCAAATCAAAGCGGCTGTGGCGCAGCCTGTGGCGCGGCTTTGGCAGGAGCGGCCGGCCAAGTATTCGCGCGCTTTTCTCGAAACATTGGCGTTGGTGGCCTATCGGCAGCCGATCACGCGCGGAGAAATCGAGCAAATTCGCGGCGTCGCCGTCAATCCGCACATCATCAAGACCCTGCATGAGCGCAACTGGATTCGAGTCGTAGGCCACCGCGACGTACCCGGCAAGCCGGAATTGCTGGGCACGACGCGGGAATTCCTCGATTATTTCAGCTTGAAGAAGCTCGACGATTTACCGACGCTGGCTCAACTCAAGGAACTCGAGGACTTGCGTGTGCAGCTGACGCTGCCGGGCGCAGAGCCGCAAGTGTTGATGGAGCCGGAGGCGCAGATCTCCGATGCGGCCGAGCTCGAGGCGCCAGCGGAGGACGACGAAGAGCCGGCTGTGCAAAGCGCCGCGCCTCATGCGCAAGGTCTGGTCGCGAGCGGTGCGCAAGACGACACCCATTGATGCGAGCGCGCCCGCCACGCAAGTCGGCGCCGCCGAGGAAAGAACAGCCAGCCAGTGAGCGCGTGCAAAAGCTGCTGTCCGCGGCGGGCATCGGATCGCGCCGCGAAGTCGAGCGCTGGATTCGCGAAAGCCGGCTGAAGGTCAATGGCGAGGTGCCGGCGCTCGGCGCAAAACTCACGCCCAGGGACCGCATCACGCTCGATGGCCGGCCAGTGAGATTGCATACCCCGGCGGTGAAGGAGTTGCGGGTACTGCTATTTCATCGTTCGCCGGGCGAAAGTCTGGACCTGAAGGCCGCGACCTCGCGCGCGGCCGAGCATCTTAAGTTGCCTCGATCATCCGGCCGCTGGCTCGCCATCCAACCCATGCCTCCCGTTGATGGGGGGTTGGAGATTCTCACCGACGATGGCTCGTGGGCGCATCGCGTATCGCGGGGGGTGCATGCCCTCACGATTGACTATGTGCTGAGGATGCGCGGTCCGCTCAAGGAAGATCTGGTGGAAGAGTTTCGCGCCGCGACCGATTGCGAGGGGGAGCCGATGAGCATTCTCAAAGCCGAGGCGAAATATGGCGAAGGCTTCAATCATTGGCTGTCAGTCACCGTGCGCGCCACGCGTTCGGCGCAGGTGCGGCACTGGTGGGCGGCGCGCGGCATCATCGTGAGCCGGCTGATGCGCGTGCGCTTCGGACCCGTGCATCTTTCGCGTGAACTGCCGCGCGGACATTCCAGAGCCATGCTGGCGAGCGAACGCAACGCGCTGATCAATGAAATCGCCGCTGCCCGGAGCGCTCAGCTGACGCCCGACGCCGCTTGAGATCGCAGCGGTTCGCGCCTGCGCAGACTATTTCGCGGCCGGCTTGGACGCGTCCAGCAAATCGCTCAAGTACTGCTGCCAGACGGCAGCCCAGGTGTGGGTGCCATGGCCATGAGTCTGATCCGAAGCGGGCAGCAGGATGAAACGCCCACCCTTGACCCGTTTGATTTCTCGCTCCGCAATGCCGAGTTCCGGCGGGTTGATGAAATCATCTCCGGAGTTGATCTGCAGCAGCGGTGCCTTGATTTTCTCCAATTCAGGCGAGGGATCGTAATCGCGCGAGGCGTCGACCTGGTACAGCAAATCGTTCGCGTCCAAGTCGTCGATTTCGCGCGGCATGTATTTTTGCAAGAACTCATCCGCGGCATCTCTGGTCGGCAACGAGAGCTGCATTTGGATGGGCGCGCTGCCGGCGATCAGAAGCATGCCGGCGGCGGTGCGCAACGCACCCATGGGTTCCGAGGTGTATTCGCCATTCATCCACTGCGGATCGTTGCGAATCGCGTCCATGACCAGGTCGCGCCATAAACGATTGCGTCCGGCGATTTGCACGGGCAGGCAGGCGAGCGGCATCAGCGCGTCCATGAAATCAGGATAGTTCTCGCCCCACATGAACGTGTGCATGCATCCCATGGAGGTTCCCATCACCAGCCGCAGGTGGTCGACCTCCAGACCCTTGGTGACCAACGCGAATTGCGCGGCAACCATGTCCTGATAGGTGTACTTCGGAAAGCGGTTGTGCAGTCCGTCGCTCGGCCTGCTGGACTTGCCGTGACCAATACCGTCCGGAAGAATGATGAAGTACTTGTCGGCATCCAGAAGCTGCCCGTGCTGGAACAGCACTCCCGCGAATCGATCGTTCATCAGACTGCGGCCGGAGCCGCCGGTACCATGCATGATCAAGACCGCGTTCTCGATGTGCCCCTGCGCATTTTTTCGCGGCTTGCCGTAAACGGTGTAGTGCAGGCGCAGTTCAGGGAGCGTCTCGCCCGAGGCGAAATGAAAATCACGGATGACGTAATCGCCCTCGTGCGGCGCCGAAGGCGGAGGCAGCGAGGCGGCACTCGCGGCCGCAAACCAGGAGAAGAACGCCGGCAGCGCGAACAGCGAGCAGATTTTACGTAAATTCATCCTTGTATCCCTCGAGTAACTATTGCGCGTCAATGAACCGGCCAACAATACCGCGGCCGCGGGAGCTCAATAAGTACAGAAACGTTGCGCTCACGGATTCGGGAGTGGGCACCGTGTTCGGATCCTCGGCCGGATAGGCCGCCGCCCGCATGGCAGTGCGCATGCGGCCTGGATTCACGCTGTTCACGCGAATATTGGCCTCTCCTTCGAGTTCCTCGGACAGCATGCTGCGTACCGACTCCAAGCCGCTCTTGGCCACTGCGTAGGCGCCCCAGAAGGGCCGCGATTGTTTCACGACGCCGCTGCTGACGAAGATCACCGAGGCATCGTTTGATTTTCGCAAGTTGGGCAACAAAACCTGGGTCAGGATGAAGGGAGCGGTGAGGTTCACGTGCAAAACTCTACACCAGGTGGGTACATCATATTGCTCGAGCGGAGTCCGATCGCCGAGCAGCGCCGCGGCGTGAACCAGACCATCCAGTTTGCCGAACTCATCGCCGATGACCCGGGACAATCCGTCGTACTCCACTGCGGTCGCGACCGCGAGGTCGAGCATCGCAATTGCCGGCTGCGGCGCGCCGAGCGACTCGATTTCATCGTACACGCGCTCCAGCTTGGCGCCGTTGCGGCCCGAGAGGATGACGCTCGCTCCGGCCCGCGCGCACTCGATCGCGAGCGCTCGGCCGAGTCCACTGCCGGCGCCGGTGATCAATATTGCCCGGCCGGTCAGCAGGTCGCGATCGGGCTTGAAATCTACGGGAATCGGTTCTTGGACGGGGGAATTCATTTGCCGGCGCGCCGCGCCGTCCTCCAGGCGAGCAGCATATTGCCAAGCCCTCGCGATTCCACCAATGGGGTGCGTTTCTGAAGATGATCGAGTCCCAGCGCCGCAAGCACCAGCAAGTGCCGCTGCTGTGCCCGGCGCGCCGGCGGCAGCGCATGCGCCGCGATGTCATAAGACCGCGCGGCTCGTTGCCGTAACTGCTCCAGGTAACTCTCCAGGCGCGCGGGGGCGACATCGGCGCTAAGATCGGCATTCTCGATGCCCGCGTCAAGCAGTTCATCCACCGCGAATGGCACGTGGCCGAAGCGAACCTCACGCCGGTAGTGCGCGGTTGATCTTGCCAAGTAATCGGCCACCGCGAGCGCTTGTGTGCAGCGCTTCAGGCTTGCTTCATCGAGGTCGCCGCCGGCGATTTGCGAGGCCAGCGCCAGCGGAGCGGCGCGCAGCGCGCCCACGTGAGGCTCAAGGTCCGCGCCGAGCTCCAACGGAGCGCCATTGGTCTCGGCGGCGGCCGCGTCGATGGCGTCGACGAGCGGCGCGAATTCAACCGCCGAGGAGCGCGGCAGCGACTCAAGATAGGCGCTGATGGGGTGTACCGGCGCTCCCGCACTCAAGCGCCGCATCTCCTCCTGCCACCAGCCCAGCTTGATGCGCGCCGCGCTGCGGTCTGTCGCCGGCTCCATCAGCGCATTCCACTCGGCCAACAACGCATAAATACCGAGCAAAGGTGCGCGCAGTTCCGTAGCGGCGAATAGCCAGCTCCAATAGCGTGCCGATCCTGCGGGTATTGCGCGCACGCGGTAGCTTGCATCAAGTGTCCTCTGGGGTTGTCTCATCGGATGCGTGCTGCTCAATCGACGGCGGACGGGGCGTGCGAGATAGGTTTTCGACAGGATCAATGATATCGATCTCTCGATTGATGCGCAGTCCGAGCTCCGGGAAGCGGCGGGCGGCCGGCAAGATCTGCTGTTCCAAGGATCCCACCGCGCGGTTGAACGACTCGACGCTGCTGCCGAGCGATTTTCCCAATTTTGCAAGATGCTCGCCAAACACCGCCAACCGTTTGTACAGCTCTTCGCCCAGCCGGCGAACCTCAGCGGCGTTGTCGGCCAACACGGTCTGTCTCCAGCCGTGCGAGACCACTCTCAAGAGGGCGACCAGACTGGTCGGGGTGGCCAGCATGACATTTAGCCGCAGTGACTCCTCGATCAAGCCCGGGTTTACCTGCAGCGCCGCGGCGAGGAACTGATCGCCGGGAAGGAACAGAACGACAAAATCCGGACTTTGCTCGAACTGCGACCAGTATTGCTTTGCGGACAGTTCGCGAACGCGCGCACCGACGATCTGTGCATGCCGCTTGAGCTGCGAGGCGCGTACCTCGTCATCTTGGGCTTCCACCGCAGCCAAATACGCATCCAGCGGCGTCTTGACGTCCACCACGATGTCGCGCCGCTCCGGCATGTGCACGATCATGTCGGGTCGAATGGCGCCGCTGCCGGTGTTCTGATGCTGCTGTTCGGTGAAGTCGACATGTATCGTCATGCCGGACAATTCAACCAAGCGCCGCAGCGTCATCTCGCCCCATTGGCCGCGCACATCGGGACGGCGCAAGGCGGTCACGAGATTGCGGGTTTCGCGCGACAGCGAGTTCTGGCCGCTCGCGAGGCCCTCCATCTGTACTCTCATGGAGGCGAATGAGTCGATGCGATCGCGCTCAATGGCTTGAATCTGCTGTTCTGTTTTGGTCAACGCCTCGCGGATCGGCTTTACCAGGGACTCGATGGCGGATTCTCGCTCCTTCAGCGCTTGCACGGCATCCAGTTGCTGCCGTGTCAATCGTTCCCGCGCCAGCTGCAGGAATAACTCGCTGTTGCTCTGCAGGCTCTCGCGTGCCAGTTCGCCGAATATGCCCTGCAGCTGCTCGCGCGCCCGCCCTGCCGCCTGCTCGCGATCCGCGCTCAGCGCTTCTTCGGTTTGCAGCCGCGCGCGCAACGTTTCGGTTTCAACGCGCAATGTCTGCTCGCGCCGCGCCCGCCACAGGAGCGCCGCCAGCGCGCCGAGCAGCAGCCCGGCGGCGAATGCCAGCCATAACCTGGCATCACTCATGCGGCGACAACCAATCCAATAGATCCAGCGGCTCGTTCAAATAGCTGTCGCCTCCCCAGGCAGCCGTGTCCTCATGCGGCTGAAGGTAGCCATAGTTTGCAACCAATGCGGGCATGCCCGCGGCATGTGCCGCCTGTACATCGCGCTGCGCGTCGCCCACGTAGATGCATTCCTGCGGCGCGACATTGAGCAGCATGGCGGCATGCAGCATGGGCAAGGGGTGCGGCTTGCGCTCAGCCACCGTGTCGCCGCTGACCACGCAGCCGAAGCGGGCGCGCAGGCCCAATTCCGCGAGCAGCGGCTCCGTGAGCCACGCGGCCTTGTTGGTGACGATGCCGGTCTTGATGCCGCGTCGGTCGAGCATCTCCAACACGCGCTCCATTCCGGGAAATAAGCGCGTCCCGCGGCTCAGTGCGCCGCGGTAGATTTCCAAAAAACGCCGCTGCAAATCCGCAAAGCTCTGCGCATCGGTATCCGGAAATCCGTTTCTGACGACACGCGCTGCCCCATGACTCACGCTGCCGCGAATCGTCTCGTAGGGCAGCGGATCCAGGGCGTTCTCGCGGCGCAGTTCGTTCAGTGCGGCGACCATGTCGGGCGCGGTGTCCAGCAGCGTGCCGTCCAAATCGAACAGGACCGCGCGTATTGTCGGCGCCATTTCAGATTGCGGGGCGTTTGAAGCGCGCAAGGTAGTTGATGTCAGTGTTCGATGAGAGTCGAAAGGATCGCGTCAATGGATTGTAAGTGATCCCGGTCAGATCCATCAGTTCCAGACCCGCTGCGCGGCCCCAGCGGGCAAGCTCCGAGGGACGTATGAATTTCATGTATTCATGCGTGCCTCGCGGCAGCATGCGTGCGATGTATTCGGCGCCGATGATGGCGACCGCGAAGGCCGATGGCTTGCGATTCAGCGTGGAAACGATGACGTCGCCGCCCGGTTTGACCAGCGTCGCCAGCGCAGCGATGGCTGCGGCTGGGTCGGGTACGTGCTCGAGCATTTCCATGCAGGTGACCAGGTCGAAAGCGCCGGGCCGCTCGGCGGCCAGCTCTTCGGCGCTGGCGGCTCGATATTCGACGCTGACCTTTTCGGCCAGCGCGTGCAGATCCGCCACATCCAATACTGCCTGCGACAAATCTATGCCAAGTACGCGAGCGCCCGCACGCGCCATCGCTTCGGCCAATATCCCGCCGCCGCAGCCCACATCGAGCACGCGGGCATCGTGCAGGTCGGCCGCAAGCTGGACGTAGCGCAGGCGCATAGGATTGAGTTCGTGAAGTGCTTTGGATGAACCGGCAGGATCCCACCAGCTCTGTGCCAAGGCGGTAAATTTCGCGAGTTCGGCTGGATCGGCGTTGCGAGTCGAATCCTGCATAGGTTACCTCCCCGAATTCATTCGAACGGACCATGCTTCGGTTCGCGCGGCCGCACTGGACCAATCGAGCCGGGTCAACACCCCGTCCGCGAGAAGCTGTCGGCCTGCCACCCAGGTATCGCTCACCATATCCCGACCGCCGTTCATGATCAGCTGCGCCAGCGGGTCGCCCAGCGGTTGAGTGGCGGGACCGGAAAGATCGACGCAGCAAAGGTCCGCCCATTTTCCGGATTGCAGCGTGCCCACCTCATCTTCCAGGCCCAACACCGACGCGCCGCCGCGAGTCGCCATGCTCAAGACATCCCAGGCGTTGAGCGCAATGCCATCCGCGCCGCCTGTGCTCGACATCAACGCAATGAGCTTCATATCCGGCCAAATTTCCTGGCTCATCGATGCGGCCCCGGCGCTGCCCAGGCCCAGGCGAATCCCCGCCTTGGCAAAAGCGCCGACGCGCGGCAAACCGTTGCCTGATTTCAGATTCGCGCGGGGGCATAGGCTGATCGACATGCCGCTGCGCTGGGCGAGATCGATGTCCGCAGCCGTCGCCTCAACCACGTGGACGGCGTTGAGCGCCGGCGTGAGCAATCCCAGACGCCCGAGGCGCTGCAGCGGACGAACTCCAAACCTCTCGAGGCACTCGCTGATTTCGGCCGCGGATTGCTGCAGCTCCATCAGAATGCCGGCATCAAGCTCATTGGCGAGCGTCGCCAGACGCGAGAATGTTTGATCGCTCAAGCTGTTCGCCCGCTGCGGCGCAAATGCCGTCGAAATCAACGGATGCCCGAGGTACTGATCGCGCAGCTCGAGCGAACGCGTCAGAGACTGCGGCGCCTCGGCGAGCGGCATGCCGACGACCGCACGCATTCCTTGCTCGCTGGCCGCGAGCGCAGTTTCCTCCGGGAAAATGCCGCTGTCCGAGAAACACGTGATGCCGGACTTGAGCATTTCGGCGACGGCTGGCACGAGACCGTCGCGCGCGAATTGCGGACTGAGCATGTCGACGGGCGGCGTGCCGGCGTGCGCGGCGCGATACAGGAGTCGGGCGGCGTCCGAGTGAGCATTGATCATGCCGGGCATGAGAAGGTGACCGGATCTGTGCAGCACGGTCGCCCCGCAATAGCGCTCGCGCGCGGCGGCGCTCGGTAAAATTTCAAGAATTCTACCGTCGCGAATCATCAGCGAATGATCTTCGAGAACCTCATTTCGCACCGTCATTGGGGCGATCCAGCGGACCTCGATACGTAAATCAGCGGGAACAAAGGGCATCGCTGAAGTATATCGGCAAAACCCGCGCGGTAGGCTTAAGACCGCGGGGGATATGTGCTAGAATTCATTCATGTTGAGACCATGTCTCGCCTCCTTTAAACCCGCTGAATAGAAGCCGATAACAGGCTCACCGGACTCTCGCAAATGGCCGAGATCGCTCGCGAAATATTGCCCGTAAATCTCGAAGACGAGATGCGCAAATCCTATTTGGATTACGCCATGAGCGTGATCGTGGGACGCGCGCTGCCCGACGTGCGCGACGGCTTGAAACCCGTGCATCGACGCGTTCTGTACGCCATGCGCGAGCTGGCCAATGATTGGAATAAGGCCTACAAGAAATCCGCCCGCGTGGTGGGTGATGTCATCGGTAAGTACCACCCGCACGGCGATGCCTCGGTATACGACGCCATCGTGCGCATGGCGCAAGAATTCTCGATGCGCTACATGTTGGTGGACGGCCAGGGAAACTTCGGCTCCGTGGATGGAGATCCGCCGGCGGCGATGCGCTACACCGAAGTGCGCATGTCGAAGCTAGCGGGCGAGCTGCTCGCTGACATCGACAAGGAAACGGTCGATTTCAATCCCAACTACGATGAGTCCGAGAGTGAGCCGGCGGTACTGCCGGCACGAATCCCGAACCTGTTGATCAAAGGCTCCTCGGGAATCGCCGTCGGCATGGCGACGAATATCCCGCCGCACAATCTGACCGAGATCATCACCGCGTGCATCGCTTTGATCGAGAATCCGGAGATCACCCTCGGGCAGCTGATGCAGATCGTGCCGGGTCCCGACTTCCCGACGGCCGGATTCATCAATGGCGCCCAGGAGATCGTCGCCGCCTACAAGACCGGCCGCGGCCGCCTGCACGTACGCGCGCGCACGCACATCGAGGATGTCGGCAAAGGCGATCGCCAGGCAATCATCATCACCGAGCTGCCTTATCAGGTGAATAAAGCTCGATTGATCGAGCGGATTGCCGATCTGGTGCGCGACAAGCTGATCGACGGAATCGCCTCCGATGGCTTGCGCGATGAGTCGGACAAAGACGGCATGCGCATCGTGATCGAATTGAAGCGCGGCGAGGTGCCGGAGATTCTGCTCAACAATTTGTACGCGCAAACCACCATGGAACAGGTGTTCGGCATCAACATGGTGGCGCTGGTGGACGGCCAGCCGCGGCTGCTGAGTTTGAAGGAAATGCTCGACGCGTTCCTGCGGCATCGGCGCGAAGTCGTCACGCGGCGCACGGTGTACGAGCTGCGCAAGGCGCGCGAGCGCGGTCATATCCTGGAAGGGTTGGCAATCGCCCTGGCGAACATCGATGAGATCATTGCCGCCATCAAAGCCTCGCCATCGCCCGCGGAGGCCAAGGTCGCGCTGACGTCGCGGATCTGGGGCGCCGGCGCCGTCCCGCAGATGCTGGAACGCGCGGGCGCCATCAGCACGCGCCCGGACGGTGAAATCGCCGCGTTGGGAATCGTGCCGGGGGGCTACAGCCTGACGGAGACCCAGGCTCAGGCCATTCTCGAGATGCGCCTCAATCGGCTGACCGGATTGGAGCAGGACAAGATCATTGCCGAGTTCCAGGAGCTGCTCGAGCAAATTCGCGATCTGTCCGATATTCTAGCGCGTCCCGAGCGCCTGCTCGAAGTGATCCGCATGGAATTGCAGTACATCCGCGACACTTTTGGCGACAAGCGGCGTACCGAAATCATCGTCAATCATGAGGACCTGACCACCGAAGATCTGATTTCGCCGCAGGATGTCGTGGTGACGCTGTCGCATGGCGGGTACGCCAAGGCGCAGCCGGTTTCCGACTACCAGGCGCAGCGCCGCGGCGGCAGGGGCAAAGCCGCCACCAGCGTCAAGGACGAAGACTTCGTCGATAAGCTGTTCGTCGCCAACACGCACGATACGCTGCTGTGTTTCTCGGACCACGGCAAATTGTACTGGCTCAAAGTCTATCAGCTGCCGCAAGCCAGCCGCGGTTCGCGCGGCAAGCCCATCGTCAATCTCCTGCCGCTGCAGGAAGGCGAGCGCATCAGTGCCATGTTGTCGATCAAGGAGTTCGAAGAAGGAAAATTCGTCTTCATGGCGACGAGTTTGGGCACGGTCAAGAAGACCTCCCTGGCGTTGTTCTCGCGGCCGCGCGCGAGCGGCATCATCGCGGTGGCGTTGGATCCGGGCGACAAACTGGTCGGGGTCGCCATTACCGACGGCACCAAGGACATACTGCTGTTTACCACGGGCGGCAAAGCGATCCGCTTCGTGGAGGACGAAGTTCGCCCCATGGGCCGCGAGGCGGCCGGCGTGCGCGGCGTCAAATTGAGTCCTGAACAGCGCGTCAATGCGCTGATCGTCGCGCAAGAGGGCTTTATCCTGACGGCATCGCAGAACGGTTTTGGCAAATTGACGCCGCTCGAAGATTTTCCGACGCACGGCCGGGGCGGTCAAGGCGTCATTGCCTTGCAGATTACCGACCGCAACGGAATCATGGTTGGCGCACTTCAGGTGAGCCTCGACGATGAGATCATGCTGATGAGCCAAAACGGCGTGCTGGTGCGTACGCCGGTGAAGGACATTTCCGTGGTGGGACGCAATACTCAGGGCGTGCGCTTGATCCGACTCGAAGAGGGTGACCTGCTCTCCGGCCTCGAGCGCATCGAGGGCTTGGCCGGAGACGGTGAGGACGCAGAGTCCGAACCTGCCGATCCGGCCGCTAACGACCCCTAAAGTTTCCCCGCATGCGCGTCTTCAATTTCTCGCCGGGACCCGCCGTGCTGCCGCTCGAGGTCTTGGAACAAGCGCGCGATGAGTTGCTCGACTGGCAGGGCAGCGGCATGTCGGTGATGGAAGTCAGCCACCGCGGCAAGGCGTTCGTCGAAGTCGCGGCCCAGGCGGAAACGGACCTGCGCGAACTGATGTCGATACCGCGAAATTTCAAGGTATTGTTCATGCAAGGCGGCGCCTCGGCGCAGTTTTCCCTGGTGCCGATGAATCTCACCACCCCGCAAGCCACGGTCGACTATGTGAATACCGGACACTGGTCGCGCAAGGCCATGGCCGAAGCGGCTCGATACTGTGCAGTTCATGAAGCGGCTGATGCAGGCGGGGCCTACGTCCGGGTGCCCGCGCAGCGGGAATTGCAGTTGAGCGGCGGCGCTGCGTATCTGCACTACACGCCGAATGAGACCATCAGCGGTGTGGAATTTGGCTATGTTCCTGAGGCGGGCGATGTTCCGCTGGTCGCCGACATGTCATCGAGCATTTTGTCCCAGCCCATCGATGTCTCGAAATTCGGACTCATCTACGCAGGTGCGCAGAAGAACATCGGGCCTTCCGGACTGGTGGTGGTCATCGTGCGGGATGATCTCATCGGCCGCGCACGCCGCGAGACGCCGCATGTATTCGATTACAAGGCGGTTGCGGACGATCAGTCAATGCTCAATACACCTCCAACCTTTGCCTGGTACATGGCCGGGCTGGTGTTCAAGTGGCTCAAGAACTCAGGCGGCGTGCGCAGAATGGGCGAACTCAATGCACTCAAGGCGCGAACGCTGTACGCTGCCATTGATTCTTCGAGTCTGTTCAAGAATGCGGTCGCCGAGGATGCCCGCTCGCGGATGAACGTGACATTCAGCTTGAGCAAGCCGGAGTTGGATCCGCTGTTTCTTGCACAAGCTGCCGAGGCAGGTCTGCAAGGACTCAAGGGTCATCGCGCGCTCGGCGGAATGCGCGCCAGCATCTATAACGCCATGCCGCTGGACGGCGTGGAAAGTTTGATCGCGTTCATGCAAGAGTTCGAGCGTCGGCACCTCTAAGGGGCGCGTATGGCAAGAATCAAGAAAACAACAGTGAAGGCGCGAGCCGCGAAACGCGTGATTCAAAAACGGTCGGCCGCCGCGCCAGCCGCCGCTGCGACGACCCCTAAAGCAGCCCCTGCGGCGGCGGGACTTGAACATATCCGCGAAAACATCGACGCCATCGACGCGCGCATTCATGCGCTGCTGAACGAACGGGCGCGATTTGCGCAATTGGTGGGCATCTCCAAGTCGGCGGCCGGCAAAGCCGTGGACTTCTACCGGCCTGAGCGCGAGGCCGAGGTGCTGCGGATGGCGCTCGAACGCAACCATGGGCCGCTGCGCGACGAAGAAATTGCGCGGCTGTTTCGCGAGATCATGTCAGCCTGCCTTGCGCAGCAAGAACCTCTCAAAGTGGCTTTCCTGGGGCCGGAGGGCACCTTTACTCAGGCCGCCGTCATCAAGCATTTCGGCTCATCGGTCCGGGCGCTGCCCTTGCCGGAGATCAATGAGGTATTCCACGAGGTGGAGGGCGGCATCGCCGACTTCGGCGTCGTGCCGATTGAGAACTCGAGCGAAGGCACGGTCAATCATACCCTCGATATGTTTTTGACCTCGGGGCTCAAGATTTGCGGTGAAGTGGAACTTCGAATCAACCACTACTTGATGGGCAAGATGAACGGACTGGACGGGATCAAGCGGGTGTGCGCACACCCGCAAGCCCTGGCGCAATGCCGCGGTTGGTTGGATGATCAGCTTCCCGAGGTCGAGCGAATCGGTGTATCGAGCAATGCCGAGGGAGCGCGCCGCGCGCGCGATGAGCGCGGCACCGCGGCAATTGCCGGCCGTGCGGCGGCCGAAATCTATGGCATCACCGTGCTCGCGAACGACATTGAGGACCGCCCGGACAACACCACACGCTTCCTGGTCATCGGCAGAAAGCTGTTCAGCGCCAGCGGCGCCGATCGCACGACGCTGCTGGTGTCGACCAGTGATACCGATGATGCCGGGGCGCTGTTCCGTCTGCTCGAGCCCTTCGCTCAGCATCGTGTCAACATGACTCGGATCGAATCCCGTCCATCGCGCCGGCGCAAATGGGATTATGTGTTTTTCATCGACATCGAGGGACATGTCAGCGATCCTCCGCTGGCCAAGGCCTTGGCCGAACTGGAGTCTCGCGCGTCCTTGTTCAAAGTGCTGGGCTCATATCCACAGGCAGTACTTTGAGTCCGTTGCGGGGATTCGAGGCGTCGCCCGCGAAGCGGGTCCGCGGCGCCCTGACCGTGCCCGGCGACAAATCCATTTCGCATCGTTCGCTCATGCTCTCAGGAATAGCTGAGGGCGTAAGCGAGGTGACCGGATTCCTTGCCAGCGAGGATTGTTTGGCAAGCCTGTCCGCCATGCGCGCCCTTGGGGTGCGCATCGAGCAGCTGAGCGCGACCCATGTGCGCATTCATGGTGTGGGCATGCACGGTCTCGAAAACCCGGGGCGAGCTCTCGATATGGGCAACGCGGGCACGGCCATACGACTGTTCACGGGGCTGCTTGCGGCCCAGAAATTCGATTCGCAACTGATCGGCGACGCCTCGCTCATGAAGCGGCCGATGGAACGCGTCGCGAAGCCGCTGCGTGAAATGGGCGCCGACGTGCGCACGCACAATGGCACACCGCCGGTCGATATCGGCGGGGCCCGGCAGCTGCATGGAATCGACTATCTAATGCCCATGGCGAGTGCCCAGGTTAAATCCGCGATTCTTCTGGCCGCCCTGTATGCCAGCGGACCGACGACCATTACGGCTCCCGCGGCCAGCCGCGACCACAGCGAGCGCATGCTCAAGAGTTGCGGTGTGCGCCTCGATATCGCGGGTCTGCAAATCACGATCTATCCGCCGACTGCGTTGGCCCATCAGAAGACTACCGTCCCCGGCGACTTCTCCTCGGCGGCGTTCTTCATTGTGGCCGGGCTGCTCGCCGCCCCTGCGGAGGGCTTGCTCATCAACAACGTGGGATTGAACCCGACGCGGACCGGATTGCTCGACATTTTGCGCAGCATGGGGGCAGACATTGAAACATTGAATACCCGCGACAGCGGCAATGAGCCGGTAGCGGATCTGCTGATCCGCGCATCGCGCCTGAGTGGCGTGCGGGTTCCGCCGGAACTCGTGCCCCTGGCCATCGACGAGCTTCCGGTCCTGTTCATCGCGGCCGCCTGCGCCGAGGGCGAGACCTGGGTGACTGGTGCCGAAGAATTGCGGGTCAAGGAGAGCGATCGGATCGCCGCGATGAGCGCAGGCTTCAACACCTTAGGGGTGGTGCACACGGTTCTTCCGGACGGTATGCGGATCGAGGGACGCGCGCTCGGACCCGCATTCACGGAGGGGGCCATCGACAGCTTCGGCGATCATCGCATCGCCATGTCGTTCAGTATCGCGAGCCTGCGGGCGGCAGGGCCCATCGCAATCCGGGATGTACAGAATGTTGCGACCTCGTTTCCCGGATTCGTGCCTCTAGCCCAGTCGGTTGGGCTCGCGATCCGCGATACGGCGATTTAGGGGCCGGTGTGAGCGATGTGCCGGTTATCGCCATAGACGGACCCTCGGGATCCGGGAAGGGGACGGTCAGCCGCGCCGCCGCAAAGGCTCTGGGCTGGGCGTTGCTCGATAGCGGTGCGCTGTATCGGTTGGTCGCCCTGGCGGGGCGCCAGGCCGGGATGAGCCTCGACGACGGGCCGGCTCTCGCGCAACTGGCTGAGCAATGTGACATACGGTTCGGTTCCAGCGATTCGGGCGATGAAATCGTATGGCTGGAGGGCCGGGACGTGACTTCCGCGATCCGGACGGAGAATGCTGGAAGCGACGCCTCAAAGGTCGCCTCCATAGGCCTGGTCCGGGCAGCCCTGTTGGAGCGCCAGCGCCGCTTTGCCGTGGCTCCCGGGTTGGTGGCGGACGGCCGGGATATGGGCACGGTCGTATTCCCGCAGGCCAGGGTAAAGATTTTTCTCACCGCAAGCCCGGCGGAGAGGGCGCTAAGACGTTATAAGCAGTTGAAAGAAAAGGGGGTTGCTGCTAACCTTGCCGCCCTTTCGCTGGAGATAGCGGAGAGGGATCAGCGCGATATGAGCCGCGCGATTTCACCTCTTGTGCCAAGCGCCGACGCCGTCGTGATGGATACAACGGGTATGTCCGTCGATGCCGTGATCGGGCGTGTGCTGAAGATAGCCCGCGAGCATCTGTTGATTTAGGTTGCGGCCTTCAAGGAATGATCGCCGTTTTTATGGTAACCCCTCGGGCCCGCAGGATTTGGGCCAGGGATTGAGTAAGAGAGAACATGACAGAAAGTTTTGCGGAACTGTTTGAACAGAGCATCGCGAGCCAGCGCATTCGTCCTGGCACCATCCTCAATGGATTGATCGTCGAAGTCGGCCAGGACTACGTCATCGTCAACGTCGGATTGAAATCCGAAGCAGTCATTCCCTCCGATCAATTCAAGAACGAAAAAGGTGAAATTGAGGTTACCGTCGGCGAGACGGTGGAAGTTGCCTTGGACAGCGTCGAGGATGGCTCGGGAGAGACCCGGCTGTCGCGCGAGAAGGCGAAGCGCGCCCGGACCTGGACGCGTCTGGAAACGGCTTTCGAGAAGCAGGAAGTCGTCATCGGGATTATTACGGGTCGAGTGAAGGGCGGCTTTACCGTCGAAATCGACAACGTGCGGGCATTCCTGCCGGGTTCATTGGTGGACGTGCGGCCGGTGCGCGATCCTTCTTACCTGGAGAACAAGCCGCTCGAATTCAAAGTGATCAAGCTCGATCAGAAGCGCAACAACGTGGTGGTGTCGCGCCGTGCGGTCGTCGAGCAGGAATACAGCGCCGAACGTTCGGCGCTGCTGGATAATTTGCAGGAAGGTGCGGCGGTCAAGGGTGTGGTCAAGAATCTCACCGACTACGGCGCATTCGTCGACTTGGGCGGTATCGATGGGCTGCTGCATATCACCGACATGGCTTGGAAACGCGTCAAGCATCCTTCAGAGGTGGTCAAAGTCGGCGAAGAAATCGACGTGCGGATATTGAAATTCGACCGCGAACGTCAGCGTGTGTCGCTCGGTCTGAAGCAGCTGGGCGCGGATCCCTGGCAGAACATTGCGCGGCGCTATCCGGCCAATACGCGGCTGTTCGGCAAAGTCACCAATATTGCCGATTATGGCTGCTTCGTGGAAATCGAAGAGGGCGTCGAAGGATTGGTGCATGTCTCGGAAATGGACTGGACCAACAAAAACGTCAATCCGGCCAAGGTTGTGCATGTCGGCCAGGAAGTCGAGGTCATGGTGCTGGACATCGACGAAGAGCGCCGCCGCATCAGCCTGGGCGTGAAGCAGTGCAAGGCCAATCCTTGGAAGGAGTTCGCCGACAATTACAATCGCGGCGACAAGGTCAGCGGCCAGATCAAATCAATCACGGATTTCGGCATTTTCATCGGTCTGGCCGGCGGCATCGACGGCTTGGTGCATCTCTCGGATATATCCTGGGACTTGCCTGGCGAAGAGGCCGTTCGCAGCTATCAAAAGGCGCAGCAGGTCGATGCCATGGTGCTGTCGATCGACCCCGAGCGGGAACGCATCAGCCTAGGCATCAAGCAGCTCGCCAAGGACCCATTCTCCGCCTACATCGCCGAGCACCCGAAAGGAACCGTCATCAAGGGCTTGGTGCGCGAAGTGGATGCGAAAGGAGCGATCATCGATCTTGGCAACGGCGTCGATGGACAATTGCGCGCTTCAGATATTTCGCGGGATCGCGTCGAAGATGCGCGCTTGCTGCTCAAGGTCGGCGACGAGGTCGAAGCCAAATTTACCGGCGTGGATCGCAAGGGCCGCAGCATTTCGCTGTCGATCAAGGCGAAGGACATCCACGAGGAACAAGAGGCCATGCAAAATTATCGGACCGAATCACCGACCGGAACGAGCTTGGGAGATCTTCTGAAAGAGCAAATCTCCGGCCAGGATTAAGGGGCAACAGGCAGGCACGGCCGCGGCGCCTGCCTCTTTAACTATGTCTAGTGACGCGCACGGATCGATAATGACGAAATCGGAACTCATTGAGATCATTTCGGCCAAGCAGAAGCATTTGCCCGCGAAAGATGTCGAGCTGGCGGTCAAGCAACTGCTGGAAATCATGAGCGATGCGCTGGCGACAGGCGAGCGTATCGAGATACGTGGTTTCGGCAGCTTCTCGCTGCATTTTCGGCCGCCGCGGCAAGGCCGTAATCCGAAGACCGGTGAGGCCGTCGCACTCGCCGGCAAGCATGTCCCGCACTTCAAGCCGGGCAAGGATCTGCGCGAGCGCGTCAATGATGGTGCGGATCAACCGATCCGCGATTAGCTAAACCAAGGCCCGGGCTTGTCCGACCTACCGCTGCTGACGTGGGCTTTGGTGTTGGCGGCGCTGGTCCTGGGTATTCTGGCCGGGCATTTCGGCTGGGGTAAGCGCTGGCCCGGATCCTTGAGCAAACTGCATCCGGACTACTTGACCGGGCTCGATTATCTCGTGACTGAGCAGCCCGACCGGGCGCTCGACATGTTCCTGAAACTGATGGATACCAATGCCGACACCATCGAGACCCATTTCGCCCTAGGGTCGCTGTATCGCAGGCGCGGCGAGGTGGAACGTGCCATCCGCATTCATCAAAATCTGCTGGCGCGCGGGGAGCTGGCCTCCGAGCATCGGGAACAGGCGCTGCTCGCGCTCGCGCAGGACTACTTGCGAGCCGGGGTTCTGGATCGGGCAGAAGGATTGTTTCAGCAGGTAAGCGAAGTGCCGCGGCTGCGCGCGAGCGCACTTGACGCGCTGCGCGGTGTTTATGAGCGCCAGCATGACTGGCAGCAGGCGCTCGGCGCATATCGGCAACTCGCACGCATCAAAGCAGCTCCGGCGCGCTCGGTCGCCGCGCACTACCTTTGCGAACTGGCGTCCCTCGCGCTCGAGCGAGGCGAGATCGACCACACGCTGCTGCTGCTGCAGGAAGCGCAGGAAGAGTCTACGCCGTTTCCCCGCGCTGCACTGTTGCGCGCGCAGATCGCCGAGCGCGAAGCACAGCCCGATCTTGCAGTTCGGCTGTTGCGCGAGGCGCTCGTCGACTCGCCGACTTTATTGCAACAGGAACTGCCGCACTTGCTCAATCTGGTGGGACCCGCGCAGCGCGATTCGATACTTGCCGAGCTCGTGACGCAGGCCGAATCGCGTGATTTCGGAGAATTGAAGCGCCTGGTCTTTGCGGCGATCGCCGCCGGGCTGGGAAGCGCCGCGCCGCTGCGCGCATCGATCGAGAAAGTCTTTTCGCAGGATCCCGCATTGCAAGCGCTCTGGCAGGACGCGCCGGCGCAGCCGGAGCGCATCGCGCAAGAAATTGGCGCGCTATTGATGCAGGCCGAGAAATATCGGTGCAATGAATGCGGTTTTTCCGGACGCAGCTTTTACTGGCATTGCCCGGCTTGTCATTCGTGGGATAGCTTCGAAGCGTACGCAATCGTCAAGCTGCGCTAGCGCGTGGGAATCGTCCGACGGCGGCGGCGTATGAAATCCGTTATGCTTTACGCATGGCACAATCAGTCAAAGCAGTTGTATTTCCGGTGGCGGGACGCGGTACGCGATTCCTTCCGGTCACCAAGGCGAGCCCCAAAGAAATGCTCCCCATCGTCGATAAGCCGCTCATTCAATACGCGGTGGATGAGGCGCTATCCGCGGGTGTCGATACGTTGGTTTTCATCACCGGCAGTTCGAAACGCGCGATCGAGGATCATTTCGATTCCAACCCGGAACTCGAGGCGGTGCTGCTCGCGCAGGGCAAGCAAGAGCTGCTCGATACCCTCAGGAGCATTTTGCCGAGCTGGGCCTCGTGTGTTTACATTCGCCAGCCGGCGCCGCTGGGTCTGGGCCATGCGGTGCTGTGCGCTCGTCCGGTGATCGGCAATGCCCCCTTCATGGTGCACCTGGCGGACGACTTGATCGATGCGAAGGTGTCGTGTCTAAAACAAATGGTCGATGTGTTCAACGACCACGGAGGCAGCGTGCTCGGCGTGCAGACCGTGCCGAGGCAGGACACCGATAAATATGGAATCGTCACTATTGAACGCACCGTTGCACCGCGCGTCGGCAAGATCTCGCACATTGTCGAAAAACCCAAGCCGGACAAAGCCGCTTCCACCTCGGCGGTGGTTGGCCGGTACTTGCTGACCGCGGCGGTTTTCGATGATCTGGCCAAGATCGGCAAGGGCGCGGGCGGCGAAATTCAGTTGACCGACGGGATCGCCCGTCTGATGCAGCGCGAGGCCGTATATGCTTTCGAATTCGAGGGTAAACGCTACGATTGCGGCAGTAAGCTCGGATACTTGCAGGCGACCGTCGAGTACGGCCTGAAGCATCCGAGCTTAGGATCGGAATTCGCAGAGTATCTGCGCGCCATGGTGCCGAAGCTGTCTAAAGGTTCCTAACGGAAACGGCTGCGCTGCGGCTGGCCGAAGCTGCGAGTGCCCGTACTTGCCGGCCGGCGCGAATCGCGGCGGTCGGAACCCCCGTCTCGCCGGGCGCCCCCGCCATGATGTCCACCGTTGCCGCCATGGCGGCTCTGTCCCTGCGCGGGACGGCTTGCGCGAGAATCGGGCGGCGATGCGGATTCGACAATCTTGAATGCGGGAGTCGGCAGCGTCGGGATGGCGCGCCGCAGTACTCGCTCGATATCGCGCAGCAATACGGTTTCATCGGACGATACCAGCGAGATTGCTTCGCCCGCCGAGCCTGCCCGTCCCGTGCGGCCTATCCGGTGCACGTAGTCTTCGGGCACATTGGGCAACTCATAGTTCACGACTTGCGGCAGCTCCTTGATATCGAGACCGCGGGCTGCGACTTCGGTGGCCACCAAGGCAGTTACCTGGCCGCGCTTGAACATGTCGAGCGCTTTGACCCGGGCCGCCTGACTCTTGTTTCCATGGATGGCGGCAGCTTGAATCCCGGCGCCCTCCAGCTGTTGCGTCAGACGATTCGCCCCGTGCTTGGTGCGCGTGAAGATCAGCACTTGACGCCACTGCCCTTCTTGAATCAGATGCACGAGCAAATGCCGCTTTTGCTCCTTCTGAACTCGATACGCGCGCTGCTCGACCAGCTCGATGGGCGCATTGCGCGGCGCGACTTGAATGGAGAGCGGATCGTGCAGCAGCCGCTCCGCCAGGCCGCGAATGTCATCCGAGTAAGTGGCGGAGAACAGCAGATTTTGCCGCTTTTGCGGCAGCAGCTTGATGATGCGGCGGATGTCAGGAATGAAACCCATGTCGAGCATGCGGTCCGCCTCGTCGAGCACCAATACTTGCACCTTGGAAAGATCGACGGCGCGCTGCTGCGCGAGATCGAGCAAGCGGCCGGGCGTGGCAACCAGAATGTCGCAGCCGCTGCGCAGCGAGGTGATCTGGGGATTGATGCTGACGCCGCCGAACACCTGGAAGGTGCGCAATGGCATGTACTTGCCGTAGTCACGCGCACTCTGAGCGACTTGCGCCGCGAGTTCGCGCGTGGGCGTCAGCACGAGCGCGCGCGACGCTCGATTGTGGCTGCCGGAATGATCGGCGGCGAGCCGCTGCAAAATGGGCAGCACGAAGCCGGCGGTTTTTCCAGTGCCGGTTTGCGCCCCGGCGAGCACGTCCCGGCCGGCAAGCACCGCTGGAATGGCTTGAATTTGAATGGGAGATGGCGTGTCGTAACCCTTATCGGCGACAGCACGCAGCAATTCGGGCAATAGCCCGAGATCGGAAAATGACATTATGAAACCTTGTAGAAAATGTGGACTCGCACGACGGAGGCAAAGCTTCCGCAGCGGTCTAGCGAGGAGGGTAAAAACGAAGTGCGCCTAATACGGACTGCGAGCTGAAGGTGGCGCTGACCGAGAGCCAACCTGTTATAAGCTGGCGACACTATACACAATCGGGGGCAGGGCGTCCATGCGCCCTGTCTGCTGCCTCTAGGGCAAGTTCTGCAGCGCCTCGAAGGTTCCGGGGGCCGTTGTACTCTGCAGCAGCACACCAGGCTCGGTCGTCACGACGCCGCCTTGCATGGGTTGGCTCACGCCATTGCTCACGACGATGTCGGGTTTGCCGTCGCCGTTGATATCGGCCACCGCAATCTCACCGGCTCCCGGGGAAGGGTATACGGTCGCCGCCAAGAATTTGCCGGGGTTGGCCGGATCATGCAAGAGCACGGTCACCGTTTGGAATCCGCCGATGATGATGTCCAGTTTGCCGGCGCCGGTAAGGTCTTTGAGGACGATGGACTGCGCGAGATCCTGCGCGGCGGTGGCGTAGCTCACGGGCGCAAGGAAGCTGCCATGACTGGCAGGATTCTGCAGCAGCACATTGACCGTGGGGGCGGCCCCGCCGGTCGGACCGGGGTCGGTGATCACGAGGTCATTGAGCCCGTCGCCATTGACGTCGGCGATCGCGATGATATTTCCGCCGACCACATTGAGATTCGTGGTTTGAGTGAAAACAGCTGCCGGGGCCGCATAAGTCGTGGACGAAGCGGCTCCGGTGTGCATGAGCACCTTGACGCCAACACTGTCGGTAAGGGCCACGTCCGGGGCGCCATCGCCGTTCAAGTCCCCGACAGCGACCCAGTTGGCGCCGCCGCTGTACAAGCCGATGGGCGCTGCAAAGGTCCCTGGTGAGGTCTGCAGAAACAACGAGACCCCGAAATCGGCTGACACCAAGTCGGGCAGGCCGTCGCCGTTCATATCGGCAATGGCCACCTGCGAGGCGCCCGGACTGTTCAGAACCACTGCCGGGTTAAAAGTACCGGGACTGGACTTGTCGTTGAAAAAAACCGCCAGAGCGCCATCCGCGTAGCTCGCCGTGACCAAGTCCATAAAGCCGTCACCGTTCAGATCAGCGCTGGCGATGTACAAAGGATTATCGCCGTCCGGCGTCAACACCGGCGCGGCGAATGCACCCGCAGCCGTCGACAGGTAAGTTTTCAAGTTGGAGGCATTGCTGTATGGCGGCGGCACCACGGTGCTGAGCGCCACCACGTCCGCGAAACCGTCGCCGTTGAAATCTGCGCTGACGACCCCTTGCGAAACCTCGGTGGGCGGGAAATTGCAGCTTCCGCAGCCATTGTAATAATGGTCGTGGTCGCAGCTCGCCAGCAGCGTCGACACTGCGATGACTCCCAAGGATACGCGTGAGAGCAGCATGCGAATATTTTACCCTTTTTGAAAGTCCAGAAAAGTACGCCAACCCCCATGCACGGAAATATCGGTGGCGCTCTGGGCAGCGTACGCCTCACAAAGGAAACCGAGCGAAAAATCCCCGTGATCCAGTTCAAGATTTCCGATTCCCAACGGGGCAGGGACCCCGGCAATGAAGGCTCCCAGCTGCTCGGTGGGAATGGCCCAGACCTCGAGGTCAATCGCTGCGCCTCCCTCGGCCACGCGAATCAGCCCCGGGCGATGCGGCGGCCCGCCGGGTAATGCATACAACCGGTAGTTCGGGGCGGTGCGAGCGCTGCGCAACAAGTAGGCGCCGCAATCGCGCAATTGATGATTCAGCGGCAGGCCGCTCATGTGCGCGCCGCACACGGCGACGGGCACATAGCCTGCCAAAGGCGTGGCTGCGGCTGAATGATCAGCGTCCCGCGCCTCTCGAGGCAACGGCAGATTCAAGGCGCCCACTCTGTCGACCGAGGCGCGGTGCAGGCGGGACGCCATCACCAACAACGCGCGGTCGCTCGAGTTCGGGCCTACCAAAGTGACGCCGAAAGGCATGCCATCGGAGCGGAAGCCGGCGGGCACTGCCACGCCGGCCAGATCCAAGAGATTCATGAAATTCGTGTAGTAGCCCAAGTTTGCATTGAGCCGAATGGGATCTGCCTCGACGGCCGCAATGGAGTAGATGGTCGGTGCGGTCGGTGTGAGAATCACGTCCACTTGCGACCATGCCAGGCCGGCGATGCGCTTCAGAGCCATGAGCCGATACTGCCCCTGAAACGCGGTTGCCGCAGAGTGCGTTTTTCCACCCTCGATGATGTGGCGCGTCACCGCAAGGCCCGCGTGAGGATTTGCCTGCAAGAATTCTCCGACTGCGGCGTACCGTTCCGCGACCCATGCTCCCTCGTAAAGCAGCCGCGCGGCCTCTAAAAACGGCGCAAAATCGATCTCGACACGCGTGCAACCGAGACTTTCCAGTCGCTCGATGGTGTCGGTGAATGCTCGCGCATAGTCCAAATCTCCGAAGAACTGAAGTTGATCGGGTCGAGGCACGCCGAAACGCTGGCCCGTGAGGGCTCGATTGCGCGGGGGCCGCGAGTAAGCGTCGGCCGGGTCGAATCCCTCGGCTACCCCTAGGACCATTGCGGCTTCCTCGGCCGTCGATGCAAAGATTGAGACGCAATCCAGCGATCGGCAGGCGGGCACCACGCCCCGCGTGCTCAAGCGGCCGAGGCTGGGTTTGAGCCCGAGGATGTTGTTGAAGGCAGCGGGTATCCGGCCCGAACCGGCTGTGTCCGTACCCAAGGAGAAACTCGCCAGGCCGAGAGCCACCGCGACGGCGGACCCTGAACTCGAGCCTCCGGAAATAAACTTCTCGTTGAAGCTGTTGCGGCAGGCGCCATAGGGCGAGCGTACTCCGACCAGTCCGGTCGCGAACTGATCGAGATTGGCCTTTCCCAAAGGCAGCGCACCGGCATCGATCAGCTTCTGCACCACCGAGGCCGAGCGCGCCGGAACGTAGCTGTACTCGGGGCAACCCGCCGTGGTCGGCACGCCGGCAAGATCGATATTGTCCTTGATGACGAAGGGGATGCCGTAGAGGGGCAGTCCGTCGATGCCGCGCCGCTCGATCGCGCTCGCATACTCCAAGAGTTGCTCGCGCGTCAGCCGGGCAATCCAAACGTGGCGCGCCTGCGCGGCGTCGCCGGCGAGCAGCAACCGGTCGATCAGTTGCGCGGGAGTCAGACGCCCTGTGCGATACAGCTCCCGAAGATCGGCGATGAATAGCGTGTCGACGCTGGGCACGTGCAAGAATATACACGTTTGGAGCGCCGCAAAATGGCGCAAGTAAATTGCATCTTGCTCCATTGAGGTGCAGGATTCTCTATTATCCGGCAGGCAATTTATTTCATCGAATTCCGATTGGGCCGCATTCGTGTTGATATTGGCGGGAAAGGCGCGATGACTCGTACGAGGGAACAATACGGCACGAGGATTGCATCGATCAATGGTAAATGTGCGTCTAGGGTTCCGGTCTTGCATGACAAGACGGCTGGTCCGAGAGAGGCAGTCCTTATTTCAAGGATACACGGCGGGATAAAAGCCCGGGAGATCAATCGAGGAAGCGGCTGCGTCCTCGGGATGGTCCTCCCTTAAGGGAATCCCGAAATCAACCGACCGTTTCCTCCTGTTTGAAATCGTGGGATTTCACATGGAGGTAGTCAATGAGCGGCGAGAGCGCGATTTACGAGACGCTGATCGAAGGCGGCAAACACTGGTCGTTTACGATGCGCGCGGGAATGCAGCTGCGCCTCATCGATTCCAATGGGGGCGCCAATGTTGGAATGCTGCTCTACAACCCGCAAAACGTTCTTGAGCGCTACAACGCGCCCGATACCCTCAAATGCCAGCACACCTTCAAGTTGACCAAAGGTCACTGCCTGTATTCGGACATGGGCCGAATCTTTTGTTCAATCATCGACGACAGCGTAGGTTGGCACGACACGGTGTGCGGCACCTCGACGCAGCGCCTCGTCGCGGAGCGCTGGGGCGAGCGCAGCTATCAGCAATATCGAAACGGCTGGACGCAGAATGGCCAGGATGCGTTTCTGGTCGAGGGCGCCAAATACGGTTTGGGTCGCCGCGATCTGGCGGCAAACGTCAACTGGTTCGGCAAGGTCTGTGCAGCGGAGGATGGCGCGCTCAGTTTCGATGCGGCCAATTCCCCTGCCGGTGGCTACGTCGATCTGCGCTTCGAAATGGACAGCTTGGTGTTACTGCATACCTGCCCGCATCCATTGAACATGTCAGACCAATATCCCAGAAATCCGGTGCTCGTGAGATTCAGCAAAGCCAAGCCCGTTGGCGGCGACGATTTTTGCGTGTATTCGCGGCCAGAAAACGCGCGGGGATTTGCCAACACCGAGTTGTACCGCCTGTGCGGCAGCGAGGCGGGCGGCGGCCGCGCAGTATGAAAACGCTGCGTGAAGAAAGTGCTTTGCTGCCCGCGGAGGCAGTTTTTCGCCAGGTCGTCCCGGCCGGCGATTATTGGATCGACACGCTGAAACAAGATCAGGTGCTTCGCATCGTGGATGTCGAGGGCAATCAATCCGCCGACACATTATTTTTCAACGCAGCCGATATTGCCGATCGCTACAGCGCGGTCGATACCATTCGTGAGCAGCGAAACGTGTATTTGCGCTGCGGCTCGAAACTGCTATCCACGTCCGGAAATGTTCTGGCGCAAATTGTCGCGGATACCGTCGGCCGCCATGACACGTTGGGCGGTGCGTGCGCCGGAGAGTCCAACACGGTGCGCTACGCGCTCGAGAAGCGGACCATGCATTCGTGCCGCGATAGTTTTATTTTGGCCGTATCGCATCACGATCATTTAGGTCTCGGTAAGCGCGATCTTACCCACAACATCAATTTCTTCATGAACGTTCCGGTGACGCAGGATGGCGGATTGAGCTTCGCCGATGGTTTGAGCGGTCCCGGCCAGTATGTGGAGCTGCGAGCCGCCATGGATATCATCGTGCTGATTTCCAACTGTCCGCAGCTCAATAATCCCTGCAATGCCTACAACCCGACGCCGCTTGAGGTTCTGATCTGGAACCCGGATGTTCGATAAAGTTCTGATTGCCAATCGCGGCGAGGTTGCCTGCCGCATCTTGCGCACGCTCAGGCGCCTCAAGGTGCGCTCGGTCGCGGTTTACTCCGATGCCGACCGCCACTCTCTGCATGTGCTGCAAGCGGACGAGGCCATCGCTCTCGGCGCTGGCGCGGCCTCGGAAACCTATCTGCGCGAAGACAAAATCCTCGCGGCGGCCCGAATTGCGGGCGCGCAAGCAATTCATCCTGGTTATGGATTCTTAAGCGAGAACGCGGCCTTTGCCGAAGCCTGCGCGGCAGCGAAAATCACATTCATCGGGCCCACCCCGGCGCAGATGCGCGATTTCGGACTGAAGCACAGGGCGCGCGAGTTGGCCGCGAGCAACGGTGTGGCCCTGTTGCCGGGCAGCGGATTACTGACGAATCTCGAGGATGCACGCAGCGAGGCTGCACGCATCGGCTATCCGGTCATGCTCAAGAGCACGGCGGGCGGCGGCGGCATCGGCATGCAGCTGGTCCGCCGCGAGGCCGAATTGAGCGAAGCGCTTCGCGCGGTGGAACGCCTGGCGACCAAGAGCTTCAGCCGGGGCGGCGCGTTCTTGGAGAAGTACATCGAGCGGGCACGGCACATCGAAGTGCAAATCTTCGGCGATGGGGCAGGATCGGTGATTGCGCTAGGCGAGCGCGATTGTTCCACGCAGCGGCGCAACCAGAAGATCATCGAGGAGACGCCCGCGCCGGCGCTTCCCGATGCGATTCGATCGGGTTTGCATGCGGCGGCGATTCGCCTGGGCCGGGCGGTCAATTACCAGTCGGCCGGCACCGTGGAATTCGTCTTCGACGTGCTGGAACAGGAGGCTTTTTTCCTGGAGGTCAATACGCGATTGCAGGTTGAGCACGGAGTCACGGAGGAAATTACCGGGATTGACCTAGTCGAGTGGATGATACGGCAGGCCGCCGATGAAGCATGGCTGATCGAGGCGCCGCCGGTCCGCGGAGCGTCAATTCAAGTCCGCGTGTATGCGGAGGATCCGGCCAGAGCCTTCAGACCCTCGTCGGGATTGATCACCCAGGTGCAATTTCCTGCGGATGCGCGCGTCGAGACGTGGATTGAAGCGGGCACGGAAATTACGCCGCTGTACGATCCGTTGTTGGCGAAGATAATCACCTCGGGCAAGGATCGCCCGGAAGCGCTCGCCAGGATGCGCGCGGCGCTGCGCGACACGGTGATTGCGGGTATCGAAACCAACCTCGATTATTTGAAGCAGATCGTTGCGGACGGTCCGTTCGTCGCAGAAGGCATGACCACGCGCGGTTTGGAGAGCTTTGCCTATGCGCCGCGCACTCTCGAAGTGTTGGTCGCGGGTACCCAGACCAGCGTGCAGGACTTCCCGGGACGAATCGGCTATTGGAACGTGGGTGTGCCGCCCTCGGGGCCCATGGATGATTTGTCTTTTCGGTTGGGCAATAAGGCGCTTGGCAACGATGCGCAGGCCGCGGCTCTGGAAATCACGGTTTCCGGCCCGACGCTGAAATTCAACGCCGAGGCGCTGATATGCCTGACGGGCGCAACGATGGCGGCTGATCTTGACGGGCTGGCTGTCGCCTTCTGGACTCCCGTGCCCATCAGGGCTGGTCAAATCCTGCGTCTCGGATCCTTGACCGGTTCAGGCTGCCGCGCCTACTTGAGTATTCGAGGCGGCTTTGATGTCCCCCTGTATCTCGCCAGCCGATCGACATTCGCATTGGGAAAGTTCGGCGGTCACGGCGGCCGCGCGTTGATGGCGGGCGATGTCCTGCACATCGGCGCGGCAGCTTCAGACGCCATTGCGGAACTGATTCCCGAGGCCGTGAGGCCTGCTATCGCTGAGGATTGGGATCTCGGCGTCCTCTACGGCCCGCATGGTGCGCCGGATTTTTTTACCGAGAAGGACATCGAGGAATTCTTCGCGGCCACCTGGGAAGTGCATTACAACTCCAATCGCACCGGCGTGCGGTTGATCGGAGCGAAGCCGACATGGGCGCGCAGCGACGGTGGAGAAGCCGGACTGCACCCTTCAAATATTCACGACAATGCCTATGCGGTCGGCAGCGTGGATTTTACCGGCGACATGCCGGTCATTCTCGGCCCCGATGGGCCGTCTCTCGGCGGATTCGTCTGTCCCGTCACGCTGATCAAAGCTGAATTGTGGAAACTCGGTCAGCTGCGCCCGAACAATCGCATTCGATTTCGGCGGCTGGCTCCCGAGGATGCATTGCAGCGGGAAATCAGCCAAGAGCAGCTGATCGCAACCTTAAGGCACGGCAGTGCGCCCAGATCGCCGCCGAGCGCGGCCACGCACGCGAGCGGCGCGGACGCGGCCATCGTTGCGCGCCTACCGGCTCGCGGTGCGAGACCCGAGGTTGTGTACCGGCGCGCCGGCGACAAGTTCATGTTGGTCGAGTACGGGCCGCTGGTGCTGGATCTGGAGTTGCGCTTGCGGGTTCATGCGCTCATGTGCTGGCTCGAGGAGGCTAAAACGGAAGGTGTTGTCGAGTTGACTCCGGGCATCCGCTCGCTGCAGGTTCACTACGATAGCCGCGCGCTGCCGCTGGATGAATTGTTGAAGGTGCTGGCCTCCGCTGAAGAGTCGCTGCCGCCAGTCGAGGAAATGCAGATCGCGACACGAATCGTTCGCTTGCCGCTGTCCTGGGACGATGCCGCCACCCAACTTGCAATAGCCAAGTACATGCAATCTGTGCGTGGCGATGCCCCCTGGTGCCCGAGCAATATTGAATTCATCCGCCGCATCAACGGACTTGCCAGCATTGATGAGGTCAAGCGGGTTTTGTTCGAAGCGAGTTATTTGGTACTGGGATTGGGCGATGTGTACTTGGGTGCGCCGGTCTGCACCCCCATCGATCCCCGTCATCGTCTGGTGACCACCAAGTACAATCCGGCGCGAACCTGGACCCCGGAAAATGCCGTAGGTATTGGCGGCGCGTACCTGTGCGTCTATGGCATGGAGGGGCCGGGCGGCTACCAATTCGTCGGCCGCACCTGTCAGATGTGGAATACCTATCGAACCACCAAGGAATTTACGCAACACAAGCCCTGGCTGTTGCGCTTCTTCGATCAAATTCGCTTTTATCCCGTGAGCGGCGCAGAGCTCTTGGAAATTCGCGATGATTTTTTGTACGGAAGCGCCCATCTGGATATCGAAGAAGAAGTGTTCCGATTGCAGGACTACCGGGCATTTTTACGCGACAACGCATGCAGCATTGCCGCCCACAAGGCGCGCCAGCAGGCCGCCTTCGATGCCGAACGCGGGCGCTGGGAGGCAACCGGACAGATTGGATACGCAGCGGACTTGCCGGCCGCTCACGATGAGGAAGCAGCAGAGCAGTTGCAGGACGGTCATGTGGCTGTGGTGAGCCCGGTATCGGGGAGCGTATGGAAGATTGCGGCGACCGCGGGCCAGAGCGTCAAGACCGGCGAGGTCCTGGTGTTGGTGGAATCGATGAAAATGGAGCTGCCGATCATGGCGCCGATCGATGGAGTCATCACTCAATTGCGCTGCGCCGAGGGACGCGCCGTGCTGGTGGCGCAGACTCTGCTGATCATCCGCCCCGACTTGCGCAGCGATCTACACGCTCAAACCTTGGAGAGTATCAATGTTGACTTGCCTTAAGAGCCGATGGAACGCCATGAGTTTGCTGCTGACCGTGCTGCTGGCCGCCACCTCGCCGGCGGCTCTGGCGGCCGACAAGAACAGCTTCAATGTTGCCTGGAGCATCTACGTGGGATGGATGCCCTGGGATTATGCGGATCAGAGCGGCATTCTCAAGAAGTGGGCGACGAAGTACGGCATCAAGATCAAGCTCACGCAGGTCAACGACTACGTGGAATCGATCAATCAGTATACCGCGGGCACCTTCGATGCCTGCGTCATGACCAACATGGACATGCTCACCATACCCGCAGCCGGCGGTGTGGACTCCACGGCCTTGATCGTCGGCGACTTCTCCAATGGCAACGACGGCGTGGTTCTCAAGGGCAAGGGCAAGAAGCTCGAGGATATCAAGGGGCAAAAGGTCAACCTGGTTGAGCTGTCGGTTTCGCATTATCTGCTGGTGCGAGCCTTGAGTACGGTGGGACTGCGCGAGCGCGACCTGAAAATCATCAACACTTCCGACGCGGACATCGTCGCGGCGTTTTCGACTCCAGCAAGCACGGCGGTGGTTGCGTGGAAGCCGCAGTTGAGCGAGGTATTGGCTGCGCCCACTTCACAATTGGTATTCGACTCCAGCAAAATTCCCGGCGAGATCATGGATCTCATGGTGGTCAACAGCGCCGCACTGAAGGCAAACCCGAATCTTGGCAAAGCCTTGGTGGGCGCGTGGTACGAGACTCTGGCCTTGATGTTCAAAGCGGACGCCGCCGGACAGGCCGCACAAGCCTCAATGGCAAAAGCCTCGGGAACCGATCTCACCGGCTTTGCGAGCCAACTCGCGACCACTCGAATGTTTTCGACGCCGGCGCAGGCTTATGAGTTCATGACGGGGGAGGGTGTCGTGAAGACCATGGATCTGGTGCGAAAGTTTTCCTTCGAACACGGCATCCTTGGGCGCGGCGCGGCCTCGGCGGACGCCGTCGGCATACAGTTCCCGGGCGGCAAGACCCTGGGTGATGCGCAGAACCTGAAGATGCGCATCGACTCGGCGTACACCAAAATGGCGATGGACGGTTCATTGTGAGCGTTGCAGGGCTCATTGTGAGCATGTAGCAACCGATGCGCCGACTCATCAATCAAAGACCGGGCAGGGGCGGTTCCGCCCTCTTGAGCCTGCTACCCTTCATTCTGGTCGTCTGCGCCTACTTGTTCTATTCGCATGCGCGGCTTCTGCAGAATCCCGGCGACAAGCTTTTGCCTTCGCCCACCACGATTGCCGCCACCGTCCATCGCTACGCTTTTGAGGAAGACGAGCGCAGCGGCGACGTACTATGGTGGACCGATACCTGGGCAAGCCTCGAGCGTCTCCTGACCGCGCTGGCGATAAGCGCCATCATCGGATTGAGTCTGGGCCTGGCCATCGGTGTCATTCCGTACCTGCGCGCGGCGATAGCGCCATTCGTGGCGGCGGTCTCGCTGATACCGCCGCTCGCCATCTTACCCATTTTGTTCATCGTCGCGGGACTTGGGGAACTTGCCAAAGTGATGCTCATCATCATCGGCGTGGCGCCTGTGATCGTGCGCGACTTGGCAATGCGCGCGGGCGAACTTCCCAACGAGCAAATCATCAAGGCGCAGACGCTGGGTGCTTCCACGTGGCAGTTGGTGGTGCGCGTAGTACTGCCGCAACTATGGCCGCGATTGCTCGATGCGCTGCGCTTATGCTTAGGTTCAGCCTGGCTGTTTCTCATCGCCGCCGAGGCGATTGCATCCACAGAAGGATTGGGGTATCGCATCTTTTTGGTTCGCCGCTACCTGGCAATGGACTTGATTCTGCCCTACGTTGCTTGGATAACCCTCTTGGCCTTCTCGATGGACTGGCTGCTGAAGACCTTGCGAACCAAAGCGTTCCCCTGGGCGGCTTCCAATTGACCCAAGTTGCCGTCAAGCATTTGTGGAAGGAGTACGGCAATCAAGTCGTTCTCGAAAACGTCAATTTACAAGTCAACGACCACGAGTTTGTGACCATTGTCGGCGCATCGGGATGCGGTAAGACGACGTTTCTCAGGATGCTGCTGGGCGTGGAGACTCCCAGCCGCGGCCAGTTTCTCATCGATGGCGAACCGCTGCCGTCGGAGCCGGGACCGGATCGCGGAATCGTGTTTCAGCGCTACTCGCTGTTTCCGCATCTGACGGTGCTCGAGAATCTGCTGCTGGGCCTGGAGTTGCGCGCCGCGCCGACGCTCGGCCGCTTGTTCGGCGCGAGACGTCGCCGGGCCCTGGATAAGGCGCAGCCGCTGCTCGAAGCGATCGGGCTGCAATCGGCAGCGGACAAATTTCCTGCACAACTCTCCGGCGGCATGCAACAGCGCCTGTCCATTGCGCAGTCCGTGATCTGCGAGCCGAAAATCTTGCTGTTGGATGAGCCTTTCGGCGCATTGGATCCGGGTATCACCGCCGATATGCATACGCTCATCCTCAAGCTGTGGAATACGCACAAGATGACCGTGTTCATGGTGACGCATGATTTGAAGGAGAGTTTCGAATTGGGCACGCGTTTGCTGGTATTCGACAAGGTACGCGTCGATCCTCAATCGCCTGAGGCATACGGGGCGACCATCACGTTCAACATTCCGCTCAAGGGCCATCGAAGCGCTTAAGCCTTGGGCGCAAATGAGAAAGGCGTACTTCACCACGAGCGGTGAAGTACGCCGATTCCGCATCACCGCCAACATCAATTCAGCGAACCATTTCCCGCCGCGGCGAGGGAAGTCGAGCCGCTCGAGTGCTGCGCATCGAGCGAGGAGCTGCCCGCGAGGCTGTGGCTGCCGGCATTGACGGACTGGTCGGCGCTGCCCGCGACACCCACGCTTGAGCCGGGCTTGCTGGCCGGGGTTGATGTCGTCGGGGCTGACTTCGCCGGGGCCGTCTTCGCCGGGGCCGTCTTCGCCGGGGCGCCCTTGGGCACAGAGGGCGCTGTGGTGGAGGCCGTGCCGGTCGCAGTGGCGCTGGCGCTCGACGCATCCTTGGTCGCGGTGCCCATCGCAGTGGCGGTCGCAGTGGCGCCGGCGCTCGACGCATCCTTGGCGGCGGTTGCGCTGGTCGTCGCGGCGACGTTTTCACTCGACTGGGCGGTTGACTGTGCGGCGGTGACAGTCTTCCCGGCGGTTGTTTTGGCCGCATCGGTGACGGGTTTCGTCTTCACCGAGGGGACCGAACCGGTCAATTGACCCTGCGCTCCGAAGCTGCCGGCGCCGTTGATGCCGCGGCCGCCAAGCCCGCTCAAATTGCCATTCAATCCGCCGCCGAGGTTGCCGCCCGCGCCGCCCATGAGGCCTGCATAGGCTGGGGAGGTGAGAGCCAGTATCACGGCCGCGCTAACGCCTGTCAGAATCTGCTTGGTATTCATGTCGTACTCCTTGTGGCCGCAGACATCCCGCGGTCTTCACTGTTGATACGAGCCAGCCTCGCAGTTTCTTCCATCAGCTCAGCGACGAATCAGCGCCGCCGGGTCCACGCGGTATT
>Ga0302324_100001114_pt1 | contig 66231 bp, 45 predicted proteins | sample Palsa_T0_1_FD_201949 | JGI IMG/M metagenome (GOLD analysis project Ga0302324, IMG submission 201949) | Peat permafrost microbial communities from Stordalen Mire near Abisko, Sweden - Palsa_T0_1 | ecosystem: Environmental > Terrestrial > Soil > Palsa > Peat permafrost | place: Sweden: Abisko...
AGTGGAGTGCATCGGGGCCTGCAGTTGGGCTCCCGCTGTTCAGGTAAATTACGATTTTCACGAAAATTTGACCGCGGAATCGATGGACCAGATTCTCGACGACTACCGCTCCAGGACCTAGTCACGCCACTCGGAGAAAGCATGGCCTATCTCGTATCCCATCCAGATGAAGTGAAGGTGATCTCGTTCCGCTTCGGCAAGGGCGCGAGCGACATCGACAAGTATCTCGAGCTGGATGGTTACACTGCTGTACGCAAGGCCATCACCTTGGGACCGGAAGGGATCATCGCCGAGATGAAGGCGTCGAACCTGCGCGGCCGCGGCGGCGCAGGCTTTCCCACCGGCATGAAGTGGTCCTTCGTTCCCAAGCAATCCGCCAAACCCAAATACGTCCTGGTCAACGGAGATGAGAGCGAACCCGGCACCTGTAAAGACCGCCTGATCTTTGAGTACGACCCCCATTCGGTGATCGAGGGCGTGATCATTGCCGGCTTGGCCATCGGTTCCAAGATGGGATTCATCTACCTCCGCGGCGAGTATCGTTATCTGCTCAAGATCATGGAGAAGGCCATCGACGACGCCTACGCCAAGGGCTTTCTAGGCAAAGGGATCTTTGGCAGCAATGTGGACTTCGATGTTGTCTCCCATACCGGCGCGGGCGCGTATGAAGTAGGCGAAGAGTCGGCACTAATGGAATCGCTCGAAGGCAAGCGCGGCATTCCCCGCATTCGTCCTCCCTTTCCCGCAGTGGTCGGACTCTACGGTGGGCCGACCGTCATTAACAATGCTGAAACGTTGGCCACCGTGCCCCATATCTTCCGCATCGGAGGGGCGGAGTACGCCAAGATTGGCACCGAGCGCAACGGCGGCACCCGCCTCTTCTGTCTCAGCGGCGACGTGGCCAAGCCCGGCGTCTACGAGTTGCCCATGGGCTACAACCTCAAGAAGATGATCTACGAGGTGGGGGGTGGCATTAACGACGGCAGGTCACTCAAAGCCGTCGTTCCCGGCGGATCCTCGACCCCGGTGCTTCTGCCCAACGAGATCGACATCGGCATGGACTTCGACCAGGTAGGCAAGGCGGGCAGCATGCTCGGTTCGGGCGGCGTGGTGGTTTTGGACGACAGCGTCTGCATGGTGGAGTTCGCCCTGCGCACCATGAAGTTTTACCAGCACGAGAGCTGTGGATGGTGTATTCCCTGCCGCGAAGGCACCGACTGGCTGAAGAAGACGCTAACGCGCGTTCATGCTGGCGGCGGCGTGGCCAAGGATATTGACAATATCCGCTACCTGGCGCAGAACATGTTGGGCCGCACCTTTTGTCCCTTGGGCGACGCTGCGGCCATGCCCACCATCGCCTTCGTGGACAAATTCCGCAAGGAGTTTGAAGACCACCTGGATGGCAAACCGTGTCCGTACGCCCATCAAAGGGAAGCGGCCTTGGCCAGCGTATGACGCCCGCCCATAACAAAGATAGGAACCCATGGCTGACGTAACCTTTACCATCGATGGCAAGAAGGTCACCGCACCCGCAGGCACACTGTTGATTGAGGCCTGCCGTTCCGCGAGTATCGCGATTCCCTCGTTCTGTTACTACCCCGGCCTTTCGCTCTGTGGAGCTTGCCGCATGTGCCTGGTGCGCCTGGAAAAGGTGCCGAAGCTGCAAACCGCCTGCACCACACCGGTTGCGGAAGGCATGGTAGTCCACACCGATAACAAAGAAATTACCGAAGCGCGCAAAGCAACCATCGAGCTGTTACTGGGCAATCACCCCCTCGATTGCCCGGTGTGCGATGCCGGCGGCGAGTGCGAGCTGCAGGACATGACCTTCAAGTATGGGCCGCCGGAGTCGCTCTACACCGAGGTCAAGCAGCACCGTGAAGAACAGCAGTGGTCCCCGGTGGTGTTTTTCGACCGGCCGCGCTGCATCCTTTGTTATCGTTGCGTGCGCACCTGTGGAGAGGGCATGGATGTCTGGGCCCTGGGGGTGCAGAATCGCGGCGTCAGCAGCGTCATTGCCCCCAACAAGGGCGATCACCTGGACTGCGAAGAATGCGGCATGTGCATCGACGTCTGCCCCGTCGGCGCGCTCACCTCGGGTACCTATCGTTATAAAACCCGCCCCTGGGAGATGAACCACGTTTCCACCGTCTGCACTCACTGCGCGGATGGATGCAAGACCACCCTGGGTGTGCGCAGCGTCTCTAACGGCTCTGAGATCCTGCGCGGTGATAACCGCGACAAGAGCGGCATCAACGGCGAGTTCTTGTGCATCAAGGGACGCTACGCCTTCGACTTTGCCAACCATACCGACCGGTTGACCAAGCCACTCATACGTCAGGCGGACGGCAAATTCGCAGAAGTCAGCTGGGAGCAGGCGTTGGCGCACGCAGGCACCAAGCTGCGCGAGATTCGCGAGAGCCGCGGCGGCAAGACCATCGGCGTCATCGGCTCCAACCGCACCACCAACGAGGAAAACTACCTGCTGCAGAAGCTGGCTCGGACGGTACTGGGTACCAATAACATCGACCATCACCGCACCGCCGACTACACCGCGTTTGCTCGCGCTATCTCCGGGCAGAAGGACCGCGCCGCGTCCCTGCGCGACACCATGACCGCCCCGGCGATTTTGTTGCTGGGCAATGATCCCACCGAGCAACATCCGCTGCTGGCCTGGAACCTGCGCACCAATCTGCGCCACAACAATGCCCGCATCTACATCGTGAACCATGCCGGCATCAAGCTGGAGCGGCAGGCGCACCAATCGTTGATCATTCCCCAAGACGGTTACGCCAACGCTGTACGTTTTCTGGCGGGGCAGGATGAAGCTTTTCCTGGGACTCAATTAGGAGACGAGGCGAAAAAGTTCCGCGAGGCGCTGCGTGCCGAGCCCAACCTGCTGATCATCTTTGGTTCTGAGTACCGCGGCCGGGACATCGACGCAGTGGTGAACTTCGGCGTCTGGTTGGCCAACGCCCGCTTCGCCTGCCTGGGCGACTACGTCAACTCCCGCGGTGCTGCGGATATGGGCTTACTCCCCGGCCTGCTGCCCGGTTATGTCCCAGTCGATCACGGTGGCCCCTTTGCTGAGGAGTACGGCGACACCCTGCCCCAGACTCCTGGCATGGACCTGGTGGAAATGTTCGATGCTGCAGAACGCGGGGATCTGGCAGGGTTATATGTCGTCGGCGCCAACCCCATCGCCCGCTACGGGATCGATCCGGCTGCGCTGAAAAACACCTTCGTCGTCGTGCAGGATATGTTCCTGACCGAAACCGCGCTATTGGCGGACGTGGTGTTGCCCACCTCCAATCTCTACGAGAAGTCGGGGACGGTCACCAACACCTACGGCGACCAGCAGCTGGTCAAGAAGGCAGGTGACCGCGCCGGCGTGCGCAGCGACTTCGAATTGATGGTCCGGCTTGCCGACACCATGGGCGCAGACCCCAGGAAACTGGTTCCTTTCGGCCGTGGAGTCCACGCCGACATGGGGCAGACCCGGGGTGCGCAATCCGGCGAAGCGGACCGTCACAGCGTATGGCTGGCGGCGCAAAACCTGGAGCCCAAGCTGAGCCCCTTCGACCCCTTTGCGATTCTGGACGAAATTCAGCGGCTGGTCCCCGGTTACCAGGTCTCGCGCATGGAGCTATTGGCCGGCAACGACGTCCATGTGCAATCATCGTTGGTGCAAATCGACGCCGGGCCTGAGCGCCACGCACTGATTCTGCCCGCCGAAGACACTTTGTTCACCTCCGGCACCTTAGGCCGTTACAGCACCGTCTTGCACTCGGTCATGGAATCGCACACCAAACCCACAGAAACAGCCGCGGACTAGCAAGGGGGTACATCCGACTAACCAGGGTTGGAAGTATGTAGCAAACCTAAACTTTGTCATCCCGACCGGAGCGCAGCGGAGCGGAGGGACCTGCGGTGTCCCCTTCCCGCTTGCAACTCCTGAAGGGTACGGATTTGCAGGCTGAACTACCTTGGCTTTGTATCAGGGCACGGCTTTAGCCGGGCCGTACTGAGCCGCAACAATGAGGGCTTTAGCCCCTGAGGCACTACGCTGGGTAAAGAGAAAGAAAGAAACCTGTGAGCTTCCTGATCTTTTTTCTCCTGAGTTGTTTGAAGATTGCTATCGTGCTTGCGATCTTTCTCGGATCGGTCGCCTACACCGTGCTACTTGAGCGCAAACTAGTGGGGCGCATTCAGAATCGCTGGGGACCCAGCCGCGTGGGACCGTTTGGCATGTGGCAGCCCATGGCAGACGGCCTCAAGCTCTTTCTGAAGGAAGACATCATACCCACCAACGTCGATCGCCCGTTGTACATTTTGGCGCCCATGATTGCCCTCGGCTGCGCCTTGATCTCGATAGCTGTCGTGCCCTTCGGGGCGCGGATCACCTGGCATGGCGTCGATATGTTCGAGATTGCCGATGTCAATATCGGTCTCCTGGTGATTCTCGGGGTAACCTCGGTCGGCGTTTATGGGATCGCCTTGGCCGGCTGGTCCTCCAACAACAAATACTCACTCCTGGGAGCCCTGCGCGCCAGTGCCCAGGTAATCAGCTACGAGTTGGCCTTGGGGCTTTCTCTGGTGGGCGTGGTGCTGCGGGCAGGATCGTTGAACCTGCGCACAATCGTGGATAGCCAGTCGGCCCATGGCCTCTTGTCATGGAATGTCTTTGGCGGCTACCAGTTCGTCGCGTTCTTCATTTACCTTATGGCGGCCTATGCTGAAACCAACCGCGCGCCGTTCGATCTGCCGGAGGCGGAAACCGAGCTGACGGCTGGCTACCACACCGAATACAGCTCGATGAAGTTTGCCATGTTCTTCATGGCCGAGTACGCCAACATGATCACCGTCGGTTGTGTAGCGTCGTTGCTCTTTTTCGGTGGGTGGACCAGTCCCTTCGGGTCGCTGATTCCTGCCTTCGGGGGAATCCTGCTGCAAGCCATCCTGCCCGTCTTCTGGTTCGTGTTGAAGGTCTTCTGTTTCCTCTTTCTCTACATCTGGGTACGGGGCACGCTACCCCGGTTCCGCTACGATCAGTTAATGGGCTTCGGCTGGAGGTTTCTGATGCCTCTGGCCATCGCCAATATTATCGCCACCAGTCTATGGCTCGCCTAGCACCGAGGCTTCGCACTCAAAATCTGTTGCAGCAAGGTGTTCTACAATCAGCATCGGGCCCGATAGGAGAAAAGCACTAGCATGTATCTGGTCCTCTTCATCTTTTTTGGCTGCCTCTGCGTCGCTGGAGCCTTGAACCTGCTGTTCCAGCGCCACCCCATCAACAGCGCCCTTTCGCTGATTGTGGTGATGAGCTCGCTGGCCGTGCTCTACCTCCTGTTGGGAGCGGAGTTCCTGGCCGCCGCCCAGGTTATCGTCTATGCCGGCGCCATCATGGTTCTGTTTACGTTCGTCATCATGTTGCTCAATGCCGGGACGGAAGAGCGTACCAGCGGTAGCGCTGCCGCTTACATCGTCGGCATCCCGGGGGTAGGAGTTCTGGTCTCTCTGCTGGCCTTCATCTTTCTTTCCGCCCGCAGCCACCTGGCCACCGCCCGGCTGGGAGACTACGTGGTCTCCACCAGCGACCTCAGCAAGGTGCTCTTCCGCAACCTGCTACTTCCCTTCGAAGTAACGTCGGTTCTGATCCTGATTGCTATCCTGGGCGCAGTTGCGCTGGCCAGCAAGGAGCACTGACATGGCCGTCCCCATTGCTTACTACCTGGTGCTGAGCGCCATCCTCTTCTCCATCGGAGTGGGCGCCTTCCTCATCAAGCGCAATATCATCACCGTCTTCATGTCGATTGAGTTGATGCTGAACGCGGTGAACCTGACCTTTGTCGCCTTCGCCTATCAATGGCATCGGTTGCAGGGCCAGATATTTGTCTTCTTCGTGATGGTCGTCGCCGCCGCCGAGGCCGCGGTCGGCTTGGCGATCATCATCGCCATCTTCCGCTCCCGGAGCACGCTCAACGTGGATCAAGTCAACCTGATGAAACTATGAACGAAAATCCATCCCTCCATCTATGGTTGATCCCGCTGCTGCCATTCATTGGCTTTCTGCTGAATGGATTGCTGGGCCGTTTTCTGAGCAAGACGCTGGTCTCGACCATTGCCCTGCTCTTCACCGCGGCGCCGCTGGCGCTGGTCCTCAGCGTCGCCTTCCGCTTCAGCAGTCTGGCTCTGCCGCATGTCGAGCGGTTGCCGTTTCCCTGGATTGAAACCTCGACCTTCCGTGCCGATTTCGCGTTCCTGCTCGACCCGTTGACGCTGGTCATGCTGTTGGTCGTCACCGGCGTAGGTTTTCTCATCCACATCTACTCCGTCGGCTATATGGCCGAAGAAGAGGGTTACTGGCGCTTCTTCGCCTACCTCAACCTGTTCATGTTCTTCATGCTGACCCTGGTGCTGGCGGAGAACTTCCTGCTGATGTTCGTTGGTTGGGAGGGCGTAGGACTAGCCTCCTACCTGTTGGTCGGCTTCTACTACCTGCGCAAGTCGGCTGCGGATGCCGGCAAGAAAGCATTCATCCTTAACCGCATCGGTGACTTCGGCTTTCTCCTCGCCATGTTCCTGATGATCGCCCACTTCGGCTCCCTCAGCTTCAGCCAGGTCTTCGCCACCATCTCCCAGAACCCCCAGATGCAAGACGGCTTCCTCACCGCCATCGCGCTGCTGCTGGTGCTCGGCGCCACCGGCAAGTCCGCGCAGATTCCGCTTTACGTCTGGCTGCCGGACGCCATGGAAGGCCCCACGCCAGTCTCCGCCCTGATCCATGCCGCGACCATGGTGACCGCGGGCGTCTACATGGTGGTGCGCTCCCACGTGCTCTTTGACCGCTCGCACTTCGCCCTTGGCGTCGTCGCGGTGATCGGCGCCGCCACTGCCCTGTTTGCCGCCACCGTCGGCATGGTGCAGACGGATATCAAACGCGTGCTGGCCTACTCCACCATCTCCCAGCTGGGCTACATGTTCCTGGCCTGCGGAGCAGCCGCCTACTCCGCGGCCATCTTCCACTTGGTCACGCATGCCTTCTTTAAGGGCCTGCTCTTCCTCGCTGCCGGCGCTGTCATCCACGCCATGGGTGGCCAGCAGGACATGCGCGCCATGGGCGGCCTACGCAAAGCAGTGCCGATCACCTTCTGGTCAATGAGCGCCGGTGTCTTCGCCATCTCCGGCCTGCCGCCGTTCTCCGGCTTCTTCAGCAAAGACGCCATTCTCTACCAGGCCTTTCTTTCGCCTACTGCGGGACCGATCCTGTGGTTCGTCGGCCTGGTGACCGCTCTGCTCACCGCCTTCTACATGTTCCGGCTCTGGTACCTCACCTTTTTCGGTGAGCTCCGGTCGCACGATGCGCATCCCCATGAGAGCCCCTGGTCGATGCTGGCGCCCGTAGTCCTGCTGGCTGTTCTTGCGCTCGCCGGAGGCTGGATTGGCATTCCCAAGGCTCTCTGGGGCGGCGATCAGTTCGCGCACTTCCTCGAGCCCGTGGTCAATGCCGGCGCGGCGGCCCCATCCGTCCCTGCCGGCACCGAGACGCAGGAGCGATTGTTTAGCCTCGTCTCCGTGGTCATGGCGGCCATCGGCTGGTTTTTTGCCGATCTGCTTTACCGCCGCAAGCCCGGCCTGGCCGATCGGCTGGTCGAGCGCGTCAGTGGTGTGTACGGACTGCTCGTCCACAAGTATTGGATAGACCAGATCTACACCGGGCTCATCGTGACTCCCCTACTCTTGGCCGCCCGTTACTTATTGTGGGGTGTAACCGACCGCGGAGTGGTCGACGGTGGCGGCAGCCTGGCGGCAGGCAGCGTGCGCGGTTTGGGGGCGTTGGTCCAGCGGGTGCAGTCGGGAAACATCCGGTCCTACGCTGGGTGGCTGGCATTTGGCGCCGCAGCCCTGCTCCTGATTACCTATTTCGGCTTCTCCATGCAGCTCTAAGTAGAGCAAGGGACAATTGTGCTGAACGATTCGATACTTACGCTAACGACCTTTGTGCCCACTGCAGGAGCGGTGGTCGTGGCATTGCTTCCGCGCCGTGGCCGCATCATCCAATGGTTCACGCTGGTGGTCGCGCTGGTCACCTTTGGGCTGACCCTCCAGTTGCCCTTCCATTACGTCTACGGTCAATCCGGCTTTCAATTTGAAGTCGACCGCGCCTGGATCGCCAGCCCTGCTATCCGGTATCACCTGGGCGTGGATGGCATCTCGCTCTGGCTGGTGGTGCTGACCGGCTTTCTTGCCCCGCTTGGCGTTCTGTCTTCCTGGAACGCCATCCATCACCGCACCAAAGAGTTCTACTTCTTTTTCCTGCTGCAGCAGACGGCGATGATCGGCGTCTTTGTCTCCCTCGACATGTTCCTCTACTACGCCTTTTGGGAGCTGACGCTGGTGCCCATGGCGATCATTATCTCCATGTTCGGCCGCGATCGCGGAACCGAAGCGGCGATCAAGTTTTTCGTCTATACCTTCCTGCCCTCGGCGCTGCTGCTGGTAGGGATTGTCTGGCTGTACGCCAAGACCGGCACCTTTGACTTTGTCAAATTGCAGTCCATCCTGGCGCAGGATACGTTGAGCTTTCCGCCCAAGGCTCTTTTCTGGGCCTCGTTGGCATTCCTGGTCGCCTTTGCCGTCAAGGTGCCGGTCTTTCCCCTCCATGGCTGGTTAGGGGATGTCTTCAGCGAAGCGCCCGCCGCGATGGCCATGGTCGTCGCCGGCAAGCTAGGCCTCTATTCCATCCTGCGCTTCAATCTCGGCCTCTTCCCTGCCCAGGCCCGCCAAGTGGCGCCGTGGATGATCGCCCTGGCGGTCATTGGAATTCTCTATGGCGCGCTGGTGGCGCTGGTGCAGAGCGATATGAAGAGGCTGGTGGCCTTCTCCACCGTAAGCTCGCTCAGCTTTTGCATACTGGGCATCTTTGGCTTCGCGGTCTCGGGCTTGGACGGCGCAGTCTACCAGACTCTGAACGAAGGCGTCTCTGTCGGAGCGCTTCTGCTGTTGCTTGGCTTCATGTACGAACGTTATGGAACCTACGACATTGGCTCCTACGGTGGCTTGGCCAAGCGCATGCCCTATCTGGCCACACTGTTTGTCATCACCTCGCTCTCGCTGATTGGCCTTCCGTTGCTCAACGGGTTTATCGGCGAGTTTCTTATCCTCAGCGGGACGTTTGCCGGCCATGTCGCCTGGGTTTGCGCAGCCACGGCCGGTGTCATTCTGAGTGCCTCCTATATGCTGTGGATGATCCAGCGCGTCTTCTACAGCGACGTATCCAAGATGGTTACAGAATTGAACGTGGTGGATATGGGCGGCCGCGAGCATATCGCCCTTTGGCCAATGGCTGTTCTCATGTTGGTGATGGGCGTTGCTTCCCCCATCTGGATACGCGCCATCGATGGGGCAGTGATCAAGCTCGCATCGCCGGCGACAGCGCCCACCCAAGGCATGGCGGTGGGACAGTGATGCCAGTGCCTCAAGCCTATCGCATTCTGCCCGAGCTCTGGCTCACCATCACTGGTGTGCTCATCATGCTGATCGAGCCATTGATGCCGCGCGACATGACCCGTAAGCCCATCGGCGTGCTCGCCCTGGTGGGCGTCCTCGGCGCTTTGCTGGCCAGCATCTGGCAATTGGGACTGCCTGCGGGAACAGCCTTCTATGGCACCGTGCAGACCGACGCCTTCAGCGTCTTTTTCCACGTCTTGATCTGCGGCATCGTGTTGGTCGCCATGCTGATCGCCTTTGACGTCTTCGATGGCAGCAAGGAAAGGCCAGCCGAGTATTACCCCCTGGTTCTTTTCGGCGCCGTGGGCATGTGCCTGATGTCGAGCGCAGTCGAATTGCTGTTGGTTTTCATCAGCCTGGAAATTTCCTCCATCGCGACCTACATTCTGGCTGCGATTCGCAAGCGCAGCGGCAAAAGCCCTGAAGCCGGGTTGAAATACTTTCTCTTGGGCTCTTTCGCGACCGCATTCTTTCTTTACGGAATCGCCCTGACCTTTGGCGCAACCGGCACCACCAACATAGCCGAAGTAGCCTCGAGCCTCTCTCAGAGCCCAGTGCCGAGCTTCGCTATTCTGGCTGTGGCCATGATCCTGATTGGTATTGGCTTCAAAGTCTCTGCCGCGCCCTTTCAGGTTTGGACTCCCGATGTCTACGAGGGAGCTCCTTCTCCGGTGGTTGCCTTGATGTCCACCGGCCCCAAGGTGGCCGCGTTCGCTGTGCTTTTGCGCATCCTCTACGGCGCCTATCCGGCCCTGCACGCTCATTGGCTGTTGCTTATCTGGATCATGGCTGCCCTCTCGATGACGGTGGGCAATCTGGGCGCGCTGCGCCAGCACAATGTGAAGCGCCTGCTGGCCTATTCTTCCATTGCCCATGCCGGCTACACGCTGGTCGCCTTCACGGCTCTTTCCAACGAAGGTGTCGCCGCCGCGATGTTCTATACCGCGACGTATGCGGCGATGAACGTAGGAGCATTCGCCATCATCAGCCACGCCGGTGGTTTTGACGACAAGCTGCTCTCGGTTGCCGACTACCGCGGTCTCGCCTACCGGTCGCCGCTGATGGGCGGCGCGTTGGCGTTCTTCTTGCTATCGCTGATCGGGATTCCCTTCACCGGCGGCTTCTTTGGCAAGTTCTACGTCTTCACCGCGGCCCTGCATTCGGGTGAGGTATGGCTGGCGATTATCGGCCTGGTGAACAGCGGCGTTGCCGCCTACTACTATCTGCGCCTGCTCACTTCTATCTATGGCAAGCCGGCGGACGATGCCCCAGTGCAGTTGGTGCCGCGACTGAAAAGCTCGCTCACCATTGCTCTGCTGCTCACGGTCTCCGCCACCCTGATCCTGGGCATCTTCCCCGGCAGGATTCTTTCCATGGCCCAAGCCGGAGCAGCGACCCTCTTCAACGCAACAGGAAGCGCAACCAACCCCGACGCAATGTCCGCAAGCACCCTGCAACAGTAGCGCAGGGGCAGCAATTCGTCACTCCGTCCCCATCGGAGTAGTGCCGCCCCCCAAGGTGACGAAAATCGCAGATACTCTGCGGCTCTTTCCATCCCTTCGTGACGGCTGCTGAGGAAAGCGCTGCCCCTCCCCTTTGTCATCCCGCCTCTCCCGGCGCGCCGTGGAACCGCAGCGAAGCGGAGCGGAGGGATCTAGAGCTTAGGTGCGAAAATCGTCCTTGAGGCGCGCGTAGAGTGACCAGCCTGTCTGAATCGAAGCGAATCGTAATCGCAACCATCGGATCACTCGGGGATCTTCATCCATGCCTTGCCTTGGCGCTAGAACTCATGCGGCGTCGCCATCAAGTAACAATGGCCACAACTCCTTATTACAAACCTAAGGTGGAGGCGCTTGGAATCAATTTCCGCGCAATTCGCCCTGATTGGGATCCGACCAACCCAGACCTTATCCGTAAATGCGAGGACCTGAAATCCGGCCTGGAAGTGCTCTATCGAAACATTCTCTTGCCAGAGCTTAAAGGTACCTATGAAGATCTGCTGTCGGCTGCGACAGGCGCCGATCTGATGATCGCGGGAGAAATTGTATACGCCGCCCCGCTTGTAGCCGAGAAGCTCGCCCTGCGTTGGGTGTCCGCTATCTTGTCACCTCTTTCTTTTTTCTCCTCTTTTGATCCTTCCGTGACGGTGAACGCTCCCGCCCTGATCCACTTGCGCAAGGCTGGTCGGATCGCATACAGAACGGGGCTGAGCCTTGGCCGGCTGGCGACCCGACATTGGTCCAATCCGGTGCGTCGCCTTAGGCGCGAGCAAGGACTGCGATCGGACTGCGATCCAGTGTTCCGAGACAAGTTTTCTCCCGATCTTGTGCTGGCGCTCTTTTCACCCTGGCTCGCCCAGCCTCAGCCGGATTGGCCGCCGCAGACGTTGCAGTCTGGTTTTGTTTACTTCGACCATGGATCTACAGACGCAACCGTATCGTCACGGCTCTCTCGTTTCCTCTCCTCTAAAGATGCGCCCATCGTCTTCACGCAAGGATCTACCGCAGCGCACAATCCAGGTCATTTCTATGAAGTCAGTGCGGCGGCGGCGAAGCGTTTGGGTCGTCGCGCGATTCTGCTCGGTAGCAGAGCAATTCGACAATCCGACTCGCCGGACCTTCTCGTGCTGCCGTATGTGGCCTACTCGCAGGTGTTTCCCCACGCGGCCATCAACGTGCATCAGGGCGGTTCAGGAACGACTGGCGAAGCGTTACGGTCCGGCCGACCGATGCTGATCGTTCCCTATGGCTGGGATCAGCCTGACAATGCAGCCCGCATATTTCGGCTGGGAGTAGGGTTGAACGTTGCGCGCAGCCATTATTCAGTCAACACCGCAATAGCGGCTCTAAAATCGATATTGGAGAGTGCTCGCATCTCTGCTCGCGCCACGGAGGTGGGATACCAGGTGGCTGCAGAAGATGGCCTAGGATCGGCGTGCGATGCAATCGAGTCAATGTAGTGCCGCTGCAGCGCCAGAGAGAAAGGTTCGCCGTTGCAGAGCCGGCCTCCAAAACTGGCTAGCGCTGACTCACCGCAAGCAAACTCTGCCAACCAGCCTTGCTCATTCTAAGCCGCAGCCCATTCTTCAGCACCACCGATCCCTCGCTCTGTCCTTCGCGGAAGATCTCACTCACCTGCTCCACATTGACAATGACGGAGCGGTGGATGCGTACGAACTTCTCCGGGTCCAGCGTATGCGATAGTTCTTTAATCGTCTCGCGCAGCATAAGGGACTTGGTGCCGACGTGCAGGCACGCGTAATAATCTGCTGCTTCGATCCAATCGATCTCGCGGACGTTGACGAACGAATCCCGGGCGCCGTTATGAACCAGAAGCCGCTTGGGAAAATCCTGGCGCGGCACTCCGCCGTTCTCCAGGCTGTTGAGCACCGACTTCATTTGCTCGTGCGTCATCAACGCCGCCTGGGAAGCAATACGCTCCTTCACTCGAAGCAACGTTGCCTTCAACCGTTCCGGCTCAACCGGTTTAGTCAAATAGTCCAGCGCATGCACCTCAAATGCCTGAACCGCGTATTCATTGTGCGCGGTCACAAATACCGTCACCGGCATGTGCGCCGGACCAATCTGCTCAATGACCTCGAACCCGTTCTTCCCCGGCATCTGTATATCGAGAAACAGAACATCGAACCGGCTCTTCTTCAGCGCACTAATGGCCTCACGTCCGTTGCGGCATTCCCCGGCTACCTCTACCTCTTCCTGTCCCGACAACAAGAAGCTCAGCCGCTCCCGCGCCAGGGGCTCGTCATCCACGATCAGGGCTTTGAGCTTCATATGGCCTGGCATTCGTAAGGGATGGTAATGGCGACTTCAAAACCGCCTGCACTAAGTGGCTGCGCCTGCATCTTGTAACCTTCCTGATAAAAGTGGTCCAGGCGCTCGCGGGTATTCTTGAGTCCGATGCCATGTCCATTCTGCTGCTCGTCCAGCATTCCCGGCCCCGTGTCGCGCACGCGCAGATGCAGTTCATCTCCATCGCGTATCGCCGACGCCTCCACCACTCCGCTATGCTCACACCGTGCAATCCCATGCCTGATCGCATTCTCCACAATCGGCTGCAGCAGAAAGCAAGGGACAAGGCCGTCTACCGCGCTCGGGTCTACGTTCATCTCCACCCGTAACCGGTCTGCAAAGCGGACCTGTTCAATAGCCAGGTAGTTGCCCACAAACTCCAACTCCTGAGACAAGGGAACTTTCTCCGGCGTGTTCCTGGTCAACGTGCTCTTCAGCAGGGCGTTGAGATGAGAAAGCATCTCCGCCGCCGCTTTCTGCCTTCCCAGTTCCACCAGCGTGGTGATCGCGTTCAAGGTATTGAAGAGAAAATGCGGCTCCAGTTGCATCTGTAGCGCGCGCAGGTGCGCCGCGGAGAGTTGCCTTTGCAGCTCTAGCGATCGCATGGCCTCGTGCTGCGCTCGAATCCGGAACTGGATCACCCCAGTGAGCCCGAACACGAAGCCGTACATGAGCAGCTCCATGCCAAAACGATTAATGCCGAACTGGCTGGTCCATACCGAGAGCGCGCTTGCCTGGGCTTGCCATCCCGCTACGCTAAAGCCGACACTCCCAATCAGGAGAAGATGCACCACGCCCAGCGCCGTCGCCGCTAGCACATGAGTGACGGTGGTCATCGGAGTCAAGCTCGACATGAGGGGCACGCGCTCACCGATTTTCCAAAGAGCGCTGGCCACACAGGCCCACCATCCCCAAAGCGCCAAACCATAAAGCAACGACGGAATGTGGGTGATCGAGTGACACTCGCTTGCGGTGACCAGGGCAAGGGCGAGCGCAAGCGAAAATATGGCTACGTGCCCATTCCACCAAAGCTTCCGGCCCGTGGCCGCACGCGTGGAGGGAGTGCTCTCAACGGCAGGCAGAGCTACCCAGGGTTCGATGTTGGCTGTTCGCGAATTCATTGGCATCCTTTCTTATCGCCACCCCCGGATTTCCTGTCGAACTTGGTGGCCTTGGCGAACTTTATGCGGCTTTCCTTACTGAAAGCCGCGCACGTGGTCGCTGGTGAGTGCCACGTAGCAGGAAATCCGGTCCGGTCGCGGGTCACCTGAAACCGTTGGCATCTATGGTACATCCGCGACACTGCCGCGACTCCAAGTTGGCTAGCCCGCTGCTGGCTTCTTTTCTCAGGCTTGCAGCTTGCTCCTTGGCGCCCGAAGCTTGCAGCGCCTGCGCATACACGATCTCAGCTTTCAAGTAGGCCGCCGTATCCTTGCCGTTTGCCCCTTCGATGATGGCCAGCGCATGCTGCGCGTCGCTAAGGGCGTGCCCATAGTCTCCTGTGTTCGCATTAGCCTGCGCTCGCAAACTATATCCAAGCCCGAGCATGTAATAGTCAGGCCCATGAGCATGCGTCCAGCGATTGATCGCCTGCTGGCTGTCGGAAATCGCCTCCACGTTTTTTTGCTGGTGCAGTGCCAGTGCGCTCTTCACGCTGTACAGGCCCGCGATATCGTCATTTCTCAATCCGCTGGTGCGTTGCGACGCGGCAAAGGCTCGGGCCAGGTAGCGGTGCGCAGCCTTGAAGTCCTTTTTGGCGAACATGAGTGTGGCCAGATCAGTAGAGGTGACGGTGACACCTCCGAAATCCCCGATTCCTTCATAGGTACGGTTCGACTTCTCGTAGAGCGCCTTCGCGGAATCCATCTGTCACTCAGAGCCTTCCAATGAGGCCAAATTGGCGAGGGCCGCGGCGTACTTGGCCTGCGCAGACGGGATCGGTCGCAGTTTCTCAATCGCGGTTTCGTAACACGACCTTGCCTTCTCGGGCATATGCAGATCCTCGTAGGACGATCCCAGAACGTTCCAGGCCAGCCCCACGTCGATATCGGTCAAGCCGCCTGCCTGGCCCTGCACCATGGGCTCGAGAATCGCGACCGCTGCCTTTGGTTCTCCTTGGTACCGCAATGCATCCGCCCCCACGATCTGATCGTATGCAGAGCTCTGTGCACGCATCGGGGCATGGGGAGGAACCAGCGTCAAAGCAGTCAGCAGCAAGGCAGCGACTCTCATGCGCTTGAGCTTGGGCCCTGCCCTGCTCGCATTCCACGCCTATGCAGGGAGCCCTGCAGTTTTTGCAGGGAGGCCCTTCCGGGCGCAAATTTCCAGGCACGCCTGCTCTGCTTTGCCCTATAGTGGACTCAATGAACCGAAGACACTTCGCCGGCCTTGCCGCCGCCACCGTCCTCCACCATGGGCTACAACCGGCATCGGCTCTCGGCGCCATGCCGCCTGCTCCCGTCAAACCTTTTGCGCTTGGCTGGGTCATCACCCCCTACGGCTCGCCCGAGGAACACTTCAGCAAGGTGCACGAGCTGGGCTTTTCCACCTGCTTCCTCTCCCTCGACAAGTACATCGGCAGCTTCACCCCCGCCTTGGCCGCCCAATACCGCGATCTGCTGGCGAAGTACCAGCTCACCGCCACCGCCGTCGAGGTAGTGGGCCCAGGTCCGCTGGAGTGGAACTTTACCCAGGGACCTTCCACCATTGGCCTCGTGCCCCCCAAGACTCGTGCCGCGCGTATCGATGCTCTGCGCCAGGCGTCCGATTTTGCGAAACAGGTGGGCATCCTCCAGGTGCAGACCCATTGTGGTTTTATTCCCGAAGATCCGGCCGACCCGCTCTATCCCGGAGCCGTCGAAGCCATCCGCACCGTGGCCAAGCACTGCCAGGGCAACGGTCAAGCCTTCCTGATGGAGACCGGTCAGGAGACGCCGATCACCATGTTGCGCGCCATCCGCGACGTCGCCATGCCCAACCTCGGCGTGGGCCTCGACACTGCTAACCTTGTCCTTTACGGCAAGGCCAATCCAGTCGAGGCGGTCGACATCATTGGTCGCTATGTCCGCAATGTCCACGCCAAAGACGGCCTCTGGCCAACCGACCCCAACAAACTGGGCGAAGAAGTCCAGATCGGTAAAGGCGTGGTCGACTTCCGCGCCGTGTTCACCAAGCTCCATCGTCTGGGCTACACCGGAGTCCTCTCCATCGAGCGCGAGACTCCCGGTGCGCAACAGATTGTGGATGTGCGTCAGGAAAAGATCTATCTCGAGCGCGTACTGCGCGAGGTGATGGCATGATGAATCGTCGTGAATTTCTACAGACCGGAAGCGCCTGTGGCCTGCTTCTGCTTAAGCCCAGCACTGCGTTTAGCTACAAGGCGAACTCCGCAGTACGGCTCGGCCTGATCGGCTGCGGCAATCGCGGCACCACTGTCTCCACTTCGTTCTCCAACAACACCACCGCCCAGGTGGTGGCGCTAGCGGACATCTTTCCCGATAAGCTGGAGCTCGGCCGCAGTCATTTCGACCAGCTCAACGCCCGCCTAGGCCGCACATCCATCGACAGCAAGCTGCTCTTTCACGGCCCGCACGCATATGAACAGCTGATCTCCTCCAAGAGTGTCGACCTGGTGCAGATCTCCACCCCACCCTTCTTCCACGTGCAGCATCTCGAGGCCGCGGTGGCCGCGGGCAAGCATGTCTACTGCGAAAAGCCGGTAGGCGTCGACGTGGTTCAGGCCAAGCAAGCGCTGGAGATCGCAAAACGCGTGCAGTCCGAGCAAAGCGTCGATGTCGGCTTCCAGTGCCGCAGCGCGCCGCCCATCGCTGCCATCGCGCAAAAGATCAACGCCGGCGCCCTGGGCAAAATCGGCTCGGTCGCCGGTTACTACAACGCCCCCGCCTCGGAAGAGAAGGTTCACCCTGGGGCATCGCCCGACGAGTACCGCCTGCGCAACTGGCTCTGGTATCGCGCGCTCTCCGGCGACATCCTGGTGGAGCAGAATATCCACATCATCGATCTCTGCAACTGGATGATTGGCGCGCACCCATTGAAGGCCGCAGCAACCGGAGGCCGCAACATCCTGACCCACGCCGGCGACTGCTGGGATAACTACCAGGTCGACTTCACTTATCCGGACGAGGTTCACTTCGCCTTCGCTTCCACCCAGTTTGGCAATCCCGGCTTCAACGCTGGGCTCAATCTGTATGGCGGAAATGGCTCGGCGACGGTTCCCTATTCGGGTCCGGTGCAGGTTACGGGCACGCAAGCCTGGACCTGGCAGGATTCAATGAACACCCCCGCGGCGCCGGCAAAATTCGCCGCCAACGGCAGCTTTGACGACAATCTCGCCTTCGCCGATCGCGACAAGGAGCGCACCTTCATCGACAGCATCACCTCCGGCCCCTGTCATAACCAGATAGCCGCCGGCGTAGAGACCGCGCTCAGTTGCATGCTTGGCCGCATGGCCGGCTACGAGAAACGCGAGGTAACGTGGGAAGAACTCCTCGCCAACGGCGAAACCTACAAACTGGGAATGGATCTGCAGCAATTCGCCTGAGACTCACTTTGCCGATGTTGTGCACTAAGCTCATCGGGGGCCGCGTTGCTATACCGTGGTCAGGCATAATAGGAGGGGAGGCGGAACCATGGCAGGTATTGATTGGTCTGAATGCCCCGCCGTCGAGAGCATTCCCGGTAAGGTCAGTGGCGCGTGGGTATTGAAGGGCACGCGAATGCCGGTTTCCGCGATTTTTGAGAATCTGGAAGCTGGAGCCAACATCGACGACATCTTGGAGTGGTTTGACGGGCTAGACCGGGACCAGGTGAGAGCCGTTATCGAATTCGCCGCGCGTAGCCTGGACAAGCCTCCCGCTTACGCCTCGTGAAATGCGCGTCCTATTCGACCAGGCGACACCTTTACCTATCCGCCCCTATCTTGTAGGTCACTCGGTGCGTACTGCCGCTCAGCAAGGCTGGGCAACCCTCAGGAATGGCGATCTCCTAGTGGTTGCAGAGGAAGCGGGTTTCGATATCTTACTGACCACGGACAAGAACATACGCTACCAGCAGAATCTTGCCGCCCGGAAGATTGCAATCGTGGTACTGGGTCAGCAGCAATGGCCGCAACTTCGGCTCCACGTTCAACGCGTCATACAAGCTATTCAGGCAGCCAAGCCCGGCAGCTATGCGGAAGTTGAAATCCCGTCGAGATAAGCTCCGCCCTACTTTGTTTTGTCGCCGCTATCTTTTGGAAGATCAAGGTAAACGAGGTCAAAGCGGGTAGATCCCGGCTGCGACTCGTCGATCCCCACCGGCATCAAGACTATTTGTCTACTGCACGATGATGTCGAACGTGCCGGTGGCCTTAGTCGAACCTGAGGTACCGGTTACTTCTATGGTGTAAGCTCCCGCCGTCGTGGTCGTGGTGCTGCAAACCTGGGTCGTACCGCCGCCGCCGCAAGCTGCCACGCATGCGAGTATGGGCAGGAGAGCTAACATCCCGAACATCGCCCGCCAGCTACGCCGTCCGACTCCGATCAATACCACGCAGGCCAGGACCGCGCCGAGTCGACGTAGCGCCTCTTCCGGCGTTCCGTTAGTTGTCTTTGGGGCATCACTCTTCGCGCAACACCGTGGCTGGATCTGCTTTCGTGGCTCGTCGTGCCGGAACACAACATGCAACCAAGCTCACGATCAGGAGAATGCAAACCACCGTGACTAGAGTGGCAGGGTCGAGTGGGTCGATTTCGAAGAGCAGAGCCCGCAGAAAGCGCGTTGAGCCGATCACGCCAGCAAAGCCGAGCAGTATTCCTACGACTGTGAGCCTAAATCCGTCACCCAGAATCATGCGGAATATTCCCTCTTTCGAAGCGCCAAGCGCCAGGCGGATGCCGATTTCGCGCGCTCGCTGTGTCACGGAAAACGCAATGAGTCCATAAAGCCCGATGCACGCAAGGCCGAGGGCAATCATGCCGAATGCGGTCAGCACCATGGCTTCGAGTCGCGGTCGCGCGATCGAGTCCGAGACCATCTGCTGCATAAGTTCAAACTTTTCAATGCCCTGGTCTGCATCGACTTGACGGATCTGTTCCCGGATCGCGTTCTCGAGGCGTACGGGATCGCTGGCAGTGCGCACGACAAGCGCCGTAAATGGAAAGGGCTGCTGATCGTTAGGCATAAACAGGCAGGGATCGGGCGGCGTGCCCACACCGCCGTGCCGCATATCCGCCGCTATGCCCACAATTTCGACAACAGGCGTGTTCGTCCACCATACCTTCAGGCGCTTGCCGATTGCATCTTCGCCCGGAAAGAGCATACGCGCCGCAGTCTGGTTGAGAATGGCTACAAGCGGTGCACCGGTGCGGTCCTGCGTGTTGAAGACACGACCGCGCACCATGGGAATGCCCATGGCTTCGAAGTAACCCGGTGTAATGATGGAGACGTCGCCCTCGGGGCGAGCACTGGGCTGGGGGTCGGGACGGTCAGCTCGGTAATACCACGTGCCGGAATTGGTACCCTCCATGGGGAGCAAGCCGATCGATCCAGCAGCCATTACACCGGGCAAGCGTCGAACGCGTGCTAGCATCTCACGCACGGCCTCGGCGTGGTACTCCTCCTTTTGTACAGGCAGCAGGAGCATGCGGGCCGTGAGCACGTTCTCCGCGTGGAAGCCTGGATCCACACTGGCTAGGCGAAGAAAACTCCGTACCATCAGCCCTGCTCCGGAGACCAGCACGATCGCAAGGGCAATCTCGCTCACCACCAGCGCGCGTCGCACCTTGCGTCCCGAGGTCACCGAGCGTGTCGACTCATGAAGCTCCTCGCTTACGTTCCGCTTCAGTGATTGCATCGCTGGCGCCAGCCCGAAGATCATGGCCGAGAAGATCGATACTGCTGCGGAAAACAGCAGCACGGACAGGTTCAGGTTCACTTCGGTCAGGCGTGGGATATTGAGACTTTCGGGAAGTGACGTCTTCAGCGTGTGGACCGCTGACGCGGCCAGTACGAGACCGAGAAGACCGCCGAAGACGGCCAGCAGGAGGTTCTCCATGAGCAGTTGTCGCAGGATGCGGTTGCGACTTGCGCCCAATGCCAGGCGAACGCTAATCTCGCGGGCCCGATCGCACGCTCGCATCATGAGTAGGTTGGCCACATTTGCGCACGCCAGGAGCAGCAGTAGGCCGACAGCGGCGAAGAGCATCAGCAGGATGGGACGGACGGGCCCGACCGCCTGTTCCAGCAGAGGCACGGCGGTGGCGCTCCATCCCGAATCCATCTCTATGTTCTCGCGCGCGGTGTTGGTGGCAAGCGAGGCCATCTCGGCTTTCGCGGCATGGGCACTGACACCCGGTCGAAGTCGCGCGATAACGGAGTAGTTCCGTCCATCGTTCAGGTCAATCGCGTGGGGAATATAGAGTTCGGCCTTGTGATTGGGCAACTCCAAACCCGGAGGCATCACGCCGATGATCTCGTAGTGTCGAACGTTGATCGAAATCTTTTTGCCGATTACATCGGGCCGGCCACCGAAACGCCCCTGCCATGCGCCATAGCTCAGCACAACTTCACGCGGTTCGTCGGTCCAGAACTCGCCGGGGCGGAAAGTTCTGCCGAGCAGCGGTGCAGTTCCCAGAGTAGTAAAGAAGTCGGCCGTGACGGCGAGGCCCGGAACCTGTTCGCTGCCCTGATCGGCGAGCAGGTTCATCGGCAGACCCATAAACGCGGCCATCGACGAGAAGGAATGGCTGCGTTCTTTCCATGCGACAAAATTGTTCATCCACACGACGTTCGGCTTGCGGGTTTGGGGAGGAAGTTCCCAGAGCGTCATGAGCCGGTTCGATTCAGGAAACGGCAGCGCACGAAGCAGGATTCCGTCAAGCAAACTGAAGATCGTCGTAGAACTGCCGATTCCCAACGCCAGTGTCGAAACCACAACGGCAGTAAAAAGCGGTACACGCGCGAATGTCCGAACAGCGTAGCGAAAATCTTTGAGCGCTTGCTCAAGCCAGGCGAGTCCCCACTGGTCTCGCGTAACCTCGGACACCAGTCCCAGATTTCCGAATTGGCGCAATGCTCCCTGCCGCGCGGCCTCCGGTGATTCACCCTCACTGATGCGGAGAGCTGTGTCCATCGCAATGTGTGAGGCGAGTTCTTCGTTCAGCTCGCGTTCGAGATCATGCCTTTTGAAGAATCGACGGAAAACGAAGCGCAGCATATTCCCTGCCATGGTGTCCTCACGCGGGTTCGAGCACGCCGGAAACGGCCTCGACCAGTTGCCGCCACTTGTTCTGTTCGGCGAGCAGTTGTTTTCTACCTGCTTTTGTCAAGGAGTAGTACTTGGCCCTTTGGTTGTTTTGCGATACTTTCCACTCGGAATCGAGCCAGCCTTTCTTTTCGAGTCGATGCAGGGCGGGATAGAGCGATCCCGTTTCGACTGAGAGCAGTTCGCCGGAGCGTGCGCGGATGGTTTGCGATATGCCGTGACCGTGCTGCTCGCCACGGGCGAGGGTTTGCAGGACGAGAAGATCGAGTGTGCCCTGCAGAATCTCAATGCGGTTTTGGTAACGTTGTGGTTCGGTCATAGTAGTAGACATACTACTACTACCAAAGGCTGCGTAGAATGTCTACTACTTTCCAGTCGCTCGTTCGCTAGATCGGGAGAGGGGACCGCTGTTTACAGTGCAGAAGGCGCTCCCGTTGCTGCCACCGTCAACTGCAGGTAACAGGGCTTCACGTAGCTTGACGACGAAGTACCGTTTAGAATGGAGAGTTCAGCAACTCCCTCGAAGATCGGATAATTAGTCGTCCCGATCCTTTTTGACCTAACGGCAACGGCAAGATCCCAGGCTGAGGCGGGGTTTCTGTTTCCCCGGGGCCGGGAGAATCAACTGGCCATGACGGAGCATCAGACACAAGGGCTGCACAGCGGTCCGCACCCTCTTCAAGGACGGGTCCGCTGCAACGAAACCTAGAGAAACCGTAGCATGTTGCCCAATCCGGCCGAAGACGGAACTATACGAGTGCAGACGGAAGACGCCCTCCACAGTGTTGAGGAGCGCGTCCACTTGATACTCGATTCCGCAACCGAGGGGATTTTCGGCTGCAATGCAGAAGGTACTTGTCTTTTCTCCAACGCTTCGGCTGCGCGCATGCTTGGGTACAGCGATCCCAGGGATTTGCTTGCCAAGAACATGCACGCGCTGGAACACCATACCCGAAAAGACGGCGCGCCCTATCCACTCGAAGAATGTCCAATTTATGTTGGTTTTCAGAAAGGTGAGAGCGTTCACAGAGACGATGAGGTCTTCTGGCGAAAGGATGGCACGAGCTTTCCTGTAGAGTATTGGTCGAATCTGGTCGTACAAAAGGGTGAGACGAAAGGTGCGGTCGTCACCTTTATCGATATTACCGGGCGGAAGCAGACCGAAGAGGTACTGCGCAAGAGTGAAGAGCGGAACCGCAGCCTGCTTCAGATCAATAATGCCATTATTACGAACCTCAGCCAGGAAGCCCTCCTGCGCTCTATTTCCGAGGCACTGCATCGGGTCATTGCGTTCGATCGCTGCGCGATTACCCTCCATCAACCCGAGCGGGATTCTTTCCTCTTCCTTGCGGTGGAGGGAGAGTTGTCCTCGGACTATTTCCGAACCGGGCTGGAGGTTCCCCGAAGCGAGACCAGCGTCGGCTGGGTGTTTGACCATCGCCAGCCGCTACTGCGCCGCGATCTTCAAAGAGAGTCTCATTATGCGAACGAACGCCGCCTCTGCGCCGAGGGAATCCAGTCGATGTGCCTCCTGCCGCTGGCTTTTCAGGGAAAGTGTATCGGTGCACTCAGCGTAGTGAGCCAGAAACGCGATCAGTACTCTGAAGAGGACGCAGCTTTTTTGCAGGACGCGGCCAACCAGATTACATTGGCCATTCAGAACATGCAGTCTTATCAGGAAATCAACAACCTGAAAGCAAGGTTAGAGAGCGAGAACGTTTACCTCCGCGAGGAAATACTCACCGAGCACAACTTCGAGGAGATTATTGGGAATAGCCCGGCATTGCTCAGGTCGCTCCATGCTGTCGCCCAGGTCGCTCCCACGGACGCGACCGTGCTCATATGCGGAGAAACCGGGACAGGTAAGGAACTGGTAGCGCGCGCGATCCATAGCCGTAGCGGACGGAATGGCCGTGCCCTGGTAAATGTAAACTGCAGCGCCATCTCGGCAGGCCTGGTGGAGAGCGAACTGTTTGGTCACATGAAGGGTGCATTCACAGGAGCGATTGACCGGCGCATTGGCCGATTCGAGCTAGCCCACGGGGGCACAATCTTCCTCGACGAAATCGGAGAGCTGAGCCCGGAGACACAGGTCAAGCTGCTGCGGGTTCTGCAGGAACACGAGTTCGAGCCGGTAGGGAGCAGCCGCCCTTTGCGTGTGGACGTGCGTGTCATTGCCGCCACTAACCGCGACCTGCGTGAGGCGGTTGAATCCGGCCGCTTTCGCTCCGACCTTTTCTACCGACTCAACGTTTTCCCCATCGGGCTTCCTCCGTTGCGAGAGCGCCGCTCCGACATTCCCCAGTTAGTGGCTTTCTACATAGCCCGCTTCTCCAAGCGGCTGGGAAAGAAGATCGATGGTGTTTCGCGGGAGTCCATGCAGAATTTGACGAACTATCCGTGGCCCGGAAACATCCGTGAGTTGCAGAATGTGATTGAACGCGCAGTTATTTTAGCGACAGAACCGACCCTCCGGCTGGACTGCCAGCTTATGCCCATCCTCGCATCGACGATAGGCGGCGAGGTACTGGAAATGAGCGCTCAAGACGATGAGCAGGCTATTCTCGAGTCTTCAACGCGGACCCTAACCCTCGACGAGGTAGACCGAAACCATATCCGGGCTGTGCTTCAACTGACGGGCGGAGTGATCGATGGTCCAAAGGGTGCAGCGAAAATGGTAAACATTCATCCCAACACGCTTCGCCACCGGATGAAGAAGCTTGGCATCCTGGGCCCGCGCCACCGCCCGTCGTAGTTTCGCGAATCGGACTTGGGCAAGATCACCAAATATGGTGATTCTTTCATCGGCCGAACGATGGGAAGGAGTCGGCCGCAGCATTCCAGTCAGAGATCGAACCGCGACTCAGGGCAAACTGTCGCAATTTCATCATGATAGGGCGCTTGGCCCTAGGGCAGTTCGCTGCCTATGCCGGGCGGATTGCTTCCGGCCGCGTGACGCGATAAATGGCATGTGGATTGCACTATGAGCAACTGCAATGTTAAGGATCACAGTGATCGAATCATCTGAAAGCGCCGCGGCGCTTCGCGTAGAAGGCCGTATAGCCGGTTCTTATGTTGCGGAACTGCGCAGAGCATGCGATGCGCATACCTCTCTTGACCAAATTCAGTTGTCGCTCGAATTAGCTGACGTTTCCTTCGCCGACCCCGCCGGTATCGAACTGCTGAAAGACTTACGCAGGCGCGGCGTCGGCCTCGTGCAAACCACCCCGTTTATGACCGAACAGCTAAAAGATGGGGCATCCTCCGACCCCACGCAGGGTTGCTAATGACGATATGCCGATGCAAGGAACGACCCTGGCTCCGAACATCGGCTTGCAGATGGAAGGGGTTTCAATGCTCGAGCTATCGATGTCCAGGGGACAGTGCTTGCCCCCTGGGTTTTTGAGCGGGGATTGCAATGTTCCATGTCTCGATTCGGTTGGCGCTTTAACCAGGATCATTGCCCATATTTCCCATGATCTTCGCCAGCCTCTCACCGCCATACTTGCCAATGCCGAATTTCTCAGCCAGCCAGATATCAGCCAGATGCAACGGGAGGCTTTTTACCAGGAGATCCGTACGAGCATCGAACGGATGGACGACCTGGTTTCCTCATTACTAAAGTGGTCCAGGGACGGCGACACTCTGCGACCCGCGGTCCGAAACATCGTTGACACTGTGGACAGTGCGATCCGAATGGTAGGTGTGAAGCAGGAATTCCGCTTGGTCAAGATTGTGCATCGCCATGAAGGCCGTGCGGTGGGCTGGTTCGATGCCAGCCGTCTCGAGCGGGCGGTCGCCAACGTGATCCTGAACGCTTGCGAGGCGGTTGCTTCCAAATCGGGACAGATCGTCATCAGCACGAACGGAAATCGATCTAGCCTGCAAATCAATGTGCGAGATAACGGACCCGGCGTCCCTGCGTCCATTCGGGACTCTCTATTTGAACCCTTTGTGAGTTACGGCAAGGCTGCGGGGAACGGGCTAGGCCTTGCGATCGCGAAAAAGATTGTGGAAGATCATTCGGGAAAGATTTACCTGGACAGGAGGATTGAAAACGGGACGCTGATCACGATTTCGCTTCCCTTTGCCATTCCGCGCACTTGATCTGGATATGCAGCTTCTTTCTCCAGGAGGGTTCTTGGAAAGACGCACGTTCTTGACTTCGTCGCTTGCCGCTTCGCTCCTCGCCTTGGCAGATGGATCCAGCTCACTTTCATTCGTCAGTTCCGCACGACAGAATTCGCCAGTATCTTCAGGAAGACCTGCAAAACATCCCGCCCCGCCGATTCGCGACTATTATTTCGATCGCACCATTTCGCGAAATGTATTAGATAACTTTCTCTCGCGATCAATCACGATGCAGAGCCTGTTTGCCGGCCGGGGGGACCTTGATGATGACCTCCGAATGCTCACGAGCATAGATGCAAAGTTTATTGGACGAAGTCTGTGCTTGTGGGGCGGAGAGGCCCGTTTCCTGAGCAATCTCGAAAAAGCAAAACAGCAGACTCTTGTGGCCGTCAAAGCTGATCCGGAGATGCTTTTTGAAGCGTGCATCTTCGAGATCGTGACCACGCAGATAGAACAGGTTGCAGTGCCCGACTGGGCTTTCTTCGCCTTGGGCCGGCCTATAGAAAGGAGGAATTTCCGCTATGCCGACATGCTTTATCCCGACGGCCGGCGTGTTGACCAGTGGGGACCAGGTTCGTCAGTACCGGACGTGAGCCGGCCGGAAACAAAGCTTTATTTCTATTTTCTGGCAAGGTCGTTCATCGATGCAGGCTTTGAGGCTATCCACTATGGGCAGGTGGAAATCATGAACGGCAACGATCCTGATTTGACTCATTGGTCGCAGGTTCTTACGCTGGCCCGGGCCTATGCAGCAAGGCACGCTCGCAGACACATGCTGCTGTGCGATGCGCATGTTCCTCACGGTGGGCTGGTCAGAGATGGACATCTCGTGCTGGATTTCCATGCGTTTCCGCTCAGGATCATGGAAGTTCCCGATACGCCGCAGCGGGCGATCCTCAAAGTAGGGTTTTCCGACGGCATTTACAACCGGAGCATGGGCGGGATTTCTCCTAGCGGCTGGACGTGCGACCACCTGCCGTATCTTGTTGAGTTCGACAATTACGGTGTCAGCAAACAACCCGGACAGGCCAGGGCCGATGGTGGCCAATTCAATTGGATCTGGGGCTACGACGAGATTACGTGGTTTGCGCAGCAGAATAAGGAATATCGCGCCGATTGGCTGCGCTATGCCTGGCATTGGGTGCGGACAACCGACCCGAACGGCTACCTGGAAATGCCCGGCAGCCGGCAAATCACCAAGGGGCTTGTTGGATTGCGGGCTAGCGGTGCGGCGAAGCCTTACTCCGGTAGAAGGCCGTGGTATCACGCCAATAACCCAAGTGCTGCTGTTCCCGATGGGATCGGAGATGAAGAGACCATTCGTGCCATCTGGGCCGCCGATTCAGCTTAGACCCTGCCTTTGGCGCAGCGCGGTTGGCTACTGCACGATGATGGTGAATATGCCGGTGGCCTTAGTCGAACCTGAAGTACCCGTTACTTCTATGGTGTAAGCTCCCGCCGTCGTGCTCGTGGCGCTGCAAACCTGGGTGGTACCGCCGCCGCCGCAAGCTGCCACGCATGCGAGTATGGGCAGGAGAGCTAACATCCCCAGCATCGCCCGCAAGCTGCGCCGCCGGACTCCGAACAATACCACGCAGGCCAGGATCGCTCCGCCCCCGGAATACCAGAGGGCTCCGCGCTCCATGACATTCGCGGATGTGCACAGCGTCGTTTGCCCAGAACTGGTGGCAATGGTGAGCGTGGCTGTGCCCGCTGTGGGTCCGCTGATGCTCACGGGAGAAGTCGATCCGAAACTCAACGTGGGTAAGCCTACTGCGCCGGGCGGACTCGCCGCGATCACCGCGGTCAGCGCGATGCTGCCCGTGAAACCTCCTGCCGGCGTCAAGGTGATGGTGGACGTGTTACCGGTGGTTGCCCCCGCCGGCATGGTGACTGTCGTACCGCTGACGCTGAAGCCTGGCGGCAGATCGATTACATAGGCAGCAGAAACGATCGGGCTTGCCGAATCGCCGGGAGCAATGGCAATCGCTTGAATGGTCTCGCTGCCATTGACCTGTATCGGAAGTCCAACCAGATACGGTGAGCTCCCTGCCGTCGGCGTGCTGCCGTCGGTGGTGTAATAAATGTGAGCGCCGGTAGTGGTGCTGCTCAGAGTTACAGCTTGAGTCGTGGAATAGGTTCCAGCCGCCGGCGAAAACGTCGGCGCTGCAGTGATGCCCACGGGGGTGATATTGACTGCGATTGATCCTTGGCTATTCTGGTCTGGAGATCCTTTGAGGGTTAGGAATTCGACAGTAATTGTGTCAGAACCTACCGCTAAGGGCGGACCTCCGGTCCCGCTCAACCAAGTCGCCTGTCCTGCGCTATTGAGTGCGGGAGATGCGTACGAGTTTGAACCTATATCGAAATACACTGTGCCTTGCGCGGGTTTGCCCGATGCGGTCTCCACAACATTCGCGGTAAAGGTAATCGGGGTACCGTAGGGAGCCGAGGACATGTTCGCGGTAACGGTAGTCGTCGTGGGAATCTGGTTGACCGTCTCCGTCATGGAGCCGCTGCTCGGCGAATTCTTCGCATCACCAAGATAGTAGGCCACGACCGATATCGGACCCGATGCCAGTGATGGAGCCGTGAATGTGGCCGTGCCCGCGCTATTCAGGCCCGCATTGTTCCATGGACCAAAAGCATAGGGAGTGCCATCGAAGAAAAGGCCGAGATAAGTGAACCCAACCGTCCCAGTAGGTATGCTTCCAGACGTGGATTGGACCGTTGCGGAGAAGGTTACCGGCTGTCCGGCCAATTGCGGATTTGGGTTTGCTGTTACGGTGGTCGTCGTCGTGGGAAGTTGCAGCATCTCTGCGCTATTGAACTTCGTGACGAACGCCGCAATTCCGCCGTTAGGGCCAAATCCGCTTTGATTCTGGAAAGCGCCCAACGTTGTTGGAAAGTCCGTCGAAATTGTGCGCCCAGCAACATAAACATTCAGCGCGCCGTCGAGAGCGATCCCGGCTGTGCAGTCGCAACTCGCACCAGCCTGGTCGCCTGACTGGTCACCGCTGCCGGTCAGATAGGTGGAGTAGAGAATCGCAGACGCAGCAGGGTTCAGCTTTGTGACAAAGGACGCCAGGTCGCCAGAGACTAATTGAGTTATGTTTTGCGATTGGAGCGGGCTGGGTGTAACCGGAAAATCCGTATCTTCTGTGCTGCCGGTAATGTACGCGTTTCCGCTGCCATCAACGGCAATACTCAATCCAGCATCACCGTATGCCCCGGGATTGGGGGAGTTGCTGCCGCCCAGGAATGTTGAGTAGACCAGGCCCGAGCCGGGTGGGTTCAGTTTTGTGATAAACACATTGGACGTTTCCAATCCCGGCTCAATCCCCAGTGTGGGTTGGATGACCCCTGGTGTCGTCGGAAAGTCAGGGGAAGTGGCGAAGCCCGTGACGTAAGCATTGCCTCCAGAGTCGACCGCGATCGCGTAGGCCACATCCGTCAAGCTCCCGTCCAGATAGGTCGAGTAAACAAGCGCCGTTGCGGTGGGATTCAGCTTGGTGACAAAACTGCCTCCCAGCGGGTTGAACACCGTGGCCTTGTTGACCCGCTGGAAGGCGCCTGGTGTAGTGGGGAAATCGGGGGATTGTGTTCCGCCTGTAACATAGGCGTTGCCGCTCGTGTCGATGGCAATACCATACGCAATATCCGCCCCGCTTCCGCCTAAATAGGTCGAGTACAGCAACGTTTTGCCACCAGCCGCGACCTTGGTGACGAAGCCCTTCCCTTCCGTGACCGGATTCACAGGACTGGTCGCTTGGAATACGCCTGGAGTCACCGGAAAATCGGGATCTTGCGTCGTGCCCGTAACATAAACGTTGTCTGAACTATCCAACGCAAGTCCGTTGATTGCTGTCGCTACAGAACCACCCAGATAGGTAGAGTAAATCAGACCAGTTCCCGTACTGTTCAGCGCAGTGACGAATCCCGCGCCAACTTTATCAGAGTTCGTCGTTTGCAATGCACCCGGGGTCACGGGGAAGTCTGTGGAATGCGTCTGTCCGGCGACATAGGCGTTTCCCGCAGCGTCTACCGCAATCGCGTCGGCAGCATCGTTTTTGGAACCGCTGAGATATGTGCAGTAGAGAAGTGCCGTGCCCGCACTGTTCAATTTGGCCACGAAGGCCGCAGTGTTGTCGGAGACTGAGTCTCCCACCGGAGACGGGTCGTTTTTCCCTGCAGCCGGAAAGTTGGGTTGATAGCTGCCCGGGGTTGTGGGCATATAAGCGCCGGCGAAGCCCGTCACAAAGGCCTCCCCCGCTGAATCGACAGCGATTGCCGTTGCGCCGCTCTGACTTCCCAAATAGGTTGAGTAGTCGAGAATCGGATCGATGACCAGTGAACGTGTATGGTCGTAGTCCCCGAACGTAAATCCTAGTGTGCCGTCGGAGAAAATGCGGAACCGGCCCTCGACGATACGCTTCGTATGGTCGGATTCGAGTTGGTAGATCAGAGGCTTATGGAAACTGATTTGACCGTGTCCGGCAAAGACGACAAGATTGCCGTTCCGATCTAGTTTGAGGCGTCGCGCTCCCTCGAGATGAAGCCGAATGTTCGACGCAGACGCCCCGGCCGCCACTTGAAAATCAAACTCCAGCCTGCTTGGGCTGCCGTAGTAGACGAGATCCACGCCCGGATATACGCCACGATATTGAACCTTGGCAAATGTCGGGATCCCTGTATGCCATCGTGCAGCGTCGCTTCCAGAAAAATAGTTCACTGTTCCGGGCAATCGATCTCGGCCGGAGAGTGAAGAGTCTGCGCTTTCACCGACAAGGCGCATACGGAGGACATCAGTAACCGAAGCAGTATCCGCTGTAGGGGGCACGTGGCCCGCGCCGGCATCATCGCTCTTCGCTAGAACGAAGTCCGCCTCATGATCTTGAAAAAGAATCGCGTAGCCGGGTCCCCGAGAGAGAAAGCGAACCGCTGGATCGCTTTGGCCCATGTTTGACTCAAAGCTGGAAGGAAGCTGGCGAAACCTTTCGCTGGGCTGGGCGCTTTTCGTTGCCTGAGGAGAGTCGCCGGCAAACGCCGTCGGTAAAGGATGCCATACCAGGAGGGCAAGCAGAAGAAAAAGCCCTCTGCATCGCTTGACCGTCCCATAGGCAGCCATCTGCAATCGTTCTTCCTGGAGAAGAAATCCTTTCGCCAGGTTTGCCGCGACGATCCACCTGGCGATGAACTTTTGCACTATATGTCTAACCACGGCACAGACCGCAACGGCTGGATGCCGGCGGCGCAATTCTGAAGTCACCGAAAGAGCCCCATGGGTGATTTGGCTATCTGTCTTTGTTGCAGATTATAGCCAACTGGTTTCTTCAGAGCCAGTTACCTTCGATTTCCGGCCGCTGCGGAACCGCGCTGATCACCGTGCCCACACCCGTCACCTCGCCGAGTGGCCCAGCCTGTGGCCCAGCCCGAGGCTCGACATACTGCAAGCGCACAGCGTGAAGGCAGCGGTAAGTTCAAACCGCAACAACCCAGCCCAATTCCCTGGACGGTTGCCCCATGTTCGCAGCAGCGTACATGGGCCGAAAAAGACGGGCCGCAGCCCCTCCAACGCTATCACTTTGTTTTGTTGCCGTTGTCCTTTGGAAGATCAAGGTAGACGAGGTCAAAGCGCGTGGATCCTGGCTGCGACTCGTCAATCCCCACGATTCGGTACTGGTTCGGAACCCCGGCGCGAATCTCATGATCGGTGGAAGAACTCGAGTTCCCTCCAACTTGTGCCTGACCGCAGGTAAGCCCGGAACGCGTGGTCGTCAACGCGCCGACCGGTTTACCGTGGTCGCACTCAAGCACCTCGCCATAACGTGAAAGCGGTTTGCGGTAGAAGGCCAGAACCCTTTCCGGAGAGTCGCTCGTCACGTACTTGACCGCGATCAAGCTCATGTGAAAATCGCCGACGGTCACTCCGAGGTCAGCTGATGTGTCGTGGTCATCTTTGTAGAGAGTTGCACCGGGGTAAGCGGGCAGACCGGCTTCCGCGGCGCTGGCATGGGAGTGGGCATGGAGCGCGAGGTTGACGTCCGAGTCCTGGCCAATGAGTGCCCTGCTGGGACAAAACAGAATCGCCGCGAACAGCGCAACTACTGGTAAAACACGGAAAGACCGAATACGCACGAACATGGGATTATCCCGCCCAACCTGAAGGTACAGGGAAAGGTACGCCGGCCCGGAGATGAAAGTTCCAGGAAACTTCCGCACCCCCGTCTGACCAATTCCGAGCGCCAGCGCATGGTTCCTTCGTACAAAAGAGGTAAGGGCCGATAGCCTAGCAGAACCCAATGGGAGTGGGACGGGTGCCCCACGTTCGCCCAAGCGTACGTGGGTCGAAAAAGACGGGGCGGAGCCCACCATAGCTTTTGCCATATCGACCGGCAAATCCACGGCAGGTCTAGGAAATGCATTCGAAACATATCATTTTCGGCCCACGTACGCTGAGGCGAACGTGTGGCACCCGTCCGTTCCCATAGACGTCCCGTTCCGATTGAGTGAAACGGCGATTCTCACGCACACTCTTCAGCCCCTGCGCTTTTTTCCCGCTAATTCGCGACTGCCTTTACCAGGTCGCGCAGCGGTTGGAGCATGGTGAATCGGACCAGCCCAACTGGTTTTTCATCCTCGTCGATCAGCGCAAGCTTCGTCTGTGTCCATCCGGGCGGCGGCGCCGCCTGTTTATCCAGGTAGGACAGCGCCTGCTGGCCCATCGTGCCCAATTCCACGACCTGCTGCGCGCGAGGCGCTTCATGCATCATTAGAGGAGACGCGGCCATCATCTTCTGTGCCTCTGGACCGGCCGCGATCCAGGCTGCGAAGATCTCTTCCAGCCTTGCCCGCGTCTCCGCGTCGCGCTTCGCCAAATACTCCCGTACCAGCACCTGCATATCATGCCGCGAAGGAGGGTCCGGAGGTAAAGCGTCGACCAGATGATCCATGGGCGTCAACTGCGTCGTGTGCTGCAATTCGCCCTGCTCCTGCCATCGAACCGGTTCCAGAACACTGGCCAAAGTACGCAAAGGCCCGATGGCCGCTGTTCCCGCAAGCTGCCGCAGGCCAAGATCCTCGGCGGAAAGATGGCTCAGCCCCAGGGCCTCTAGCCGCAACGATTCGACGCGCAGCCGGCGGTACATATCATCGAGGTTGTTCACGCTCTGCGGGGACCAGAGCCGCTCCGCTATGGCCGCCGTGCGTGGCCATAGCCGCGAGTCGATATTGCTCGGCACGTTGTGCTCCCCCCACAGGCACGCCTCACCGCCCAGGATAAGCACCCGCTGCGCCGGAGTCAGGTCGCTATTAGCCGGCACAGGATCAACCAGGTAATGCTCATCGGTGAAATCAAGATAAAATCCTGCAGACAAGATCCCTTGGTATCCCTGCTTGGCGCTTGCCGCCAGTGACTCGAAGCCTTGCCACGACTGGATCACCACATCCTTCGGTAGGCCAGGCGCAAAAATCTCGTCCCAGCCAACCATGTACTTGCCATGTTTCTTGAGAATCGGCAACAGCTGCTGATTGAAATAGGTTTGCAGTGCCGCCGTGTCTTTTAGCTTGTGCGCCTTCATGAATTCCTGAATGCGCGGGTTGTGGCTCCACTGAACCCCGTTATTTTCGTCCCCGCCGACGTGCATGTAGGGATCGGGGAAGATCCCGGCCATCTCGCCGAGGAATCGGTCAATAAATTCGTAGGTATTCTTGCTTGTGGGGTCCATGACCGGATCGAAGATCCCAAAGTGGCGTTCGATCGAATACGGTCCGGGTCCGCTAGCCAGCTCGGGATAGCCCACAAACCAGGATTGCGCATGACCGGGCATATCGAACTCCGGCACCACGCGGATGCCTCGGGCGCGCGCATAGCTGACGATCTCCCGCGCCTGTTCCTGGGTGTAGAAAAGCCCGTCGGAACCCATGCCGGTAAGCTTCGGGAATACTTTGCTCTCGATGCGGAAGCCTTGATCGTCTGTGAGGTGCCAATGGAAGACATTCAACTTGACCGCGGCCATGCCGTCCAAGCTGCGTTTGATCACCTCGACCGTCTGGAAGTGGCGGCTGCAGTCGATCATCAATCCGCGCCAGCGGAATCGGGGCGTGTCCTGAATCGACATTGCGGGTACAAAAAACCTGGAACCATCCTTCTGCACCAGTTGCAGGAATGTTTCCAGTCCCCGCATCGCGCCTACATCGGTGGCCGCTTGCAGGTGTGCGCCATTCCCGTTGACAACCAGCGAATAGCTCTCGTTTTCGTCGAGAGACTGGACCGTCTCGCCTGGGCCATCGACCGTGACTGTCAATGTCCCGGCTGATCCCCGTGCCGGCGTAGTAGCTATCTGCAACCCGGATTGGGACTCCAACCGAATCAAATATCGTCCCATCGCCTCATCCAGCCGCACGTCGTGAAATCGGTCGGTCACCGCGGTGAAAGACTCTGTCAGTTCCATCCGCCCGGTTTCGACCGATAGCTGCGCCGGTTCAGGCATGAGCGTATTGGTAAAGGTTGCCGGAGTCTGCGCGCGCGCACTCCCCGCGAAGATTCCCACGATCAGAAAAGAAATGGTCCAATGACGCATCGGACTCTCCTCCACCGCAGGAAGTGCACTCTGCGGTTTCCGTGTAACCTGTCAAGCCCGTGGTCGCCGTGTCAGTGCGTTGCCGGCTGCCCGGACAACCGTTCCATCAACACAGCATCTCGTTTTGCTTGTTTGGGCAGCGAATCCAGATAGGCTGTCTCGCCCTCCGCATGATAGCCCTCGCCCAGGATTCCCACACCAACCAGGCCCGGAACATACGGCGCAGCAAAGGCGATATCGCCGGCGCCGCGGCTCATCGGTCCACCCAGTTGGACGCGGCCCAGTCCTAGCGCTTCGCTGGCCTGATTCCATTCCTCAAACAGTTGCTCACTCGCAGGAGAAGTAGCCATCGCCGGATAGGAGTCGCCAAACGTAATCGTCGCGCTTGTCTTAGCAAGATGCTGCTCCACGATCGCGCGCATTTTCGCTTCCACTCGCTCTGTCTGCTCGTTGCTCAGCGTCCGCAAATCCCCAACAGCAAACGCGGTAGCCGCCACAACGTTGTCTTTCCCTGTAGCCGTCCCGCCGGTTTGGTCCTGATTCAGCTGTGCAGTGGCTCCACCCAGAATCAGCCCTACGCTATAAGTCAATCCATCTTCCGGCAACTCTCGCCGGAAGCTATCGAGGATTCGCGTCAGCTCGTAGATCGCGCCGTATCCCAGCCGGTCCCCAAAGATCTGTGAAGAGTGGCCGCTGATGCCGGTCACCGCAATATGCCAGGTGGTACTGCTGCGGCGTGAGATGCTCACGCTGTCCTGTGCGGCGATGCGCACGCTCGGTTCAAATTCGAGCGCCACATCACTATGCTTGGCCGCTTCCACCAGGTCGCGCCGCGCTGTCTCCACTGGCTCGCCGGGGCGCTCCTCATCTCCACTGAGTACGATCCTGATCTCGGTCTTGCGCAGCACGCCGGCAAACTCCATCGCACGCAGGGCCGCCAACATGACCACCAGCCCACCCTTCATGTCCGCAACGCCAGGACCAGTGGCAATCTTTCCCTCAGAACCGGGCACGATGGCATAGCGCTGAAACGGGCTTGAGGGCTCAAACACTGTGTCCATGTGCCCGACCAGCAAAAGCCGCTTGCCGCAATGCCCCGCACCTTCAGGACACGGATGTTCGGCCACGAGATCGCCGGCGCGCTGGGTCACCGTGTCCATGGGAACCCACTTTACATGGAAACCCAATTTCTCCAATCGTGGAACGAGGATATCCTTGACCGCCAGCACTCCTGCAAGATGCATCGTGCCGCTATTGATATCGACCAGCTGTTCCAGCAGAGCGAGATCGTCAGCACTGTTGGCCTCGACACTGCTGGCCATGCGTTGTTCAACCGGAGTTAGCGAAGCCGTTGTCGGCGTTGTCTGGGCGAGCGCCACGCCAGTTAGGAGAAAAGTGAGAGCTGCCGGCGCCTTCGAAATCCGTAAATGAGAGAGCATTTGTGCGGCAGGATACCACGCCGCTTATCTGTTATAACTGGTGCCGAAGATCGATCCGAAGATAATCGAAAAGGATGCGGCTATTTCGCGCAACGGGAAGCAAGTAGATGAAGGACGTTTGCATCGCTGGTAGCGTGTTGGCGGTAATGGCAGGCCTGGTGATAGCCGCAGCATCTCCTGCTATGGCGCAGAAAGTAGCTCATGACGAGGCCAATGTAACCGTGGTGAAACCGGAGACCGTCGGATTCTCCAGCGAGCGGCTGGAACGGCTGCATGCGTTAATCCAACAGGAAGTAGACCAGAAGCAGTTGGCCGGCGCCGTCACCCTTCTCGCGCGCCATGGCAAAGTAGTCGACTATCGCACCTACGGCTATCGAGATTTGGCCACCAACGCACCCATGACGAAAGACGTGATCTTTCGCGATTACTCCATGACCAAGCCGGTCACGGGCGTGGCCATGATGATCCTTTACGAACAAGGCAAGTGGCTGCCTTCCGACCCCATCTCGAAATACATCCCCGAGTTCGCCAACCTCAAAGTCTTCCAGGGCGTCGATGCGAACGGCAAGATGATTCTGGTCGACCCCGACCATGCCCCCACCATGCGCGAGCTTATGTCGCACTCCGCCGGTTTCTCCTACGGCGCCGGCCACACCGTGGTGGACGCAATGTATCAGGACCAGAAAGTGAGGGACGCAGCCAACCTGCAGGAGATGATCGGCAAGCTGGCAACGATTCCCTTGAACTATCAGCCCAGCAAGGGCTGGACCTATAGCCTCTCCATGGACATTGAGGGCTACATCGTCGAAAAGATTTCCGGCCAGTCCCTGCCCGACTTCATGCGCGATCAGATCTTCACTCCCCTGGGTATGAAGGACGCGGGCTTTTTCGTTCCCGAGGAGAAGCGTACGCGCTTCGCCGCCAATTACCACGCCGACGCCCAGGGACAGCTCGCTGCCGGTCCAGCCCCCGGCGGCCGTCCCGCGGAGTATGCAACCCAACCCACCATGCCTTCCGGCGGAGGTGGCCTGGTCTCCACGGCTGAAGACTACTACCGCTTTGCGCAGATGCTGGGCAATGGCGGCGAGCTCGATGGCAAGCGCATCCTGGCTCCTGCCACTGTCAAGCTGATGACGTCGAATCACCTGCCGGCCAACCTGCTCACCGGAGAATTCGGGATCGGCCTGCACATCATGCGGCCGGGCTTTGGTTATGGCTTCAACTGCGCGGTGGTCTTCGATCCGGCCGAGGCCGCCCTGCCCGACGGCAAAGGCACCTTCTTCTGGGATGGCGCAGCCGGCACCTGGTTTTGGGTGGACCCCACCAACGACATCGTCTTCGTGGCCATGATTCAGCGCATGGGCGGCCGCGACAATCACAGCCTGGAATATCGCAGCCATGCCACGGTCTACCAGGCGCTTGTCGATCCTTCCAAGTAGCGGCTCATTCGCTAGCAGAGCCGCCGAACCAGCGGGCAATCGATTCCTTAGCAGCACTCACGTCCGGCTCCGAATCTGAGGCCCATGCGACAAATCCATCCGGTCGCACCAGCATCGCGGCCACTCCTTTGCTGTCTTTAGCCTTGCGGGAGACATACTGCAATCGGCCTTTCCATCCGTGACCAAGACCATCCAGTGCTTTGCTGCCTGCAAGATCAAGCAGCACTCCCTTGCCTTCCTCCAGCAGGTCGCCAAGGCGTGTACCGTCCTCGAATTCGAAGTCAGGCGCGCTGCAGCCGATCAGCGGATGATCACCGGGCAGGTTGTAGCGCATCAACATGCCGGAAATCTTCCCCACAAAGTAGGTCGTACCTTCCCGTGTTTGCATCAGATCACGGATCACGGAAGCGATTGCGTGAGCATGAGGATCGGGTCTCATGATGGCCACCTGGGCGCGTGTCCACTCCAGCGCCCAGGCTCCTATCGGGTGACGCTCCGTCGTATAAGTGTCAAGCAGATCCCCAGGCGCCCAGCCACGGATAGTCCCGGCCAGCTTCCAGCCGAGATTCATCGCATCCCCGATGCCGGTGTTCAATCCCTGCCCGCCAAGCGGGGAATGAACGTGCGCTGCATCGCCGGCGAGCAACACTCGACCCTTGCGATAGGTCGTCGCCTGCCGCGCGCGGTCGGTGTAGCTCGAAGCAACGTGCATTTCCGTAATAGTGACATCAGTTCCGGACACCCGCCGCAGCACGGCCTGCAAGCTCTCCAGCGTGATGGTCGTTGTCCGATCGAAGGAAGCATCGTCGAACTCGACCACTCCGATTCGGTCTGGCCCTGGACCGTTGATGTACATCCCGTTCTCTGTCAAATGAAAGCCGGGCCGCAGCTTCTCCGGATCAGCGATCTTCACCGATGCCGTGTACCCAGTGAATTCCGGCTCAGTTCCCGCAAACTCAAATCCTGCAACTTTGCGCACCGTGCTGCGGCCGCCGTCGCACCCGACCACCCACTGCGCGGTAATCGATTCCCCGCCCGCCTTCACCGTGACGCTGTTCTCATCCTCGCTGAAATCCGTGACCTCTACACCGCGCCGCAGGTCAACACCTAATTCCTGCGCGCGCTCCGCAAGCAGCAGTTCGATGGATTCCAGGCTGACCATTCCGCCCGAGGCAGAAGGCCCGTCCATCAAATACTTCCGGTCCGAGAAATCCACCTTCGCCACATCCAGCATCATGCCCGCAAAGTGACCTGCGAAACGGGGACCCGGCGCTCCGCCATTTGCTTGCGTGCCCCGCAACTCCATGCCTTGCGTTCGACCGGGAGTCACCCAGCCCAAGGCGCTCGCGCGAACCGCATCCAGCAGTCCCCGGCGATAGAAGGCCTCCACCGACGGAAAGTTGAGCCCACGCATTCCCATCCATGCCGCCTTCAAAGGCGAATGAGGATCTTCCAAGCGCTCCAGCACAATCACCGAAACGCCAGCCAATTGGAGTTCGCAGGCCAAAAACAGACCTACAGGTCCCCCGCCTGCGATCACTACGTCATAAGTCATGTACACGCTCCCGGACTTCTCTGCTCTCTTGTTACGGACGTGACTCAGCACACGAACAGCCGCACCGCGGTCTATCAGGCTCGCGCTGATATTCAGATAAGTGGCGATGGGGCTCAGTCGAAGAAGTGACGATCCTCGTCCACCAGGTGCGCCTTCGCCGCCTGCACGTTGAAGCTGACGCCGAGACCCGGCTTGTCCCACACATGGATAAAACCATGATCGACGATCGGGCTCGGCAGTCCTTCGACAATGTCATACCACCACTCAGGCTGCCCCAGCGGATATTCGAAAGCGATATAGTTTTGCGGCAACGCCGCCGCCACCTGCACATGTGCGGCCAGTCCGAAGAGCCCGTCGAAAACGCCGTGGGGAGCAATCTGGATGCCGTGAAGATCGGCGTATTCCGCGATCCACTTCATCTCCGCGATCCCACCCACATCTTCCGGGTCGGGGCCCACAATATTCACCGCCTGTTTCTCGATCAAATCCTTAAAGTTTTCCCTGAGGTATATCTCCTCACCCGTATGAATCGGGATCGTCGTACTCACGGTCACTTCGCGAAAAAGGTCGGCGTTGGGATAAGGCATGTAATCGCCGGTGATCAGGTCTTCCAGCCATGCGATGCGCAGCGGTTCCAGAGCCCGCGCGAAGGTGATCGCATCCTTGACCGTCCAGCCTGGTCCGCAATCAAGGGCCAGCCCGATCTCACTGCCCAGAACCTTCTTCATGGCTTCGACACAGGCGATCACATTGTCCAGCCCGCGTTCCGTCATCATTCCACGATCGGGATGCGAGGCTCCTTTCCGCGGCGGTTCGTCGTACCACGCATTGGGCACGGCGGGCATCATCGCCGGATCGTGAAATCCGACCGCCTGTTTAATCAGGGTGAAGCCCTCTTTGGCGTCCTTCATCTTCGCCATAGTCTCCGCATAATCCTGCGGCGTATGCCCGGTCATGGGAAAGCGGACTGCTCCGTTGTAGATGCGGACGCGATCTCGTATCTTCCCTCCGAGCAGTTTATAAACCGGCACTCCAGCCACTTGCCCCGCGATGTCCCACAGCGCGATCTCGATCGCGCTCACCGCCGCGCCCCATGGCTTGAACGCGCCGAGCCGGCGAATCTTCAGCATCACGCGCTCGACGTCCGTCGGATCTTCACCCAGAAGATAGTCCCGATAGAAGAGCACCATCGGCTTGAGGTATGGCTTGTAGGACTCGGCTTGACCATACCCGGAGACGCCTTGATCCGTAACGATGCGCACCGTCGGGTTGCGGCCGATGATGGCACATCGCAGGTCGATGATCTTGATCGCCACCTGCCCCGTCCGTTTTTCGCCAGGCGGCAGATTCTGCTGCGCGGCGAACGCCGTTGCGGCCGCCGCCGCCGAAAGCGATCCGATAAATCCTCTACGCGTCCAATGACCCATGAGCCCCTCGTCTTAGAAAAATATCTGCCAGCGACAGTCGACCAGCCATTATAGGTGAGCCTGCTTTCCGGAGATCCGGAGACTGGCAATCTGCGTTCTTTGTGGACCGTAGCCGTTTCGGCTACACTGTTCGCAGAGGGTTCCCCATGCGTCAAATTTCACTTCGGGAGTTTCGGACTCGCGGCTCAAAGGCCCTCGAGGCTGTTCCGCAGGGAGAGACGATATTGCTCTCCGGCCAGCAGGGACCAGCTTATTTTCTGGTTCCTGTGCTTGGCGATGTCGCCATGGAAGACCGGGAATTGCGGAGGGCGATGGCCAAGGCCAGCCTGCGCGAAAGTTGGCTTCATGCCAGGGCCTCTGGATTGGACCAGATGCATGACGAGGAGATTGGGCAGGAGATCAAGCAGGTCCGCAGAGCTCACAAGCGCCGGAAGGCGAGGTGAGGCTCGCCGTCCTCGATACGAACATAATCGTCTCCGCCGGTATACGGCCCGAGGGCGCCCCCGCCAAGCTGGTCATGGATTGGGTTCTGGACGGGCAGGTACAGTTGGTCACCAGCCCTTTGATCGTGGAAGAGTACCGGGCCATCGTAAAACGCCCCAAGTTCAACCGGTTTGGGTTTCCTCCGCTTTGGTTGGACTTTCTAATTGAAGAAAGCATGCACCTTCCCGATCCTAAGCGCTGGCCTCATGCAGGGCCAGACCCGCATGACATGCCGTTCCTTGCATTGGCGCACTCAGCCGGGGCATGGCTGGTGACCGGCAATCTTAGACACTTTCCAGAAGAAATAAGAGAAGGAGTAAGGGTGCTCTCGCCAGCCGACTATTTAGCCCATCTAAACAAGGGCGCAAATCCCAGGCGTTGAATGCGCCGAATAGCCTGATCAGGCTTACAGGCAAAATTCAAGACCCAAACAAATCGTTCCCTTCCATCCTGGCCATACTCTCCCTCAATTCGTTCGCTGCCCTTGGAACGATCCCGTGCCGCCGCGATCGTGGAAGGTGCCGTTATACGCATTGCCCTGAACTACGCCCGCAACCCGCGGGCCCTCGACCCTTCCTCGAAACGTCAGCACGTTCCGCGTCTTCGTTCGCACCACGAGGTGTTGTTCATCGATCGTGCCTTCCACGCCGCCTGACTGATTCGGCCCTTTGAAATGACCTTTGATCACCGAACCCTCTTGCTGAAGATCCAGGTACTTCGCAGAGGTCGTTCCGTTCGGATCCTTGCAGTACAAGGTCCACTTGCCCGCGACATTCGCGGGCGCCTGTTGCGCGGGTGGTTGCTGCCCAAGCGCTGCACTCCCCGCCCAGACCATCCACCCCAAACAAACGACAAAAAACGCATAAGAAAACTTCTTCATCGATCCCTCCGATCCACTCGCTCTTGAGACAATCTACAGCAAGGTAAAATTCGTATTCTCAAGATATCGCGCCCATGCCAGACCGCTCCCTCACTCGCCGCTCTCTCGTGCAAAGTCTTCTCGTCTCCACCGCTGCAGCTACCGTCCCATTCCCCATCTTGAAAGCCCTCGCGCAACCGCAATACGGAGGTTCCAACGGTCAGCAGCGTGGTGAGATGGGCCGCATCGCCGCCGCTTTCCGCCGTCAATTTTCCGTCCCCGCCAGCTCCATCGCCATCTCCCGCAACGGCCAATTCGTCTACGATCAGGCGGTTGGCATGGGCGACCGCCAGCATCTGGCTCAGGTCCAGCAATCCAGCCTCTTTCGCATCGCATCCCTCACCAAGCCCATCACCGCCGTCGCCATCTTCTCCCTCATGGAACAAGGCAAGCTAAACCTTACTGACAAAGTCTTCGGCCCCTCCGCCATCCTGGGCACAAAATACGGCAAGCCACCCTACAAGCAATACGTCGCTGATGTCACCGTCGACCACCTCCTCACTCACACCGCCGGTGGCTGGGCCGCGGACTCCACTGACCCCATGATGCACAACCTTTCCTGGGATCAAACCAAGCTCATCACCGAAACCCTGGCCAACCTTCCCCTCGCCAACCCGCCGGGCACGCACTGGGCCTACTCCAACTTTGGCTACTGCGTCCTCGGCCGCGTCATCGAGCAGATTACCGGCCAGTCTTACGCCAGCTATGTGCAAGCCAATATTCTCGCACCATGCGGCATCTCCACCATGCAGATCGCCGCCAACAAGGAGCGGCAGCGCGCCCCCAACGAGGTGGTCTACTTCGGTCAGTACAGCGAAGATCCTTACAAGCTCAACATCACCCGCATGGATGCGGACAACGGTTGGATCGCCTCCTCCACGCAGATGGTCCAATTCCTCAACCACGCCGCAGGAGCGCCCGGCATCCCCGCCCTCCTCAAGCCCGCGACCGTCCGGGCGATGACGGCGCCAGCCCCTGCCTTCCCGCAAGGACCGGCACGCTACGCGCGCGGCTGGATGGTAGGCGATAACGGCGCCTGGTGGCACAACGGAAGCCTGCCCGGTTCCACCACCATCATGGTGCGCACGGCAACGGGTATGTGTTGGGCGGCTCTCACCAACACGCGCACGCAGCCCTCCAACGAAATCGACACCGCGATTGATCAAATGATGTGGAACATGGTGCGGACCGTCCCGGCCTGGGGCGCGTGACGCGAGCTGGTACGCGGTGGCTTTTCAGCGTGCGTCTTGGCGACCTACGATGATGTGTCCGTACCCGACGCTTCAAAAGAGTACGGACGGTAGCCACGCCCCGGACGGATCGCTATAGAGTCCGCTGCTCATTAATGTCAACGGTTGGACCACGCGCAGGCCGTTCGTCAAGCACCAGCGCAGCAAAACGTGGTTTCGTGAAGGCACAAGAATTCCCGGTCCGGCGAAGGAGTCTGCCGAAGCAATCAAGGATTGCAAGTCCACGTTCGTCTCCGCCGTGGAATGGCCAAAGAACGCCAGGTGCGTTGTGTATCCGGTGATGCGATCTCCGCGCTCTACCACGCGCGCAGTGCCCTGTTCTATAGCTAGCGCCAACTCGGCGCCTCGGTCGAATCCGTGGACCCGCTGTGACAGAGCATTGCAGGCGTCCGCATCGTCAGGTCTGGCCGGTCGCACCGTGCATCCAGGAAAGCTCCTTTCCTGCGTCCGCCCCTGCAGGCATGCCAGTGGCTCCCGGACGTCAAAGCCGAGTGAGGCGTAGAGAGCAAGCGAACGATTGTGATAGCCCGACTGGGTTAGCCGAATTCCGGCGGCCCCACGCTCCTTCGCGCGATCCATCACCGCCTGCATCAGCTTACGGCCAACCCCGAGGTTTTGTGCGCCGGGATCAATCGTGACTGGGCCGACACTTCGAATCACAGACCGCTCATCAAGGACATTGCTGCCCACAATCCGGCCACCGCTTTCCGCCACGACGCAATACAAGCCGGGGCTCGAAAACATCGCGGAGAGCAGGCCGGTCGTGGCTTCCGGTCCCGGAAAGTCGCAAGGAAAACCGTGGGCCGTGCTGATCGCGGAAAAGGCTTCGTAGCAGATCCGACCACAGGCGGGGCCGTCCGCCGGTGTGGCCGTCCTAACCACTATTTCAGGCTGTGTTTCCCGCGGCATCATCCGAAGCTCCTGGGTTGCGCACAAAGTGTACCAGCCTCATATTTCCGCGATCTGCGCTGCACCGCTCCTGAATCACCCTTTGCAAACAATACGGAACCATTCGCCGTCGCCTAACGTAACAGCTTTCACTGGGAGCCCTTCCCCAAACCCGTTGCTGTTCCCCGTGGTGTGCTCGGAGGCCGATGCGTGGCAATGTTTAATGACCAACTCAAGCAGGTCCTGCGCAGGCTGATCCGGGCGCCGCTGTTCACCGCCATCACCTTGATTACTCTCGCCGTCGGGGTGGGCGCCAACACGGTTATTTTTAGCGTTGTGGAGGGGATCCTTCTCAAGCCGTTGCCCTATCCTCATGCCGAGCAGCTGATCGGCGTGTGGCATACGGCGCCGGGAATTGGCCTCACAGAACTTAATATCTCGCCCTCCATCTACTTTATCGATCGCGAGCAGAACACGACGCTCCAGGATATCGGCGCCTATTCCGGTGACTCACTCGACGTAACCGGCGCCGGCAAACCGGAGCACGTCCCGGGACTCGACGTGACCGATGGTGCGCTGCCGATCCTGGGAGCGGCTCCCGTGCTCGGACGTCTATTTACCCGCAGAGACGACTCGGCCGGCGCACCTCAGACCGTCGTGCTCTCCTACGGGTATTGGCAGCGGAAGTTTGGCGGCGCACCTTCTGTCATTGGGCGCTCCATCACCGTGGGCGGAAAACCAAGAGAAATTATCGGCGTGCTGCCCAAGGGATTCCACTTTCTCGATCAACAGGACGCCGCGATCTTCATGCCTTACCAATGGGATCGCAATAACACCAAGCTGGGCAACTTCAGTGAGCGCGCCCTCGCCCGCTTGAAGCCGGGAGTCACGATGGACCAGGCCAGCGCAGATATGGCCCGGCTCCTCCCTGTCGTCCTGCGGAGCTTCCCGGCGCCCGACGGATTCAGCATCAGCCTGTTTGAAAAAGCGCGCTTCTCCCCCAATCTCCGTCCCCTAAAACAAGATGTGGTCGGGGATGTGGGCAACGTGCTCTGGGTTCTGATGGGTTCCATCATCCTGGTTCTGCTGGTGGCTTGCGCAAACGTAGCCAATCTCTTGTTGGTGCGTGTCGAAGGGCGTCGCCAGGAGCTGGCGATTCGCTCCGCCCTGGGCGCGGGCTGGGGACGCATCGCGGCCGAGCTGCTCTTCGAGAGCATTGTGCTCGGCGTTGCCGGCAGCCTGATTGGCTTGGCTTTAGCCTACGGCGCGTTACGGGTTCTTGTGGCCGTGGCGCCCACTGGCCTTCCCCGCATCCATGAAATTGGCATCGATCTCCCGGTGCTGCTGTTCACTCTTGTGCTCAGCCTCTTAACCAGCCTCCTCATCGCTTTGATCCCGATGATCAAATACGCGGGTGCGACCGCGCAAAGCGGTTTGCGCGAAGGCGGCCGCGCCCTCAGCCAGAGCCGGGAACGGCATCGCGCGCGCAAGGCCCTGGTGGTGTTGCAGGTAGCGCTTGCCTTGGTCCTGCTTATCTGTTCCGGGCTGATGATCCGCACCTTTCGCGCCTTGATGCATGTCTCTCCCGGTTTCACTGCGCCCGATCAAGTGCTGGCATTCCGCTTCTATATCCCCGAAGCGCAGATACCAGACGCTCAGGCTGAGCGGGTGGTACGAATGGATCAGCAGATCCTGGACAAGCTGGCCGCGATTCCAGGGGTTACTTCCGTCGCCTTTTCGACCGCCGTGCCCATGGATGGAAACAGTTCGAATGATGTGATGTTTGCCCAGGACCACGCATATGGCGACGGCGAACTGCCGCCGATACGCCGGTTCAAATTCATCTCCCCCGGATTGTTCTCGACCCTGGGCACCCAGATGCTTGCCGGGCGTGACTTTACCTGGACCGACACCTATCAGAAGCGGCCGGTCACAGTTATCTCCGAAAATTTCGCTCGGCAATATTGGCATGACGCCAATGGCGCACTGGGCAAGAGAGTGCGCGTGGGCACCACCGACGACTGGCGCGAGATTGTCGGAGTGGTTCAGGACATTCACGACGATGGCGTAGACAAAGCCGCCTCCAGTTCGGCGTACTGGCCGGTCATGATGGATAATTTCGAGGGCGAGAAACAGACGCTGCGACGTAATCTCGCGTTTGTGGTCCGTAGTCCGCGCGCCGGCTCTCGCAGCTTCTTGAACGAGGTTCAGGAGCAGGTCTGGTCAATCGACCCCGACGTACCTCTCGCAGAGGTCTCCACGCTCGGCACGCTTTACACGAAGTCCATGGCCCGGACCTCCTTCACCCTGGTGATGCTCTGCGTCGCGGGAGGCATGGCTCTCCTGCTCGGGATCGTGGGCATTTACGGCGTTATCTCGTATTCCGTATCGCAGCGCACGCGCGAGATAGGCATTCGCATGGCGCTGGGTGCGCAGCGGGAGAGGCTGATCGCCATGTTTGTGCGCCAGGGATTGCGCCTGACCCTCATTGGCGCGGGCTGCGGACTGGTGACCGCGTTTCTCACCATGCGCCTGATGTCATCGCTGTTGTTCCACGTGAGCCCGGTGGATCCGGTCACTTACCTCAGCATCACCATCGCCGTAATCGCCGTCGCCTATCTCGCCTGCTATCTTCCCTCCCGCCGCGCGGCGACAGTCGAACCTATGCATGCACTCAGAAATGAATAACCTGGGAGGCGCTTCCGTTGGTAGCACCACGCAGAAGTTGTTCTGCCTACGGGAGCGGCGCCAGTCCGAGGCCCAACACGAAGCTCGACCGCGCCGCCGCCGCATTTGGCCGCGCCGTGGGAGCGCTGTAGGAGCGGCACACATACATCGCGAACAGTCCCGCAGAGCCTGCCCTGAGCTTGTCGAAGGGGACGGCTGAGAGTAGCCCAGCGCGCAGTGCTAGGTGGACGTTACCAACATGACCAGTCCCGAAGAGTCTGTGTCATAGCAAAGTGCGAAGGAAGAGGACGGGTGCCCCAGGTTCGCCAAAGCGTACCTGGGCCGAGAAAGACGGGCGACCCGGATTTCCTGCTACGCGGCACTCACCGACGACCACGTGTGCGGCTTTCAGTAAGGAAAGCCGCGTGAGGCTCGACAACGCCACCAAACTCAACAGGAAATCCGGAGGAAGCCCACCATAGCTTTTTACGATGTTGACCAGCGAATCCAGGGCGGGGCTAGGAAAAGCAATCGAAACATATCATTTTCGGCCCAGGTACGCTTTGGCGAACCTGGGGCACCCGTCCTTTTCCTGTTGGTCCAGCCATGACAAGGCAACCCGATTCTCTTTGAGGCCAACGCTGCTCGATACAATCGACGGATTACGCGCACAACCAGCCCGACTCATTCGCTAATTTGGACAGCCCTGATCCGTCACCGTACCACCCTTAATTTGCCCGCTGGTCAGCGCGCCGGCAAATCGGTCAAGTCCGGCAACATCCAGCGATGACTCAAACCTTCATAGACCGGCTGCGGTAGTTGTACCAGCAGCGGTTTGCGCACCGGATCAAGCCACCTGAGCAGGGTTTCCAGCTCGACTTGCGACATGGCGGTGCATCCGGCCGTGCCATGATCGTGGCTACGCCAAATGTGGAGAAAGACACACGAACCGCCTCCCGGCTCAGGCGGACTGCTTTCGCGTTGCGTCACGATGCCATTGTGATCGATGACGATCCCCCAACGGTACGACTCACCAGTGTTCCGCATGTGCTCTGAGCTGTTCCAGTCGGGTGCGACAACCGAGCGGTCCACGATGCGGTTGTAGTGTTTTGAACGGATGTCATCGACGCATTCGATAGAGGGACTCAGGTTCAGATAGGGCATCTTCAAGCCCGGCAGAGGGGACGAAGCGTAGCCGAAAGCGGTGCCTAGGATAAACACACCGGCGGGAGACCTGCCGTCTCCCTCCCTTTTCACCGGGTCGCCCGCCACGCGGACGCTAGGGTCATTGATAATACCGATCCCCCATCCCAAACCATGCTCGCCCACAACAATGGAGATGGGCTCGCCCGCGGGACGCCAATTTTCCTGCGCAGTGACGCGCTCATATCGTTGCAAGCGTCCCTCCACTGCATTCCATCCCGTGGTAATGACCACAATCATCTGAGTGGACTGACCCAGAGGATCTCGCTCGACAGCAGCCGCGCCAGCCGGAGCAGACACACACCAGCCCGTGGTCAAAAGAAGACAAAGAAGAGCGGAATCAAGTTTCATCAAGAGCAGTGTAAGCCAATAGGCATGCAAAACATCGAGCGTTGTCGAGCTGGGCCCGGCCAGACATCTTTGGAGCCATCTTGCCGCACGAATTAAAAAGCGCCACTCAACCAAGGCAACTGGAGTATACTTCCGCAAAGCAAAATGGGAGCTTGGTTAAGTGCTTTGCACGAACTCCTGATCTCCACCCCATGGATTTCAGCCTGTCAGGACAGGAACGGAACGAACCGCTCGCCGGGCACGGCAAAGAAGTGTTAGCAAGGCGAGCAATCTGCTATTCGGCCAACTGCGGGCCCAGGGACCTAGTCACAACGGGACGTTTCATTTGTTGTGTTAGCAGGCGTTTCCATTCAATTTCCGGGGGCACAATGAGGCGACAAGTCTTTACCGCCATCATGGCGGTATCCACGATCTTTCTTTCCACCGCAGAAGTACCCGCTCAACAAGCAACAACCTCATTGAGCGGGACCATCACCGACGCAAGCGGAGCCCTTCTGCCCGGAGCGACCGTGACCATCACGCGCGGTTCAACTGGAGAGGTATTGAAGACCACAGCCAACGAGCATGGACTGTACCGGTTTCAGCAGCTTGCGCCCGGCACATGGACAGTCACGGTCAGCGCGACTGGCTTTGGCGACCAGAATAAAGTGAGCGAACTGCTGGTTAGCAATCCGGCGACCATCGACTTCAAGATGACAGTGCAATCGGTGGCACAGACCGTGGACGTGACTGCGCAGTCAACGACGTTGAATACCTCGGACGCAACCCTTGGGAATGCCGTGGACAACGCGACCATCCAGGCTCTCCCAATGGAAGACCGCAACGTTCCCGACCTGCTCAGCCTAGAGCCCGGCGTCCTTTATCTAGGCCACAATGTCGACTCCGCAAGCGACAGCCGTACGGGTAGCGTAAATGGCGTTCGTTCCGACCAAGGCAATGTGACCTTGGACGGGATGGACGACAATGATCAGTTGAATGGGTATGCATTTACCGGGGTGTTGCGCGAAACGCTGGACTCCGTGGAGGAGTTCCGCGTCACCACCGGCCTGGCGAATTCCGACCAGGGCCGCTCTGCCGGCGCACAGGTCAACCTGGTGACCAAGAGCGGGACCAATCAATTTCATGGCAGCTTATACGAGTACAACCGCAATACCCAAACCGCGGCCAACGATTGGTTCAATAAGCAATCGGAGTTAGCCTCAGGCCTGCCGAATGTCCCCGGGCAATACATTCGCAACACCTTTGGCGGCGATATCGGCGGTCCAATCAAGCACGATAAGCTCTTCTTTTTTGGCAACTACGAAGGATCGCACATCCGTGAAAACGAGCAGGTGGAGAGGTTTGCGCCATTTGCCTCATTGAAGGCCGGAGAGCTGAAGTATACGAGCAATGGGAACACGGTCACACTTTCACCGGCACAAATTGCAACCATGGACCCCAACTGTTTCGCCAACGGAACCTGCCCCTGGGGCCCGGGGGACGATCCGTACATGTTGAAGGTGTTGAATCAGTTTCCAACGGCCAATGGCTCAGCTTTAGGCGATGGACTCAACTTTGGCTCGTTCTCCTTCTCCTCAGCGGCGCCTGTCAACCTGAATACGACCATCGTTCGCCTGGATTGGTCCGCAACGTCGAAACACCGGCTTTTCGTCCGCGGCAATCTCCAGGACGACACCACGGCAGATGTAGTCCAGTTTCCTGGACAACCCCCGTCGTATCTGACAAAAGACAACAGCAAGGGCATCACAGCGGGTGATACCTGGACCCTCACCAACAACCTCATCAACGACTTCCGCTACGGTTACATACGCCAGGGCTATAGCAAAGCGGGGCAGGATTGCGGGGCCTATGTTGTGCTGCAATATGTGTCCCAACCAACCTCAGAGAACTGCTCAACCATATTCCACGTGCCGGTGAACAACTTCATTGACAACATGACCTGGACGCGTGGAAACCATACCTTGTCCTTCGGCGCCAACTTGCGAATTATCACCAACTACCAGAATAGCAACGCAACCTCCTATGGTTTCGCCAGCACCAACAATGAATGGCTGAATACCGGGGGCTCTATCTCCGGGACGGGGGGCAGTCTTGATCCTGATGCTTTTGGTTTTCCAACTGTGGACAGCGGGGACCAAACCAGCTACGACGTCGCCGCCGGTATAGTCGCTGGTTTGGTGCCGTTTACCCAGGGCCAATTCAACTTTCAAGTGAGCTCCAATGGACAGACGGGGACTGCAATAGCTGCGGGGGTGCCGATTGCCCGGAACTATCTCTCCCACGAATTTGAGTACTACATTCAGGATTCCTGGCGGGCACTCCCCAACCTGACGCTGACTTTTGGCATTCGGCATGTCTTTTTGCAAGCCCCGTATGAGACCAATGGACAACAGCTGCAGCCAACCATCGATACCCACCAATGGTTTGTTAACCGGTACACGCAGGCAGCACTTGGGGTAACCGATCAGCCCGACCTGGCGTTTTCGCCCTCGGGCCAGGCGCATGGTCTTCGTCCGTATTGGAACATGCCGCGGGACAATATCGCTCCGCGGTTCGCGGTGGTCTATTCTCCCGACAACAAGACAGCGGTGCGCGGCGGCGTTGGCATGTTCTATGACCACTTCGGCGAAGGCATCGTGGATACCTTCTCGCAGTATGGTTCCTTTGGCGTGAACACTCAGATCACCAATCCCGCAGGACAGTATTCCGTGGACACCGCCCCGCGGTTTACCGGGCTCACGAATGTTCCCCCGCTGCAAGGGGTGAACATCCCGTCGACCATCCAGTATCCCTATACTCCACCGAATACCGTGAGCAACGGACTGGCCATCACCTGGGGCATCGATAATCACATGAAGACGCCATACACCATCGCTGCCGACTTCTCTTTGCAGCGCGAACTCTCCCACGGCTTCTCTGTCGAGGCAAATTACGTAGGCACCTTCGGGCGCCATCTGCTGCAGCAGCTCGATCTTGCCGAGCCGCTCGACCTGGTCGATCCGAAATCCGGGATGGATTACTTTACCGCCGGCACACTTCTAGCCAAGGCGACTTACGCCGGTCAGACAACCGTCCCGGCAATTCCCTACTGGGAAGACATGTTTCCGTACCTGGCCAGCAGCACCATGAGCGCGACACAAAACATCTACACCAATGTTTACCAGCCCCAGGCGCTCTCCGGCAACGACTCCTTCGCACTCGCCGTGCTGGATGCGTTTTGCCAGCCAAGTCAAGGTGGGTTGGGTTGCGGGCCCAATACCGACGCCAACGGAAATGTCGTGACCAGGTTTTATCAGCGGCAATTTTCTTCCCTGTTTGCCTGGTCTTCGATCGGCATGAGCAGCTACAACGCACTCCAGCTTACGTTGCGCAGGGTAACCAATGTTGGCCTGGCCCTCAACTTCAGCTATACCTATGGCAATTCCATCGACATGGGTTCGGACACCGAGCGCGCAAGCGAATTTACGACCAATAGTTTTAGCTTTATCACCAACAGCTTCAATCCCAGCCTGAGTCGCGCTGTCTCAGATTTCGATACCCGACATCTGCTTACCGGGGACTTTATCGATCAACTGCCATTTGGCCGGGGCAAGCGATTTGCCGGCAATGCCAATCGCTTGACCGATGCTTTGATCGGGGGATGGACGCTCTCCGGCATTACACGCTGGTCGAGTGGCTTGCCATTTAGCGTTGCTCCCCCGTACGCCTATGCGACGAACTACCAAAACGTAAGTCTTGCCGTGGTCACCGGCCCTATCAAGATACACAGGCACATCAATGCCCAGGGATTGCCCGAGGTTTTTGCCGATCCCGATGCCCTCAATAACGGAATAGCCACTAGCTATCCTATTCGCTATCCCTATCCCGGTGAAAACGGCCAGCGCAATGCCTTCCGCGGCGATGGTTACTTCGAGCAGGATGGCGGCCTGGCCAAGGCTTGGAAAACGTTTGAAGGACAATCCTTGCGCTTCTCCTGGGAGGTCTTTAACGTATCGAACTCTTCCCGCTTCGACACCAGCGCGATCAGCTCTTTAGGCGGGCTGAATATCACGGTCACCAGCGGCGAGGGGTTCGGGGTCTACAGTCATCAGTTGGTGCAATCACGCAAACAGCAGTTCTCCTTGCGTTATGACTTCTAGCGGGCACGCCCGCTGACCAACCACCCGAAGGTCCGGCGTTCTGTGGCGCTTTCCCTTTTACTATGGTTGCGCGTAGTATCCAGTGCGTGCTATCGCACCTGTACTTATGCTGCATTCAAATGGAGAAACCATGGCACACCCACGCAAGAAATATGGCCTGCCGTTCGCTCTTTCGTTGGTCGCAGTAACAAGCGTCTATGCCGCCCAGCCGATCACCGAAATCACACTGCCCGGTTCGCGGTTATTCACGGAAAGCATAACCTCAACCAAGGACGGAACTTTATATGCAGGTAGTGTAGGCAAGGGCACTGTAGTCCGCATCCCCTATGGAAGCACCACGGTTACGGAGTTTATCAAGCCGGGGAGCAATGGTCTCAATGCTGTCTTCGGCATCTATGCCGACGAAAAGCACGGGACCCTCTGGGTATGTTCCGACCATTGGGATGGTGGAAAAGGCGACCCACCGGCGGTGAAGACATTCGACCTCACCACGGGTGCGGCGAGAGGCAGCTACACCCTTCCCGGGGACTCCACCTTCTGTAACGACATTGCCGTCGCTGAAGATGGTACAGCGTACATTTCCGACACCGACCAAGGCAGCCTGGTGATGCTCAAACCCGGCGCCAAAGAGCTTGAGGTCGCGGCCAAAGACCCTTTGTTGAAAGGTGTTGATGGCTTAGCCTTCGGCGAAAAGACAGTTCTGTATGTCAACAGCGTAACTGAGAACAAGCTGCTGCGCGTGGACCTGCGAAAGGACGGCAAATCGAAGGACATCATCGAACTTAAGCTTTCCCAACCGCTCACTCGTCCCGACGGCATGCGCACCATCGGCAAGAATCGGCTGCTGATGGCGGAGAACTCCGGCAACATGGACGTAGTCACTTTCAGTGGTCTCAACGTCCAGAACGCAGACATCAAGGTGATCAAATCAGGTCTGGAATCTACTCCTGCAGTGACCGCGACTCGTGGTATGGCCTGGATTGCCGAGGGCAAACTAAATTACCGCAACGATCCGGCGCTCAAGGATAAAAACCCCGATCCGTTCAAGCTATATGCGGTTCCCCTGCCCAAGAAATGATTGCCGGCCTTCGAGGAAACGCTACTGCATATGTAACTCGGCGCCACGGCCATCGTCTGGAACGGTGATCGCTAAGCCGTGGAGAATGGGACTTGCCGTCGCCGGCATTGCCTGTCCATTCAACGAAGCTGAGTTCAAGTGGGGCTCCCATCCATAAATCTCAACGCGCAGACTCTTCCACCATGCAGCATACGATCCTTCATGCGGACTGATCCGTAGACGGAAACCATCCGTCGCCACGTGGCAATCGAATTTCATCCGCAGGAACTCGCCTTTCTGGTAACTGTAGCTTTGTCCGTCATCCTGGTAGATAGTTCCGTCGCAATCCTCCCCCACGTAGACACGCAGGGTTAGCTGACCCTGCGGAGTTTCCCCGGTGCTTTCGACCAGGGGAGCGATGGGAAGTATCGATCCCCCGCGCGCAAATACCGGCAGCGTGTCCAGAGCTGGTTCAATCGTAGTTTTCAACCACACTTGATTGGCCGCAGTCTCGGTGGGCCCAGTGTGCACACCTGTCGTTGCGCGGACCTTCTCACCGGTCCAGTAGTTATACCAATCCTCGGAAGGAAACTCGACCTGATAGCGATCGAGCTCACCGGGAAAGGCCGGCGCTGCAATCAGCAGGTCGCGTCCGAGAAGGAACTCCCCGGCAGCGCTCACATCGACATCGATGGGATGCTTGTCAGGCGCAGCATCGGGAAACTCCAGAAACAGTGGCCGTACCATCGGCAACCCAGTGCGTGAAGCGTCTTCTGCGAGGGTGTAAAGATACGGCATCAGGCGATATCGGGCTTCAATAAAGCGGCGGCGAATTGCTTCCTGCTCAGGGCCGCCCACCCACGGCTCCTGGTCGCCGGTTCCCAACTCCGTATGATCGCGATCAATGGGCTGAAACGCCCCAATCTCCAGCCACTTGGTAAGCAAGTCCGCCGGCGGGGTGCCGGCAAATCCCCCCACATCCGCGCCCGCAAAGGCGAAGCCGCTCAGGCCCAGGTTCTCGAGCATCGGCGTTGTCATGCGCAGATGATTCCAGCTGCTGCTGTTATCTCCTGTCCACGTGGCCGCATAGCGCTGACCGCCGGCATAGGTGGCGCGCGTCAGCACAAATGGGCGAACGCCAGGATCCAGCGTCTTTAAACCCTCGTAAGTAGCGCGCGAATTCTCCATCCCATACACATCATGAATTTCCGCATGGGTCGCCTCACGTTTGCTGAATCCGGGTTCGTCGATGCAATGAACCACGTTCAGCGGAATAGTCTTTGTCGGCGAGTCGAACACCGAAGGTTCATTCATGTCGTTCCAGAAACCATCGATGCCGATTGTGCGCAGAGGCTGATAGAGGGTCCCCCACCACGCGCGCGTCTGTTGCCGGGTAAAATCCGGGAACACACTTGGCCCCGGCCACACCACTCCGCTGTAAACAGAACCATCGGGATTCTTTACGAAATGATCGCCCGCCATCCCACTGTCATAGGGCAGGTAATGATGATCGGGGAGCTTTGCAATGTGAAGATCGGTAATGGCAACCACGTGAAAGTGATCCGCTTTGAGCTTGGCGACCATTCCCGCTATGTCAGGAAACTCGCTGCGATCAACAGTAAACGGCCGGTTCTTATCCTGGTAGCCGATATCGAGATAGATGGCATCGGCAGGAATGTGATCCGTCCTTAGCCGATTCGCCACTTCGATCACTCTCGACTGAGGAAGGTAGGTGTAGCGGGACTGCTGAAAACCAAACGTCCACAAAGGCGGCAGAGGCGGAGTTCCGGTGAGCCAGGCGTAGGTCTTTACCACCTGCTTAGCTGAAGGACCATAAGTGACGTAGTAATCCAGCGGACCATCGACTGCGCCGAAGGAGTAGACGCCAGGGAGCTGCTTGCCAAAATCGAAGTTCGTGCGCCACGTATTATCCAGCAGAACACCACTCGCCAGCCCTGCCCTATACGTGATGAAGAAAGGAATGCTTTTGTAAATCGGATCCGTCGATTCCTGAAACCGGTACGCGTCTGTATTCCACAGTGAGAAAGCCTCGTCGCGCCGGTCGAGCGGGCCTGTCTTATCACCCAGGCCGAAATAATGCTCATCGATCGGCATGGTTTTGGAGATACGGAAGCTGTCTCCCTCAAAACGAACCGGCAGAGCGTCCTGTTGCACAATCTTCCCCTTGAGGTCACGGACGGTAAGCAGTAGATTGCTCCTTGCAATTTGAACTTGCATCGACTTGGTGCGAAAACCGAAGGATGCAGCCGACGACTCAGGAGTCACGTTGATTCGGCTGTGACGAGCCTGGGGCAAAACCGCCCAGGAGGCGTCCTCCGGCATCTTGTCATTGCGCCCGATGCGAATGCGAATCACGTCATCGCGCAGAGCCGTGATTTCCTCACGCGTGGAACCGTCCTCGATGTCCACTCCGTCCGGCCGCGCGACAAAGTTGGTCCCGTGGTCGAGAATAAATACCTCGGCCTGCGGGGACCCCTGCCAGGCATGAAGCAGCGTCCAGCCTGGAGCCAGGCACATCACGAGTAATGCACGAAAAAGAAACATCGTTCGCATAGGGTCCCTGAATAGGTTGTGTGGCTGGAAAGCGGTCGTTAAGCGAAGAATACCTACTCACGGTCCGTCATCGAGGCTGGCTGGGTGCGAGTCCTCCACAGCAACCACGGCCGCTTCGCGACGTTGCTGCTGCAGTACCTTCACCTCAGCAAAGGCAGCGTCTGCATCCGGTTTGTCACCGGCCTTGGTATAGAGCCGCGCCAACTGGTAATGGAGACTGCCGTCCTGATCGCTCACCAGGCCCAGTTTCAATTCCCGGATCGCTTCTTGCGTTTTTCCACTCGCGGCATAGACCTCGCCCAGCAACGCGTGGACGTGCGGCAGCATCTGCGGTTTTGCGTTCAAGCTTTTCAATAGAAAGGGCTCCGCATCAGGGAACATATGCTGAGTCACGAATGCCTCACCCACGAGCAAGTTCACCTCTGGATCACTGGGCCTCTGTGCAAGCGCCTTCCGCGCCGTTGCAATGGCCTTGTCTACCTTCGCCTCCTGCAAGTAAGCCGTGCCAAGTCCCAGCAGAGCGGCGGGGTCGTCCGGTGAAAGTTCCAGCGCTTTGCTGTACTCCTTCTGCGCCTCGCCGTACTGCTCTCGCTGGCGGTAGATATCTCCCAGAAGAATGTGGCTTCGGGCAGAATTCGGCTCCAGCTCCTCGAAGCGTGCCAAAGATGCTGAAGCCAGTTTTTCATTGGCTCGTATGGACCAGTAGAGTGTAACTGCGGTTGGCTGCGAAGGCAGAGCCCGCAGCGCGTAGCCCGCATCTAAAGACAAATCATATTCGCCGGTGAGGAACGAGCACGCGGCGAGCATTTCAAGCATTTCTACATTGCCGCCGCGCAGGCGCCCTCTCAAACGATCAGAGCATTGGCCATAACGCCCGGCTAAATAATCGTTCCTCGCCGCCTCGTGAGAGGGAGCAGCAGGGGAAGCATGCGCATCGCGGGTATCCTGCACTGCAGCCCCGGCCGTTTCCTTGCCCGTTCCGCCGCCAGGAAACAAAGAAGGAGTGAGCGTGTCTTGCCGCGCTCGGGAGAGCGCCTCGCCCATGCCGCTCTCCAACTTTCCTGATGAACGCTGTTCCGCTGCCACACTCAGAAAGCTCGCCGCGCGCTCGTCCGATAGGCCTTCAAAGAGAACTGGCGCGTTGGCGGTGAAGAATCCCTGATCACGACTCCATGCGTCATCCAGCAACCGAAGCGCGTCTTCGTTCGCTGCGCCGTCGATGCTAAGCCGGGCCAGTCCGAGTAGAGCGAGGGTGCACTCGGGATGACTACGGCGCTCCGTGCTAAATGCCAGGCCGGCCGCTTGGGCATCTCCCACTCTGAGATTCAGGAAACCCTCTTCAGATTGTGCACACGGGGGTTGATCGCTCGCAGCAAGAATAGTCTTATACACGCTTGCTGCTTGTTTATATCTAGACTGCTTAACCAGGGATTCGGCAAATAAGGTGTTGGCATAAGAAGAGGTAGCATAGCGTTCCGTCATGGTCCGCGAATCCTCTTCCAACTGATCGAGATGAGCAATCCCCAGAGCGAACCACGCCGAACTCTGCTTGGGATCGATTTGGATTGCACGACGAAGCTCGTGGATTGCCGGCGACCATTCCTCCAGCGAAGAATAGGCGCGGCCAAGCGTCAGAGAAGGAAGCGGGTCGCTCTCGTTCATCTTTTTCGCCGCCAGGAGAAATGGAATCGCCTGTTTCGTTTTTCCCGTACGCATGTAATCAATCCCCAGGAAAAGGTTGGGGACATACAGGGACGACTTGAGCCGATTCGCCTTCTCGAAACTCCCGATTGCTGCCGTGTAATCTCCGGTCTGGTGTTGCATCAGCCCAAGGTTGGCCCACAACTCAGGCATATCCGGTCGAACCTTCACTGCTTGCTTGTAGCTTTGCGCGGCCGCGGCATAGTCGTTCGCGGCCTGCGCTCGTTGGGCAGCCGCCAACAGCGACGCCAGCTCGGGGGGCCGCTCCTGTTGGCCAAACATAGGTTCGGCCAACAGGAGCAGGAGAAACAGCGCGAGGTAATGCTTCAAGAAGAGGTCACCAATAGAACTTCCCCGCGATCTGAACGGTTCGACTTGGGAAGGCGTTCGTGATCTGACCAAGACTCGATGCGCAACCCGAACCAGCATTCGGGTCGCAACCCGTATACCCCGTGTTGGGAGTGTAGAACTGCGCGTGGTTGAAAGTGTTGAACAACTCCGCCCGGAACTGTAACCGCATCGATTCTTTGATTTGCCAGTTCTTCATAAGTGCCGTGTCCCAATTCTGATACCCGGGGCCACGCAGGTACGAGAAGTAGCGCGGTGCGGTTCCGAAGGTCCCATAGGGAGCGAAGGCGAATGCCCCGGTATTGAACCATTCATGGATGGATGGATTCGCGATGTGGACGGGTCCGACTACGTCAGGCCGCGGATTACCGCCATAGCTCGCGATGTCCGAACCGCTCAAGCTGAGCGGTAGTCCGCTCTTAAAGCTTGCGATCTGTGAGACCTCCCATCCCCCAGCAAACGCATCCGCCAGACGATTCATGTGGTTGCCCACTGCCCTGCCGCGCCCTATGGGAAGCTGGTAGACATAATTCGCGACCAGGCTGTGCGGGGTATCTGAGCCGTCGACGCTCTTTTCGGCCGCCAGGTTGTAGTTGTTCGCGGGGGACGCATTCGCGGCATACGACCAGCTGTTATTACCTTCCACGTTGTCCAGGAACTTGGAATAGGTATAGGAGACAAGCGCTGTCAACCCTTTGCTGAAGCGGTGGTTGTAGTTCGCCTGCAATGCGTTGTAAAGAGAAAAGCCCACGGGAGCGTCGGCGTTAGTCACATTGCAATACTGCGGGAAAGGCTGCAGCAGCTGCGATTGCACCACCGTGGGTTGATCTAGGGCGCAACTGCTTGTTCCCGCAGCAATGGCTCCGTAAAAAGGATTTGGGACCAGAGCATTCAGCGCTGCAGTGCCCATAGGGAGATACTGTGGATTCACCTGGCTCTGATTGTAGTCGGACGTAATCATGCGCGTGCCATGATTGCCCACATAGTTCACATCCAGTAAGTCGTTCGGAGTGATGCTCCATTGCACGCCGGCCAGATATTGCTGAACATAGCTGGAACCCCGCTGTCTGAAGTTGCTCGTCACTGAATTTCCTACTTGCTGAAGTCCACCCAGGGAGTTCCCTGTAATCGGGATAAAGCCATTCGGCCAGGGATTCGCGACCGTAACCGCAGGATTCGGGCTGATCGCATTCAGCGTGACCGGAGAGATGGTCGTTGAGGCAAAACCGGCACTCTCCGCTTCGAAGCAGCAGGAAATGGACGGAGGATAGAAAATTCCAAAGCCTCCGCGAAAAACCACCGTAGGAACAACTTGATAGGCGAATCCTATGCGGGGAGCTACGTTGGTATAGTTTGTGCCGTAAGTACCACGCTGGCTATCGGAAAGAAATTGCAGCTCGCCAGGCAGCTGTTTGCCGATGGCTGTGCCGATTGGGTTCAACGCATTGGGATTGAAGACCGACGCGACGTTATGCCGGTAGCTTGGTGCGGTTTGAATCTCATAGCGGATTCCCAGGTTGAGAGTCAACTTTGGAATAGGCCTCCAGTCATCCTGGAGGTACCAACCCAGGTAATGGATCGCCACGGCAGGGTTATAGGGACTCCCGGCTGCCGTACTGCTTGTATTCCCAGGGGAAGTGTTGTCAATCACCCCCAGCATCAGCTGTGCAAGTCCGTTTCCGGTGGTAAAACCAGTGGGACTGTTGGGATTTGGACCCGTGGTGAAATTGCCCGCGGAATCGATCGTCGTTTGAAACAATAGATGCTGATCGTCTTCCAGCTCAGCGCCCATAAATCCAAAACTCAGGGTATGCCGCCCGAGGTTCTTGATGAAGTCGGTAGCGACGCTGCCGATGGGCCCGTGATTGGTGACAGATGCCTCCTGAAGCGGTCCTAGAGGCGATTGTCCTCCGATATTGACCACCGGAAATTGCGGACTATTCGCATCCAGATAAGAGGGGAGTCCAATAGTGCTGGGCTGGAAACCAGCCGACTGGTTGGTCGAAGTTTCGTGCCAGAGCTCCACACCCGCCAGGATGTTCATGGTGAACGTTGGGCTGAAGACCTGACTATATCCGGCAGCCATATTCCAGCGATTGTTTGGCCTGCCATTGCCCGGGCCCGCCGGGTTGGACGAACCCCAGAAGTCGGGATTCCCTGTCTTGAACTCCGGTTTGTAAGAGTAGCGGAAGTAAGCTCTCGACGAACTGTTGATATTGTGGTCTACGCGCACCAGGAACTCATTCGAATGCGCGGGAGCCGTCGAGGCCACGAAGAAATTATTGGCAAGTCCCGATGTGGTCGCGGTTGGATAATAGCTGATCAGCTTGGCGGCCGTCGGGTCGATACTGCCCACAGTTGTGATGTCGTTATTTTTGATGGGATCGCGAATGTAGCCCGTCTGGGTCGCGACCAGGCCGGTCTTGGGATCAACCTGACCTTGCGTGATCGCCCGCGTACTGTGCGGATCGTAGATCTGGCCTACATAAATCGGCCGTCCCAAAGCGTCCATCCCGTTTTGTGCTCCCAGTAGTTCGGAGAAGTTGCCGGCGCGGAAGTTTGCGTCGGGTACAGTAAAGGTGTCGTTCAACGGGCTGGAGAGACTGAGGTGTTCGTACAGGCCGAAGATGAATGTCTTTTCCCGTTGTTTGTAGAAATGCGGAATGTAAAGTGGGCCGCCGGCTGATCCGCCAAACTGATTCCGGTCAAAGTTCTGCCGCGTCACGCCATTGTGATTGTTAAACCAGGAGTTCGCGTCGAGCACATCGTTCCGGTAGAACTCATAGGCATCGCCATGGAACGCATTCGATCCTGACTTGGTTACGACGTTGACGACGTTGCCCGTGCTCCAGCCATATTGAGCGGTAAAGGAATTATTTTGCACCTTGAATTCCTGAACGGCGTCGACGGAAGGCACATAATCGACCGCCCCCCACTCCGGATCAGTATCCCAGGCTCCATCGAGCAAATACGCTGAGGTCCCAAAGAAGCCTCCGGCGAAGTTCAGGAAGGAGATGTCCTGGTCCGCGTCATCGGTGCCATTGCTGCCGCCCCCTAGCAGCATCTGCCCCTCGGAGTTATTGTTGACCGATGAGTTGAGGGTAGCGAGGCCAAAGACGTTGCGCAGGTTCAGCGGCAATTCCACCACGTGCTTGGCGTCGATGTCTGCCGAGATGTTTGCATTGTCAGTGTTTAGCTGAGAGGCCTGCGCATTGACCACCACCTGCTGCGTCGTAGCACCCACCGTGAGGGTCACGTTCTGGGTTGCCGACTGTCCTGAGTCGAGCACGATGCCTGTCTGGGTATAGCTCTCGAAGCCACTTGCCTGGATGGCCAGGGTGTATGTGGCCGGTGGCAACTGGGTGAATGTATACCGCCCGCTCGCATCGCTGTCGACACTTCGGGCAATCCCATTCTGCGTGCTGCTGAGCCTGACCGTCGCGTGCGGCACGATGGCGCCTGTCGGGTCCGCGACAGTGCCGTTCAACGTCGCGGTCGTAACCGCTAGTTGGGCGTTTACCCACGATGAACCACTTACCAATAATGTGAACAGGAAAGCGACCCTATATAGAAACTTGTTGTTGGTCAATTTGAGCCTCCAAAGTGTTTCCCTAAGCCAGAATTCTTGAACCGCCTCACGCCGCAAAATCCCAGCTCGCATGAGACGACCCCTTATAGGGAGCGTGATTGCCACTGGAAAGGTCTTTGCGGCATGGCGGGGGGTTCTTTACCGGTAAAGCACTCCCATTTACCTATTGAATTTGAACGATTTGCAGATCGAATTCCTTACCCGGCAGGAGCTGTTTCGAAGCTGTATACTGGTCCACGCACACGGTCGGCGAGAATCGCACCAATGTTGGTTGACACAGTAGCGGGCAGGCTTGCAGGGCTGAGTAACGAAGAAAAGGCTGCCATCCAGGAGCAGCTGGGAAGACTGCTGGCGGATTCACATTTCAGCCAAAGCCGCCGCTTCCCCTCGTTTCTCCGCTACGTCGTCGAGAAGACTCTTGCCGGCCAGGACGATGCGCTCAAGGAACGGACTCTGGGAGTAGAGATTTTCGGACGCCGTCCCGACTATGACACCGCCTCTGATCCCATTGTTCGCGTAACCGCGGCAGAAATCCGCAAGCGTATCGCCCAGTACTACCAGGATCCCGGCCACGAGTCCGAACTTCGCGTCTCGCTCCCGCCCGGTTCCTACATTCCTCAGTTCCACTGGCCGGAGACTGCTAAGCAAGACGGCGGTACGCAATCGGCGATCACACCTCTCTCCCATGCTTTAGTTCTCGACCAGCCCGTGAAGGAAGAACCGCAGCGGGTCAGCATTCGACGCTGGATCTGGCGGCCGGCTATCGTCCTCGTCCTTGCCCTGTTATGCGCAGCATTTCTCTGGCAGTCGGCACAGCGTTCTCCGTTCAACTTTTTTTGGGGCCCGGTCCTAAACTCCAACGAGCCCGTGCTCTTCTGCGTCGCCGACCAAAGCCAGTACGCTGCCATCTCCCTACGCGATGCCGAGGACCCCACCCGCCAAACCCTGCTGAAAGACAATTTGACCGCCCTGGTCATTGACGATCTGAACCCCATCGTCCGCTTGGCGGGGCTTCTACAATCCAGAGGGAAGAAGTACAGCTTAAAAGGCGAGGGGGCAACCGACCTCACGGATCTGCGCAACGGCCCCACTATTTTCGTCGGCGCCTTCGACAATGCCTGGACGCTTCGGCTGACCAAACCCTTGCGCTATCACTTCGCCAACAATCCGGACATGACGGAATTCCGCATTGTCGACAGCACCGACCCTACCCATCCACGCTGGGTCGTTAATCGATTGCAGCAGATGACCACTAACGACTATCGCGATTTCGCGATCGTCGCTCGCTTTACCGACAGCACGACCGGCAAACTGGCCATCGTGGCCGCCGGCGTGGGTCGGGGTGGGACCAGAGTTGCCGGAGAATTTCTCACCGACCCAGCTAACCTCGCGCAGCTCGAGCGCGCACCTGCACGAGGAGGCAATAAGAAAAATATGGAGGTTGTGCTGAGCACACAGATTATCGACGGTCAGCCTGGAACCCCAAAGATAGAAGCCAGCTATTTCTGGTAGGACAGTTGGCTAGGAACAGTGCCGCAGACCCCACCTCTCTGGCCGGGTGCCCCTGTTCGCACCGCCTGCCCCGGCTTGCCGTGGGGCGTACATGGGCCGAAAAAGACGCGGCGTAGCCCCTCCAACGCTCTTGCAATGCTGGCAAACTAACCGTTGCGGGTGCCCCATATCTCGCTCGTTTTTCGCGAGATGTGGGATTCCACTGCTCTTTCCCTCTGACTCCCGATTCATCCGATGTATATAACGGTCAACATCCGTGGAATCCCACATCTCGCGAAAAACGAGCGAGACATGGGCCTACCCGTCCTTTGTAGGGAACGAGAGGCAGACCCAGGCCCACATTCCTAAGCAGGTTTCTCCGTGCTCGGATATCTTTATCCCACCGCACAATGGCACGTGTCGTGCATGTATTCCAAGCGCGAGGAACTCCGAGACCATGATTCCCAAAGCTCTTTCGAGATCGTTAGCGCTGCTGCTCCTGGCCACCAGCTGTGGACTCGCGCAGACAACGGTGCCCGCCACACCTGCCGGGCATACCCTCCAGGCGTGGCTGGAGGCTTTCAATAGCGGAGATCGCGCGAAAGTCGAATCCTATGTCCAGACCGTGGATCATGCCGAATCGGTGGATGGCATGCTCTCCTTCCGCGGCCAGACCGGGGGATTTGACCTGCTGTCCATCGAAAGCAGCGAGCCGCTGCATATTCGCTTCCGGGTGAAAGAGAAAGGTGGACCCACCACTGCACTGGGAAATCTTTTGGTAAAGGATGGCCAGCCACCAACGGTGGCGACCTTTGGCCTGCGTGCCTTGCCTCCGGGAGTAGCACTGGTCAACGTAAACCTCGATGCGGCCCTACGCAAGCATGTGATTGATGGCATAGGCGCCGACCTGACAGAGTTCTACATCGATGCCCCGCTCGCCGCGCAGATGAACGGCGCCTTGCAGACGCATGAGAAGGCCGGCGCCTACGACACCATCACCGATGGCGACGCCTTCGCTGGGCAGCTGACCAAGGATCTGCAGGCAGTGAGTCACGACAAGCATCTCCGGGTAGACTTCAACCCCTATAAAACGCCGCCGCGCGGTAAGCCCACCCCGGAAGACGAGGCGCGTTTCCATCAACAGATGGAGCAGGACAACTGCGCCTTCCGCAAAGTTGAGATCCTGCCCAACAACATCGGCTACATCAAATTCGATGGCTTCATGGATGCCTCATTCTGCGGCCCAACGGTCTTGGCAGCGATGGACTTTGTGGCCCATACCGATGCCGTCATCTTCGATCTGCGGGAGAACGGCGGCGGCCAACCGGCGATGGTTACCTTGATTGCCAGCTACCTGTTTGATGAGCCGACGCACTTGATCGACATGTACAACCGCAAAGAAGATTCGACGCAGCAAAACTGGACCCTGTCGTACCTGCCGGGACCGCGGCTCACGAAACAACCGGTCTTTGTACTCACCGCGGCGCGGACCTTCTCCGGCGCCGAAGAGTTCGCCTTCGATCTGAAGAATCAGAAGCGCGCCACCATCGTCGGCGAGACGACCGGCGGCGGAGCCCATCCGGTTGCCCCACACACGGTGGCCGACTACTTCGTGGTTGGTGTACCGTTCGCCAAATCACTCGATCCAGTCACCAAGACCAACTGGGAAGGCACCGGGGTAGTGCCGGATGTAAAAGTGCCTGCGGCCGACGCTCTGGAGACTGCAGAGAAGCTTGCGCTGGAGAAGACGCAGGCCAAGAAGGACAGCAAGTAGCCCCTGCTCGCGATTCATTCCTGGTGTCCAGTTGCGGACGCTCGAAACTATATTCGGACATGCGCGCCAACCGGATAGCTCACAAATGAGCACAATTCCCTGACTCTAAAGCCCTTGGCCTGCTGCCAAAAACGGTAACAGACGTGCTTTTGCCTACCTTATGAATCTCGGGGGTGTTCGTGAGCCGGCTGCTTAGTGATGGACGGTTTGGTATCCGCCAACTGCGCAAGAACCCAACCTTTGCGTTGACGACGATTCTCACCCTGGCCTTGGGCATCGGAGCGACGACCGCGATCTTCAGCCTGGTGTATGCGGTGATGCTGAAACCGCTGCCCTTTCCTGAGTCAGAGCGGCTAGTCTGGCTTTCTCAGGAAGATCACTCTACAGGAGCGGTGATTCCTGAGTCTCTGAGCTATCCAGACTACTTCGACTGGCGTGCGCAGAATCGGACGTTGACCGGGATCGCTTCGTTTACTAACGCCAACGCTACGCTGACTGGCATGGGTGAGGCGCAGCATCTGAACTCGGTGACCGTTTCATCGAATTTCTTCCAGGTGCTGGGTGCGGCGCCGATGCTCGGACGAGATTTTCTGTGGGAAGAGGAAAAACCGGGCCATCGTGGGGTGATGCTTAGTTACTCCCTCTGGCAATCGAGGTTCGGAGCAAGTCGCCAGGTTGTTGGCCAGCCGGTGACTTTGAATAGCCTGCAATACACGATCGTGGGCGTCATGCCGAAAGGCTTCAATTTTCCCATTCAGCTCCGGGAGCCTGCCGTTGATTTGTGGACTTCGTTAGCCGCCACCGCAGAGGGACCATCTCCCATGACTGCCCAGCGAGGCGCTGACACGCTGGAAGTGATTGGCCGTATGAAGCCGGCCGTCACCCTTCAGCAGGCCAAAGCGGAGTTGAACGTAATCGCGCGCAATCTCGCGAAACAGTATCCAGACAGCAACAAGTGGTACACGACGGCACTGGTTAAGCCCGAATTCGAACGCCTGGTGGGCGACATAAGGCCGGGATTGCAAGTGCTGTTTGGTGCCGTGGTGCTGGTGCTCCTGATCGCGTGTGTGAACGTGGCCGGATTGTTGTTGACGCGTAGCGCGCAGCGCCGCGCGGAGGTGGGGCTCCGAGGAGTGCTCGGCGCCAGCCGGATACAGATCGTTCGCCAGATGCTGGTGGAATCGCTCATGCTGTCTTTGCTTGGCGGCGCGGCAGGAATTGCGCTCGCGATGGCAATTTTGCAGGGAGCCATTCGGTTTCTGCCCCAGACACTGCCACGGCTTAACGAAGTTTCACTGAACGGCACGGTGTTGGCATTTGCAGTGGGTCTCTCCGTGCTCACGGGATTGTTGTTTGGTGTCTTGCCGGCGGTGCGCATTTCGCGGCTCGACCCGGCGCTGGCGCTACGCGAGGGAACAAGGACGGTTACCGGTGGCCGTGTGCAACAGCGGCTGCAAATGTGGATGGTGGTCGGCGAGACGGCGCTCGGCTTAGTGCTGCTCGTAGGTGCCGGATTGCTGATTCGCAGCTTTGTGGGTATGCTCCGCGTCGATCCAGGGTTCGATCCACACGGGGTGTTCACGGCTCGTCTCAGTTTGCCCGACAACGAATATCCACACGATCAGAAGATCCAATTCATGGA
>Ga0302324_100001115_pt1 | contig 66215 bp, 62 predicted proteins | sample Palsa_T0_1_FD_201949 | JGI IMG/M metagenome (GOLD analysis project Ga0302324, IMG submission 201949) | Peat permafrost microbial communities from Stordalen Mire near Abisko, Sweden - Palsa_T0_1 | ecosystem: Environmental > Terrestrial > Soil > Palsa > Peat permafrost | place: Sweden: Abisko...
CGAGCGTCTCGACGTATTTGAAAATGGTATTCGGCGCACCCTTGCGGATCTGGCGCTCGCCGATGTCGACGCCGCTCATTCTCGTGACCGCCGAGAACGGCACGAAGCGCGCGCCGAGCGCACCCAAATCCCGCTCGCGCAGGTTGAACCGCTGCTTCGCGAGCACCACGATGCTGCGTCCCTCGGGCGTTTCGTCCGCGAGCGATGCGAGCTGCGCGGCGTCGGCGAGCTGCTGCTCGGTCACGCCGGGCGCCGGTAGGAATTGCGAGGCCTGCCGGTTGCCGAGCGTGATGGTGCCGGTCTTGTCGAGGAGCAGCACGTCGACGTCTCCGGCCGCCTCGACGGCGCGACCGGACGTCGCGATGACGTTCGCCTGCATCATGCGGCTCATACCGGCTACGCCGATGGCCGAAAGCAGGCCGCCGATGGTGGTCGGGATGAGGCACACGAGCAGCGCGATGAGAGCGGTGATCGTCACCGGCGTGCCCGTCTTGCTCACCTCGACGGCAAACTGCGAGAAAGGCAGGAGCGTCACGATGACGATCAGGAATACCAGGGTGAGGGCGACCAGGAGGATGGTGAGCGCGATCTCGTTGGGCGTCTTCTGGCGCTTGGCAGCCTCCACCATCGAGATCATTCGATCGAGAAAGGTCTCCCCCGGATTCACCGACACGCGCACCAGAATCCAGTCGGAGAGCACGCGGGTGCCGCCCGTCACCGAGGAGAAGTCCCCGCCCGATTCGCGGATGACCGGCGCCGACTCGCCGGTAATGGCGCTCTCGTCGACGGAAGCGGCGCCGCCGATCACCTCGCCATCCGCCGGAATGACGTCGTGACATTCCACCAGAACCACATCGCCCCTGCGCAGATCCTCGGCCTTCACGGGCATCGTCCGCAGCTCGCCCGGTTTCACGACCTTCTTGGCCATGACCGTCTGGCGCATGCCGCGCAGCGCCGAGGCCTGCGCGCGGCTGCGGCCCTCGGCCAGCGCCTCGGCAAAATTCGCGAACAGCACCGTGAACAGGAGCCAGATGCAGATGGCGAGAATCGAGCCGGGGCGAGCCTCACCGACACCTTCGAGCGCTTGCGCATAGAGCAGCGCCGTGACGATGGTGCCGATGTACACGACGAACATGACGGGATTGCGCCATTGCACTCGCGGATCGAGCTTGCGCACGGACTCCATCAGCGCGGGTCCGATGAGATTACGGTCGAAGAGCGGCAGTTGACGGCGCGACATTTGAGATCTCAGCGGCCGCCCGGGAGCATGAAGTGCTCGACGATGGGCCCCAGTGCGAGTGCGGGAACGTAGGTGAGGACTCCGATGAGCAACACCGAGCCGATGAGGAGCGCCACGAAGAGGGGGCCGTGAGTCGGCATGGTGCCCTCGGTCACGGGCACGCGCTTTTTCTGCGCGAGCGATCCGGCGATGGCGAGCGCGGCCATGATCGGCCAGTAACGGCCGATGAACATGGCGAGTCCGGTGGATACGTTGTAGAAGACGGAGTTGGCCGACAAGCCGCCGAACGCGCTGCCGTTGTTGTTGCCCGCGGACGTGAACGCATACAGGATCTCGCTGAAGCCGTGAGCGCCCGGATTCGCGATGCCGGCCTTGCCCGCATCGTTAAGGACGGCTACCGCCGTGCCGATGAGCACCACGAAGGGCGTGGTGAGGATGAACACGGAAGCGAGCTTCATCTCGAGCGTCTCGATTTTCTTGCCGAGGTACTCGGGGGTGCGGCCGATCATCAAGCCCGCGATGAACACCCCGAGGACGGCGAACATCAGGATCGAGTAAATGCCCGTGCCGACCCCTCCCGGAGCGACCTCGCCGAGCTGCATGAGGAACATGGGCACGAAGCCGCCGAGCGGCATGAGCGAGTCGTGCATGTTATTGACGGCACCGGTCGAGGTCCCCGTCGCGACGGCGCTCCACAGAGCCGAGGCCGCGATCCCGAAGCGCGTCTCCTTGCCTTCCATGTTGCCCCCGGCCTGGACTGCGCTCGCGATCTGGTCGACGCCCTCGCGGGCAATGAGCGGATTGCCGTGCTGCTCCACGTGGAATGCGAGCAATACCAGCGGCACGAACAGAATGAGCATGGTGATGAGCACCACCCATCCCTGGCGCACGTCTCCGACCATCTTCCCGAAGGTGTAGGTGAGCGCGAACGCGATGAGAAACATCGCGAACGTCTCGAGTATGTCGGTCAAGGGCGTCGGGTTCTCATAAGGATGCGAAGAGTTTGCATTGAAGAATCCGCCGCCGTTCGTGCCGAGCTCCTTGATGGCCTCCTGCGAAGCGACGGGGCCCATCGGCAGGGTCTGCGTCCGCGTGGTCGCCGTCACCGTGACCGGACTGCCCGCCGCATCGTTGAGCGGATGTCCCGCGGCATCCGTCTTGGGATTCTGATAGGTCAAGGTCTCGATCGTGGCGGCCTCCTTGTAAGCCGCGAAGTTCTGCACGACACCCTGGCTCGCGAGCACGATGGCCAGAACCAGGGACAGCGGCAGGAGCAGGTAGATCGTGCAGCGGGTGACATCCACCCAGAAGTTGCCGATGGTCTTCGTGCCGTGACGCGCGAAGCCGCGGATCAGGGCGATCGCCACCGCGATGCCGGTCGCGGCGGACAGGAAATTCTGCACGGCGAGTCCCGCCATCTGGGCGAGATACCCCAGCGTCGACTCGCCTGAGTAGCTCTGCCAATTGGTATTGGTGATGAAGCTCACCGCGGTATTGAACGCCGTGTCCGCGCCGACCGCGGGAAGCTTTTGCGGATTCAAGGGCAAAAACGCCTGCAGGCGCATCAGACCATAGACCAGGACGGCGCCCAGAATGTTGAACAGCATCAGCGCGATCGCATATTCGCTCCACGCCATCTCGCGTCCCGGCTCGACGCCGCAGATGCGATAGATGAGCGCCTCGAAGCGGCCGCCCAGTCGCAGCGCTACGTTCGACCGGCCGTCCATGATGTCCGCGATGTAGCTCCCGAGCGGCTTCGTGCAAAGCACGAGGACCGCGAGGAATAGCACGAGAAGCAGCACGAATCGTGTATCGGGTGCCATCAGAACCGCTCCGCCTTGAGCAGCGCGAACAGGAGATAGCCGAACAGACCGAGCGCGAGCAGTCCCGCCAGTACGTGCGTCGGGCTCATGGCGCGCTCCTCAAGCGATCGAGCGCCCAGACGAGTGCGTGAGTGAGCGCGTAGAGGCCGGCGAGGATGAGCAGATAGAGAGCGTCCATGGGTCCGATTCCGTCAGTCAGCCGACAGCCCTGCATACTAAGAGGGCCGGTATTAATATGTCGTATATATTCCATCGGAGGCCGCCCGCGCGGCAATCCCGCGAACGCCCGACGGGGCCCCCGCCCTTCAGGTCTTGCGCTCGATGGCTTTCTTGGCGAGCTCGGCGAGCGCCGCCAGATCCATCTCCTCGGCAGGGACCTCGATGATCTCCTCGCCCGCCGCGCGCGTCTCTCTCGGCGCCGCGGTACCTGCGGCCGGCGGGGAGCCGGGCCTTCCTGCCGCGCGCATCCCCGGTGCCGGGCGCCCCTCCGCCGGGCGCCCCGATCCCGCGCCGCGCGCCGTCTCGCCCTGCACGCGCAGGGCGGCGGACGAGGGCGGGCGCACCCAGTCGGTCACCTGCTCCATCCAGCGCTGGTAGCGCTCGAAGGTCCACATGCCTTCCTCGCCGCCCGACTGCAGCACGGTGGCGATCTGACTGAAGTTACCGCTGCGGATCGTGCCGCGAGCTCCGGAGCTCGCCAGCAGGATCTCGCAGCGAGGTACCTGCAGGCGCGCCGCGCTCATGAATTCGAGGCGCTGGCAGCACACCGCCACCAGGCAGTCGGCGAGTTGCGCCCGGACGCTTCCCTGGATGCCTTCGGGGAACGACATGCACAGGCGCGACAAGGCTTCCGCGCAGTTCGACGAATGCATGGTCGCGAGCACGAGATGACCGGTCTCCGCGGCGTTGAGCGTGAGCCGCATGACCTCGGGCGTGCGCATCTCGCTGATCACCAGCACGTCGGGATTCTCGCGCAAGGCATCGACGATGCCCTGCTCGAAGCTCGGCGAGTGCGTCGGGATCTCGCGCTGGCGGATGAAGGACTGGCGGTTCGCGAACAGGTACTCGATGGGACTTTCCAGCGTCACGATGTGGCGGGCGCGAGTGGCGTTGATCTCCTCGATGAGCGCGGCGAGCGTCGTCGACTTGCCGGATCCGGTGGGCCCCGAGATGATCACGAGGCCGCTCGAGGCTTCGACGAACTTGCGCAGGTCCTTGTGCAAGTTGCACACCCGCAGATCCTTCACGCTCGGCGCCAGCAGTCGGATCGCAACGGCGATGCCGCGTACGGTCTGAAAGAAGTTGGCCCGCAGGCGGATGCCGCCGACGGATTCGCATGGTCCGCCGAGCCTCGCTCGAGGAACCCTTGCCATTGATCCCGTAGCAGCTCGCGCGCCACCTGCCGGAGCGTTGCGCCCGAGACGGTCGCGCCGACCGTCTGCAGCTCGCCGCGGATGCGCGCCACGATGGGCGTATCGGCCTCGAGATGCAGGTCGCTCGCACCGAGCGAGTAGGCTTGCTCGATCCACTCCTCAAACAGCATGCATCACCGACCGCGCCATCCCGACTGGCGTGCCTGGCGCGACTAGCGTGCCTGGCGCTTGACCTCGCGCTGCGCCTTGTCCCACTCCGGCGGATGACCGACGAACTCGAGCGCGGTGTTGATCGAGAACGACGGCACCCCGAGGCGCCCAAGGCTGAAATGATCCGAGCGATAGTAGTGGCCGGCGCCGGGCTCGGCATCGGGCTGGATGTCGAAGCCGAAGGCGCTGGTGGTCTTCAGCCCGATCAGAAAGAACGCAACCAGTAGGCGCATCAACCCGTGCCGCCGACGGTCAGCGCATCGACCCGAAGCGTCGGCTGGCCGACACCCACCGGCACCGACTGGCCCTCCTTGCCGCAGGTCCCGACGCCGCCGTCGAGCTTCATGTCGTTGCCCACCATGCTGACGCGCGTCAGCACGTCGGGGCCGTTGCCGATCAAGGTGGCGCCCTTCACCGGCGCGCCGAGCTTGCCGTTCTCGATCAGGTAGGCCTCGCTCGCCGAGAACACGAACTTGCCGGACGTGATATCCACCTGACCGCCGCCGAAGTTCACGGCGTACAGCCCCTTGTCGACCGAGGCGATGATCTCTTCGGGCGCCCGGGAGCCGGCGCGCATGTAGGTATTGGTCATGCGCGGCAGCGTCATGTGCGCGAACGACTCGCGCCGCCCGTTGCCGGTCGGCGCCATGCCCATGAGCCGCGCATTGAGCTTGTCCTGGATGTATCCCTTGAGCACGCCGTTCTCGATGAGCACGGTGCACTGCGTGGGCGTTCCCTCGTCGTCGACGTTCAACGAACCCCGGCGCCGCTCGAGCGTGCCGTCGTCGACCACCGTGATCGCGTCGGCAGCCACCTTGTCGCCGATGCGGTTCGAGAAGGCCGAGGTGCCCTTGCGGTTGAAGTCCCCTTCCAGCCCGTGCCCGATGGCTTCGTGCAGGAGGATGCCCGGCCACCCGGAACCCAGCACCACGGGCATCGAGCCCGCCGGCGCCGGGACGGCCTCCAGATTCACGAGCGCCTGGCGCACCGCCTCGCGGGCGTGCACGAAGTCGCCCTCTTGGAGCAACTCGTCCAGGCCGAAGCGCCCGCCGCCGCCGCTGTAGCCCTGCTCGCGGCGCCCATTCTGTTCGACGATCACCGAGACATTCACCCTGACCAGCGGCCGCACGTCGGCGGTCAAGATGCCGTCGCTCGAGGCGATGAGGATGACTTCGTGCACGGCCGCGAGCGAGGCCATGACCTGCTTCACGCGCGGATCGATGCGCCGCGTCTCGCGATCGATGCGCATCAGCCATTCGACCTTGTCCTCATCGCGCACCGCCTCGAGGGGATCGATGGGCAGGTACAGGCGGTGAGTGGGCGGGCGCTGCCAGGTCTTGACGGCGTTGCGCCCGCCGCTGCGGGCGATGGCGCGCGCCGCCTCGGAGGCCTCGACCAGCGCGGGCAACAGCACCTCATCGGTGTACGCGAACCCGGTCTTCTCGCCGCTGATGGCGCGCACGCCGACGCCCTGCTCGATGCTGTGCGAGCCGTCCTTGACGATGCCGTCCTCGAGCGACCACGACTCCTCGCGCGACAGCTGGAAGTACAGATCCGCATAGTCGACACCGCGGCTCATGAGCGTTCCGAGCACGGCGGCGAGGCGGTTCTCGTCCAGCCCCGACGGCGCGAGGATCATCCTCTGCGCCACGTCCAAGAGAGGCGCCGCGCTCATGCCGGCACCGCCTCGTCGGCACGCACGCCGAGGCGTCGATTCTCCAAAGCCGGAAAGCGCGCCCGCGTCTCCGCCTGGCGCGCCCGATCGAATTGCGCGGTGATCACGCCGATTCCGCTCGGCAGGCGCGACAGCACCTGGCCCCAGTAATCAACGATCAACGTATCGCCGTAAGTTTCGCGGCCGCTCGTGTGCGTGCCCCACTGCGCCGGAGCCACGACGTAGCAGAGGTTCTCGATGGCGCGCGCCCGCAGCAGCGGCTCCCAGTGAGCCCGCCCGGTCGGCACCGTGAACGCGGCAGGCATCGCGAGCCACTCCGCGCCCCGCACCACGAGCTCGCGGTACAGCTCCGGAAAGCGCATGTCATAGCACACGGACATGCCGAGCTTGCCCACCGGCGTATCGGCAAGGACCACCTTGCGGCCGGGAGTGACGTGCGTCGACTCGAGATACTGCTCGTTGCCGCCCGGAATGGTGACGTCGAAGAGATGGATCTTGTCGTAGCGCGCGACGCGCTTGCCTTGGGCATCGAACAGGAGCGAGGCGTTCGCCACGCGCCGTGCCGAGTCGCCCTTGACGACGGTGGTGCCGCCGAGGATCCAGAGCCCGAGCGAGCGCGCCGTCTCGCTCAAGAATTGCTGAATAGGTCCCGAGCCATCGGCTTCCGCCACGCCGAGCTTGTCGGCATCCTTGAGACCCATGAAGGAGAAGTTCTCGGGCAGGCACGCGAGTTCCGCGCCCGCATCCTTCGCCGCGCGCAACAGCTTGCCCGCCGCCTCGAGGTTATCCTCTACGCGGTGCCCCGAGGTCATTTGAATCGCAGCTACAGTACTCATAATTTCGGTGCCTCCGCGGTCGCCGTGGGAGCGTCCGCGCTCTTGATCCGCTCGACGGTGGGATTGTCCCAGGTACCGGTGATTCGATAATACCCTCGTACCAAGCCCTTAAGCGGTTGTTTGAACACTTGCGTGAACAAGAGCACCGCGCCGCCGACGATCGGTCCCGCCGCGAAGGCGGGGAGCGCCAGGGTGCTGCTCACGTGGCCCGTCACCACCGCTGTTTGGTCGTAATCCTTGTTTTTCAAGCCGACACGCCCGATCAAACCGATTTCCGCCGCCGGACCCTTGACGAGGACGTCATCGGTGTAGGCGTTGCCGTCGCGCAGGTCGAAATCTCCGCGAACGGTATCGAAAGCGAACCCCTTGTCGGTGACGTCGCTGAAATCGAGCGCCAGCCGCCGCGGCAGCTCGGAAAAGCTCGTGAGCCCAAGCACCCGGCCCGCTCCCGGCTTCAGACCGACGATTTGGCCTTTCCCGAGCGACACGCGCACAGTGCCCGCCGCCTCGGACAGCGCCTCGCCCGTCGGCGCGCCCGGCCAGTTGAGATCGAACTCCAATTCGCCGCTCTTCGCCTCGATGACCGCCGCGAAGCCGAGCTGCTTCATCGTCTCGCCCACGTCGTAGCTCGTGATGAGGCCCTTGAGGCGGCTGCCGCTGACGCGCCACTCACCGGTGGCGTTCATACCATAGCTCGCGCTCGTCGCCGTGAGCTGCTTGAGGCTGAGTCCGTCCTCGAGCTTCACGACCGTGGCCCGCACCTCGCCGATCTGCCGGTCGCCCCAGGACAGCTCCGCAGCGTGGAAGCGGATGGCGGGCAGCGTGCGCGGATCGAGCGCGTGCCTCTGCTCCGCGGCGCCCGGATGCTGCTCCGCCCCGGGGGCATCGGCCCCGGGGGCATCGGCCCCGGGGGCATCCAGCCCGGGGGCGTCGGCATCCACGAACTTCAGCCGCTCGAACTCGAGGTCCCACGGCGCCGAAGGATCGTCCGGACCGGGCAACGACATCCGGCCGCTCACGTTCGGGCCATCGAGCGCGATGCGCCAGCCGCCATCGTCCGCGGCGAGTCCGAGCGTGACGTCGCGAAAGGACACGCCGAGATAGTCGATCCGGGCCACCGTGAGCTTCGCCGAGTGCAAATACGTCGAAAGCGGCTTGTCGGGCTTCGCGCCGGAGGTGAGATTGATCCAGCCCGCAAGATCGAGCTCGTCGATGTCGCCCCCGACGTTCACGCCCGGCGCATCGCCCACGGGCGGCTCCGCGCCGCCGAACCAGACCGCAGCGCGCGCGATTTTGAATCCGCTCGGATCGTCATTTAAGGTTACATCGCCGCGCACCACCGAGGCGAGCGCCACCCGCAGCTGCGTCACGTTCGGCGCGGGCCATTGGATGTCCACCGTCGCCGGCAGCGATGCCTCTGCGGCTTTGTGCAGCGGGGCGGGCAGACCCAGCTCGATTCCCGCAAGACTCGATGTGAGGCGCAAGGAGCGCTCGCGCGACGGCTCCGGGGTCATGCGCAGCAACCCGCGCCAGTCCGTTTGACCGCCGATCGCAACGGCGGCGGGCAGCCCGAGCTCGGTGCGCAGCGTCTCTCCGTTCAACGTGCCGCGAAAATCGAGCTGCGTGCGCAGAGCCGCGCGGCTGCGAGGCGCGCGCGCCGTCATCTGGAAAGGTCCACCGAACACCCGCCCGCGCACGTCGGCGCGTACGACCTGAGCACCGTCGATGTCGGCGCCGCCGGAGATGCCCGTGGCGGCCACATTCGAGCCACGGCGGCTCAAGGTCGCATCCTCGAGATCCACGTGCACAAGCACGCGCCGCGCCTCGAACTGCTTGAACGGGAAGAACAGGTCGACATCGCAGCGCAGGGCGCCCGTGCCCTGAACGCTCGAGAAACCGTGCTCGGCCATCGCATCGAGGGGGGTCGCGGCGAGATATCCGAGCGCATCGGCAGCATCGCCGTGCGCGGCGGCGTGCACCTCCATCTCAGCGATCTTGAAGTCGACGAAACGCGCCTCGGCCGAATCCACCTTGAGCGCACCCACCAGTGCGCTCGTCACCTTCACGCTCATGCCTTGGTTGCGGAACTCGCCGTGCGCCGCGAGACTCTCGATGCGCGGCCAGTCCTCTCGGTAATCCAGCGTCAAGTGATCGACGTTGAAGCGGACAAGGAAGAGTCCCCCGCCGTCGCGAAACGGAAAACGCCGCACCGGTCCCTGGAAGACGGCATCGCCGTGCGAGAGATGACCCGAGACGAACGCGCGATCCAGCCATTGCAGCGCCCCGGGCGGAAGCAGCTGGTGCGGAAAATAGAGCGGCGCGTCGGCGGCGATACCGTCGTCGATGGAGCTCGCCAGGGTGAACACGGGCGAGCTCCCGTCGGCGGGCTGCGACCACGCGAGCTTCGCGCGCACGCGCGCCGCGCGCGTGCGCAGCTCGAGATCCGAGGTCGCCATGAGCAGCTCCTGCGGGCTGCGTCTCCAGTAGAGCGTCGTCTTGAGCGCCGGCAGCGCGATCGGCTCGGGAAACTGATCGGGCCAGTTGTAAACCGCGGAATGCGTGTCGATGATCAGGTGCCCCGCCGCTTCGGTGCCGACGAGCGCGCCGGAGAGGCCCCGAAGACCGGGGGCCCGGCCGACGGGCGCGAAGCCCAAGTCGCGAAACTTCACACGGGCGTCGAAACGCCAGCCCTCGCTCGCGGAGGCGCGCGCGAGGGTCAGGCGCATGTCCGACAATTCGCCCGTGGGAGCGAAATCGCGCAACCGCTCGCGAATGTCCTTCTGCGGCATCAGTCCGACCAGGGGAAGCAAGGCCTCTGCCCGTAGGTAGTTCGCCTCGGCATGCAGATCCAGCATGCCCGCCTCGCTCTCGCGCCAGCTCGCCTCGAACTCGCTGTCGGGATCCTGGCGTCCCGCGGAGAGCGCACGCAGCCGCCGGCCGACCAGCGTCCATCGCTCGCCCGTGTGCGCGAACGAGAGCGCGCCGCTCACCTGATCCATGACGGCGTTGGGGCGCTCCGCGAGACGCGCGACGACGCCGCTCGCGCTGAATTCGAGGTCGGCGCGCTCGACGTCGGGGCCGCGACCGTTCACCAGCGCCTGGAACGCGCCGCTGCCCGCATCGAGGCGCGTCAGATAGTCCGGCAAGAGATCGCGCCAGCCGGGAAAGGACATCCCGCTCGCGCTGAGAAGCGCGTTCCAGCGTAGATCGACGATGCGCGCCGCGCCGCGGGCGGTACCCGAGAAGCTCAGACGCCCGCCGAGCTGCGCGGGCAGCTGCGCCGAGACGCTCGCCGAGGCGAAGTGCGCGACGCGCGTCACGTCGAGGTTGACGTCGCGTAGCTCGAGCCGGGGCAGCGCCGCATTCCAATCCTGCACCACGATCCGACCGCGGCGGATCACCAGCGTCCCGGCGGGCAGGTCGTTCAACGCGAGGCGCGACAGGGAGCTCGGCTCCCCGCTCCAGATCACCTCCGAGGCGAGCGCAAAACGGCTCGGGCCAAGCCGCTGGATCGCAATCGTGGGCCCATCGAGCTCGACGCGCAGAGCGAACAGCTTGCCGTTCTGAAGCAGTTGCCAGATGTCCGCCCCGATCCGCCCGCCGCCGGCACGGGCGAGGACGCGGCGGCCGTCGGGCGAGCGCAATTCCAGTTCATCGAAGTACAGCTCGGGCCCATACCAGCGGAAGGCCGGCCAGACGTGCGCGAAGGCGATCTGATAACCGGTGCGGCGGTATACCCAGTCCTTGATCTGCGCCTGATACTGGGGCGCGCGATCGAGCGCGAGCTTCAGCGCCAGCATGAGCAATAAGGTCGCTGCGACGAATCCCGCCGCGATGAGCAGCAGAATCTTGAACGCCTTGCGCGGAATCATTACATGAGGACGACGTCGTACTGATCGACGCCGTAGAGAGCTTCGGTCTGCAGCCGTATCGGCACGCCGCTCGCCAGCTCGAGCTCACCGAGCGCGGAGGATTCCTCATCGAGCAGCCGCTCGATCACGTCCTGATGGGCCAGAACCATCAGTTGCCGACACTCGAACTGGCGCGCTTGACGCATGATTTCACGAAAAACCTCGTAGCAGACGGTCTCGACCGTCTTGACGAACCCCCGGCCCTCGCACGTCGGACAAGCCTGGCACAGCAGATGTTCCAAACTTTCGCGCGTGCGCTTGCGGGTCATTTCCACCAGCCCGAGCGGGGAGACGGAGGAAATGTTGGTCTTCACGTGGTCGTCGCCGAGAGCCTTCTCCAGGGCCTGGATCACCTGGCGGCGGTGCTCCGTCTCCTCCATGTCGATGAAGTCGATGATGATGATGCCGCCCAAGTTGCGCAGTCGCAGCTGCCGCGCGATGGTCACGGCGGCCTCGAGGTTGGTGCGGAAGATGGTCTCCTCCAGATTGCGATGCCCCACGAAAGCGCCGGTGTTCACGTCGATCGTGGTCATCGCCTCGGTCTGGTCGATGATGAGATAACCGCCCGATTTCAGCGAAACCTTGCGATCGAGGGCCTTCTGAATCTCCTCCTCGACGTGGTGCAGCTCGAATATCGGCCGCTGCGCGGTGTACAGCTCGATCCTCGGCAAGGCATCGGGGATGAAGGCCGCGGCAAACTCGCACATCTCGCGGTGCGCGTTCGGCTGATCGATCAACACTCGCTCGACGTCGGGGCGCAGCACGTCACGCAGAATGCGCAGGTGCAACGGCAGGTCGGCGTGCACCAGCTGGCCCGGACTCGTGCGCAGCCCTTGATTACGGACGAACTCCCAGAGTTTGCGCAAGTAGATCATGTCGGCGCGCAGCGCCTCGTGCGGTGAGTCCTCGGCGGCGGTGCGCACGATGAAGCCCGCGGCCTCATCCGGCTCGAGGCCGGCCTGGACGACGCTGCGCAGTCGCTCACGCTCGGTCTCGTTCTCGATGCGTGCAGACACGCCGACCCCGCGGCCTTGCGGCATGTAGACGAGAAACCGCGACGGCAGCGTGATGTAGGTCGTGAGCCGCGCCCCTTTGGTCCCGAGCGGGTCCTTCACCACCTGCACGAGGATCTCGTTGCCTTCGGCGACCAGCGCGCGGATGTTCTCGCTGCGCGGAGTCTCGAGTCCCAAGCCCGCGTGACGCGTATCGAGGATGTCGGAGGCATGCAGGAACGCGGTGCGTTCCATGCCGATGTCGATGAAGGCTGCCTGCATGCCGGGCAGGACGCGCGAGACTCGCCCCTTGTAGATGTTGCTGATGAGCCCGCGGTGATTGGGCCGCTCGATGAACACTTCCTGCAGCACGCCGCCCTCCACCAGGGCGGCGCGCGCCTCCTGCGTACTCGCGTTGATCAGAATCTCAGTGCCCATCGGTCGCAGCGATCCCTTTCGTCTCGAGCCAGCAGGGCACGCCCGCCGAGCGCAGCATCTGCGCCGTCTCGAACAGCGGCAGCCCCATCACGCCCGAATAGCTGCCGCGCAATGCGGAGACGAAGACGGCGCCGTATCCCTGGATCGCATAACCGCCGGCCTTGTCGCGGCTCTCTTTCGTGTTCCAGTAATCCCGCGCCTCCTCGCGCGTGATCTCGCGGAACGTGACTTCGCTGCGGCTCAAGCGCGACAGGACGCCGCCGTCGAGCGCCAGCGCAACCCCCGTCAGCACCTCATGCGTGCTCGCCGATAATAGCCCGAGCATGCGCTCTGCATCGGCGCAATCGACGGGCTTGCCCAGGATCGCCCCGGCGGCCACCACCGCGGTATCGGCGCCCAGCACCGGACCCTGCGGCCGGCGGGCCGCCGCACGGCTCGCGAGGCCCGCGACCGCCTTCGCCTCGGCCACGCGCAAGACATAGCGCTCCGGCGATTCGCCGGCGGCGATGGACTCGTCGACGTCGACACTAAGTATTTGAAAAGGAACGCCTATTTGCGCGAGGAGCTGGCGTCGACGCGGCGATGCGGAGGCGAGGTATACGAAATCTATGGCCATGCGCAAAGGATACCGACGTTGCCCGCGCCGCGCGCGGGCCCGCCGTGACGACAGCGCCCGGCACCGGCGACCGCGGTGCACGGCACCCGTGCCGGCTGCGGCACTTTCAGGCCCGGTGGTACGGGTGCCCCGCCGCGAGGCTCATCGCCCGATAGAGCTGCTCGGCGACCAGGATGCGCACGAGCGCGTGCGGCAGCGTGAGAGGAGACAGCGACCAGCGTTCGTCGGCGCGCTCGAGGCAGGCGTGCGCGAGACCGTTCGGACCCCCGATCAAGAGCGCGAGGGGTTTTGCTTGCCGCAGCTTCGCACTCAACCAGGTGCAGAGCTCGGCCGTGCTCATCGAGGAGCCCGAAACCTCGAGCGCGACCACGTGATCCTTGGGACCGAGAGCCGCGAGCATTCTCTCGCCCTCGCGCGCCATCGCGGGCCCGGGATTCTCGCCCGCCCGGCACGTGACGATGGGAATCTCCTCGAGCTCCAGAACGAGCGGCGCGCGCAGCCGCTTCTGGTACTCCCGAAATCCCGTGTTCAGCCAGTCGGGCAATCGCGTGCCGGCGGCGATGAGGCGGCACTTCATGCGCGGTAGCGTGCCGCGCCTACGCGCGAGCGATGCGCTTTGCGCCCATATCCCACAGCTTCTCGAGCCCGTAGAACTCGCGCACCCGCGGCAGCATGATGTGCACGATCATCTCGTGCAGGTCGATCAGTACCCAGTCCGCGTCCTTGAGTCCCTCGCAGCCGTGCGGCCGGTACCCGGCTTCCTTGGTCTTCTCGACTACGTGCTGCGCCACCGAGCGCACGTGCCGGTCGGACGTGCCGCTCGCGATCACCATGTAATCGGCGATGTCGGTCAAGCCGCGCACGTCGAGCACCTTCACTTCGAGCGCCTTCATATCGTCGAGCGCGCCCAAAATCACGGACTTGAGCGCGGCCCGCGCCGCCGCCGGTGTCTGCACGCCGCGCGCGCTCGGCGCCGCGCCGAATTTGCCCGCTGCGCTCGATTTGGCCGCCGCTTTGGCCGCCGCGCGCGGTTTGCGGGTGGCGGCGCCCGGCTTCGACGGCACCTTCAGGCCGGCGCTGCGCTTGGACTTGGGTGCGGCGCCGCGTTCGGCGGCGTCCTCGACTTTTTTCGTAGGTTTGGTACGGGAAGGCTTTTTCTCGAGGGGCACTAGGGCGTCCGTGATTTGGCGTAGCAGTGAGTGTCGAGGATCAGTTTACGCACTGCGTCCGGCATGAGGAAGCGCGGATCGCGTCCCATGGCAATCAGCTGGCGTACCTCGGTGGAGGAGATCTCGAGCTGCGTGACGGCGTGGATATAGATGCAGCCGGCGCGCTGCTCGTGCAAGTCGCTGATTCGCCCAGTACCCCGATCGACCAGCATCTCGCCAAGGGGCCCCATGCCCGGTGCGCGCCATCCGGGCCGGTGCGCCACCACCAGGTGCGCGAGCTGCAGGAGGTCGCGCCATTGATGCCATTTGGGCAGGCTCAGGAAGGCGTCCATGCCGACGATCAGGCAGAGGCTGCGGTCCGGATATTCGTGGCGCAGCTCGCCGAGCGTCTCCACCGAATAGGACGGGCCTTCCTTGCGCACCTCGCGATCGTCGACCACGAATCCCGGCTGTCCTTCGATCGCGAGCTCGACCATCTTGAGCCGCTTCTGCGCATCGGCGACGGGCTGATCGCGGTGCGGCGGATTGCCGGCGGGCAGGAAGCGGATCTCCTTCAGGCGCAGCGCCTGCTGCAGCTCGAACGCCGTACGCAGATGAGCATAGTGGATCGGATCGAAGGTACCGCCAAATATGCCCATCGGATTCATTCGGATACCCTGCCTGAATCTGGGGTGCCTTGCAAAGCGCCGGCGAGCTCCGCCGCGAGCGCCGTGATGGCGGACCAAGCGTCCCCGACGGCGAGGCCCTTGATGATCCGGTCCGCGCACGATGCCTGCACGAGCAGACGCTCCAGCGATAGTTTGCGCAATCGGCCGAGGGCGCTCTGCGAGGGCCGAGCCGCCAGATTCCAGGCGCTTGGGCTGGGCCGCGATCCGAGGCGCTGGGCCTCGCGAGCCTGGTACATGCCGCGCAGCTCGCGCAGCAGCGCCCACAGGATGAGGGCAGGTTCCGCGCCCTCGTTGCGCAGTCCCGTGAGCACTCGCAGCGCCCGCGGCGCATCGCCCGCGGCCGCGGCCTCGCCGAGTTGCAGCACGTCGTAGCGTGCGCTGTCGCCGATCGCGCGCATGGCGAGATCGGCATCGACGGCCGCGCCGTTCGCGAGCAACGCCAGCATGTCGAGCTCTTGCTTGGCGGCGAGTAAATTGCCTTCGACGCGATCGGCAATCGACCGCGCGACACCGGGCGCGAGGCGCAACTCGAGCGCGCGGGCGCGGCTCTCGAGCCAGGCCGGCAGCGCCGCGTGGCCCACGGGCCACACGCGCACCCACACCCCGGCGCGCTCGATGGCGCGCACCCAGGGGGAGTCGGCGGTCTTCGAGTCGAGCTTGCCGGTGATGAGGAGACACACGACGTCGGGGGGCGGTGCGCTCGCGATCTCGGCGAGAAGCGCCGCGCCCTTGTCGGGCTTGCCGCTCGGCATGCGCAGCTCGAACAGCCGGCGCTCGGCGAACAGGGACATTTCGCGCGTCGCCTGCCGGAGCTCGTCCCAGGCGAAGGAGCGATCGACGGCGAACGCGACGCGCTCCGTGAAGCCGGCTTTGCGGGCGGCGGCGCGCACCGCGTCCGCCGCCTCGCCGGCCGTCAGCGGCTCATCGCCCGAGATCAGATAAATGGACGCGAGCCCTCGGGCGAGCGCTGCGGGCAGTTGGTCGGCCTCGAGACGCAAGAGCTTCAGCTCATGAGGCTCGCGGAACGAGGCGCGAGCGCGCCGCCTCGTACTCCGCGGCCATGCGCTCGACCAGCGCACTCACCGGCAACACCTCGTGGACGCCGCTGACGCTCTGTCCGGCGCTCCAGATATCGCGCCACGCCTTGAACTCGTGGCTTCCCTCCGCGAAGCTCATCCTCGCCTTGTCCGCGGCGGGCAAGTGATCGGGATCGAGCCCCGTGCATTTCACGCTGCCGCGCAAGAAGTTGGCGGCCACGCCGCTGAAGAGCGACGTGTACACGATGTCCTCCGCACCGCTATCGACCACCATCTGCTTGTAAGCCGGCGGCGCATTGGACTCCAGGGTGGCGATGAAGCGCGTGCCGAGATAAGCAAGATCCGCGCCCATGGCCTGCGCGGCGAGCACGTCCTGCCCTGAGCTCATGGCACCCGCGAGGACGATGGTGCCCGAATAGACCTCCCGGACTTGCTTGACCAGTGCAAAAGGACTCAAGAGGCCCGCGTGACCGCCTGCGCCCGCGCACACCGCGATGATGCCGTCGACGCCCTGCTCCGCCGCCTTCTCGGCGTGGCGCCGGTTGATCACGTCATGGAACACGATACCGCCGTAACCGTGCACGGCGCTCACCACCTCCGCGGGCGGCCGCAAGCTCGTGATGATGATCGGCACGCGGTGCTTCACGCACAGAGCGACGTCGTGCTCCAGTCGCTCGTTGCTCGCGTGCACGATCTGGTTCACCGCGAACGGTGCGATGTTCGCGGCCGGATGCGCGCGCTTGAGGCTTGCCAGCGTCTCGGTGACCTCGCTCAACCAGTCCTCGAGCTGCGAGGCCGGGCGGGCATTGAGCGCCGGAAAGCTGCCGACGATGCCCGCCTTGCATTGCGCCACCACGAGCGCGGGCGTCGAGACGATGAACATGGGCGCGCCGACGATGGGCAATCGCAATCGATTCTCGAGAAGGGCGGGCAAGGGCATGAATCGAACACGGGTGGTTGACGAGCGGCCATTATGACCGACTGCGGCGTGGGGTACACTCGCGAGATCCGCGAGACCAAGGTGATCACATGGAATTCACGGCGCTGACATTCGAGGAGCGGGAGCGCATTGCCTACGTCACGCTCAACCGGCCGGAGCGGCTCAACGCGCTCAACGGCGAGCTGGTCGACGAGCTGCGGGCCGTCGCCGAACGCATCGAGTCCGATGCAAGTATCCGCGCCGTGTTGCTGAGCGCCACCGGTCGCGCCTTCAGCTCGGGGGCCGATCTCATGCGCGATGATTTTTTCGACACGCCCGGGCTCACTCTGGGCGGGCTCGTCGGGGCAAGCATGCGCGAGCGTTTCAATCCCATGGTGAGCGCCTGGTATCACTTGCCCGTCCCCGTGGTGGTGGCAGTCAACGGCATCGCTGCGGGCGCCGGGATGAGTCTCGCGCTCGTCGGCGACATCGTGCTCGCCGCGCGCTCGGCCACGTTCGTGCAGCTCTTTGCGCCGAAGCTCGGCTTGATGCCCGATCTCGGGTCGAGCTTCCACCTGCCGCGGCTGGTCGGCGTCGCGCGTGCCAAGGGACTTGCGCTCTTGGGCGATGCGTTGCCGGCGGCCGAAGCCGAGCGCTGGGGACTCATCTGGCGATGCGTCGAGGACGGGGATCTCATGCCGCAGGCCGAGAGTCTGGCGCGCCGCCTGGGGGAGGGACCGACCCAGGCGTTCAAGCGCATCAAGCAAGTCTTCAACGAGCAGCCGGCGCACTGTTTGACCGATCAGCTCGCGCTCGAGGCCTCGCTCCAGGAGGAGCTCGGCGACACCAGGGACTTCGCCGAGGGCGTGCAGGCGTTTCGCGGCAAGCGCGCGCCGCGCTTCTCCGGCGAATAACGCGCTAGCCGAGGCGCCGCTTGCCGATGCTCGCGGCGGGCACGTGGATCTCCTTGCCGGCGGCCTCGCGCGCATCGCCCGGCGCCGATCCGCAGCTCTCGCAGCCGCCGCAGGCTCCCGACCCGCCCACCGTCTCGCGCAGCCGGCGCTCGATTCCGCCGAGATGCAGCGCTGCCGGCGCCCGGGCCGCAAGATCGGCGAGCCCCGCGCGGAGCCGCCGCCGCAGCGACTTCGGTCCGAGCGAATACAGCGCGTAGCTCACGCTTAGAGCGACCACGATCGCGACCAGAGCGGCGTCGAGCAATGGGCTCATGGGATAAGTCCGGGCTGCATGCATCAGCTCGAGAAGGCGAGCGCCGCCCGGTACGTGATGAACGAGGTGGCGTACGCGAGGGCGAACATATAGCCCGCCATGATGAGCGGGTAGCGCCAGGAATTGGTCTCGCGCTTGACCGTGGCCAGCGTCGAGAGACACTGCGGAGCGAACACGTACCAGGCGAGCAGCGACAGCGCAGTCGGCAAGCTCCAGGATTGCGCAATCAACGGCGTGAGCGCGCCGCTCACGTCCGAGCCGCTGGCGGAGAGCGCATAGACGGTGCCGAGCGCACCCACCGCCACTTCGCGCGCTGCAAGTCCCGGTACGAGCGCGATCGAGATCTGCCAGTTGAAGCCGATCGGCGCGAACACCACGGCAAGCCAGGCGCCGAGGTGCCCGGCGATGCTGTACTGAATGGGCGGCCCCGTCGCGCCGGGCGGGGGTGCCGGAAACGAGCTCAACGCCCACAGGATCACCATCAAGGCGAGGATGATGGTGCCGACGCGGCTCAAGAATATTTCCACGCGCTGCCAGAGCCCGATGATGAGCGTGCGTGCGTTCGGCCAGTGATAGGCGGGCAGCTCGAGCATCAGGAATTGCAAGCGTTTGGCGGACCCCAATCGCTTGAGCACGTAAGCAACGCCCATCGCGCCGATCACGCCCAGGATGTACAGCGCGAACAACACGAGTCCCTGCAGCTCGAGCCCCGGCCCCACCGTGCGGCGCGGAATGAAGGCGCCGATGATCAAGGCATAGACCGGCAGGCGCGCCGAGCAAGTCATGAGGGGCGCGATCATGATGGTGGCCAGCCGGTCGCGCGGATTCTGGATGGTGCGCGTCGCCATGATGCCGGGGATCGCGCATGCAAAGCTCGACAACAGCGGGATGAACGCGCGGCCCGACAGTCCGACGCTGCCCATCACCCGGTCGAGCAGGAATGCGGCACGCGGCAGATAGCCGGAATCTTCGAGCACCAGGATGAAAAAGAACAGGATGATGATCTGCGGCAGAAACACGAGCACGCTGCCGACGCCGGCAAGCACGCCGTCGACGAGCAACCCCTTGAGGAGGCTCGGCGGCATCTCGCTGCCGACCCAACCGCCGAAGGCGCCGACACTCGACTTGATCGCATCCATGGGGACCTGCGCCCAGGCGAAAACGGCCTGGAACACCAGGAAAAGGATCGCGGCCAGTATCAGGGGGCCCGCCACGGGATGCAGGACCACGGCATCGAGCTTGTCGCTGACCGTGACGCTCTCGAGGCGCGCTCCGCCCACGATGCCGAGAATGCGGCGCACCTCCGCCTGATCGTGATCGAGATCCGCGGGGGTGGGCGTGCGCCGCGCGGCGCGCGGTGCGAGCGGCGCGAGCAGCACCGAGGAATCGAGCAGCTCCACGAGCCCCTTGGCGCCCGAGGACCTGACGCCGACGGTTTCCACGACCGGCACGCCGAGCTCGTGCTCCAGCTTTCGCGCATCGATCAGGATGCCCTTGCGGTGCGCGATATCCGTCATGTTGAGCGCGACTACCATGGGCAGCCCGAGGCGCTTGAGGCTCAACGCGAGCCGAAGGTTCTGCCGCAGGTTCGTGGCGTCGGTGACGCAGACCACGAAGTCCGGCGCACTCTCTCCGGCCCGCCGTCCCAGCAAGACATCCGCCGTGACCTGCTCGTCCGGAGTCAGCGCATCGAGACTGTAGGCCCCCGGCAAGTCGAGAATGCGCACGCGCCGGCCCGACGGCGTTTGCAGCGTGCCTTCCTTGCGCTCGATCGTGACGCCGGCGTAATTGGCCACCTTCTGGCGGCTGCCGGTGAGCACGTTGAAGAGCGCCGTCTTGCCGCAGTTCGGGTTGCCGACCAGGGCGACCAAGGGACTCGGATCAGGGCGCAAGAGGGCATCCATGGCCCTATCCGGGTAGCGGCTGCTCCGGGCAAACGCGAACGCAGGCGGCCTCGAACAGCCGCAGCGCGAACGTACCGGTTCCGACGCGCACCGCGAGGGGTTCGCGGGACAGCACCCCGCGGGCGACGATGCGCACCGGCTCGCCCGGCAGAAAGCCGAGCTCCGCGAGACGCCGCCCCATTTCGAGCGGCGCGGCGCCCTCGCCGGGAGACACTGACACCACGCGCGCGGCCGTCCCGGTGGCCAGGTCGGCGAGCCTCACCTCGGCGAGTGCATCATGTGTCGGATTCATGAAAGCGAGTGTATATGAGAATCGTTCCCATTTCCATTCGCCTTCCCCCTCCCCACTTCTCTCCGCACCCACCCCGTCGCCCCCCAAGGAAGCCGCGATTCCCCCACAACCCGATTGCGCTTTGCAACAATAATGCACCCGGTATTCCTGCTAATCTTTCTTATTTCACCGCATTCGAGAGCGCCGATGCCCACGCTTTTCGAAAAGATCATCTCGGGGGAGCTGCCCGCCACCGTCGTTTTCCGCGATTCGCGGGTCATCGCATTCCTGGACATCCGCCCGGCCGCTCCGGTACATATCCTCATCGCGCCCCTCAAGCCCATCCCGACCACGGACGACATCGTCGACGAGGATGAATCGCTGATCGGTCACATGGTCATCATCGCGCGCGACCTGGCGCGTCAATACGGCGTCGCCAAGAGCGGCTATCGCCTGGTCTTGAACTGCAATCCGGACAGCGGCCAAGAGGTTTACCACTTGCACTTACATCTGCTCGGCGGCAGGGCCTTGGGCCCTTTGGTCCAGCGAGCGCACGAATCCGAGGAACCATCGCGATGACGAAGAAGAAAAAAGCGGCGCATCCCAAGGCGGCGCAACCCAAGGCGGGTCGTGTCCAGGCGAGGGCGCTCCGCACCCCGTCCAAGGGCACGCCCACGAAGCGGGCGCCGGCGAAGCGGCCGAAGGCCTTGGGCAGTGCGGCGCGAAAGACCTCGTCCCGATCCCGTCCGGCGGCGCATGCCGCATCGTTCTCCGCCCGCGTCGGCGCCCCCACGCGGCGCGAGCTTTATCAGCCCATCGAGCCCTTCAAGCACGGGTACCTGCGTGTCTCGGACGTGCACGAGTTGTACTACGAGGAATGCGGCAACCCCGCCGGCAAGCCTGCCGTGTTCCTGCACGGCGGCCCGGGTGCGGGCTCGGATCGCCGCGCCCGTCAATTCTTCGATCCCCATCATTACCGCATCGTCGTGTTCGATCAGCGCGGCTGCGGCCGTAGCCGGCCGAGTGCGAGCCTCGTGGAGAACACCACCTGGCATCTGGTCGCCGATATCGAGCGTCTGCGCAAGCACCTCGGCATCGAGCGCTGGCTGGTGTTCGGCGGCTCGTGGGGTTCGACGCTCGCCCTCGCCTATTCCGAAGCCCATCCGGAGCGCGTGACGGAACTCGTGCTGCGGGGCATCTTTTTGCTGCGCTACGCGGAAATCCGCTGGCTATATCAGCACGGCGCCTCGGAGATTTTTCCCGATTGCTGGGAAACGTACCGCGACATCATCCCGGTCGACGAGCGCGACGACTACTTGCGTGCCTATCATCAGCGTCTGACCGGCACCGATCAGCGGGCCGCGCTGGAAGCCGCGCGCGCCTGGTCGGTGTGGGAAGCTTCGACCAGCTTTCTGCACAGCAACCTCGACAACATACGCAAGTGGAGCGAGGACCAATTCGCCCTCGCCGTGGCGCGCATCGAATGCCATTACTTCGTGAACCGCGGCTTTCTGCGCAGCGAGACTCAGCTGCTCGACGACGTGCCGCGCATTCGACGCATCCCGGCGACCATCGTGCAAGGGCGCTACGATATCGTCTGCCCCGCGACGAGCGCCTGGGAGTTGCACCGCGTGTGGCCCGAGGCGGATCTGCGCATCGTGCCCGATGCCGGCCATTCGGCGTTCGAGCCCGGCAACATCCACGAGCTCGTCTCGGCCACGGACCGGTACCGCAGCCGGTGACAACCGCGACCCTCAAGCCGACCCTGGCGGCCTTCGAGTACGAGGGCCGTTGATGTCCGAGCTTGCGGTGCTCGGCCTCGCCTGCTACTCGGACGCATTGGAGATCGCCGAGATGTCCCGCGACTTGATCGAGCACGGGCTCTCGTGGTCGTGGACGCCGGCGCGTGTGCGCCGCGCGATCCTTGGGCGCGATTGCAGCGTGCTCATCGCCCGTCGCGAGCGCAAGATCGCCGGCTTCGCCATCATGCATTTCGGCGATCAGGTGGCGCATCTCAATTTGCTGGCGGTCGGCACGGAGCACCGACGACAAGGGCTCGGGCGGCAGCTCATCGATTGGCTCTCGGCCAGCGCCATCGAGGCTGGCGTCTTTCGCATCGATCTCGAGCTGCGCGAGACCAACGGCGCTGCCCGGGCTTTCTATCAAAGACTCGGATTCCAGTCGCTGGACGTGGTGCAGGGCTACTACCAGGGACGCGAGCCGGCTCTGCGCATGTCGCGCCGCTTGCCGTGAACCACTAGCCGTGCGCCACTTGCCGTGCGCATAGATCTGCGCGTCTTCGGTCCCTTGGGTCCTCGCGTCGCGGTCGTGGGCCAGGGTACCTGGCACTCGGAGCAATCGCCGAACGATGCGGTCGATGCCTTGCGACACGGCCTGGATCTCGGCATGTGCCACATCGACACGGCGGAGATGTACGGGTCGGGCACCGCGGAGACCCTCGTCGGCCGCGCCATCGCGGGCCGGCGGGACGAGGTGTTCCTGGTCTCGAAGGTGCTGCCCTCCAACGCCTCGCGGCGAGGGACGATCGCCGCCTGCGAAAGATCCCTCTCGCGCCTCAAGACGGACCGGCTTGATTGCTATCTGCTGCATTGGCGTGGCGCCCATCCCCTCGCGGAGACCGTTGCCGCGTTCGAGGAGCTGCGCTCGAGCGGCAAGATTCGCGCGTGGGGCGTGAGCAATTTCGACATCGATGATCTCGAGGAGGCGGCCTCGATCGCGGGCGCCGGACTTCCGGCATGCAATCAAGTGCTGTACCACGTGCAAGAACGGGCGATCGAGCACGCCGTGCTGCCCTGGTGCCGCGACCGCGGCATCGCGGTCGTCGCCTACACGCCCTTCGGGGAATCGCCGGACGCCTTCGATCCGAAGACCCGCCACGGGCGCGTGCTGCAAGAGATCGGCGCCGTTCACGGCGCGACCGCCCGACAGGTCGCGCTTGCGTTTCTCTTGCGCCATCCAAACAGTTTCGTGATCCCCAAGGCGTCGCGCCGCGCTCACGCGAGCGAGAATGCGGGCGCCGGCGCGCTGCACCTGACCGACGCCGACACGGCCCGCATCGACGCCGCGTTCCCGCGCGGCAAGCCGCGCCCGCTGCCCGTGCTCTGAGGGCGCGCCCCGCTGCGCTCGTCCGCGAATTGTGGTCGCTGTCTGACGCGCAAAAGCAGATGCCGAGAGTTGGCATGGTCGGCCGGCCGGGGGACCATGCTTCCAGCTTGGAGGCGTTGCGGATGCAAAAAACACTCAAATTCTATTTAAATCTCGCGCTCATGAGCTTCACGGTGGGCCGTGCCTACGGCGCATTCCGCCGGCGCCTCGCGCGAGACGTTGCCAGGCGTCGCGCCGGGGGCTGAGGCGTAGATGAGGAAGGTGTCGCGTCGGCCTCGGCCTGTAGGCGCTACCGCATTCGCAGCATGTGCGGTCCGCAGGAGGCGACATCGCGGGTCCCCGTGAGCGCAAGGGTCACGCGCAGTTCGTCGCGAATGATCTCGAGCGCACGCGTGACGCCGGCCTGCCCGGCCGCCGCGAGCGCGAACAGGAACGACTTGCCGATCATGCCGCCGCGCGCCCCCAGAGCCAGACCCTTCGCCAGATCCTGTCCGGAGCGGATGCCGCCGTCGAAAAGCACTTCGCACCGCCCGTCGATGGCCGCGACAATCTCCGGCAGCACGGAGATCGACGATGGCGCCCCGTCGAGCTGCCGCCCGCCATGATTCGACACCACCACCGCATCGGCGCCGGCCGAGAGCGCAAAGCGCGCGTCCTCGGCGTCCATGACGCCCTTGAGGATCAATCGGCCGGGCCAGCGGCTGCGCACCCATTCGACGTCCCGCCAGTTCGCCGTGGGATCGAACTGGGCATGCGTCCACTGCGCGAGCGTCGCCACGCCGTCCGCGCCGCCGATGTGCCCCACCAGATTACCGAAGGTACGACGCTTGCCGCACATCACCTTGAGCGCCCACACGGGTTTGGTCGCGACTTCCCAGGCATTGCGTAAGGTGAGGCGCGGCGGAATCGACAGGCCATTGCGAGCGTCGCGCCGGCGCTCGGCGAGGATCTGCAGGTCCAGGGTGAGCACCAGCGCCGAGCAGCGCGCGGCCGTCGCGCGCTCGATCAGCGCCTGATTGAAGCCGCGATCGCGCATCAGATATTGCTGGAACCAGAACGGTTGATGCGTCGCCGCGCGCACGTCCTCGATCGAGCAGATGGACATCGTGCTCAGGCAGAACGGGATGCCGAAGGCCGCCGCGGCGCGGGCACCCAAGATCTCGCCGTCGGCGTGGTACAGGCCGCAAAGACCCGTGGGCGCGATGGCGAGCGGGATCGAAGCCTCGCTTCCCACAAGGGTGGTCGCGAGCTTGATGTCGGATACGTCGATCATGACGCGCGGGCGCAGGTGAATCGCATCGAGGTCCGCCGCATTCGCCCGCAGCGTCGCTTCCCGATACGAGCCCCCGTCCGCGTAGTCGAAAATGGCGCGCGGTATGCGCCGCCTCGCGAGCGCGCGCAGGTCCTCGATGCTCAGGATCACGTCCGGTACTCCTTACGACGCTCCGTTCCCGACGACGATCAGGGCGTCGGGCGGCCGGCGCCCGATTTTATTGCGTAATGCGCGATGTCCGCTAAGCTTTCGGCTGTTTCGTCCAGGGAGACTCGTGTTGCCACCCACCGATCTATTCGCCGGCGCCGCGACGCGCACCGGCCGCAGTCTATGCTACTTGGTGTCGATCCCCGTCTTGATATATGCCCTCGCCGAACTATCGGCGTTCGCCGCCCCGCTCGCCCGGGGCGCCGCGGCGACACCCGCGGCGGTGGACGGGACCCGACTCAAAGCCGCCGATTCCGAGCCGCAGAACTGGTTCACGGGCGGCCGCGACCAGCAGGGCAGCTACTACTCGCCGCTCGCGGACATCAACGCCGGCAACGTGAAGCGGCTGGGATTTGCCTGGAGCTACGATCTGGGGAACCCGCAGCGCGGCCAGGAAGCGACGCCGACCGTCGTCGACGGCGTCATGTACACCTCCGGCACCTGGGGCTATGTGTATGCGCTCGATGCCGCGAGCGGCAAGGAGCTCTGGCGCTACGATCCGAAGGGCGACTGGTTCGCGGCCAGAAATCCGTGCTGCGATCTGGTCAACCGCGGGGTTGGCGTATGGAAGGGCAAGGTGTACGTCGCCTCGGGCGACGGCCGGCTGCACGCGATCGACGCGGCGACCGGCAAGCCCGTGTGGGTGGTCGACACCATCGTCGATCATCGGCTGCCGTACGCGAGCACGGGCGCTCCGCAGATCGCGGGCGACGTGGTGGTCATCGGCAATGGCGGGGCGGACATGGGGCACGGCGGCGTCCGCGGCTACGTCTCCGCCTACGACCTGTCGAGCGGCGTATTCAGGTGGCGGTTCTACACCGTCCCGCCGGAACCGGGCCGTCCGCTGGAGACTCCGGACCTCGCGGCTGCGGCCAAGACTTGGGATCCGCGGCGCGATCCGCAATACAAGGGCGGCGGGACGGCGTGGGACGGCTTCGCCTACGACCCGACCTTGCGGCTGGTGTACTTCGGCACCTCCAACGCGGCGCCCTATGACTTGAAACTGCTCGGCAATTCCAAGCTCGACGGGCTGTATACTGCCTCGATCATCGCATTGCATGCCGAGACGGGGCGCCTTGCGTGGTACTACCAGACGACGCCGAACGACCACTGGGATTTCGACGCCGTTCAAAAGATGATTCTCGCCGATCTCGAGATCGGCGGTGCCGACCGGCACGTCCTCCTGCAGGCGAACAAGAACGGCTTCTTCTACGTTCTCGATCGCGCGAGCGGGGAGCTCCTCTCCGCGAAGGCCTTCACCTACATGAACTGGGCGTCGGGCGTGGACATGAAAACGGGCCGGCCTGTGACGACGCCGCAGGCAGACTGGTACACCTCGCCGAAGAATATCTACCCCTCGTGGTCGGGCGCTCACACCTGGAATCCCATGTCCATGAGCGGTCAGACACATCTCGTGTACATCCCGGTCATCGACACGCCGAGCGTCTGGGTGGACCTCGTGAAGAACGGCGGCGCGCTGAAGTTTCTCGACGGCTTCTTCACGACCAACGGCATCTTCGCCGACGACTCCTATGACGCAGCGGACTTGAAGCGCCTGTATGGTCCGCTGCCGGACCTCAAGGAGCTCAAGGCGGAGCGCAAGGTGAAACTGGTGCGCGAGCTCATCCGGGCCTGGGATCCGGCGGCTCAGAAAATCGTCTGGGAACACAAGACCTCGAGCGGCATGCGCGGTTACGACGGCGGTGTCATGTCCACCGCGGGCAACCTCGTGTTCCAGGGCCGCGGCAGCGGCGGATTGTGGGTGTACGCGGCCGATACGGGCAAGGTTCTCACGGTGATCAACACGGGCAGCCACATCATGGCGGCGCCCACCACTTATTCCGTGAACGGCGATCAATACGTCGCCGTGCAAGTGGGTTATGGCGGCACCGGTATCGCCGAAGGTCCCGCGCCGCCCTCGAGCGCGATCGTGAAGTTCGAGAACACCAATCGCATCATCGCGCTGAAGCTCGGCGGCGGCGCAGTGCCGACGCCGCCGGCGCGCGTCGAACAGCCGTTCGAGAAGCCGCCCGAGCAAACGGCGAGCAAGGCGGCCGTCGATGCGGGCGAGGTGAAGTTCGTCGAGGAATGCTCCCGTTGCCATGCGCTCGGCATCAACGTCACGCCGGACCTGCGTCGGCTCAACGCCGGATTGCATGCCGAGTTCAAGGACATCGTGCTGCACGGTGTGCTCGGCGCGGCGGGCATGGAGCGGTTCGACGACATCCTGAGCGAGCGCGATGTGGAGAACATCCACGCCTATCTCATCGACCAGAGCTGGGTCGCGTACCGCGCGCAGGAAGCGGCGAAGCACCCGTGAGTCGCCCCGGTGCCGGTCGAATATATGTTGGAGGCCGAGGACATCGCCGCCGCTCGACTGCTCGCTCTCGGCGTGCGGCCGCGGGTCGAATCCAGCCTGTTCGCCGCCGTGTTGATCGCCCTCTCCGCACTGTCCGCGTCGAACCTGAGCTTCGGCTCGCCGCCGCTGCTCATCGGCCTGACCGCGTGCCTGGCGGCGTTTCGGCTCACGCAAATCAACAAGGTGCGGCAGGCGGCGGCCGCGGCCTTCGAGCGCAACGCTACGCTGCGCCGCCTGACCATCGCCCTGTGGGACGATGAGGGCGTGAGCATCCAACCGGCCGACACCATCGTCGAGCGGATCCCATGGAGCGAAGTAACGGCGTTCAAGGAGAACGATCGTGTCGTGTTGTTCCAGCAAAAAAGCCGCGCCATTCATGCGATTCCGAAGCGCGCATTCCCCGACGAGGCCGTGCTCGCGACGCTGCGGCGGACGGCGCATGCGATGATCAGGCGATGAGACCAGGAGCTTGAAGTGCCCAGCCGACCCAATTTCCTGATTTTGATGGCCGATCAGCTGACGGCGCGCGCGCTGCCCGCCTACGGCAATCGCATCGCGAAGACACCGCACATCGACGCGTTGGCTGCGGGCGGCGTCGTGTTCGATTCGTTCTATTGCAACAGCCCGCTCTGCGCTCCCTCGCGCTTCTCGTTCTTGTCGGGACTTAAGGTCTCAGCCATCGGCGCCTACGACAATGCCGCGGAGTTTCCGTCGCAGATTCCCACGTTCGCGCACTATCTGCGCGGTGGCGGCTATCAGACGGTGCTCAGCGGCAAGATGCATTTTTGCGGAGCCGACCAGCTGCATGGTTTCGAGGAGCGGCTCACCACGGACATCTACCCGGCGGACTTCGGCTGGACGCCCGACTGGCAACACACAGAGCAGCGGCCGAGCTGGTATCACACCATGGATTCCGTGACGCAGGCGGGTCCCTGTGCACGCACCAATCAGATCGACTTCGACGACGACGTCGTCTTTCAGGCACGGCAAAAAATCTTCGACCTCGCGCGCAGCCGCGACCGCCGGCCTTTCTGCCTGGTCGCCTCGATGACACACCCGCACGATCCGTACGTCATCCCCGCGCGCTACTGGGACCGCTACGAGGGCGTCGATATCGACATGCCGCGCGTGCAGATAAGTCCCGATCAGCTCGATCCGCACTCGCGCCGCCTGCGTCACATGTGCGGCCTCGATGTGCGGCCCGTGACGGAGGCAGAGGTGCGCGCCGCGCGCCGCGCCTACTTCGGGGCAGTCTCTTACGTGGATGATCAGATCGGCGTGCTGCTCGGCGCACTCTCCGATGCGGGTTTCGCCGGCGATACCGTCGTTTTGCTGCTCGCCGATCACGGCGACATGCTCGGTGAGCGCGGACTTTGGTACAAGATGAATTTCTTCGAGTCGGCGTGCCGTATTCCGTTCATCGTGCATGCGCCGCAGCGCTTCGCCCCGCGGCGGGTGCGCGAATCCGCCTCGCTCCTCGACGTCCTGCCGACTCTGATCGAGCTGTCGGGCGGTACGCTCGCCGACTACGCGACGCCGCTCGACGGCGGGAGCCTCACGGCCCAGCTCGCGGGCGCGCCGGGCCGGGACGAGGTGATCGGCGAGTACCTCGCGGAAGGCGCGATCGCGCCGCTCGTGATGATCAAGCGCGGCCGCTACAAGTTCGTGCACTCGCCCGTCGATCCGGATCAGCTCTACGACCTCGCCGAGGATCCCGAAGAGCTCGTGAACCTCGCGGAAGGCCCGCCGCACCAGCCGCGCGTGCGCGAGTTTCGCGCCGAGGTGGGGCGGCGCTGGGATCTTGCCGCTCTGCACGCGGCGGTCCTCGAGAGTCAGCGCCGCCGGCATCTCGTGTACCGCGCGCTGCGCGAAGGCCGGTATACGCCCTGGGATTATCAGCCCGTGCGCGACGCGAGCCGGCTGTACGTGCGCAACGACCAGGAGCTCGGCGACCTCGAGACGCTGGCGCGCTTTCCGCCGTACGGTACGGCGGGCTAGCGCGACAACGGAACGCGCGCGCGGGCCGCCGGACGCCGCCCGGCGGCAATATTGCAGACACGGAGTTTGTCACAGTTTCGCCCTACCACCGCCGTCTCATCGATCGCGGCGAGCTCGAACAGGCGGGACCAGATCCCAGCAGAATCAGGCCTCGACCTCGACGAGACCATCACCCAACAACACCTTCGGCGGGGAGCAAGCATTTATGAGAAAGATTATTGCATCGAGCATCGCGACGCTGATCGCAGCGGGCAGCGCCCATGCCGCTCAGGGGCCGTTCCCGACGGCATCGTGCCGCTCGATCACGTGTTCGTGATCATGATGGAGAACCATGCGTTCGGCCAGATCGCGAACAACCCGCAGGCGCCCTTCATCAATTCGCTGATGGCCAAGGTAAACCTCGCGACGAATTACTACGCCATCGCGCACCCGAGTTCGACCAACTATCTCGAGGTGGTGGGCGGCTCGAATTTCAACAAGTTATCGGATCAATACCCCGACTGGCACAACGCCAACTGCATCCCGAACATCGTTCCGGGACAGCCGACCAACACAGACAATCCGAACTCCGGGGTGTTTTGCCCGATTTCGGGCAAGGACGGAACGGCCGCCGCGATTGCGGTGCTCGATACCAGCATGAACGAGACCTCCGCCCCGCCCCTCACCAACATCAACGGCACCTTGTCGATACGGGCGGGCATCATCGGCGCGGATGGCGTCAACGTGAGCGACGGCTTCTACTCGATCGGCGGCAACAACGCCGAGGGAGTCAATTACGATGCGGATGACAACGGCACCCAGCAGGGACTCAATCCGTCCTTGATCATGCAGGGCAACCTTTCGAATCAGCGCATCGAGACGGCAATCAAGGCAATCGCCGGTCTGGCGCGACAGCCGAAGTGCCATCATCATCCTCTGGGACGAAAACGACTACAGCACACTCACGTCAAATCAGGTTGTCTTCATCGTCGAAACGAACTACGGAAACCGCCGGGTCCAAAGTTCGAAGTTCTACGACCACTACTCGCTCACCAAGACCCTCGATGCGGCCTTGCGGCTGCCGTGCCTGAATCACGCATGCGACGCGGGCGTGGAAGTCATGTCGGACTTGTTCCAGGAATAAGCAAAACGCACTCTCCTTTTCGGGTTCGGAGGGAGGTTATCCTCCCTCCATGATCTCTCGTCCCCTCAAAGGCTCCGCCATGCGCGGAGCCATTTTTTTGTGCTCGCTCGCATGGGCAGCCGCGGCCGCCGCCGTGGAAGCTCCCGAGTTCGACACGCGCAGCACGGACGCTGCACCCTGTGGCACGGGCGCGCCTCCACCCGGGCACCCACTGCCTGAGGTGCGCCCGCCTTCCGGTGGGCTCACGCTGACCGTGCGTCAAGACGGCAACCGCTTGTGCTATGTCGCCAACGGCATCGCGGACGCACCCGTGATTCGAGTGCGGCTCGGCGCTGAGCTCACGGTCGCGCTCCAAAATGAGATCACGGATCCCGCGGCGATCGGTGCCGTCTCGGGGCCATGACGGCGGCGCCTCCGACAACACCCGATACGGGGCAGCCACCCGGACCTCTTCAGCCTGCGATGGCGGTCGATACGGCGCACGAGCTGCTTTGCAACCGCAATTCGGCAATTGACGCCATCAGCCTGAACGGCACGCCGGTCCCTGTGGGTGATGCGCCCGACAGCGCTCTCGCCGACATCAAAATCGCGGCCTCCGGGAAGCAGCTTTGGCGAATTTTGCCGCCGGCGGGCACCAAAGGCTATCTGGTCACTCACGCAGTCGACACCGGGTGCGCAGGGGATCGGGTGCCAGAGCGGCGCCTCGCAGGAGTTGAAGCCTCACTGGCTGCATCACCACCGGCATCGCCCCCGCTCGCGCAGCAGGTCAGGCGGCCGGACCTGTTCAGCAGTCTCCTGGCGCGCCACACGGATCGTCAGCGGGTCATTGCGTTAGCCGAGTATCCGCGGCCCGGGAGCGAGGACCAAATTGACTTTTACATCGCCGCACGCAAGCGGGGGGCCGTGCTCAAGCCGTACGAAATGGGCGATCCACCGGCCATCACGGTCAAGGCAGGAACCACGGAGGAGTGGATTGTCGAGAATTGGACCAACGAGCTGCACGCCTTTCATATCCATCAAGTCCACTTCCGGCTGCTCGAGGTCGATGGCCAACGCGTGGATAATCCACCGCTCCTCGATGTGGTCAACCTCCCCTACGCGACCGCCACCGGGTATCACCGCAAGGAAGGCCCCATTCGGCCGGGACGGGTACGCATCAAACTCACCTTCCCGCCGGAATTGGCCGGCGACATCCCGTTTCACTGCCACCTCGCCGATCACGAGGACAACGGCATGATGGCGGTAATCCGAGTATTGGCGTCGGCGCGGCCAAACGGTCCCCTTAAGTGAGTTGGGCGAACCGCAGCCTGGAACGTTCGACGGGAGAGATAACGCGCGCGGCGCTTGGCTGAGAGCAAGAGCGGCGGAATCGGTCGTCGCGCGCGTCGGCCAATGGACCGCGCTCGCAACGTGAGCGATTTTGCCGGCGAGCTTGCTCGGCGGATGGCCGACTACACGTGCGCATCGCGAGCAACGTCGAGTTGGCGCCCAAGCATGCCATCTCAACGACGCTCTATAACGGTCAATTTCCAGGACCACTGCTGCGATTTATGGCGCTCTTCAAGCATGCGTGAGCGCTCGGCGCCCAATTTGCGAGCCGGAACGCGTTCTCCGTGCTCATCGATGACCCGCTCGCCGTCTTCTTTGGCGAAGCGACGAGCAGCACCTCAAGAGCGGATTGCGTAACATACGTGTCACACATCGGGGGATGACCGTTGATGGACGACCGGCGCGCGCACTCGGCGGATGGCGACGCGGAACAGCTGCGTGCATTGGGCTACACTTCGTATTCGCGGCCAGCTTCGTGATCGGCGGCCAATTAAGGGAGACACGATGACGCAGCCGGCAACGACGATGACTGGGAAGAACGAGTTGAGCCGATCGCTCAAGGCTCGGCATCTGACCATGATCTCCATCGGCGGCATCATCGGCGCCGGATTATTCGTCAGCAGCAGCACGTCCATCCTGCGCGGCGGTCCGGCGAGCTTCATCAGCTACGCCATCTGCGGACTCTTGATTCTGCTGGTGATGCGCATGCTGGGAGAGATGGCGACGGCGCTGCCGCAAGTGCGCTCCTTCACCGAATTCGCCCGCGCCGGCTTGGGCGATGGCGCAGGCTTCGTGGTCGGATGGCTGTACTGGTACTTCTGGGTGCTGGTCGTACCCGTCGAAGCCATCGCGGGCGCGAAAATACTCGGACACTGGCTGCCGCAGTTCACGCCGCTCGAAATCGGCGTCGGCCTCATGGCCATCATGACCGCCGTCAATCTGATGTCCGCCCGCTCCTATGCCGAGTTCGAGTTCTGGTTTGCTTCGATCAAGGTGGCGGCGATCATCGTCTTCATCGTCATCGCCGCCTCATTTGCCTTCGGCTGGACCTCCCCGCGGGGCGCCACCTTCGGCAACCTCACGGCCTACGGCGGCTTCACGCCGAACGGCTGGGTCGCGGTACTCGCCGCCGTGCCCACGGTGTTTTTCGCCATGACGGGCGCCGAGATCACCACCATCGCGGCCGCGGAATCGGCGCAGCCCGGACGCGCCGTCGCCCGCATGGGTAGCGCCGTCATCCTGCGCATTCTGACGTTCTACGTGCTGTCCGTATTCTTGATCGTGTCGGTCGCCCCCTGGAACACGGTGCGCTCCGGCGAATCGCCGTTCACTCTGGCCTTGGATACCATGCACGTGCCGTGGGCCGGAACGATCATGACCGTCATCATCCTCACCGCCGTGCTCTCGTGCCTCAACTCCGCCTTCTACGTGAGTTCCCGGGTGCTTTTCATCCTGGCCGACCGCGGCGATGCGCCCCAGATCATGGTCAAGCTCAACAAGCGGCGGGTGCCCGTCGGCTCGGTCCTGATGGGGGCCGTGGCCGGCTTTCTCGGCATCATCGCCGCCACCGAAGCCCCACAGGCCGTTTTCGATTTCCTCGTGAGCTCCTCCGGCGCTCTCGTCGTGTACGTCTACATGGCAATCTGCGTCTCGCAGATCACGCTCCGCGTGCGGCGCGAGCGGGCCGGAGAGCCGCCACCCGCGGTCGTGATGTGGCTGTTTCCCTGGCTGAGCTATGCGGCGATCGCCGCCATGGCCGCTGTGCTCGTCGCAATGGCCTTCACTCCGGCCATGCAGCAGGACTTCAAGACCAGCCTCGTGACCTTGGGCGTCGCGGTAGGCGCTTACGGCATCAAGCGGGTGCGTCAGCCCCGCAATGCGCCATCACCCGCGACCTGAAGGCGTACGGCGACCTGACCACGCGGGTGCCCGGGCACTCGTGCTCGCCGCGCTCGCCGTCGCGCGTCGCATGTCAAGTGAAAAAAATTGAACCATCTGTCATAAAGTGTACGTCGCGTTTTAATGCCGATTTGGCAGTATTGAGTCGTGGCCGGCGCCCCTGGCGCAAGGCCCTGAGGTTTAGGAGCATCTCGCGCCGGCAAGCCAGCCAACTCCCCCGTCGGTGCGATAATCCGGCGGCGTGGGCTCGAAAGGCCCACGCCGTTTTTTATTGCTGAGCTCGCCTAGCGCTCGAATTTCGTCGACAGGAGGATGGACGAGGTGGTGCGCTCCACGCCGTCGAGCGCGCCGATGCGATCGATGACCCCGTCCATCTCGACGACCGATGCGGTGGCCGCCACGGCGATGAGATCGATATCGCCGCTGACCGAGTGCAGCACTCGCACCTGCGGGATGCCCTTCAAGGCGGCGGTGACGGCGCGCGCCTCCTTGGGTCCCACCTTGATCATCACGTGCGCGCGTACTGCGCCCAAGTCGTGCTCGGGCGCGAGACGCACCCCGTAGCCGACGATAACTCCGTCCTTCTCGAGGCGCTCGATCCGGCTCTGCACGCTGGTCCGCGAACGCCCTACCAACCGCGCGAGCCAGGCCGTGGGGACCCTAGCGTTTTCGCGCAGCGCGAGGAGCAGCTTCTCGTCGATCGCATCCATTACATTTCGCCGGTTAGACTCTGCGAATCACCTAATTATAGCGCGATAATGCGCAGTTTTGCCCTACAAATCGTCGGTGCGGCCGGCGAAAATAACCGTCGATACGGCGGTTACTCAACCGGGGAGGGCTCCATGGAGCGCATTGCCATCGTAGGCGCGGGAAAGATCGGCTCGATGATCGCGGGGCTGTTGGTCGACTCGGGAGACTATGCGGTCACGGTCATCGACCGCTCCGAGTCGGCGCTCGACCGGCTCGAGACGACGGCAACCGTGACGAAGGTGGCCGCGGACATCACGGCGGGCGAAACGCTACGGAAAATTCTCGAGGACAAGTACGCGGTCCTCAGCGCTGCGCCCTACCACGCCACGCGGCTCATCGCCGAAGCTGCCAAGACCGCCGGTGCGCATTATCTCGACTTGACCGAGGATGTGGCGAGTACGCGGGCCGTCAAGCAGTTGGCCGCGGGAGCGCGCACCGCGTTCATTCCTCAGTGCGGTCTCGCACCCGGCTTCATCACCATCGTGGCGAGCGACCTCGCTTCTCACTTCGACGAGTTGCAGGATGTGCGCATGCGCGTGGGCGCGCTGCCCAAGTTCCCGTCGAACGCGCTCAACTACAACCTCACCTGGAGCACGGACGGGGTCATCAACGAGTATTGCGAGCCCTGTGAGGCCATCGTCAACGGTCAGCTGCGCGAGACTCAGGCGCTCGAGGAGCTCGAGGAATTCTCCCTCGACGGAGTGTTGTACGAGGCTTTCAACACCTCCGGCGGCCTCGGCACGCTCTGCGAGACGCTCGCGGGCAAGGTGCGTAATCTCAACTACCGTACGATCCGCTATCCGGGCCATGCGGCCATCATGAAGGCGTTGCTCAACGACCTGAGACTACGCGATCGCCGTGAGCTGCTGCGCGACATCCTGGAGAATGCCGTTCCCATCACCCTCCAGGACGTGGTGATCATTTTCGTCACCGTGAGCGGCAAGCGCGGCGGGCAGCTCGTACAGGAGACCTACGCGAACAAGGTCTATGCCGCCCCCATGGGGGGCCGGATACGCAGCGCCATCCAGATCACCACGGCAGGCGGCATCTGCGCGGTGCTCGACTTGCTGCGGGAAGGCCATCTGCCGCAATCCGGTCTCATCAAGCAGGAAGAGATCGCTCTTTCGGCATTTCTCGCCAACCGGTTTGGGCGCGTCTACGCGATGCCGGCCGCGGCGGCATCCGTCGCGGCCTGAAGCCTGGCGGGATTCACCAACGCCGCGATGCCGGCGAGCGTGGCGGCGCGCCACCCGCTAGTCTCCCGCATCGCTTGCCGAGCGCCTCACCCTGTAGGCGATCGTACCCTGCGCGTCGATGAGACCCTGATCGAGGAGCCACGCGCGCGCATCCTCGGCGTCCTCGGCAAACCAACGCTCAGCGCTGCCCAATCGAAAGCTGTAACCCCAGTCATCCATATCCCGAGAGAGGCTCTCATGTCCCAGCCGCAGCGCTTGCGCCAGCAGGATCTGCAGATAGCAGACGGCGCTCTCCTCCGCGTCATCGCCGCCCGCATCGGTGTGCAGACCTGCGCGCCGCTCGGGCGTCATGCACATGAAATGCGCGCCTTCATGCAGTACGGAATGGAGCGGAGTGTCCAGGCGCGCGTAAATCCTCGAGCCGATCAGGCCCGCCTCGCGCTCGCCCCAGAAAGATCCGGGAATGACCGTCTCCGGCGCCACCAGCGCGAGCTCGAGGCCGAAGCGGTCCAAGAGCAGCGAGAGCTCCAGCCTATCGATCGCGTTGAGGAGCAGCACGCAACGCTCCGCCGCTCTACTTCACGCGGCTCAGAACCCGCATGGCCATGGTCGAGAGATCCCGCGCCATCTGTGCGCGCAGAATGTCCGCCTCGTGCTCTTTGGCGAGCAGCACGTTCTCTTCGAAGCTGTAATCCCTGGACAGGGTGATGGTCTGCGGCGCGAGAATCTGGGCATCCGGACCCTTCACGTCGAAGGTCACGGTGTAGCGCAGCTCGTAGTCGGTGGGGATATTGCGCGCCGACACGGCGAGGGTGCGTTGCTCGACCAGATCCTTCGTCACCTCGATGGTGGCGGTGGCGTCTTGGCGGCCGAGCTGCAACGACGCGCCCGAGCTCTTCAGTTGCCGCTCGAACTCGCGCGCGAAATCGGTGTACGGATCTTTCACGGACAAGTAAGGCTTCGCCAGCACCGCGGGCAGGCGCTCGCTGCCGGCGAGCCGAAAACCGCAGCCGCCGAGCGCGAGGATCAAGGCGAGAGCCGCGAGTGCCGCGCGCATCTAGACCACCACGTTGACGAGCTTGCCGCGCACGACGATCACTTTACGCACTTGCGCGCCGCCGATGAACTTCTGCACGTGCGGATCCGCGAGGGCCACCGCACGCGCGCTCTCGTCGTCGGCGCTCGCGGGCACCGTGATGTGCGCGCGCAGCTTGCCGTTCACCTGCACGACGATCTGAATGGTCGATTGCTCGAGCGCTGCCGCATCCACCGGCAGCCACCGCTCGTCGATCAGCGCCGTCGAATGACCCAGCGCGCGCCATAGTGAATGCGTCACATGGGGAATGATGGGCGACAGGCACAGCACTGCGATCTCGAGCGCCTCGTGCGCGACGCTGCGGTCCGGCGGCGATGCTGGCGGGAACTTGGCGACGGAATTCAAGAGTTCCATGACCGCGGCGATGGCCGTGTTGAAGGTACGCCGGCGCCCGATGTCGTCCGTCACCTTGGCGAGGGTGTGGTGCGCCTGGCGGCGCAGCGCTCGCTGCGCCTCGTTGAGCCCCGCCTTCTCGAGCGGCGGCGCCGGACCCTTGAGCACGTGCTCGTGCACGGCCTTCCATAGCCGCTTGATGAAACGGTACGCTCCCTGCACGCCTTCGTCGGACCACTCGAGCGTCTGCTCCGGCGGCGCTGCGAACATGGTGAACAGCCGTGCCGTATCGGCACCGAACTCATCCACCAGGGTTTGCGGATCGACGCCGTTCTTTTTCGACTTGGACATGGTGACGACGCCGCCCGACTGCACTTCCTTGCCGTCGGCGCGAAGAACCGTGCGAGGCGCACCTTTCTCGACGAGCGACTCGACCTCCGCAGGACTGTAGTACTCGATGCGGCCGGACTCGGTCTTGCGGAAGAACGCCTCGTTGAGCACCATGCCCTGCGTGAACAGATTCTCGAAAGGCTCCTTGAATTCGACGGCCCTGAGATCGCGCAGCACGCGGGTCCAGAAGCGGGCGTAGAGAAGATGCAATATGGCGTGCTCGATGCCACCGATGTATTGGTCCACCGGCAGCCAGTAGTGCACGCGCGAGTCGAGCATCATCCCATCGTTATCGGCGCAGGCAAAGCGCAAGAAATACCAGGAGGAGTCCACGAATGTGTCCATGGTATCGGTCTCGCGCCGCGCGGCGCCCCCGCAGCGCGGGCACGTGCAGGAGAGAAATGCCTCGTCCCTGGAGAGCGGATTGCCGCTGCCGTCGGGCACGAGGTTCTCGGGCAAGAGCACCGGCAATTGCTCATCGGGCACCGGCACGGTGCCGCACGCGGAACAATGAATCATCGGAATCGGACAGCCCCAGTAGCGCTGCCGCGAGATGCCCCAATCGCGCAGCCGCCAAGTCACCTGCTTCTCGCCCAGGCCGAGCCGCTCGAGATCGGCCGCCACCGCGTCGCTCGCCGCTTGAAAATCGAGTCCGTTGTACTTCCCCGAATTGATGCAGCGGCCGTATTCGGCGTACCAGGGCTGCCAAGCGGCGGCGGAATAGGGGCGCTCATCGAGGTCGATCACGGGCAAGATGGGTAGCCCGTATTTCTTCGCGAACTCGAAATCCCGTTCATCGTGCGCCGGAACACCCATGACGGCCCCTTCACCGTAGCTCATGAGGACGTAGTTGCCGACCCACACGGGCACGTCGTCCCCCGAGAGAGGATGCCGCACGGAAAATCCCGTCGCCATGCCCTTCTTCTCTTGCGTGGCGATCTCCGCCTCGACGGCCGGCCCGCGCCTGCACTCCTCGACGAATCTCGCGAGCTTCGGATCGTCGAGAGCCGCGCGCACCGCGAGCGGGTGCTCCGCCGCGACCGCGCAGAAGGTCACGCCCATCACCGTGTCGGCGCGCGTCGTGAAGGCGTGCATCACTCCTTCGATGCCGCCGCTCTCGTAGGGAAATCCGATCCGCACACCCTCGCTCTTGCCGATCCAGTTGGCCTGCATCGTGCGCACGCGCTCGGGCCAGCCCTGCATGACCTTCAGGGATTCGAGCAGATCCTCGGCATAGGCCGTGATCTTGAGGTAGTACATCGGGATCTCGCGCCGCTCGACGAGCGCGCCCGTGCGCCAGCCGCGCCCGTCGATGACTTGCTCGTTCGCGAGCACCGTCATGTCGGCGGGGTCCCAGTTGACGACGCCCGTCTTCTGGTAGGCGATGCCCCTCTCCAGCATCCGCAGGAACATCCACTGATTCCACCGGTAATATTCGGGCCTGCATGTGGCAAGCTCTCGGCTCCAGTCGAGCGCGAACCCGAGGGACTTCAGCTGCGCCTTCATGTGCGCAATGTTGTCGTGGGTCCATTTCGCAGGGGGGACCGCGTTCGCCATGGCCGCATTCTCGGCCGGCAGACCGAAGGCATCCCACCCCATGGGCTGCAGAACGTTCTTGCCGTTCATGCGCATGAACCGCGTGAGCACGTCGCCGATCGTGTAATTGCGCACGTGGCCCATGTGCAACCGCCCGCTCGGGTACGGAAACATGGACAGGCAGTAATATTTCTCGCGCGCCGGGTCCTCGGTCACCTCGAAGCAGCGATTCTCGTTCCAGTAGCGTTGTGCCTCCGCTTCGACTTCGGAGGGCTCATATCTTTCTTGCATGGCAGAGCACCAGAATACCTTAAGATGGAGAGCTCCCGCGAACTAAAGCTCACCCGAACAATGATGCGCGCCTCCAATTTCTACGTCGGCTTCGGGCTCGTCACGGTGAGCGGGTGCCTCTGGTTCCTCGCCTGCGCGCCGTTCGATCTGGCCGGGCTCGCCTGGGTCGCCGCCGTACCCATGCTCATCGCCGTGGATCGAGCGCCGACGTACGGCCGAGCGCTGTTTCTCGGCTGGTGGGCCGGCGTGGTCGAGAGCGGCGGAGGATTCTACTGGCTCATCGATCTTGGTCATCGATTTGCCGGCTTCCCCTGGATCGCCGCCACTCTGATGTTTTTGGCATTCTGCGCCGCGCGTGCACTCATTTTCCTCTTGTTCACCGCCGTCGCCTGCGCCATCCGCAAACGGCTCAAGGTGCCCTTCGCGCTCCTCGCCCCGCCGCTCATGGTCGTCTGCGAGCTCGCCGTGCCGCAGGTGTTCCCCTGCGGTCAGTGGATCTCTCAAGCCTGGCAACCGCTGGTCATTCAGATCGCGGAGCTCACGGGCCCGTGGGGCGTCACCGCCTTGCTGATGGCCGTCAACGGCGCGCTCGTCGACCTCATCGACGACGGGCCGCGGGCGGCGCGCTGGCCGCTCATCGGCGCGGCGACTGCCCTCGCAGCCTCGCTCGTCTTCGGCGCGGTACGCATGCGGCAGGTGGACGCTGCGCTCAACGATGCAGAGTGGCTCAAGATCGGCTTAGTGCAGCCTAACATCGCATACAGCGCCGACGGAGAATTATCGACCGAAGAGGCCGTCCGCGAGCTGACGGCGCTGCAGGAGCAAAGCCGCCGATTGCAAAAGCTCGGCGCGGACCTCGTGGTGTGGAGCGAGGGGAGCTACCCCGTGACGTTGCCGCGAGACATGACCGCCGACTTCACCGAGGATTCCCCCGCGATGATCCGGCGCGGCATCTCGATTCCGCTCGTGATCGGCGCCAGCACCTACGACACCGCACACGATGAGGCTTTCAACTCCGCGATGCTGTTCGAGACGAACGGCAATATCGCGGGCCGCTACGATAAGGTACGGCTGCTCGCCTTCGGTGAGTACTTGCCGGGCATCGAGTACTTTCCGTGGCTGCGCAAACTCCTGCCCATCGGCGCAGGCCAGTTCACGGCGGGCGCAGGCCCCTCGCTCCTCTCGACGCGTGCACGGAACGGGACACGCTGGGCGCTCGGTCCGGTGATTTGCTACGAGGATATCCTGCCCGGTTACCTACGTCGCGTGGGCGCACTCCATCCGAACCTTCTGGTCAATCTGACCAGCGACTCGTGGTTCGGCGCCGGATCCGAGCCTTGGGAGCACCTCGCACTCTCGGTATATGCGTCCGTGGAGTTGCGGGTCGCGATGGTGCGCGCCGTGAACTCGGGCGTCTCGGCGCTGATAGATCCGAACGGCCGCTTGCTTGTGAAAACTTATGCCGACGATCCATATCGTCATCCGCGCGCCGCCGACGGCGTCCTGGTGACGGCGCCGCGCATGCCGGGCATGGACACGGTGTATGTCAGGTTTGGCTACGCGTTCCCGAGCCTCTGCTTCGCGTCCGTCGGACTGATGAGCGTGCTCGCGTGGCGTAGGAATCCGGGCTCGCGATCCGGAGCTTAGGCTTCAGCCTGACGAGGATCCGGCGAACTTCTCGGTGTGTGGGCTCGTCGGCTGCCAGCTGAGCTTGTCCTCGAGCCAGACGTCGGCCGTCGGCGGGTAGGCGTCGGGATCGTCGAGCGAGGCCGAAGTGACGTCGATGGTGTCCGGGTGGAGCTCGGTCTCGTACGTGAGCCCGGTCCCGCAATGGCTGCAGAACTGCCGCGTCACGCCGGGCGAGGAGTGAAAGATCGCCGGGTTTCCGGACAGTATCGTGAATTCTGAGCGCTTGACGGTGATCCACGCGACGACCGGCGCGCCGCTCGCGCCGCGGCAGCTACGACAGTGGCAGCTGGCGGACGACGAGGGGGCTCCGCCGAGGCCGTACCGCACTGCGCCGCACAGACATCCGCCTTCCATCATCGGATTGCCATCATGGGGCTCGTTCCTCGAATCTGGCGGCCGCTACACGCCGGCGCCCGTCCCCGCTACGCGCCGGCGAACGGCCCGGTAAGCCGTTCGAGGCGGTCAGCCTTGATTTCCAAAGCGCCCGAAGGCGTCTGTTCGGTGAACACAACGTGGCCCACGAAGGTCTGCGTCTGGTGGTCATCGACGATGACCTGCGCCGACTGCACGCGATGTCCCGGATGAACGCCCACGTTCCCGCCCGCGAGATGCGTGGGTGCCTCGTCCGCCGTGAGCTCGAGCACGATGCGGTCGGCTCTGATTTGAATCGGCGCGGGCGCGCCGATCACGTGGATGCGCACATCGCCGGAGAGCCGCATCGCCTCCACCTTCGGATCCGCGTAATCCGTGAGCGCCACCGCGCGATCCGCGGAGAACGCGGAGACGGCGCCCACCGGAATTTTGACGATGGCCTCGCGGCCGTCCTCGCCCGCCTGAATCACGAAAGTCTCCGACGGAACTTCCCTGGCAGCGACGATGTCGGTCCCCAATACGAGCAGTAAAGTTGTGATTCTGAGCATTCGGATACCTCGGCAGTCCCTTGCAGGCCGCAATGATCGGCGCAGCGTGCCGTCAATGCAATGGCCGGCGAGGCAAGTTTTGTCGGCGCCCCGGAAAAGTTGTGCAAAGCGGGCCGCCGCCGCCGCAACCCCGCCGCCGCAATCCGGCTAGCGGCGCAACCGCCACGCGACACCACGCAAGAGGCCGGTCAGCTCCTCCACACGCAGTGCCGCAGCGCACACCACAAAGGCTGCCCCCGCCGCGACCACGGTCGCCGTCAAGGCGAGCGTTTTCCCAAAGAGCGCCTGCGTCGCCCAGTCGGCCAAGAGCCACCGGTGCGATGCGGCGCAGACGGCCGCGAGCGCGGCTCCGGCCACACCGATCTTGACGAGCGTCACGAGCATGCGGCGCGACTCGAGACCGCGGAGATGCCGCTGCATCAAAATGTACAGGAACAAGAAATTACACGTCGCCACGCAGCCCGTGGAGAAGGCGAGTCCGCGGTGCCCCCAGCCGAGATGAAAGGTGAAGATCCAGTTGAACAGCAAATTCAAACCGACGGCGAGGAAGCTCACGATCATCGGCGTCTTGCGCCGATCGAGCGCGTAGAACGCATTCACCAGCACTTTCAGAGCCGCATAGCCCGCAAGGCCGATGGCGTAGAAACGCAGTGCCCCGCCCGCTTGGGCCGCCTCGTATGCATCGAACCGGCCGTGCTGGTAGATCACGGAAATGATCGGCTCGGCCAGCATCATGAGTCCGATGGTCGAGGGAATGGTCAGCAGAAACATGAGGCGCAGCGCGCGGGCGAGCTCCGAACGAAAGGCGCCCATCTCGCCTGCGACCACGAGCCTCGAGAGGAGCGGTAAAGTGACCGTACCGAGCGCCACGCCGAACAGCCCGAGCGGCAGCTGCATCAAGCGGAAGGCGATGGCGAGCCAGAAGATGGCGCCGTCCCCTAGCGTCGAGGCGAACATTGAGTTGATCAGCACGTTGATCTGAGTGGTGCTCGCGGCGATGACCGCGGGGCCCATGAGGGCGAGAATGGCCACCACTTTAGGATCGCGCCAGCGAAAGTCGGGATGGAAGCGGTAGCCCAATCCCTTCAGAGGCGGCAGCTGCACCGTGAGCTGCAGCGCGCCGCCGATGAGCGTCCCGATCGCGAGACCGATCAGGGCTCTGGGCCCGAATGCGGGGTCGTAGAGGTAGCCGAGCGCGACGCCGCCGACGATCGAGCCGAGATTGAAAAAGCTCGATGCCATAGCGGGCCTGCCGAAGATGCTTTTCGCATTCAGCACGCCCATCACCAGCGCCGCCAGCGAGACGAGCAGGATGAAGGGAAACATGATCTGCGTCAGCAGCGCGGTGCGTTCGGCCTTGACGAGATCGAAGCCGGGGGCGAGCACCGCGACCAGCTGGCGCGAGAACACCATGCCGAGCACGCACAGCGCGCCGAGCACGAGCACGGTCAAGGTCGCCACCTTGTCGGCAAGCCGCCAAGCGGCCTGATCACCCTCACGGGCAATCGTCTTCGAGAAAGTGGTGACGAAGGCGGTGGACAGCGCGCCCTCGGCGAACAAGTCGCGCAGCAGGTTCGGGATGCGGAAGGCGACCGTGAAGGTGTCCATCGCGCCGCCGCCGCCGAACAATGCGGCGCAGATCTGCTCACGGGCCAACCCCAGCACCCGGCTGCACATGACTGCGAGCCCGATCACGCCCGCGGCCTTGGTGTTCAGCCGTTCGGTGCGGGAATCGGGAGCGATGACTTCGTCGGCGACCAGCGAGGGGTCGGGATGCTTGTGCGGGCGGGACCTTGAACGCATGAAAACCCGGCGGCCTGAGAAGGCCGATAGTCTAGCGCTTCTGGTGGGGGGTACCCGTGAGCTTGCGAATGGCATCGCGTAGCGAGCGCGCCGCCGCGTCGTAGTCCTTCCACGCCGCGCTCTTCTGGAAAAGAGCCGGCGCCGTTCGCACCGTGAATCGCTTGGGGTCGAGGCCCGCCTTCACCTGGGGCCAGCCGAGCGGCATGGACACCGGGGCTCCGTCCCGCGCGCGCGGCGAGAACGGAGCGACGGCGGTCGCGGTGCGATCATTGCGCAGATAATCGAGAAAGATGCGCCCGCTGCGCTGGCTCTTCGACATATTATCGAGATACTTGCGCGGACTGTCCTGCATCATCTGCGCGCAGACGACGTGTGCGAAATTCTTGGCCGCCGGCCACTCCACGGCGTGCGCGCGGCTGTCGAGGAGGGGCGTCACGACGTGCAGTCCCTTGCCCCCCGTGGTCTTGCAAAAAGATTCGAGCCCCAGCGCCTTCAGGCGCCCGCGCATCTCGAGAGCGGCCGCGATCACGGCGTCGAACTTGACGTCCGGCGCCGGATCCAGGTCGAACACCAACCGTCCCGCGATCTCCGGCTCGTACGGCGCGCAATTCCACGGATGCTGCTCGAGGGCGCCGATCTGTGCGACGGCGGCCAGCGCCTCGAGCCGATCGATCTGCACGTAGGGTGCTTTATCGCCTTTCACCTTCACGAGCTCGAACAGATCGGACATTCCCGCCATCGCGTGGCGCTGGAAGAACTGCTGCCCTCCCATCCCGTCCGGCGCTCGCACCAGGGAACACGGCCGCCCGGCGAGATGCGGCAGCATCGACGGTCCGATGCTCTCGAAATACTGCGCCAACTCGAGCTTCGTCACGGGGCGTCCATCGCCTGCATCGGGCCAAAGCGGCTTGTCCGGCTTGGAGATGGTCACTCCCATGACCGTCGCGTTGCCAGCGCTCGAGGGCGCCGCCTTCGCCTTCGACGCGACTGCACGCCCGTGGCCGGTCACACGAGCAGGTACGGCGGCCCGAGCCGGTGCCGCGGCACGAGCCGGCCGCGCGGTGCGCGCGGCGGTGGTGCGGCTCGCGCCGGCCGCACGCCGCGCCGGGCTCGATTTGCCGCTGCCGCGCCGCGAGCCTCCTGCCCGCGCTGTCTTTTCGGCGGCCGCCGTGCGCTTTGCCGCGGTCTTGAGTACCTCTTGCGGAGTCGCCGCGGATTCATCATCGACGGCTACCGGCATCTCGGCCACCACTTCGGAGGCGGGCTTGTCCAGGCGCAACCCCTTGAAGGCGGCCTGGCGGATCATTCCAGATCCAGTCCAGCCGGCGAATTCGATCTCCGCCACGAGCTTCGGCTCGAGCCATCGCACGTCGCTCTTCTTCGGCGGCGCGTTAGCCCCGCCGAACGGACTCCGATCGACGGTCAATGCCTCGAGTTTCGGCAGCAATTCCTCAACGGTTTTGCGCGTGTAGCCGGTGCCGACACGTCCGACGTACACGAGGTGACCATCGCGATTGACGCCGGCAAGGAGCGATCGCAGCGTGCGCCCCTCGCTCGTCCAGCCGCCGAGGACCACTTCGTGGCCCGTGCGGCACTTAGCTTTGCGCCACGTATCGCCTCGACCCGAGGAATACGGCGCATCGAGCCGCTTCGACACGATGCCCTCGAGCCCCATCTTGCAGGCGGACTCGAGCACCGTGTCGCCCTGCGATTGCAGGTGGCTCACGAAGCGGATGTGCTCGCCCGGGGAGCTCTCGAGCAGCTTCTCGAGCCGCGCCTTGCGCTCGGCGAGCGGCAGCCCGCGCAGGTCCTCGCGGCCCTCGAACAGGAGATCGAAGGCGAAGAACACGAGGTTCTTCGAGTCGCCAGCCGACAGCGCAGCCTGCAACGCCGAAAAACTCGGCATGCGGCGCTCATCGAGAGCCACCACTTCTCCGTCGATCATGCAATCGGCAAAGTCCGCGGCCTCGGCGGCGACCTTTGAAAACTTCGACGTCCAGTCAAGGGCGCTGCGCGTGAGTAGCGTGACCTTGCCGCCCGCCACGCGCAGCTGCAGGCGGTAGCCGTCGAACTTGACCTCATGTCCCCAGCCCGCCTCCATCGGCGGCTGCTCGACCAATCGGCTCAATTGCGGCTCGATGAAATCGGGTATGCGGCGCGTCGCGACGCCCTTCAGTTTCGCGACCTTAGTCTGCGTCGTTGCGCGCAACGCGGGCGCCGATTCGGCGGGTCGGTTGGAGCGCCATACCGCATCCGCCTTGGCTGCGCGGCCGGACGCCAACATGAACGGCGCCGGTGCCCGCCCCTTGCCGGCGGCGATTTGCTGCATCGAGCGGCCCGACGCCACCGAGCGATCGCTAGCGAGCAACACGGCGCCGCCGTCCGAGCGGGCGCTCGCGTCGCGATGCTTGATGAGGAGCCAGTTGGTGCGCTTGCCGCCGGTGCGGTCGTACTTGAGACGCACCAGCACCCAGCTGCCGTGAAGTCGCTGACCCTCGAGCGTGAACTTCAAGTCGCCGCCGCGCAGCGCCTCCTCGGGCGACTTGGATCCCTCCGGGATCCAGTAGCCGCGATCCCAGAGCTGCACGGTGCCGCCACCGTACTCGCCGGCCGGAATCGTTCCCTCGAAATCGCCGTAATCGAGCGGATGGTCCTCCACCTCGACCGCGAGACGCTTGTCGGCAGGATCGTCGGAGGGGCCGCGAGTCACCGCCCACGACTTGAAAACGCCATCGAGCTCGAGCCGCAGATCGTAATGCAGGCGCCGCGCAGCATGCTTCTGCACGACGAACCGCAGCCGGTTCGAGGGGGCGACGGTACGCTCGCCGCTCGGCTCCGCGGTCTTCGAGAAGTCGCGCTTCTTACGGTAGGTGGCGAGCGCTTTTTTTCCCATGTTTCCTCGCTTCTCCGCCGGCCTTTCCGCACCTCGAACCGGCGCGAGCGGCGCATGATTATAATGGTGAGCGGCAGCGGGAGTCCCGCCGAGCTACGGGCCTCACACCAGGAACGCCTCGTGGGCCCGCTCCAGGGCCTCCCGGGAAGCGGCGCGTCTAGCCGAATCGATATCCCGAGATGGCCTTGCCGGCGATCGACTCGCCGAACACGCGGACACCGGAGTCGCCGTCGGCCGCGCCCGCGGCCACCATCAGCGGCAACAAGTGCTCGGCGCGCGGATGCGCTTCGCGGCCGCCGGGAGCGCTCTTCCATGCAATGAGCTTCTCTTCGCGTGTGCGCGCATCGTGCACCGCCTCCCCGAGCCACGCATCGAACGCGGCGGCCGCCTCGTTTCCCCGCCCCGAGAACATCGCCGCCAGGTTGTGATAACTCATCCCGCTGCCCACGATGAGTACGCCACGCGCGCGCAGCGGCGCAAGCGCTCGGCCTATGGCGAGATGCGTCGCCGGATCGAGACTCTGTTGCAGCGAGAGCTGCACGATGGGCACGTCGGCATCCGGATACATGAGCATGAACGGCACGAACACGCCGTGATCGAGACCGCGCTTGCTGTCGACGCCGAGCTCGAAGCCGGCCGCGGCAAGCAGCTCGCGCACGTACGGCTCCAGCTCCGGGGCGCCGGGCGCGGGATATTTCATGCGATAGGTGTGCTCGGGGAACCCGTAATAATCGAAGAGCAGCGTATGACGCTGCGCGACGTTGACGGTCGGGTGCTGCATCTCCCAGTGTCCCGAGATGACGAGAACGGCCTTGGGCCGCGCACCGAGGCTCGCATCGATGCCCTCGAGGTACGCGGCCAGACCGACCCATCGCCGCGGGTCGCTCGCCGGCGGGTCGATGAAGAAACAGGGGCCGCCGCCGTGCGGGATATAGAGGGTCGGAAATCTGGGTATCGCGTCCACGGATCGAAATTTCGGCTACGCTTCAGACTAGCCGCGCCGATTGCCGACGTCAATTGCGTCGCACACCCGCGACGAACGCCGCCGATCAGCACGCTCCGCCCATCGACACGCTCGGCCGCTCAGAACCGTCGACCGATCAGACGTGCGTGTTCACGCTGGTGCCGGTTGCCGAGAGCGATTGCGCGCCGCCGGCCTGCAAGTTCTGCAGAAGGTTATTCAGAAAATTTTGTAGTCCCGAGTTGGAGGACTGGTTGGATGCAGAGCTCGCGGAATTTGATGCCGCTACCGCGGCGCCGCCGTTCATACCGTTCACCAGATTTTGGAACGTGGACGAGAGCGTCTCGGTTGCCGCGGTGGGTTTGCCATTCGGTCCCACTTGTTGAATGAGAGTCTGCAGCGACGAGACGATGTTGCCCGTGCCGTTCGAGGTCAACCCGTCCTGCTGCAGCGCCTGCAAGAGCGAATGCTGGAACGCCTGGAGCTCTTGGCCCTGCCCGGCGGAGCTACCTTGCGTCGCAGCCGCGGAGCCGGCGGCGGCGACCGCCGAGCTTGATTGTGATCCGATCGCTTGCTCGAACGATTGAACGAGACCGCTGAACAAGGACGTGGAAGCACCGACCGGCAGTTGTCCAATGCTGCTGGTGCCGCTGCTCGTGGTCGAGGTGCTCGAGGAGCTCCCCGAGGTCGCGTGCGCGCCCCTTCTATGGCCATGGCCGTGAAAGCTCGGGCTGGTGAGCAGCGCGGAGGTGGCTGCGGTGATTGAGCTCATGTGAAACGCTCCTCTATGAGTGACATCGGCAAACCGGCAATGATTTGCCGCCGTCCGTCGGCCGCAACGGCCACGATTTGCCGCCGTGCGGCCCGCGGTGCACGCCTATCAAGGCGTCGAGTCGTATTCATCGCAGCTCCCTGTCGCCCAAAAGGGACGAACTGGACCTAAAACTCGCGGCGTCGATCGCCGCTCGATGAGGATTAAGCAGCTTCCGTGCCAACTCCGCCCGACCGCCGGCGCTGCCTGCCATGTCATCCCATTGCAATGGAGAAACCTCCGCCCCGCTGCAGAGCTAATGGGATGATGCGGCGATGCGCTCCCTGCGTCTGCAGCAGTCCAAGGTCATCGCGTTGCTCTTCGCCGGTTACGGCGCGTTGTACTTTTGCCGAGCGGACCTGTCGGTGGGATCGCCGCTCATCATCGACGAGCTCGGGCGCCACGGTATTGGCCACGACGAGGCGGTGAAGCGCATCGGCGATGTCGCCTCCATCGGCGTTTTTGCGTACGCACTGGGCAAGCTGTTCTTGACCGGGCTCGGCGACTTCTGGGGCGGTCGCATCAGCTTTCTGATCGGACTCGCGGGTGCGACCGCCTTCACCCTGCTGTTCTCGATGAGCAGCTCGATTCTGCTCTTTGAGTTGGCCTGGTTCGGAAACCGCTTGGTGCAATCCATTGCCTGGGCCGGCTTGATCAAGATCTCATCGAAGTGGTTCGACTATTCCTCCTACGGCATCGTCGTGGGCATCCTGAGCATCAGCTATCTTGTGGGCGACGCCGCGGCGCGTGGATCGATGGGGGCGCTCATGGCACACGGCGCCAGCTGGCAGACCTTGTTTTACTACGCGGCTGCCGTCGCCGGCATTTGCTTCGTGTCGAACTGGCTGCTGCTGCGGGAGTCTCGCGTCCAGGCCGGATTCGCCGAGGCCAAGACCAATCCGCTCAACCTGTTCGCGGCCAGCGAGTCGCGCGTCCAGGGCGTGGGGGAGTTGCTGCTGCCGCTGCTGCGCAGCCGCTCCTTCCTCATCGTTTGCTTCCTCTCGCTCGGCTGCACGATAATTCGCGAAACCTTCAACACCTGGTTACCGGTCTACCTGCGTGACTACGTCGGCTACACGGCGAGCAAGGCCGCCGGGATGAGCGCGATCTTTCCCGGCGTGGGAGCCGTCTCCGTGCTCGCGAGCGGCTGGCTGAGCGATCGGCTGGGAGCCAACGGCCGCTCCGTCATCATGCTCGTCGGGCTGGCCGCGACGGCGGCGGCACTGTTATTCCTGACGTCCATGCCGGCGAGCGCCGCCGGAACGTTTCTGCCGCCGCTGGCGATCGGAATCATCGCGTTTTGCCTCCTGGGCCCTTACTCCTATCTGGGGGGAGCTTTCGCCCTCGATTTCGGCGGCAAGCAAGCCTCGGCAGCCTCCTCGGGCATCATCGACGGCGTCGGCTACCTGGGCGCGGTTGCGGCCGGCGCCGGCGCGGGCCGCGTGTCCGTGGCATTCGGCTGGCAGCGAGTCTTCACGACGCTCGCCGGCGTCAGCGTCCTGGCCGCGCTGGCCGCGGCATATCTCTGCTACCTGAGCGCGAAGGCGGTGCGCCAGGGCAGGCACCTGCCGTGAACGCGCAAACGCAGGCTCCGACGATCTTCAGCCGCCCCGACACGCTCGGCGTTGCGTGGGTAGACGGCAGCGTCGATGAATTCGCGAGCATCTGGCTTTACGATAACGCACCGGGACATCGCGACCCGTACAGCGGTCAGCGGCTCGTCGATATCGCCGATCTGCCCGAGCAACCGCGCATCCGCGCGGCCACCGTGCAAAACGGCCGGGTCCGTGTTGAATGGGAAGGCTCGGCCGAGAGCGTCTGGTTCGACCTGCCCTGGCTCGCCGCGCAGCGTGATCGGCGTCCATACCGTCCGGAGTTCGAGGCGCGGCGCTGGCTCGATGCAGCTAACCGGGAGGCCCGGCGCTTCGCGCGCGCCAGCCTCGAGCAGGTGCAATCCGACCGCCGCCTACGATCGAGCTGGCTCACGCGCCTGCTTCAGGACGGCATTGCGTTCTTGAGCGGCGTGCCCGCGGCGGAGGATGCGCTGCTCGCGTCCATGCGCCTCGTCGGCCAGGTCGCCGAAACGAATTACGGCCTCGTATTCGACGTGCGTTCTGTGCCGCAGCCCGAGAACCTCGCCTACTCCGATCTCGGGCTGGGACTGCATACCGATAATCCATACCGCGACCCGGTACCCGGTTTTCAAGCGCTGCACGTGCTCATCGCCTCGCCTGACAGCGGTGAGAGCCTGTTTGCTGACGGCTTCGCCCTCGCCGAGCATCTGCGCGCCATCGATCCCGAAGCGTTCGCACTGCTCGCGCGGACGCCCGTGCCGTTTCACTACCGCTCGCAAAACGCCGAGCTCTTCGCCGAGCGGCCGCTGATCCAACTCTCGTGCCAGGACGAGGTCTGCGCGGTCCACTACAACAGCCGCTCCATCGCCCCATTGCGTCTCGCGCCTCTCGAGGCGGCGCCGTTCTATGCGGCCTATCGGCGCTTCGCTGCCGTGCTGCGCGAGCCGCGCTTCCAGTTCAAGCTCCATCTACCGCAGGGCGAGATCGTGGTGTTCGACAATCAGCGCATCCTGCACGGCCGCACGGCATTTTCTTCCGCACGGCATGCTCGACACTTGCGCGGGTGCTATCTTACTCGCGACAGCGTTTACGGCGGCGCCGCGCTCCTGCACCGTGAGCTCGCGGTGGGAGCGGCTCGATGAGCGTCATGGATGAGATCCTGGCTCTGTATGCGGACCGAGGCGACGACGCCTACTTCGGCGAGTGCGTTTCCATCGCGGAGCATGGGCTGCAGGCGGCTCACTTCGCACGCGCGGCCGGCGCGCCGCCGGCGCTCATCGTCGCCGCGCTGCTGCATGACGTCGGTCACCTCATCGGCAATGCACCGGACGAGCTCGCCGAATGGACCGAGGACGCCGCCCATGAGCGAGTCGGTGGTCGCTGGCTCGCCGAGCGATTCCCGGCGGAGGTCTTTGAACCGGTCCGTCTGCACGTTCCCGCGAAGCGCTATTTGCTCGCGACGGATGCGCATTATTTCGCGAAGCTGAGCCCTGCCTCGGTCGTGACGCTTAAGCTGCAGGGCGGCCCGATGTCCCGATAGGAAGCGGCCCGTTTCAAGGACGAGCGCTTCCACCGGGATGCGGTGCTGGTGCGCCGCTGCGACGACGAGGGGAAGGTCGCGGGACTCACCACGGCCGGATTGCTCGACTACCGCGACATGATCGAGGCGTTGAGCCGGACTCGCCCCTAGAGGCGGTCGCGCCCGCATTGCTTTTCGTTCGTTCAATAACGCGCTCGGGGTTGCGGTATATTGGGGTGGGCGCCCTGACACGCCTCGCCTCGAGGGGATAACCATGCCAATGATCGCTTCCGTGCGCGCCGCCATTGCGCCGGCGCTGCTGCTTCTCTGTTCGTTGCCGACGGGCACGCAGGCCCAGGTCCCGGCAGCGATCGCCGCTCCGGATACCGAGGACGCAGCCGCCACTCGCGAGATCGCCGCGGCGACCACCGAGCCGCGATTTTCATCGCCCTGGGTCTCTTATCTGCCGGCCTCGGCGACCGTCCCTTCGCCCCGCGCTTTCCTGCACCGGATCCCGGGCGCGCCCGGAGAGCTGGTCGACTCGGCAACCGCCTACGCCTATAGCCGGGCACTCGCCGCCGCCTCGCCGCGCGTGCGCGTCTTCACCATCGGACGCTCCGAGGAGGGTCGCGACATCGTGCTACTCGCGATCTGCGACGAGCAGGGCATTCGCGACCTCGACCGGCTGAAATCCGCGACGGCCGCCCTCGCCGATCCGCGCAAGACTGATCGCGACGCCGCCGAGCGCATCATTGCCGTCGCGCGGCCGATCTATTACTTCAACGCCGCGCTGCATTCCGACGAAACCGGCTCGACCGAAACCATGCTCGAGCTCGCGTACCGCCTGGCCGTCTCCGAGCAACCGATGATCCGGCGAATACGCGAGAACGTCGTGGTACTGATCAATCCCGTCTCCAACCCGGACGGACGTGACAAGCAGGTGGAATGGTTCTACCGCTTCTTGAAGGGCAAGACCGACCGCGACACCCTGCCGCGCCAGGCGCCGCCTTACTGGTCGCGCTACGCGATGGTCGACATCAACCGCGACGCCATTCAGCTCACCCATGAGACCACCAAGGCGGTGCAGCGCATGTTCTTCGATTGGCACCCGCAGGTGGTCCACGATTTGCACGAAAGCGTCGCGCTCCTCGTCACCTGGAACGGCACGGGACCGATCAACGACAACATCGATCCCGTGAGCTACGACGAGCGCATGGAGATGAGCTTTCACGAGGTGACCACGCTCACCGGCTTCGGCATGCCCGGTGTCTGGACCTGGAACTTCGGCGACGACTTCGCGCACGTGTTCCTCGATTCGATCGGGCTGAACCACAACTCCATGGGCCGCGGCTACGAGACCTTCGGCAACGGCACCGCGGAGACGCTGGAGCAGATGTCGTACCCGGACGAGACCAGCCGGGAATGGTATCGGCCCGAGCCGCCCCCCACCGGCCCCTTCCGCTGGTCGGCGCGCGACAACGTGAACTACATGGAGACTGCCGCACTCGCGGCGCTCGACATGACCGCGCAGCAATCGAAGGCGTTGCTGCGCAACTTCTATCAGAAGGGCCTGGACTCGTGGCGCAAGGGCACGACCGAGGCGCCATTCGCATTTCTCATCCCCGAGGATCAGGGCGATCCGCGGCGCGTCGCGCAGCTGGTCGCCCTCCTCATGGCGCAGGGCATCGAGGTGCAGCGCGCGACATCGGAACTCACCCTCAAGGAAGGCACGTTCACCGCCGGTACCTACGTGGTACGGCTCGACCAGCCGTATCGGAACTACGCCGTCGACCTCTTGAGTCCGAAGTTCTTTCCGAAGGACGCCGGCGAGCCCTACGACGATATTTCCTGGGAGCTGCCCGCCAATTACCACCTCACCGCCGTAGCGTCCGCGGACCCTGCCGTGCGCGAGGCTCCGCTCTCGCCCCTACTTGAGCGACCGCGCCCGGCGGGCCGCGTCGCCGGCCAAGGCTCGGTGTACGTGCTCAAGGACACGGGCCAGGAGGGTCTCCTTGAAGCGCGCTTTCGCCTGTCGCGCTTCAAGCTCGAGATTGCGGAGCAGCCCTTCAGCGCCGAGGGCCGCGACTATCCACGCGGCTCCTGGATCTTACCGGCGCAGCCCGGACTGGATGCCGCTCTCGCCGCTGCGGCTTTGGAGCTTGGGCTCGACTTTCAGCGTCTCGACGCTGCCCCGCACGCCACCACGCACGCGGCGCCGGTACCGCGTCTGGGCGTGTGGGTGCCATGGGCGGACACCGACAGCAACGGCTGGGTGCGCTATGCGCTCGACCAGCGGCGCATTCCCTACACCTACGTGCGCGACGAGGACGTGCGGCACGGCAAGTTGCGCGCGCATTACGACGTGCTCTTGTACGGGCACGTCGATCTCGAGCTCGCCGAGCAGATCGAGGGCATTCCCAAGGCCTGGGGACCGATGCCGTTCAAGAAAACCAAGGCGACGCCGAGTCACGGCACGCCGGCCGAGTCGGACGACATCACGGGCGGAATCGGCTATGCCGGTCTCGCCGAGATCCAGCGGTTCGTCGACGACGGAGGAATGCTCATCACTCTCGGCAACGGATCGATGCTGGCGCTCGAGGGCGGCCTGGTGCGCGGGGTGCGCCGCGAGTCGGGCGGCGTGCCGCGCAGCGCGGCAGGCGGTGGGAGCGACGCGGCGGCGGCTTCGGTGTTCACCGAGACGCGCACCCCGGGCTCGCATCTGCGGGTCACCTTCGTCCAGCCGGAAAGCCCCATCGCCTACGGATACAGCGCCCGTACACACGTATTCCGCGAGAACTACGCGCTTTACGCAACGCCGCGGCGCTGGCTGCGGATGGCCTACTGCACCACCTGTCTGGACGGCCCGTTCGACCCGAGCGGGGTGGTCATGACCTGGGGCGACACCGACGGGCAACCCTTGGTGGTGAGCGGACAAGTCTGGGGTGCGGATAACTTGATCGGACATCCCGCCATCTTCGACATGCCGGTGGGAAAGGGCCGCGTGGTGGCGTTCAACTTCAATCCCCTGCACCGCGACCTGAACCGCGGCGATCAGAGAATGCTGTGGAATGCCATCCTCAACTGGCAGGCGCTGCTCGCCCGCCGCTGATGCTTGACCCGGATGCGGCTCGCGCGGCTCGCAGGGTCGAGGCCTTAGCGATCGGCGGGATCCGTCGCGGGCGGCTCGATGGCGCGCGGCGTGATCACGCGCAATAGGTCGATGCGACGGCGGTCGGCGCGCACGATGCGAAACTCCAATTCGCCCACGGAGATCGTCTCTCCGCGCCGCGGAAGCCGTCCGAACTCCTGCATGAGGAGCCCTCCGATGGTGTCGTATTCCTCGTCCGAGAAGGCCGTGCCGAAGTAGTGGTTGAAGTCGGCAATGGGCGTGAGCGCGCGCACGGTGAACTCTCGGTCGCTCTCGCGGCGAATCGCCTGAGCATCCTCCACGTCGTGCTCGTCGTCGATCTCGCCCACGATCTGCTCGATGACGTCCTCGATGGTCACGAGGCCGCAGACCCCTCCGTACTCGTCGACCACCATCGCGAGATGATTGTGGCTTTGACGGAATTCCTTGAGCAGCACATTGAGCCGCTTGCTCTCCGGCACGAACATGACCGGTCGCATGTATTCGCGGATCTCGAAGGACTCGCCGTCCTCGATCTGCAGCCGCAGCAAGTCCTTGGCGAGCACGATGCCTAAGATCTGATCGCGGTCCTCACCGATCACGGGGAAGCGCGAATGGCCGGACTCCACCATGAGCTCGACCAGCTTGTCCGGTGCCTCGTCGCGCTGGACGAAGACCATTTGCGCGCGCGGCACCATGATATCGCGCACCTGCATGTCGGCGACCGCGAGAACGCCTTCGATCATCACCAGCGCATCGCTGTTGAACAGCCCGCGCTCGCTCGCCTCGCGCAGGTCCTCGATGAGCTCGGGCAAGTCGCGAGGCTCGCCGGACATCGACTGCGTGATCCGCTTGAACCAGCGGCCGGTAGTGCCAGTAGACTGCTCAGACATGTGGAGGCGTAAGCATACTCGATCACGCGTACGGGTTCGAAAAACCAAGCCGATCAAGGATTTGAATCTCCCGCGCGACCATTTTCCGGGCTTCCGCGTCGCGTTCATGGTCGAAGCCGAGGAGGTGCAGGACACCGTGCACCGTGATGTGGGCCCAGTGAGACTCGGCGGACTTGCCTTGCGCGCGGGCCTCGCGCGCGACCACCGGGGCGCAAATGACGAGCTCGCCGAGGATGCGGCTGCCATCGGGCATCGCGCCGGGCCCCTCGAACGAGAGCACGTTGGTGGGCCGATCCTTGCCGCGGAAGCCTAAGTTGAGACTGCGGCTGCGGGCGCTGCCGACCGCGCGCACCGACACGACCAGCAGAGCTTCGCTCCCCGCGCGGGCGACGGCGAGCGCGGCGGGCGGAGCGGAGCGGGCGCGCGCCGCGCCGGCGAGCGCCGCCTCGACCCAGGTCGAGAATTTCGCTCGTCCCGGCACCCAGGGGCGCCGGGCGGCATAGCTCAAGTCGAGCTGGAGCAGCTTGGTCTCACGCGGCGGAGCCGTCGTCGGGGGAGCGCGCTTCGTACGCTTGGACGATGCGTTGTACCAGAGGATGGCGCACGACATCGCGCGAGCTGAATAGGGTGAACGCGATGCCGCGAACCCCGTTGAGGATGTCGATGACCGTGCGCAGCCCTGACTGCTTCGAGTTGGGCAAGTCAACCTGCGTGATGTCGCCCGTGACGACCGCCTTCGAGCCGAAGCCGATGCGGGTCAGGAACATTTTCATCTGCTCGTTGGTCGTGTTCTGCGCCTCGTCGAGAATCACGAAGGAGTCGTTCAGGGAGCGGCCGCGCATGAAGGCGAGCGGCGCGATCTCGATGACGTTGCGCTCTATGGATTTCGCCACGCGCTCGAAGCCCATCATTTCATAGAGCGCGTCATACATGGGGCGCAGGTACGGATCGACCTTCTGCGTGAGATCGCCGGGCAGAAATCCGAGACGTTCGCCTGCCTCGACGGCCGGTCGCACGAGCACGATACGACGCACGCGCTCCGACTGCAGCGCCTCGACCGCGCAGGCCACGGCCAGATAGGTTTTGCCCGTTCCTGCCGGGCCGATGCCGAAGGTGAGATCGTGCGCGCGGATGTTCTGGAGATACTCGGTCTGATTCGCGCCGCGCGCGCGCACCGCGCCGCGCGCGGTGTTGACCTTGAGCTCACCGCCGCCCGAATCGGAGTCGTTGCCTTCCATACCGAGCTCCTGAAGAGCGATGTGCACCCGTTCCGAGTCCACGGGCTCGCGCTGCGCTCGGGCATAAAGATCCTTGAGCACGGCCTCCGCCCGCTGCGCGGCCCCGGGCAGGCCGATGATCTGGAATCGATTACCGCGTCGCCGAACCTCGACACCCAGCCGCGATTCGATCTGATGCAGGTGCGCGTCCAGCGGACCGCACAGCTCCACGAGGCGCACGTTGTCGGCCGGCGCGAGCGACAGGTCCCGAGTCACGGGACTTGAGCTCACGCCGGATCTTCCACGACGAGACGGCCCCGCAGCGAATTGGGTCTGGCTTCGGTGATGACGACGTCCACGAACTGATTGATGAGGTGCGCCGGGCCCTGGAAATTCACCCAGCGGTTGTTGTCGGTGCGTCCTGCCAGCTCGTTACGGTCGCGCTTGGCAGGCCGCTCGATGAGCACACGCTGGCGGCTTCCGACCATGCGCTCCGAAATCGCGCGGGCCTGCGCATTGAAGCGTTGCTGGATGAGCTCGAGACGGCGCTGCTTGACCTCGGCCGGCACTTCGTCGGGCAGCGCCGCGGCCGGTGTTCCCGGACGACGGCTGTAGAGGAAGCTGAAGGATTGATCGAATCCGGCATCGGCGATGAGACTCAGCGTCGCCGCAAAATCCTCGTCCGTCTCACCCGGAAATCCAACGATGATGTCGGTAGAGATCGATATGTCGGGCCGGACCGCGCGGAGCTTGCGCAATTTCTGCTTGTACTCGAGCACGGTGTGGCCGCGCTTCATCGCGGCGAGTATGCGATCGGACCCGCTCTGCACGGGCAGATGCAGCAGATCGTTGAGCTTCGGAACGTTCGCATACGCCTCGATCAGACTGTCGTTGAACTCCAGCGGATGCGATGTGGTGAAGCGGATGCGCTCGATCCCCGGCACGGCCGCGACGAAGTGAATCAAGGTCGCGAGGTCCGCCGGCGCGCCGTCGTCCGTCTCGCCCGCATAGGCGTTCACGTTCTGGCCCAAAAGAGTCGCCTCGCGCACCCCACCCCGCGCGAGCGCCCGCACCTCCGTGAGGACTTGCTCGAAGGGGCGGCTGATCTCCTCGCCGCGGGTATACGGCACCACGCAAAAGGTGCAGTACTTGCTGCAGCCTTCCATGATGGAGACGAACGCGGCGGCGCCGTCCGCACGCGGCTCGGGCAGACGGTCGAACTTCTCGATCTCGGGGAAGCTCACGTCGATTTGCGCACGCCCCGTCAGCTTCAAGCCTCGCAGCATGTCGGGCAACCGGTGCAGCGTCTGCGGGCCGAACACGAGGTCGACATAGGGGGCCCGGGCGGTGATGCCCTCGCCCTCTTGGCTGGCGACGCAGCCGCCCACGCCGATCACCACGTGCGGCCGCTCTTCCTTGTAGCGACGCCACTCGCCGAGCAGCGAAAACACCTTTTCCTGGGCCTTCTCGCGCACCGAGCAGGTGTTCACCAGGAGCACGTCGGCGAGCGCCGGGTCTTCGGTGCGCGCCATCCCATGGGCCGCCTCGAGCACGTCGTGCATTTTGCCCGAGTCGTACTCATTCATCTGACAACCGAATGTCTTTATGTAAACAAGACCGGGCATCGGCTCGGATGGGCTCCCCTCGGAAAGGCCGCTAAGATACTAGGAACCATGGCAATACGCGACGTACTCAAGATGGGCGATCCGCGGCTCCTCGCGGTTTCGGAGCCCGTGGCCGCATTCGGCACTCCCGAGCTCGAAACGCTGCTCACCGACATGCGTGACACCATGCGCCATCTGAATGGCGCCGGGCTTGCTGCACCGCAAATCGGGGTGGGCGCGCGCGTGGTGATCTTCGGTGTCGAGGCGAATCCGCGCTATCCGGACGCCGAAGTGGTGCCCTACACGGTACTCATCAACCCCGAGCTCACGCCCCTCGGGGAGGACATGGAGGATGGCTGGGAAGGATGCCTCTCGGTGCCCGGCATGCGCGGTTTGGTGCCTCGCCATCGGCGCCTGCGCTACACGGGGTTCGATGAGCAGGGTCAGCCCATCGACCGCACCGTGGGCGATTTCCATGCCCGTGTCGTGCAGCACGAGGTGGATCATCTGGACGGGATACTCTATCCGCGCAGGATTCGCGATCTGACCCAGTTCGGCTTCACCGACACCCTCTTCCCGGGCCTTCCGCTCGAAGACGACTGACGGCTCCGCACTGCCGATGGCTATGCCGGGCTTGCCGGTTCCCATAGCTCGATCGGATTGCCTTCCGGATCGTGCAGTCTGGCGAATCGACCGTAGGGATATTTTTCGGGATCCACCTTCACCTCAATGTCGGACTTCTGCAGCTGCGCGACCATGGCGTCTAAGCTTCGAACTCGAAAGTTCACCATCCACGCTTGCTGCTGGGATCCGAAATAGTCCGTATCCATCGCAAACGGAGTGAGTGCGGTCGGACCGGCGGCTTGTTGCCACACCCGATGGTCAATCCCGAGATCTACGGTCGATCAGCATGTCTTGGTATATGCAACCAGGCCTTGAATGTTTACAGCCTGTGAAAGGTGATCGCTAGAACGGAATGTCGTCGTCGAAGTCTTCTTTTCCGCCCGCCGGTGCCGGCGACTGATCGTAGTCCTCGCGCGGCGGCGCGGCTCGTTCGCCCCCGCCCGTCGATCCGCCGCCCATGGCGCCACCGCCGCTGCGGCCGCCCAGCATCTGCATGTTGTCCGCGATGATCTCGGTGGTGAAGCGATCGTTGCCTTGCTTATCCTGCCATTTGCGGGTGCGCAGCTTCCCCTCGATGAACACCTGCGAGCCCTTGCGCAGGTACTCCGCCGCAATCTCGCCCAGGCGGCCGAACAAGGCGACGCTGTGCCACTCGGTGCGCTCCTGTTGCGCTCCGGAAGCCTTGTCCTTCCACGACTCGCTGGTGGCAATGCGGATATTGGTGACCGTCATCCCGCTGGGCATCGAGCGCGTCTCGGGATCGCCGCCCAGATTCCCCACCAAAATCACCTTGTTGACTCCGCGCGCCATGAGCTTCCCCTCGTTGACTTAATGCATATTGTACACGGCCCGGCCGCCCCCATAACGGGGCAATAGAGCCGCGCTCGCCGAGAAACTCGCTGAGAAAACGCCGCGCCGCGCGCTCCCTCGCCGCACCGCCGCGCGTGCGCGTAGTCCCCCCCTTGACGCCGGGCGTATAGTGACTGGTTGCATGCAAAATATCCGTATCCGGGGAGCCCGGACCCACAATTTGAAGAACATCGATCTCGACCTGCCCCGCGATCGGCTGGTGGTGCTCACCGGCTTGTCGGGCTCGGGAAAATCCTCGCTCGCGTTCGACACGATCTACGCCGAGGGGCAGCGGCGCTACGTAGAGTCGTTGTCGACCTATGCGCGCCAGTTTCTCTCCATGATGGAGAAACCCGACGTGGACACCATCGAGGGACTGTCTCCGGCGATCTCCATCGAGCAGAAATCGACGTCCCATAACCCGCGCTCGACGGTCGGCACGGTGACCGAGGTCTACGACTACCTGCGGCTTCTGTACGCCCGCGTCGGCACCCCGCGCTGCCCCGATCATCACATCGATCTCGCCGCGCAGACCGTGAGCCAGATGGTCGATACCGTGCTCGAGCACCCGGAGGGCACCGCGCTCATGCTGCTTGCGCCCGCGATCTCGGAACGCAAGGGCGAGCACGCGGAGCTCATCGAGGAGCTCCAGGCGGGCGGGTTCGTGCGCGCCCGCATCGACGGTGAAGTGGTGGAGCTCGACCGGGCGCCGAAACTCGACGTGCGGCGCAAGCACACGGTCGAGGTGATCGTCGATCGGTTTCGCGTGCGTCCCGACCTGGGCCAGCGCCTGGCCGAGTCCTTCGAGACGGCGCTGCGTCTCGGAGCGGGCGTCGCGCGGGTAGCCTACATGGACGATCCGCCGCGCTCCGAGCTGGTGTTCTCGAACAAGTTCGCCTGCCCGATCTGCAACTACTCCCTGTCCGAGCTCGAGCCGCGGCTGTTCTCGTTCAACAGTCCCATCGGCGCGTGTCCGAGCTGCGACGGGCTCGGCACACAGGAATTCTTCGACCCCGAGAAGATCGTTGCCAATCCGCACCTGTCGCTCGCCGGCGGCGCGGTACGCGGCTGGGATCGGCGCAACGCCTACTACTTCCAGCTGATTCAGTCCTTGGCGCGGCACACGAAGTTCGACATCGAGGCGCCCTTCGAAAGCCTGCCGCGAGAGATCGAGAACCTGCTGCTCTTCGGCAGCGGCGAGGAGCAGATCGAGTTCAAATATCTCGACGGCAAGGGCGGGACGATCAAGCGCAGGCATACGTTCGAAGGCATCGTCAACAATCTCGAGCGCCGCTATCGCGAGACCGAGTCGGCGACCGTGCGCGAGGAGCTTTCGAAGTTCCGCTCGGCCCGGCCTTGTCCCGAGTGCCACGGCACGCGGCTCAACCGTGCCGCGCGCAACGTGTTCATCGACGGCAAGAACGCCCCCGAGGTGTCCTCGCTCAGCGTGGACCACGCGGTCGAGTTCTTCTCCGGCTTGCGGCTCCCCGGCTGGCGCGGCGAGATCGCGGTCAAGATCGTCAAGGAAATCGCCGACCGCCTGGGCTTCCTCGCCAACGTCGGGCTTGGGTATCTCACGCTCGATCGCAGCGCCGACACCTTGTCGGGCGGCGAGGCGCAGCGCATCCGGCTCGCGAGCCAGATCGGATCCGGGCTGGTCGGCGTCATGTACATCCTCGATGAACCCTCGATCGGGCTCCATCAGCGCGACAATCAGCGCCTGCTCGATACGCTGGTGAATCTACGCGATCTCGGCAACACGGTGATCGTGGTCGAGCACGACGAGGATGCGATCCGCCAAGCGGATCATGTCGTGGACTTGGGGCCCGGGGCCGGTGTACACGGCGGCGCCGTGGTCGCTCAAGGCACCGCCGCGGAAGTCGCCGCGCATCCGGATTCGATCACCGGACAGTACTTGAGCGGCCGGCGGCGCATCGAGATTCCGCCCCTGCGGCGCTCGCCGGACCCGAAGCGCATGCTGCGACTCGTAGGGGCCACAGCCAACAACCTGAAGAACGTCACGGCGGAGTTCCCGCTCGGGCTGATGACCTGCGTCACGGGGGTATCCGGGTCCGGCAAGTCGACGCTGATCAACGACACCTTGTTCCGCGCGGTCGCGACGCAGCTCAATCACGCGGCCGCGGGCAGCGCGCATTTCGAGCGTCTCGAGGGACTCGAGCACATCGACCGAGTGATCGAGATCGATCAGAGCCCGATCGGCCGCACGCCGCGCTCCAATCCGGCCACATACACCGGCCTGTTCGCGCCCATCCGCGAAATCTTCGCCTCCGTGCCCGAATCACGCGCGCGCGGCTACGAGGCGGGACGCTTCAGCTTCAACGTGAAAGGCGGCCGCTGCGAGGCGTGTCAGGGCGACGGCGTCATCAAAGTCGAGATGCATTTTCTCGCGGATATGTACGTGCCGTGCGACGTCTGCCGCGGCAGGCGCTACAACCGCGAGACGCTCGAGATACGCTTCAAGGGCAAGAACATTCAGGAAGTGCTCGACATGACGGTCGAGGACGCGTTGCCGTTCTTCTCCGCCGTGCCGACCGTGCAACCGAAGCTGCAGACGCTTCTCGACGTCGGGCTCTCCTATGTGCGCCTCGGCCAGAGCGCGACCACGCTGTCGGGCGGCGAGGCACAGCGCGTGAAGCTCGCGAAGGAGCTGTCGAAGCGCGCGACCGGGCGCACGCTTTACATCCTCGACGAGCCCACCACGGGCTTGCACTTCGCGGACATCGCGCAGCTCCTGGCGGTGCTGCACCGGCTGCGCGACGAAGGCAACACCATCATCGTGATCGAGCACAATCTGGATGTGATCAAGACCGCGGACTGGGTCGTGGACTTAGGTCCCGAAGGCGGCGACGGCGGCGGCAGCATCGTCGCGGTCGGCACGCCCGAGGACATCGCTCTGCACCCGACGTCGTATACCGGGTATTACCTCAAGGGAGCTTTGCAGCGCGCAGTGCAGCCGGCCTCGGTTCGGGACCCCGCCTCGGCCCGGGCGGCGCAGCGGAAGCGCGCGTGAGGGTGCGGGCGCGGTGAGGAAGCTCGCGCAGGTCGTCGTCTCCGACGCGGTCTTGCCGGTTCTGTTGCGCTTCGATCCGGAGCGCGCCCACGATTGGGGGCTTCTCGGTTTGCGGTGCTTGCGGCCGTTCTGGCGTACCCCCGAGGCGCGCCCGGACTCGATGGTGCGCATCCTCGGCCTCGAGTTCGCGCACCCCCTGGGCCTCGCCGCCGGCTTCGACAAGAACGGCGACTATCTCGATGGGCTCGGCGCGCTGGGATTCAGCCACGTCGAGCTCGGCACCGTGACGCCGCGGCCGCAGCCCGGCAATCCGAAACCGCGCATGTTCCGGGCACCGGGCAGCGTCGGCCTCGTAAATCGCATGGGGTTCAACAACAAGGGAGTCGATCATCTCGTCGCGCGCCTGCGCCGTGCGCGCTACGCCGGGATTCGCGGCGTCAGCATCGGCAAGAATGCCGACACGCCGCTCGAGCAGGCAGCGCAGGATTACCTCGTGTGCCTCGACAAGGTCTATGCGCTCGCCGATTACGTGGCGGTCAACGTCTCCTCGCCCAACACCGCGCGGCTGCGCGAGCTGCAGGCACCGGACGGGCTCTCGAGCATCGTCGGGCCGCTGCTCGAGGAGCGGGCGCGGCTCGAGACGCGCCACGGACGCCGTGTGCCTCTCTTGGTCAAGATCGCGCCGGATCTCGACTCCATGCACTTGAGCGCGGTCGCGGCCAGTTTGCGCTCGCTCGGGGTCGATGGCGTGATCGCGACGAACACCACCACCGATCTCTCGGTACTGGGTCCTGACTGGCCGGCCGACCGGCGCGGCGGCTTGTCGGGAGCGCCCCTGCACGGCCGCTCGGCGGCCGTCATCGAGCAATTGCGCGCCGAGCTCGGCGGGAGCTTTCCCATCATCGGCGTGGGCGGTATCGTGGATGGCGAGGGGGCCGTCTCGACGTTGCGAGCGGGCGCCGACCTATTGCAGGTCTACACGGGCTTCGCATACCGCGGTGCGGCGGTCCTCGAGGAAATATTGAATGCGATTCAAGGTCACTGAGGCGCTCGTCGAGCAATTTCATCGCGACGGAGCGGCATATTTGCCGCGCCTGTTCGAGCCCGGCGAGGTCGAGGAGCTCGCTGCGGGAATCGACTTGAACCTCGAACGGTTGAGCCCGCGCGCGAAGATCGCGAGCGCAACCCACGATCCCGGCAGGTTCGTCGAGGATTTTTGCACCTGGCAGGAAAACCCTCATTACCGACGAATCATCTTCGACTCCGCGCTCGCGGAAACGGCCGGACGGCTCATGCAGAGCACTTCCGCCCGTCTCTATCACGATCACATGCTCACCAAGGAGCCGGCCACGCGCCAGCCGACCCCCTGGCATCAGGACCAGCCCTACTACAATGTCGACGGCACGCAGAACGTGAGCTTCTGGATCCCCGTCGACCCCGTGAGCCGCGCCTCCACCCTCGAGTTCGTCGCGGGCTCGCACCGCGGTCCGTGGCTCATGCCGCGCTCGTTCATGGACGCCCAGGCAAAATGGTTTCCGGAGGGCTCGCTCGCCGATCTGCCGAACATCGAGGAGCGGCGCCAGGACTTTCGCATTCTCGGCTGGGAGCTCGAGCCGGGAGATGCCGTGTGCTTTCACATGCTGACGCTGCACGCCTCCCGCGGCGTCGAGGCGAACCGGCGCCGGCGCGTTTTCTCCGTGCGCTTCCTGGGCGACGACATCGTGCATGCACCGCGGCGCTGGAAGACCTCGCCGGAGTTCCCGGGTCTCGCGGAGGAGCTGCCCGCCGGAGCGCCGATGCATCACCCGCTGTTTCCCGAGCTGTGGCGCGCGCAATGAGCCGCGCCCTCGCGGCGCGCCGGTACGGCGCACCGCGAGTCAGCGAGGCAATCGCAAGGAATCAGCCGTGGATCACCTCGAGGGCGTGCCGCACCGAATGGCGGGCCTCCTCGATGTGGCGGATCACCCGCTGCTGCAGTCCCCTGGTATCGGGCTGGTCTTCCTCGCCCGACACGTCGCGCTGCGCCTTGTCGAGCAGCTCCAGAGCCTTCACAAAGCGATCATGACGGCCGAGGTGGGCATCGATGGGCATGTGATCCTGGATGTTCTTGCCATCCATGATGGCCGCTTGCTTGATCTCGCCGATGGCCTTGTCGATGTGCTCGATGGCGTGCACTTCCTCGGGAACGACGGGCTCGGTGGTGTAGTGTTCCATGTGAGCGCGCGCATCGCGCAGGTCCGACAGGGCATGCAAGTAGGCGGGGTGGCGTCCCGGTGTGTCTGCCCAGGAGGGCATCGCGGCGATGAGCGAGACGGCGGCTGCGGTAACGAGAAATCGCACTGAACGCATGAAGGTCTCCTTGACGTTGAAACGGCCGCAGCATTATAGGAAGGCACTCGCCGCGAGTTGCCGTCAAAGCGAGGCCGTCGTCACAGTTTCTCGAAATGATGCCCTGCGCGGATCGCGAGTCGCTCGAGGTTACGCCGCTGTAATGCCTACATCACCGGGAAGGGGAAGATGGCAAAGACTAACGAGAAGGTAACCCGCGCCGGCGCCGAAGCGGCGGTGCGCACTCTACTGCGCTGGGCGGGCGAGGATCCGCATCGCGAGGGCCTGCGCGACACGCCGAAGCGGGTGGTCGACGCCTATCGAGACTGGTTCTCGGGATATGCGAGCGATCCCAGGGACTACCTGCGCCGCACGTTCGAGGAGGTCGAGGGCTACGACGAGATGGTCGTTCTGCGCGACATCGCCTTCGAATCATTCTGCGAGCACCACATGGCGCCGATCATCGGCCGCGCACACGTCGGGTATTTGCCGACGCAGCGCGTGGTCGGTATCAGCAAGCTCGCACGCGTAGTGGACGGCTTTGCGCGCCGCTTCCAGGTCCAGGAAAAGCTCACTGCCCAGATCGCATCCTGTATCGACGACGTGCTCAAGCCGCGCGGCGTCGGCGTCGTCATCGACGCGGTTCATCAGTGCATGACCACGCGCGGTGTGCACAAGCGCGGGGTATCCATGATCACCAGCTGCATGGTCGGCGCCTTCCGCGCCGACGCGAGCACACGCGCGGAATTCCTGCGCTTCATCGACATCGAGGGCAGCGAGCGGCGCTGAGCGACCCCGCCGCATCAGCGTTTGACCGCGCAGTCGGCGCTTGCGGGACCCTCAGCGCTTGCCGGGAGGGCGGGCCGGAACCACGTCCACCGAGAAGGTGAATTTATGGCGCTCGCCCGGCGCGAGCGCGCCGACGCCGACCACGTGCCGCGCGATCTTCTCGCCTTGCTCGTTGGTGATCGAGATCACGACGCAGTACTCGCACTCGGCCTGGCTCGGATGGGCAATGGTCCCTTCGAGACGCATCGCCGAGTGTCCCGCGGCTTGCGGCTCCGCATTGCCGACATTGAAACGAAGGTGATGCTGACAGCCAGGGCAAATGTTGGCGCTCTGCAGAACAGTCGCCTTGCAATGCGGACATGTTCGCG